>Ga0075426_10004220_pt1 | contig 10227 bp, 10 predicted proteins | sample SoiMethybrSBSTD5_FD_75304 | JGI IMG/M metagenome (GOLD analysis project Ga0075426, IMG submission 75304) | Bulk soil microbial communities from a Populus tree surrounding site in Tennessee, USA - Soil MetaG P. TD hybrid SBSTD5 | ecosystem: Environmental > Terrestrial > Soil > Tree plantation...
GAGGATGCGGACGATCGCGGTCGCTGATACCTAGATGCGCAGCATTCGATGCGCCGCCTCAAGGGTCGCCAGCACATCGCATCCGGCGAAAATGAACGTGCCCACGCCGGCGGCCTTCAGCGCCGCTTCCTGTGCACGCGGGCGGCCCGCGAGGTAGATGTGGGCGGCGCCGGTCAGCGCCTTGGCGGCCGCCGCCGCCTCCTTCTCGTAAACCTCGTCGGACGAGCACAGGCACACGAGCTTCGCGCCGGACGCCTTGAAGGCTGCGGCCATCGCGTCGCGTGACGCAAAGCCCTCGTTTGTCACGGCGGCGATGCCGCCGGCTTCGAAGAAGTTCTTCGCAAAACTGGCGCGTGCGGTGAAGTCCGAGAGCCGGCCCAGATTGGCGAGAAAGACCTTCGGCCGCACTCCGGTTTCGGCCAGCATGCGATCGGGTGCGTCGCGCAGCCGCTCGAATGGTTCGGCGAGGCGGATGCGCGGCAGGGGCTCGGTCGTGACCGCCCCCGCAGCGTCCTTGGGCGTGGCGACGGGCGGGACGGCGAGCACCGCCGGCGGCGTCTCGTCGAGATCGGGAAAGTCGGTGGCGCCGGTGAGCGTATCCTTGCGGTGAGCGACCGCCTCGCGGCGCCTGTCGCGCACGGCCGCGACCTTGGCCTGGATGAGGCCGCGCTCGAGCGCATCCCAGGCGCCGCCCGCCGTCTCGATCTCCTGAAACAGCGACCAGGCGGCGGCGCAGAGCTTGCCGGTGAGGTCCTCCAGGGCGCCGGAGCCGGCGACCGGATCGCCGACCTTTGCAAGGTTCGACTCCTCGCGCAGGATGAGCTGCGTGTTGCGCGCCATCCGGCGCGCGAACGCATCGGGCAGGCCGAGCGCCGCGGTATGCGGCAGGACCGTGATGCTGTCGGCACCGCCGAGCGCGGCGGCCGCGACCGCGATCGTCGCGCGCAGCATGTTCACGGCGGGGTCGCGCCGCGTCATCATCCGCCAGGCCGTCTCCGCCGCGACATGGGCGGCTTGCGGCGTGAGCCCGCAAGCATCCTGGACCCGCGCCCACAATCGTCGCACGGCGCGGAATTTGGCCATGGTCAGGAACTGATCGGCGTCGGCGGACAGGCGGAAATAGATCATGCGGCTGGCCGCATCGAGCGGCAGGCCGGCGGCCTCCAGGGCGCGCAGATAGGCGAGGCCGCTCGCGAGCGCAAAAGCGAGCTCCTGCGCTTCGGAGCCGCCCGCATTATGGATGATGCGCCCGTCCGCGACCGCGAACGGCCCGCGGAATCCCTGGTCGGCGAGCTCGCGCACCATGGCGGCGAAGCTCGGGCCAAGCTCGGCCCAGCGGCGCGCGCTCGTGCCCGACGCCGCAAACCCGCCGATCGGATTGATGCCGGTCCGCATGTCGACCGAGGCCAGGGCGAGCTTGCGCCGGCGCACCAGCGCGGCGAAATGCCGGACCGCGTCGCGGGTCGCGGGACTGAGATTGAAGTCGATCGCGATTCCGGCCTCGAGCATCACGCCATCGAGAACGCGCGCCAGCGTCTCCGGGCTTGCGTCCAGGCCATAGCCGTTTGCGCTGACCGAGCCGGCGAAGACCAGGGTCAATCCAGATGCGCCGTTCGCCAGATCCTCCAGCGCCAGCGCGTTTGCGGCCGCCGGATCGGGGTGATCGACCCGTTGCATGATGGCCCAGGGCGCGCCCGGCGCTCGGCCCACGACGGGCCTTGCATCCGCGGCGCGCGGATACAGCGGCTCAATCGGCAGAGCGTCGTAGGTGCGGGACACGAGCTTGTCGAACGGCGCGCCCTTGAGCACGCCATCGACGAGCTTGCGCCATTGCTCGCGGGTTGCGGTCGGGAATTCGGCCGCGAGGCGGAGGTCATCGGACATGGGCGCAAAATGCCACGGGCGGCGGCGCGAACCAACGTGCAATTAGCCTGGGGGCGGCCCGCCCTCCCGGGGCGGCAGGCGCTCGATCCCGGCCGGATCGAGCCGGGCGAGCGCGTCGCCGACACGGATGCCGGCGATCCGGCGGTCGCCCGCAATCTCGGCGAGCGGCACCAGCACGAAGGCGCGCTCGAACAGGCGCGGATGCGGAAGTATCAGGTCTCCATGATCGAGCGTCACGTCGTCATAGGCGAGGATGTCGATGTCCACCGTACGCGGGCCCCAGCGCTGCTCACGGGCCCTGTCTCGCCCCAAGGCGCGTTCGACATCCTGAGCGCGGGCGAGCAGACGGTGCGGTGCAAGCTCGGTCGCAACCGCGATGCAGAGATTGATGAATGGGGGCTGCTGGCTCACGCCCCACGGCGGCGTGCGGTAATCCGACGAGCGGGCGAGGAGCCGCACGGCCCCGCCGTCGCAGAGCATCGCGATCGCCCGGTCGAGCGTCGCGCGCGCGTCGCCGATGTTGCCGCCGAGCGCGATGAGCGCCTCAGCCATGACGGGTGCGCAGGATGCTCACGCCGACGTCGTTGAAGATCGCCGCGATCGGCGCATGCGGCTTGTGCACGGTCACTCGCACCGAGGTCACATGAGCAAACGACGTGAGCACTGCATCGGCGACGGCGCCGGCCGCGGCCTCGACCAGGCGATAGCTGCGAGCACCGAAGGCGTGCGTCGCGGTCTCGACGATGGTCGAATAGGACACCGTGTCCACCAGCTTGTCGCTGGCCGCGGCTCGGGCGAGGTCGATCGCGAGCTCCAGGTCGATGACGAAGCGCTGTCCGACCTTCTCTTCGTGCGGCATCACGCCGTGATGGGCGTGGACGAGAAGCCCGGTGATGAAGATGGCATCGGTCATGACTGCTCCCGGATCGCCGCCGCGACCTTGACCGCCTGCACGGTCTCGGCCACGTCGTGCACGCGCAATATCGCCGCGCCATTGAGCATAGCGAGCACGTGCGCCGCAATCGAGCCGCCAAGGCGGCTGTCCGGCGGAGCGGGGGAGAGCTTGTCGATGAAGCGCTTGCGGGAGGCCCCGACCATGAGCGGGAGCCCGGACGATTGGAAGCGCTCCAGCCGGGCCAGCGCCTCGACACTCTGCTGCGGCGTCTTGCCGAAGCCGATGCCCGGATCGAGGACCATGCAGTCGCCCGGAATGGCGGCCGCCCGGGCAATGGACAGCGAGCGGGCGAAGAAGGTCTCGATATCGGCCACGATGTCGATTGTCGGATCGGCGGAGTCGCGGTTGTGCATGATGACGACCGGCGTGCGGTGCTCCGAGACGACCCCTGCCATGCCGGGATCGCGCTGCAGGCCCCACACGTCGTTGACCATGGCGGCGCCTTGCTCCAGCGCCCAGCCGGCGATCTCCGCCTTCATCGTGTCGATGGAGACCGGCGTGCCGAGCGCGCAAACCGCGCCGAGCACCGGCGCGAGGCGACGGCGCTCCTCGTCGGCGCTCACCCGGACGGCGCCGCCATAGGGCCGCGTCGACTCCGCGCCGATGTCGATGATGTCGGCGCCGTCCGCGATCATCCGGCGAGCGTGTGCGATCGCGATTGCCGGATCGACGAACTGCCCGCCGTCGGAGAACGAATCCGGCGTGAGATTGAGGATGCCCATGATGAGGGGCCGCCGAGCGGCAAGCAGACGGGCGAGCCAGGACGACGTCCTGTCACCGGTTTTGCGATCCGTGGCGGGGGAGTTGGCCGCGACCATGCGACCGCTTTGCGCGTGCGACAAGATGCTGTCAAGCCGCCGTGCGGCACGCCTTCAGTAGGTGATCTTGAGCGGCAGCTTCCTGGCGTGCTCGATCCAGCGCCTGATGGCCTTCTCCGATGGCAACAGCTCGACCAGCTTGCGCTCGGTGTTGGCGTCCGCCATCGCTTTGGCCAGATTGGTGGGATTGCGGTACTTGAGCTCGCGCACGGTGTCGACGCCTGCGGCCTCGAGGAGCTCGGCATAGTCTTCGCCGATGCCTTTGATGCGCATGCGGTCCGCCATGTTGGCCCAACGCAAGATCCGCTTCTCGTCGATGCTGATCCTCGCCGCGAGCTCCTTGCGGCCCTTCGGATCCTTGGCCCGTTCGAGCAGCTTGCCGGTGGTGCGGATCCCGACCGATTTCAGGGTCGCTGCCACCCCGGGAGCGATATGCTCGAGATTTCCGATCGGGTAGGACATCCCCCAGCGCCCTAGGTGAACTGGCTCAAGCCTGGAATTGCTTCGACAATCGCATTGACCTGTTCGTCGCCGGCCTTTTCCCGCGCATACGCGATGATTTCACGGGTGATGCCCTGGATTTCATTCAAGCCGAGCCCGGCCGACATCAGCCGGCTGCCGACGCCCATGATGCCGCCCATGCTGCCGAACATGCCGCCACCCTCGCTCGCGCGCGCCGTCGCGATGGCGTCGTTGGCGCCGGGCAAGCGATCGAGGAGAGCGTGCACCTTGTCGGCTGGCCCCTCTTTCGAGAGGAAATCGAAAATGATGCCGACGGATTTTTCGGCGACCGACCGCTCTACGCCGATCTTGGCGACGATGCGGTCGATGAGTTCGTCCATGTCTTCAGGCCCCCAGTGCGCTGACGGCAGGCATTGTCCCATATTGATCACCGCGGCCCTGAAACACAAGGGCGGGCGCGTGCGAAGGCCGACGGGCGTGACCGGCGAGCAACAGCAACATTTCGGCTGCGTATGTGAGCGCGAATTCGGCGACGAAAAGGCGCGATATGGCGCCCTCGCACCGCTGCGTGGCACGGCTTATAAAGCGGTTCGAGGGATGGACGGCGATCCACCTCGCCGGAGAAGCACGCAAGATCACGGCACATGACGAAATATTTCGATGATCACGAAAGCGGCGCGGTCCGCATGACGGGCGATGCATCCCGGCACCGTTCATTGTCGATCTCCCGCATCGCCGACCCCGGAAAGGCATGATCTGATGTCCGATCTCGAGCGCGTGCTTGCCCGCATTGATGTCGACCTCGACCGGAGTCTCGATCGGCTGTTCGAATTCCTGCGGATCAAGTCCATTTCGACCGATCCCGCCTACAAGGACGACTGCCGGGCCGCGGCCGGGCATCTTGCCGGCGAGCTGCAGAGCGTGGGCTTCGCAGCGGAGCTGCGTCCGACCGCCGGTCATCCGGTGGTTCTCGGCAAGACCAATGGTGCGGATAACGGCGGCGGCCGGCGCGTGCTGTTCTACGGCCATTACGACGTGCAGCCGGTCGATCCGCTGGATCTGTGGAAGACGCCGCCGTTCGAGCCGCGCATCGCCACTCTGCCGGACGGACGAAAGGCCATCACGGCGCGCGGCGCTGCGGACGACAAGGGTCAGGTAATGACTTTCGTGGAGGCGTGTCGCGCCTGGAAGGCGGTGACCGGCGCGCTGCCGCTTGATGTCACCATGTTGGTCGAAGGCGAGGAGGAATGCGGATCGAAGAACCTGCCGCCGTTCGTGGCCGCCGCAAAGGACGAGCTCAAGGCCGAGGTCGCGCTCGTCTGCGATACGAGCATGTGGGACCCGAAAACGCCGGCCATCACCACTGCGCTGCGCGGGCTCGTCTACGACGAGGTGTGGATCAAGGCGGCCGATCGCGATCTGCATTCGGGGTTGTTCGGCGGTGCGGCGCAGAACCCCATCCGCGTGCTGACGAAAATCCTCGGCAGCATTCACGACGACAACGGCCGCATCACCATTCCGGGATTCTACGACGGCATCCGTGAGCTGCCGCCCGATGTGAAGGCGCAGTGGGCTGCACTCGAACTCACGCCGCAGAGCTTCCTCGGTCCGATCGGGCTCAGCGTGCCGGCGGGTGAGAAGGACCGCAGCCTGATCGAACAGCTCTCATCGCGCCCGACCTGCGACATCAACGGCATCTGGGGCGGCTATACGGGCGAGGGCTCGAAGACGGTCATTCCGGCGCAGGCCGCGGCAAAGATCTCGTTCCGCCTGGTCAGCGGACAGGATCCGGAGAAGATCCGCGCCGCGTTCCGCGCCTTCGTGCGGGCGCGCTTACCGGCCGACTGCCGTGCCGAGTTCGTCGACCACACGCTCGCGCCCGCGCTTGCACTCGACTGGGGCATGCCGCAGCTCGGCGCCGCCCGCCGTGCGCTCAGCGACGAGTGGGGCAAGGACGCGCTGCTCATCGGATCAGGCGCCTCGATCCCGATCTGCGCCGACTTCAAGCGGCTCCTTGGCATGGACACGCTGCTGATCGGGTTCGGCCTCGATGACGACCGGGTCCACTCGCCCAACGAGAAATACGATCTCACGAGCTTCCATAAGGGCATTCGGAGCTGGGCGCGCATTCTCGCCGCGCTGGCGGCGTAAACGCGTGCCGAGAGCATGTCCCGTTGAGCAATCGGGACATGCTCTCGGCTCATTGATTGGCGCATGTCCTTATCGGCGAACCGGTGGCCACTTCGCCGGGACATGCGCTAGCCCCGGCCTCACGCCAGGGCGAGGAGCCCCGACAGGTCGGTCAGCACCTGCGATGGCGCCATGTCCGCGTATTCCTCCGGCATGCGCCCGCGGTTGATCCAGGCCGCGTTGAATCCGAAGGCGCGTGCGCCCATCACGTCCCAGCGGTTCGAGGACACAAAGGCGACATCCGACGGCGTGACGCCGAACCGCTCGATCACCAGGCGATAGACCTCGGGGCGGGGCTTGTACATGCGCACGGCATCGACGGAGAGAACCGCATCGAGGCCGGGGCCGAGCTGCGCCGCCTCGATCGCCGCTGCAAGCATCGCCGGCGATCCGTTCGACAGGATGGCGGTCGAGCGCTTGCGCGCCTTCAAGGCCAGGAGCGTCGCACACGCGTCCGGGAAGGCATCGAGGGTGCGATAGGCGTCCATCAATCTCGGCTTGAGCGTCGGGTCTACGGACGGGAAGCGCGCCAGCGCGAAATCGAGCGCCACCCCGGTCAGCGTCCAGAAATCCGCATAGCGGCCGGCGAGCGTCAGGGTCCAGGTGTATTCGAGCTGCTTCGTGCGCCACAGCTCGGACAAGCGGTCGGCGTCCGGCCCGGCAGCCGCGCGATGGCGGGCAATCGCGGCATGGACGTCGAACAGCGTGCCGTACGCATCGAAGACGAAGACGGACTGGGGCATCGGCTCGATCTCCCGACAGGTTAGGGCGCCGGCAAGCTCAGCAGTGTGGAGAAAGACCGTCCGCGAATGTCATAGACGCGGGCGTAGACCACGCCGTCGCGTTTGATCTCGGCGAGCACCGGCGCGTCAAGCGGGGCGCAGTAGAACTCGCCGAGCGACATTGCGAAATCGGCGTCGCCCGGATCCCAGACGACATCGAAATCGGGCCCGAGCGCCACCTGGGCGGGCGGGTGCGGGCCGCAGACTGCGACTTTCCAGGAGGCGCGACCTGGCGGCGCGTCGTGATGTGAGGCGATCCAGCCGAGCAGCGCCTCGCTCGCCTGCTTGAGCGAGAGCCCCCAGTAATCGAGCATGTAGCGCGAGCGGGCTTCGCGCTCGCCCCCCGCGATCCGGTTGAAGTAGGTGTATTCATAAGGGTGCAGCTTCACCATCTCGACTGCGGGCAGCGCGCAGCCCAGAGCGAACAGCGCGAGGCCTGCGGCGGCCGCCGCCGGCCTCCAGGCACCGGCCCACTCGATCAGGCGGGCAGCAGCAAGCCCGCCGACCGCCGCGATCGCCGGCGTGACGAAGACGAAATGGCGAATGCCGTTGTACATCGCCGGCCGCAACGCCACCGTCAGTGCGATCGGAAACGTCGCCGCAAGGGCGAGCAGGAGGAGGACGGCGCGCCGTTGCGGCGGGAGACGTCTGTTGAGCGCGGCGGCGAACGCGCCGACCGCTCCGCATAGACCAAGCGCGAGCATGATCTCCGGCAGCTTCAGTGCGAAGAGCTGCGCCACGTAGCGGCGCGGCATCTCGGGAACGAGGATGAGCTGGCCCTGAAACAGCTCGCGCCACGGCTTCTCGAAGAAATGCGAGAAATAATCGATGGCCCGCAGCGGATTGAGCGGCGCAACCACGGACCAGGGCCAGACCAGCGCCATGACCGCATAGGCGAGCACCAGGACGGGCAGCAGGGCGAGGAGGAAAGCGCCCGCGCGACCGATTGCGGGGCGCCATCCCGACGCGCGCGCGTCGATGGCGACGATCGCGAACCAGGCGATCAGCGCCTCAATGGCAGCAAAGCCGCCGAGGATGCGCGACCCGATCGCAAGCCCGATGCCTATGCCGAGGAATGCGCCCGTCGGCGGTGTGACGCGCGGATAGTCTTCGAATGTGCGCACGAGGCCGAGCATGAGCAGCGCCATGGCGGCCGCGAACGGACCATCCTTGGCGTTGATGAACATGTGACCGTAGTAGAGCGGACACGTCGCGAGGAGCACCAGACCGAGAAATCCGGCGAGCGGCCCGCCTACCCGGCGCCCGAGCCGCCATGTGGCGGCGAGGCCGATGAGGCCGACCAGCGCGCCGGCGAGCCGGCGCGTCTCGAACAGGCCGAACGGCAGCACCTTGGCGAGCAGCGCCGCCGCCATGTCGAAGCCGCCGCCATAGGCGTAGAGATTGACGAAGCTCAGGGCGCGGCGATCGGTGAAGCCCGATCCATAGAGATCGAGCAGCAGCGCGCCGTATTGCGAATGCGTGTAATCGTCCCAGCCGAGGCCGTAGTCGCGGAAGGTCAGAGCCGCGAGGACTGCGACGATTGCGAGCGTCGCGACGGCAGCGCCGTCCGCGATCCGCTCCGTCAGTCGCCCCGGCGGCGACGGTATGGGCATGGAGAGGTCGAAACCCGAAATTTGTTGCGAAAAGATGGCCGGGCGCCATCAGCGCCCGGCCGCATGCCTCGTCGTGAAAGAGACGTCACTTCGCCTTGTCGTACATCTCGGCCACGTGCTCCCAGTTCACGAGATGATCCAGGAAGGCCTTGAGGTAGTCGGGCCGGCGGTTGCGGTAATCGATGTAGTAGGAGTGCTCCCACACGTCGCAGCCAAGGATGGGCTTCGCGCCGTGCACCAGCGGGTTCTCGCCGTTCGGCGTCTTCATCACGACCACCTTGCCGTCCTTGACGGCGAGCCAGGCCCAGCCGGAGCCGAACTGGGTCACCCCGGCCTGGGTGAACTCCTCCTTCATCTTGGAAATCGAGCCGAGTCCGTCAGTGATCGCTTTTTCCAGCGCGCCCGGCATCTTGTCGCCGCCGCCACCCGGCTTCATCCATTTCCAGAAGTGCGTGTGGTTGTAGTGCTGGCCCGCGTTGTTGAAGAGGCCGGGGTTCTTGCCGTACGTGCCCTTGACGACGTCTTCGAGCGATTTGCCCTCCCACTCGGACCCCTTCATCAGATTGTTGGCCGTGTTGACGTAGGCCAGATGATGCTTGTCGTGATGATATTCGAGAGTCTCCTTCGACATATGCGGCTGAAGCGCATCATGGGGATAGGGCAGATCGGGGAGGGTGAATGACATCGGGTTTTCTCCTCGGGGGTACGGCAAACAAGGCCGCGGTTGAAATGAGGACGGGCGCATCCATACGGGATGCGGCGCGCCTGACGCCAGCGCGAAATGACGGCGAGCGGGTTGCGATGACAACGGCCTGACGGGGCGGCTGGTTCAATGCCCGGATTGCCCGGGGGTTCGCGAGCGGGCCGCGACAAAATCGCTTCTACAGATTTCGGCCGTAAAATAGGCATCTACCCCGGAGCGGCTAAGCCTTTGTGAAACGCGCCAATTGGGTCTAGACGTAGTAAAATGGTGCCGACAGGTTTTCAGGCAACAAAGGACCAGGGTTGCGCGATCACCGCTGCCGCCAGGGCGACGGCTGCTGAGTAGGGAACGATGCAGCAATGTACGCGCTATTATTGCTCCTCAGCGTGATTTCAACCGTGGCCGGGCTGTTCGCCATCGGCGTCGGGCTCGCGCCCTACGAGTTGAGCTTGGGGAATTCGCTGATCGTCGCGGGCGCCGTCGCGATCGTCGGCGGCATGATCCTGTTCGGTCTTGCTGCTGCCGTACGCCAGTTGCGCCGGATCGCCGACGCGGTCGGACCGCGGGCGGGCGCGGCCCGCCGGCCCGCGCCCCAGGAAGGCTCCGAGCCGCGCGTGCCGGCGCCCGGCCAGCGCGGACCTTATCCGCAGCGAGGGCCGGGGGAGATGCGGGAGACGCGCAACGTCGAGCCCCGACCGTCGGTGGCAGCGGCTCTCGAGGGCCTGGCCGGACTGGGTCTGGAGCGCGTCGAGCCCGGCTTTGCACCGGCGCGGACGGACGAGCCGCCGCGGGCGGACGAGAATGAGACCGTACTGTTCGC
>Ga0075426_10004222_pt1 | contig 10226 bp, 10 predicted proteins | sample SoiMethybrSBSTD5_FD_75304 | JGI IMG/M metagenome (GOLD analysis project Ga0075426, IMG submission 75304) | Bulk soil microbial communities from a Populus tree surrounding site in Tennessee, USA - Soil MetaG P. TD hybrid SBSTD5 | ecosystem: Environmental > Terrestrial > Soil > Tree plantation...
ATGATGCAGACGATCACGGCGCTCCCCCAGCCGGTGATCGCGCGGGTGCAGGGCGTCGCCGCGGCCGCGGGCTGCCAGCTCGTCGCGCAATGTGACCTCGCCGTGGCGGCCGACAGCGCGCGGTTCACCACGCCCGGCGTGACCTGGGGCTTCTTCTGCTCGACGCCCGGCGTGGCGGTCGGCCGGAACGTTTCACGCAAGCGCGCGATGGAGATGCTCCTCACCGGGGAGCAGATCGATGCGCAGACCGCTCTTGCTTGGGGACTGGTGAATCGCGTCGTGGCTGCCGCTTCGCTCGTCGCGGAGACGGACAAGCTCGCGCGCACCGTCGCGGAAAAGCCGCCGGCGCAAACGGCCGCGGGAAAGCGCGCGTTCTATCAGCAGATGGATCTCGGCGTGGCAAAGGCGTACGAGCTCGCATCCGGTGTGATTGCCGGCAGCTTTGCGCACGAGGAGGGGCGCGCCGGCATGGAAGCCTTCCTCGCCAAGCGCCCGCCGCCCAAGCACTAGCGTCTATGGATGACATCATCCTAGAGACGCGCGGGCTCACCAAGGAATTCAAGGGCTTCGTTGCCGTCAAGGACGTCGCGTTGAAGGTGCGACGCGGCAGCATCCATGCGCTCATCGGCCCGAACGGCGCGGGCAAGACCACCTGCTTCAACTTGCTCACGCATTTCCTTGCGCCGACGCGCGGCCAGATTTTCTACAACGGCCGCGAAATCACCGGCGCCCGCCCCGCGACCATCGCGCGCATGGGCTTGGTGCGCTCGTTCCAGATCTCGGCGGTGTTCCCGCACCTCACGGTGCTGGAGAACGTGCGCATCGCCCTCCAGCGAAAGCGCGGCCACTCCTTCGACTTCTGGCGCACCGCGCGGGTGCTCGATGAGCTGAACGACGCGGCAGGCAAGCTGATCGACGCGGTCGGCCTCGCCGAGTTCCAAGGAACCGTGGCGGTGGAGCTGCCCTATGGTCGCAAGCGCGCGCTCGAGATCGCCACCACGCTCGCGCTCGATCCCGAGATGATGCTCCTCGATGAGCCGACCGCCGGCATGACGCACGGCGATGTCGAGCGCATCACCGCGCTCGTGAAGCGCGTCTCCGCCAATCGCACGGTGCTGATGGTCGAGCACAACCTGTCCGTGGTGTCCACGCTGTCGGACCGCATCACCGTGCTCCAGCGCGGCGAGATCCTCGCCGAGGGCGATTACCACACCGTGGCCAAGGACCGCCGTGTGGTCGAAGCGTACCTCGGAGCAGGGCATGCCTAGCCTGCTCGAGGTGCGCGGGCTCAGCGCCTGGTACGGCGAGTCGCACATCCTGCACGGCATGGACTTCGACGTGCGCGAGGGGGAAGTGGTGACCCTCCTCGGCCGCAACGGCGCGGGCAAGACGACCACGCTCAAATCGATCATGGGCATGGTCGGGCGCCGCCAGGGCTCGATCAACTTCGGCGGGACGGAGACGATCCGGCTCCCGTCCAACGCCATCGCGCGCCTGGGCATCGCCTTCTGCCCGGAGGAGCGCGGTATCTTCGCGAGCCTCAACGTCTACGAGAATCTGCTGCTGCCGCCGAAGGTCCGCGCGGGAGGCCTGGACGTGCAGCGGATCTACGATCTTTTCCCCAATCTACGCGAGCGGCTGAAAAGCCAGGGTACGAAGCTTTCCGGCGGCGAGCAGCAGATGCTCGCGATCGCGCGCATCCTGCGCACCGGCGCGCGGCTGCTGATGCTCGATGAGCCAACCGAGGGCCTCGCGCCCGTGATCGTGCAGCAGATCGGCCGCACCATTGCGCGGCTCAAGCAGGAAGGCTTTACCATCCTGCTGGTCGAGCAGAACTTCCGGTTCGCCCAGACGGTGGCGGACCGCTATTACGTGATCGAGCAGGGGCGCGTGGTGGACATGATCGCCAATAACGCGCTCGAGGCGAGCATGGACAAGGTCCACGCCTACCTCGGGGTCTGATTTTTCAACTAGGAGAAACGCATGCTTAGGAAATTGGGAATCGCTGTCGCCGCGGCCATGGCCGTAGGGACGGCGCAGGCGCAGATCTCGGGCGGCGTGGTGAAGATCGGCGTGCTGAGCGACATGTCGAGCCTGTATGCCGATATCGGCGGTCCCGGCTCGGTGGTGGCGGCGCGCATGGCGGTGGAGGACTTCGGCGCGGCGAAGAAGGGCATGAAAGTCGAGATCGTGTCCGCCGATCACCAGAATAAGCCCGAGGTCGGCTCGAGCATCGCGCGCCAGTGGTACGACACCGACGGCGTCGACGTGATCGTCGATGTGCCGACGTCCTCGGTCGCGCTGGCGGTGAACCAGGTGACGCGCGAGAAGGCCAAGGCCTTTCTCGTCTCGGGCGCCGCAACTTCCGACCTCACCGGCAAGGCCTGCTCGCCCAATACCATCCACTGGACCTACGACACCTGGATGCTCGCGCACGGCACGGGCGGCGCGATCGTCAAGACCGGCGGCGACACGTGGTTCTTTCTCACCGCGGACTATGCTTTCGGGCACGCGCTCGAGCGCGACACGGCCGAGGTCGTGAAGGCGAACGGCGGCAAGGTACTCGGCGCGGTGCGCCACCCGCTCAACACGCAGGACTTCTCCTCGTTCCTGCTGCAGGCGCAATCGTCCAAGGCGAAGATCATCGGCCTCGCCAACGCCGGTGGCGACACCATCAACTCGATCAAGCAGGCGGCGGAGTTCGGCATCGTGCGCGGCGGCCAGAATCTGGCGGGGCTGCTCGTGTTCATCTCCGATGTCAACGCGCTCGGTCTGGACAAGGCGGAGGGGCTGATCCTCACGGAAACGTTCTACTGGGACCAGAACGACCAAACGCGGGCATTCGCGAAGCGCTTCGCGCCGCAAAACAAGAACCATATGCCGACCATGGTGCAGGCGGGCGTCTACTCGGCGGTGCTGCATTACCTGAAAGCGGTGGAAGCGGCGAAGACCGACGACGGCACCAAGGTCGTCGCCAAGATGAAGGAACTGCCCACGGACGATCCGCTGTTCGGCAAGGGCCGCATCCGTCAGGACGGCAGGAAGCTGCACAACGCGTACCTCTTCGAGGTGAAGAAGCCCTCGGAGTCGAAAGGCGCCTGGGATTACTACAAGCTGCGCTCGACCATTCCGGCCGACCAGGCGTTCCGTCCGGAGAAGGAAGGCGGCTGCCCGCTGGTTAAGTAAGGCACGGCATGACCGAGATTTTCGGCATCCCGGTCCAGGCGTTCATGGGGCAGCTGTTGATCGGCCTGATCAACGGCTCCTTCTATGCGCTCCTGTCGCTCGGGCTGGCGGTGATCTTCGGACTGCTCAACATCATCAACTTCACGCACGGCGCCCAGTACATGATGGGCGCCTTCGTCGCCTGGTATCTGTTGAACAAGTTGGGGCTCGGCTACTGGTGGGCGCTCGTCATCACGCCGGTCACGGTCGGCATCTTCGGCGCGATCATCGAGCGCACCATGCTCAAGCAGCTCTACAAGCTCGACCACCTATACGGGCTGCTGCTCACCTTCGGGCTTGCGCTCATCATCCAGGGGCTTTTCCGCAACGAATACGGCTCATCGGGCCTGCCGTACTCGATGCCCGAGCAGCTCACCGGCGGCCAGAATCTCGGCTTCATGTTCCTCCCCAATTACCGCGCGTGGGTGATCGTCTTCTCGCTCGTCGTCTGCCTCTCCACCTGGTTCGTCATCGAGAAGACCAAGCTTGGCTCGTACCTGCGCGCGGCGACCGAGAACCCGGAGCTCGTGCGCGCCTTCGGCATCAACGTGCCGCGCATGATCACGCTCACCTACGGCTTTGGCGTCGGCCTCGCTGCGCTCGCCGGCGTCATGGCGGCGCCGATCTACTCGGTGAACCCGCTGATGGGCGCGGACCTCATCATTGTGGTATTCGCAGTGGTGGTGATCGGCGGCATGGGCTCGATCATGGGCTCGATTGTCACGGGCTTCGGCCTTGGCGTGATCGAGGGCCTCACCAAGGTCTTCTATCCGGAAGCCTCGAACACCGTCATCTTCATCATCATGGCCGTCGTGCTGCTGTTCCGCCCGGCGGGCCTCTTCGGCACGCAGCGCTGATGGCCGCGGTCGGCTCGGAAGTAATGCGCGCCTCGCGCAAGGCCGGGATCGGCCCGCAGCGCATTTCGTTCGTCGTGATGCTCGCGTTCTTCGTGCTGGGGCCGCTCGCGATGTATCCGGTGTTCCTGATGAAGGTGATGTGCTTTGCGCTCTTCGCTTGCGCCTTCAACCTGCTGATCGGCTTCGTCGGGCTGCTTTCGTTCGGCCACGCGATGTTCCTCGGCACCGCGGGCTACGTCTGCGCGTACGTGGCGAAGAGCTGGGGTTTCACGCCCGAGCTCGCGATCCTCGCGGGCACTGCCGCCGCGTGCGTGCTCGGCATCGTCACCGGGCTCCTCGCCATCCGCCGCCAGGGCATCTACTTCGCGATGATTACGCTCGCGCTCGCGCAGATGATCTACTTCTTCTACCTGCAGGCGCCTTTCACCGGCGGCGAGGACGGTATCCAGGCGGTACCGCGGGGCAACCTGTTCGGCCTGGTCGATCTCTCCAACGTCTGGGCGATGTATGCGACGGTGCTGGTGATCTTCCTCGGCGGCTTCCTGCTCATCTATCGCACGATCCATTCGCCATTTGGCCAGGTGCTGAAGGCGATTCGCGAGAACGAGGCGCGCGCCACTTCGCTTGGCTACGACACCGACCGCTACAAGCTCGCGGCGTACGTCATCTCCGCCACGCTGTGCGGGCTTGCCGGGGCGACCAACGCGCTCGTGTTCCAGCTCGCGGCGCTCAACAACGTCCACTGGGGCATGTCGGGCGAGGTCGTGCTGATGACGCTCGTCGGCGGCCTCGGCACCATCTTCGGCCCGGTCGTGGGCGCGCTCGTGGTGCTGGCGATGGAGAACTATCTCGCGACGCTCGGCTTCTGGGTCACAATCGTGCAGGGCGCGATCTTCGTCATCTGCGTGCTCGCCTTCCGCCGCGGCATCATCGGTGAGCTCGCGCGCCTTATCCGCAAGCCCCTTTAAATGGTGACAGTCACCATTTAGGCGCCCATATTCAGCACGACGCCGGAGATCTGCCCCGCTCGCGGCGAGGCTAGGAAGCACACCGTGTCTCCGACCTGCTCGGGCTCGATGACGCTGCCCATCAGCTCCTCGTAGCGGCTCTCGTCGCCCCACTTGGCTTTGGCCGAGGCCTTCATCAGCGTGACGATGCGATCAGTGCGCGTCGCGGGCGGATGCACGCCGACAACGCGCACGCCATGCTCGCGCGCGCCTTTGCCCATCGCCTTCGTGAACGCCGCGAGCCCCGCGTTCGCCGCCGCGCCGCAGATGTATTCGTACGGATGGCTCTCGCCCGCCATGCCGATGACGTTGACGATGACGCCGCTCTTGCGCGCCTTCATGCGCGCATAGAGCTCGCGCGTCAGGTTGATGAAGCCGAATACTTTCAGCTCCCAGGCGTGCCGCCACTTCGCTTCGTCGACCGTGTCAATCGTGCCGCCCGGAATATCGCCGGCGTTGTTGATGAGGATGTCGACCTCGGCACACTCGGCCGCCAGCCGGCGCAGCGCTGAGCCCTCGCGCAGATCCGCGGCATGCGTTCTGACGTCGCCGCCCAGGCTGCGCGCCGCCTGCGCCAGCCGCTCGCGGTCGCGCGCCGCGAGGTGCAGCCGGCATCCTTCGGCAGCGAAGGCCTTCGCGCACGCGAGGCCGATGCCTTTCGATCCTCCCGTGACGAGAACTGATTTACCCTGCAGGCCGAGATCCATTGAGCGTTCCTTCTGAGGAGAGTCCGATGCCCGCTTATATCATCGCCATGGTGAACGTCACCAACCCCGAGAAGTACCAGGAGTACGCGAAACGCGCCGGGCCCGCGAACGCCAAGCACGGCAGCAAGTTCCTCGTGCGCGGCGGCGCCAAGCACACGCTCGAGGGCGACATCCCGTTCCAGCGCATCGTCGTCAGCGAATTCCCGAACGTCGAGGCGGCGAAGAAGTTCTACCACTCGCCCGAGTACCAGGAGGCGCGCAAGCATCGACTGGGCGCCTGCGACTTCCACATGATCATCGTCGAAGGCGCGAGCTAGAGCCAATCCGGGACGGGCAGCCCCTTCTGCTCGAGAAACGCGCGGTTGAAGAGCTTGGATTGGTAGCGCGTTCCGGAGTCGGCGAGGATCGTCACCACGGTGTGGCCGGGGCCGAGATCGCGCGCCAGGCGCATCGCCCCGGCGACGTTGATGCCGCTCGAGCCGCCGAGGATGAGGCCTTCGTGCTTCGCGAGGTCGAAGATCACGGGCAGCGCCTCGCTGTCCGGGATCTGATAGGCGTCGTCCACTTTCGCCATGGCGACGTTGCGCGTCACGCGGCCCTGGCCGATGCCTTCGGTGATCGAGGAGCCCTCTGACTTCAGCTCGCCGTGCTTGAACCAGCTGTACATCGCCGCGCCAACAGGATCGGCGGCGGCGATGCGCACCTTGGGCTTCTTTTCCTTCAGGTAGCGGCTCACGCCGGCCAGCGTACCGCCCGTGCCGATCGCACAGGTGAAGCCGTCGACCCTGCCCGCCGTCTGCGTCCAGATCTCGGGCCCCGTACTGCGATAGTGGCCATCGGCATTCGCGGTGTTGTCCCACTGGTTCGCCCAGAAGGCGCCAAGCTCTTTGGCCACGCGCTCGGAGACGTGCACGTAATTGTTCGGATCCTTGTACGGCACCGCCGGGACTTCGCGCAGCTCGGCGCCGCAAAGCCGCAGCATGTCCTTCTTCTCCTGGCTCTGCGTCTCGGGAATGACGATGAGCGTGCGATAGCCGCGCGCGTTGCCGACGAGAGCGAGGCCGATGCCCGTGTTGCCGGCGGTGCCTTCGACGATCAGGCCGCCGCGCTTGAGCAGACCGCGCTGCTCCGCGTCCAGGATGATGTAAAGGCCCGCGCGATCCTTCACCGAGCCGCCCGGATTCAGGAATTCCGCCTTGCCGAGGATGTCGCAGCCGGTCGCTTCCGACGGGGCGCGCAGGCGCATGAGCGGCGTGTTGCCGATGCTGCCGATCAGGCCGTCGCGGATGTCCATCATGCCGCCTCTCAACCCGTGGGCCGGTGCAAATATTGGCCGCGCGGCTTGCCGAGCACATTGCCGTTCTCGCAGACGAGCGCGCCGCGCAGGAACGTCGCCTTGACGCGCGCGGAAAGCTCGATGCCTTCGAACGGCGTGTAGCCCTGCGTGGACGCCGAATCGGCGGCGCGGATGGTCCAGGTTTCCGCCGGGTCGACCAGCACGACATCCGCATCCAGCCCCTCGGCGATATCGCCCTTGCTGTTCAGCCCGAAGCGCTGAGCCGGGTTGCGGCTCGTGAGCTCCGCCACGCGGTTATACGAAAGGCCGCGCTTCGCGCCTTCGGAGACGAGCGCGGGCAGCAGGTATTCCGTGCCGCCGAAACCGGACTTCGCGAGCCAGATGTTGCCGAGCGCATTCTTCGCTGCCTTGGTTTCGTGGCGGCAGCAGGCATGGTCGCTCACCACCCAGTCGATTGTGCCGGCGAGGAGCTGCTCCCAGAGATAGTCGACGTCCTCGCGCGGCCGGATGGGCGGATTCACTTTGGCGAGCGCGCCCGCCTTGGCATTCACGTCCAGCACCAGGTGCCCGATCGTCACCTCGCGGCGAAAATCGATATGGGGAAAGACTTGCGCCATCTGCAGTGCGGCCTGCAGTGCCTTGCGCGACGAGAGGTGCAGCAGGTTGATGGTCGGCAGCGCCGTCTCGTTGGCGAGATAGGAAGCGATGAAGACGGCCAGTCCTTCGGAATGCGGCGGACGGGCGGCATGATAGGCGGCGAGGCCTTGCAGCTTGCCCTCGGTCTCCACCATTCTCGTGTAGGCGGTCATGATCTCCGCGGTCTCGCAATGAAGCGAGAGGCTGATCTGCGCCGCCTTGTCACGCATACGCTCGCGCGCCGCCTGCACGGCGCGCATGACAAACTCGAAATGCGCGTAGTCGTAGCGTTCCTCCGGCCCGATCATCAGGAAGTCGCGCTGGCTGTCGGATCGGCCGTGCAGGCCATGCGAGCCGTAGAACATGAAGATCTTGAACGACGCGACACCGTGGCGTTGGATGAGCTCGGGAATCTCGCCGATGTGGGTCGAATCCATCGGCGCCAAGTGGTAGCCGTAGTCGACGTGGAACCGTCCATCCGAGAGCCGCAGCACTTCCGGAAAGAAATCGCCGTACGGTCCGCCCTTGTTCAGGTAGTACTGCCCGGTACGGAAGTAGTTCAGGCTCGACGTGACGCCGCCCTGCGCCGCCGCGCGGCTTTCGCTCACCGCGTCTTCGGCGAGCGGCGAATAGATTCCCGTATGCATGTGCGCATCGACGACGCCGGGGAAGGCGAGGCGGCCTTTGCCCTCATAGACCTTCTTCGCGTCCGTGCCGAGGTTCGGCGCGATGCGCGCGAACTTCTCGCCGTCGATGGCAATATCCGCTTCGTGCGGCGCGCGCTCACCGGGTCGGACGACACGCACATTCTTGATCAGCAGGTCGTACTTCATCGGCCCAAGCGCTTTTCGAGATGCGGCAGAAGGCCGCCGTCGCGCACGATCTGAATGAGAAACGGCGGAATCGGCTCGCAGTCGAGCGTGTCACGGCTCGTGCGGTTGACGATGCGCCCGGACGCCAGGTCGAGCTCGATCTCGTCGCCAGCGCGGATGCGCTTTGCGTGCGCACAGACGATGGCAGGCAGGCCGAGGTTGATCGCGTTGCGGTAGAAGAGGCCGGCGAACGATTCGGCGATGAGCGCCGCAACGCCGAGATGCTTGAGCGCCTCGGGCGCCTGCTCGCGCGAGGAGCCGGCGCCGAAGTTGCGCCCGCCGACGACGATGTCGCCTTTGCGCACGCGGGCGGCGAATGTGGGCTCGAGCGATTCCATGCAATGCCGCGCAATCTCGGCGATGCCGTACTTCATGTAGCGGCCGGGCGCGATGACGTCGGTGTCGATGTTGTCGCCGAAGACCCAGGCTTTCACTGCAGCATCCCGCGCGGGTCGGTGATGCGGCCGGCGACCGCGGAGGCAGCCACCGTATAGGGCGAGGCGAGGTACACCTGCGCGGACGCCGCGCCCATGCGGCCCTTGAAATTGCGCGCGGTGGTGGAAATCGCCACGGCGTTCTCCGCAAGCAGGTGGGCGCCGTAGCCCGCGCACATGCCGCAGGAATTGGCGAGCAGCTCGGCGCCCGCGTCCAGCAGCACTTGCAGCGTGCCTTCGCGCTCGGCCCTCTGCTGGTCGCGCAAGCTGGCGGGCGCAACGATCAGCTTGCTCTTCGCTTTCCGCCCGCGCAATACGGCGGCCGCCATGCGCAGGTCGGCGAGCTTCGCGCCGGTGCATGCGCCGATGTAGGCGAGGTCGATGCGCTGGTCGAATGCGCTTACGGAACGCGTGTTGGCCGGGCTGTGCGGCGCCGCCACCTGCGGCTCGAGCCCGCTGCCATCGAAGCGGTGATGTGCCAGCACCGGCGCAGCCGGATCGCTCTCCCAAATGTTGATATCGCGCTCGAGATAATCGCGGGTGACGCCATCGGAAGCGATCAGCCCGGTCTGGCCGCCGAGCTCCGCGGTCATGTTGCACAGAGTCATGCGCTCCTGCATCGGCAGCGCGCGGATCGCCGGACCGCGGTACTCGACCGCCTGATATTGGCCGCCGTCGAGCCCGAAGCGACCGATCAGGAAGAGCATGACGTCCTTGGCGGACACGCCGCGCGCAAAGGCGCCGTCGAACTCCATGGCAATGGTGTGCGGAACCTTGAGCCAGATTTCGCCGGTGACCATGACGCCCAGCATCTCCGTCGCGCCGATGCCGAACATGTATGCGGCAAACGCGCCGCCGGTGGGCGAGTGGCTGTCACCACCAACGGCGAACATGCCCGGCAGCAAGTGGCCGCGCTCGGGGAGCACGACGTGGCAGATCCCTTGCGTGTCGTAGAAATTGTCGACGCCGGCTTCCTTCACCCATTCCCGCGCAATGCGCAGGATCTTGCGGCTCTCCTCGTCGTATTCCGGGACGTAATGATCCGTAATGACCACGACCTTCGAGGGGTCCCAAACCTTCGCCCCGAGGCGCTCGAGCATCGGCTTCAGGCGCCGCGGCCCGCTCGAGTCGTGCACCATCGCGAGGTCGACCTTGCACGTCACGATCTCGCCCGGCGTGACGCTCGCGCGG
>Ga0075426_10004226_pt1 | contig 10222 bp, 8 predicted proteins | sample SoiMethybrSBSTD5_FD_75304 | JGI IMG/M metagenome (GOLD analysis project Ga0075426, IMG submission 75304) | Bulk soil microbial communities from a Populus tree surrounding site in Tennessee, USA - Soil MetaG P. TD hybrid SBSTD5 | ecosystem: Environmental > Terrestrial > Soil > Tree plantation...
CACCGGAAGCCGCGCCGACTACGGGCACTATCTGCCGATCCTGCGCCTGATCGCGCGGGATCCGGATCTCGAGCTGCAGCTGATCGTCACGGGAATGCACCTGTCGCCGCAGTTCGGCCGGACCGTCGATCGGATCGAAGCCGACGGCTTCGCGATCGCGGATCGGGTCGAGATGCTCGCCGCGTCGGACGCGCCGGCCGGCATCGCGGCGTCGATCGGCGTCGGCGTGGTCGGCCTGTCGCAGGCGTTCGCCCGCCGGCGCCCGGACATTCTGCTGCTGCTCGGCGATCGCGTCGAGATGCTGGCCGCCGCCGCCGCGGCGCTGCCGTTCGCGATTCCGATCGCTCACATCCACGGGGGCGAGAGCACCGAGGGCGCGATAGACGAGGCGGTCCGGCACGCGCTCACGAAGATGAGCCACCTCCACTTCGCCGCAACCGACGCATACGCGAGGCGCATCCGGCAGATGGGCGAAGAACCGTGGCGCGTCGTCGTCAGCGGCGCGCCCGGGCTGGCGGCGTTGATGGGGGCGGATCGTCTCGATGCCGCGGCCTTCAGGGAGGCCTACGGATTCGAAGTGACGCCCGACACGCTGCTCGTGACGTTTCATCCGGTGACGCTGGAGCCGGACAGACTCGAGCGCCACCTGGACGAGCTGCTCGCGGCGCTGGAGCGCACGCCCCGTCCGATCGTATTCAGCTACCCGAATGCGGACGCGCGATCCCAGACAGTCATCGAACGGGTCCGCCGTTTCGTCGGCACGCGCGATCGGGCGCACATGGTCGCCAGCTTCGGGACCGCGGCATACGCCACGGTGATGGCGATCGCGGCCGCCATGGTCGGCAACTCGTCGTCGGGGATCATCGAGGCGGCGTCGTTCGGTCTGCCCGTCGTCAACATCGGCTGCCGGCAGCGGGGCCGCCACCACGGGGTGAACGTGATCGACGTCGAGTGCGAGCGCGATCGGATCGTCGCGGCGATTCGCGAGGCGACGTCGCCGGCGTTCCGGCGGGCGATCCAGGGCATGGCGAACCCGTACGGCGATGGACGCGCGGCGGAGCGGATCGCCGCGACGCTGCGCACCGTCGCGATCGACGATCGGCTCCTCTTCAAGCGCTTCGTCGACGCCGACGTCGCGCTGCAGACGGCGTGAGCTTTCACATCGGCAATCGACCGATCGGCGACGGCGCCGCGTGCTTCGTCATCGCCGAAGCCGGCGTCAATCACAACGGCGAGCTCGCGCGCGCCCACGCCCTCGTCGACGCCGCCGCGGACGCAGGCGCCGACGCGGTCAAATTCCAGACCTTCGTGCCCGACCGCCTGACGACGCCGACCGCCGCGACGGCGGCGTATCAACGCGACCGCGACGGATCGATCCGGACGCAGATCGAACTGCTGTCCGCCCTGCGGCTGCCCGACGACGGGTACCCGGGTCTGATGAGGCATGCGGAGGAGCGCGGCCTCGTGTTTCTGTCGACGCCGTTCGATGCGTCGAGCGCCGCGATGCTGATCGGCCTCGGTGCCGCCGCCGTCAAAGTATCGTCCGGCGACGTCACGAATCTGCCGTTCCTCGCGTGTCTCGCGCGTGCCGGACGTCCCATCGTGTTGAGCACCGGGATGGCGACCGAGGACGAGATCCAGCGCGCGGTCGACACGATCCGCGCGAACGGCGCGCCGCCGCTCGCGCTGCTGCACTGCGTGTCCTGCTATCCGACGCCGGCCGCCGACGTGAACCTTCGCGCCATGGACACGATGCGGCGGCGGTTCGCCGTGCCGGTCGGGTGGTCGGATCACACGCTCGGCACCGCGATCGCCGTGGCGGCCGCGGCGCGCGGCGCCGACATCATCGAAAAGCACCTCACGATCGATCGGACGCTGCCCGGCCCGGATCACGCCGCCTCGCTCGAGCCCGGCGAATTTCGCGCGATGGTTGCGGCGATTCGCGAGGTTGCGCTCGCGCTCGGCGACGGCGTCAAGCGTCCGAGGCCGATCGAGGCGCCGATCGCCGCGCTCGTGCGCCGGAGCCTCCACTGGCGGTGCGACCTCCCGGCCGGGCATGCGATCGAGGCCGACGATTTCGAGGCGCTCCGCCCGAACGACGGCGTGGCGCCGGAGCACGCCGGCCGGATCGTCGGCCGCCGTCTCGCGCGGCGCGCCGAGGCGGGCGCGCCGGTGCTCGAATCCGATCTGGGCGCGGCGAGGGCCTGACGTGAAGCCGTGCATCCTCATGTACAGCGTGCTCCTCTCCGCGACCGGCGGCGCGCAGTACACGATGTCGCTGCTGGCCTCCGAGCTCGCCCGGCGCGGATACCCGATCGTGTTTGCGACGAGGCCGCCGTTCGATCCGTCGCATCGGTACAGTCGGATGCTCGAGCGCGCGTCGATTCCCGTGATCGTGCTGCGGCGGTTCAGCGAGTCCGCGTTCGCGCGCGTCGCGGGCGCGATCGGCGCGGCGCTCCTGGTCGCGCCGATGCTGGCGCGCAGGCGCCGATCGGCTCGCGACGCGTGGGTCGCGGCGCGCTCCGTCACCGCGACCGCCTTCGCGCGGCTGGAGCGACGGCGGATCCGCCGCACGTTCGACGCGATCGTCCGACGGCAGCGAACCGGCGGCCGGTCGACGATTCTGCACATCTTCGGACCCTCGGCGCTGACGCCGTTTCTGCTCGCGTGGGCGCAGGAAACCGGCGTGCCGTCCATCTATCACGAGATGGGCGAGGCGGACGAGGCGTACGTGAAGACGTTCGGGATGGAGGAGACCGTCGCGTCCATCAACCGCGCCGACCGCGTCGTCTGTCTCTCGCCGTCGGTGGCGGACAACCTGCGGCGCGTCTTCGGGTACCGCGGCCGCATCGACGCGATCTACGCGATGGTGGCGGACCCGGGCGATGCGTGGGTGCGCGGCAGGAAGCTCGCGGGCCGCGTGACCTTCGGGGCGATCGGGCGGCTGGTGCCGCACAAGCACCACGCGCTGCTGATCAGGGCCATCCATGCGCTCGCCGCCGCGGGTTGTGACGCCGGGCTCGTCGTCGCCGGCAGCGGACCGATGCGCGACAGCCTGGAGCGGCTGGCGGCGGAGCTCGGCGTGACGGACCGCGTGGCCTTTACCGGAGAGTTCGAGGATCTCGCCGCCGTGATGGCGCAGTTCGACGTCTTCGCGCTGCCCTCGTCATCCGAATCGCAGTGCATGCCCGTCACCGAATCGATGGCGTACGGCAAGCCGGTCATCGTGTCGCGGTTCGGCGGCATCCCCGATTTCGTCGACGACGGCGTGACCGGTCTGCTCGTGCCGGTCGGCGACTTCGAGGGCCTCCTCGCGGCGATGAGGCGTCTCGCCGCCGATGTGCCGCTGCGCGTCGAGATGGGCGCGCGAGGCCGGCAGCGATTCCTGCGGGACTTCTCGCCCGTGGCCGTCGGCGACATGGTGGAGCAGCTGTACGTGAACGTGGTCCGATCGAAGGCGGCCGCATCGGTGGTCGGCGAGTCGGCCGCATGACGTCGGTGGAGGTACGGCGTGATTGATTGGAAGAAGTCGACGGTCCTCGTCACCGGCGGCACCGGTTCGTTCGGGAAGCGGTTCGTCGACATCATGCTGCGCGAGTATCAGCCGCAGAAGCTGATTGTCTTCAGCCGCGACGAGCTGAAGCAGCATGAGATGCGGCAGACCTGGAGCGACGCCGGTCCCGACAGCCGCATCCGCTACTTCGTCGGTGACATTCGCGATCGCAACCGGCTCTATCGCGCCATGCGCGGCGTCGACGTGGTCGTCCACGCCGCCGCGATGAAGCAGGTGCCGGCCTGCGAGTACAACCCGTTCGAGGCGGTGCAGACCAACGTCCACGGCGCGCAGAACATCATCGACGCCGCGATCGACACCGGCGTGAACCGCGTGCTCGCGCTCAGCACCGACAAAGCCGTGAATCCGGTCAACCTGTACGGCGCGACGAAACTCGTCGCCGAGAAGCTGTTCATCCAGGGCAACACCTACGTCGGCAAGGCCCAGGCGGGGACCCGCTTTGCGTGCGTCCGCTACGGCAACGTCGTCGGCAGCCGCGGCTCGGTCATTCCGCTGTTCCTGGCGCAGCGGCAGACCGGGCGGATCACGGTGACCGACGAGCGGATGACGCGGTTCTGGATCACGCTGGACCAGGGCGTCCGCTTCGTCATCCTCGCGATCGAGCAGATGTCGGGCGGCGAGGTCTTCGTCCCGAAGATTCCCAGCATGCGCATCATGGACCTCGTCAGCGCGATGGCGCCGCAATGCGAGGTCTCGATCACCGGCATCCGGCCGGGCGAGAAACTGCACGAGTCGCTCCTGTCGGATCATGAAGGGGCGCACACGGTCGAATTCGACGACATGTACGTCGTGCAGCCGGAGTTCGACTGGTGGACGCACAGCCACTGGGAGCACGGCAAACGGCTCGCGGACGGCTTCCGCTATACGAGCGATGCGAACACGCGGTGGCTCTCGCCGCGCGAGCTGTGCACGATGACGGAGGATATCGTTCCGGCGTGACCGCCAGTGCGTTGATTCGCGCCGACGGCGGCACCGCGATGGGCGGCGGGCATCTCATGCGCGGCCTCGCGCTGGCCGAGGCGCTGCGGCCGCGCGCGGCGGTCACGTTTCTCACGCGCGGGCAGTCGACGCTCGTCGACCATATCCGCGAAGCGGGCTTCCGTGTCGTCGAGCTCGGCGCGGCGCACCCGGATCCCGAGGACGCCGCCGCCGTGCTTCGATTCGCGCACACCGTCGAGCGCCCGTGGATCGTGGTCGACGGGTACCACTTCGACGAGCGCTACCTCGCGCGCCTGCGCGGCGCGCGCGTCCTCGTGGTGGACGACGGGCCGCGGCTGCCGCAGTACGACGTCGACGCGCTGCTCGATCAGAACATCGGTGCGCTGCAGCAGCGATATCCCGCGCCCCGCGGCGCGCGTCTGCTGCTGGGCCCCCGATTCACGATGCTCCGCCCCGGATTCGCCGGCCTCGAGCGCCGCGCCGGCGGCGGACCGGTGCCGCGGCTCCTCGTCGCGATGGGCGGCGGCGATGCGGTGAATGCGACGCGCCTCGTGCTCGACGGGCTTCGGACGGCGCGCACGCGGTTCGAGATCTCGATCCTGATCGGCGGCGCCAATCCGCACGCCGACGCGCTCGAGGCCGAATTCGGCCGCACGGCGGGATGGCGGTTCCTGCGCAACGTCCGCGACGTGGCCGGCATCATGGCGTCGGCGGACATCGCCGTGGCCGGCGTGGGCGGCGTGATGTGGGAGCTCGCGTGCGCCGGCGTGCCGGCGCTGCTCGTCAGCGTCACCGACGTGCAGCGCGCGATCGCCGCGCGCGTGCAGAGCTACGGCGCGCACAAGTTGATCGGCGACGCGGCGGCGCTGTCGCCCGCTGAGGTAGCGCGTGCGGTGGAAGAGCTGACGGATGATTGCGCCGCGCGTCTGCGAATGTCCGAGCTCGGCCGAAAGCTCGTCGATGGACGCGGCGCAGCTCGTGTGGCGGACGCCCTGCTCGAGCCGACCGGTACGCTACACTGGGAAGTTCGCCACGCACAAATGATCGACGCCGAAGCGATCTGGGAGATCGCCACCGACCCATCCGTCCGCGAGCAGTCGTTCACGGTCGATGCGTTTCCGTACGCGTCGCACGAGGCGTGGCTCGCCGATCGCCTCGCGCGTCCGACGGCGTCCTTCTGGGTCGCCGAGCAGTCGGGTACCGTCGCGGGATTCGTCCGCTACGAGGTCGACCGCGGCGCGGCGATGGTCAACGTCGCCGTCGCGCCCGCGTTCCGCGGCCGCGGCGCGGGACGCCGTTTGCTCGCCGACACTTGGCGGCCCGCCTGCGAGCGGCTCGGCGTCGATCGCGCGCGGGGGTACGTGTTCGAGACGAACGCGCCGTCGCAGACCGCGTTCGCCCGGGCCGGGTTCGTCGACGTCGCGCGCGAGACGGTGGCCGGCCGCCGATGCGTCGTCTTCGAGATGGGCGAGCGGGAGCGCGTGGGATGAGGCGCGTGACGATCGGCGGGCGCGAGATCGGTTCCGGGCGTCCGGTATACGTCGTCGCCGAGATGTCGGCGAATCACGCGCAGAGCCTCGACCGCGCGTGCGCCCTGGTCCGGGCCGCGAAGGACGCGGGCGCGGACGCGATCAAGCTGCAGACGTATACGCCGGACACGATGACGCTGGCGTCCGACGATCCGCGCTTCCGCGTCGACGGGACGCTCTGGCACGGCCGGCGCCTCCACGATCTGTACGCCGAAGCGTTCACGCCGTGGGACTGGCACGGGCGGCTGAAAGACGCCGCCGCCGACGCGGGCCTGGATTGGTTCTCGACGCCGTTCGACGCGACGGCTGTCGACTTTCTCGAGCGCCTGGATCCGCCGGCCTACAAGATCGCGTCGTTCGAGCTGGTCGACGTGCCGCTGCTGGCCCGCGTGGCACGGACGGCGAAACCGGTCATTCTCTCGACCGGCATGGCGACGCTCGCCGAAATCGACGAGGCGGTGTCGACGCTGCGAGAGAACGGCTGCGATCGGATCGTCCTGTTGAAGTGCACCAGCGCGTACCCCGCGGTCGCCTCGGAGATGGATTTGCTCACGATTCCGAACCTGGCCGAGACGTTCGACGCGGTGGTCGGCCTGTCGGATCACTCGATGGAGATCGCCGTTCCGGTCACCGCCGCGGTGCTCGGCGCCTGCCTGATCGAGAAGCACCTCACACTGTCGCGCAGCGACGGCGGGCCGGACGCGGCGTTCTCGCTCGAGCCGGCGGAATTCCGATCGATGGTCGACGCGCTGCGCTGCAGCGAGCAGGCGCTGGGCTCCGTGCGATACGGCCCGTCGCCGCGCGAGCACGCGAGCCTCGCCTTCCGCCGATCGCTGTTCGTCGTCGAGGACATGCAGGCGGGCGATCGTTTCACCGAGGCAAACGTCCGGAGCATCCGTCCGAGCGGCGGGCTGCACCCGCGGCATCTCGCGCAGGTGATCGGCTGCGCGGCCTCCTGCGCCATCCGGCGCGGCACGCCGATGTCGTGGCCGCTGGTGCGTCCGGCGTCAGTCGTCGAGTTGAACACATGATGGCCACCCGTCTGATTCGCTACTGCCGGCGCTGCGTCATGCCGGACACGAAGCCCGACCTCCTGATCGACGACGCGGGTGTGTGCAACGCCTGCCGTGCCTACGAGCGGCGCGCCGCGATCGACTGGGACGCGCGCCGCGCCGAGCTCGAGCGAGTTGTCGACCGGTTCCGGTCGCGCGACGGCAGCAACTACGACTGCGTGATCGGCGTGAGCGGCGGCAAGGACAGCACGTGCCAGGTGCTCGCGATGCTCGAGCTGGGCATGAATCCGCTGTGCGTCACGGCCACCACCGACATGCTGTCGGCCGTCGGCCGCCGCAACATCGAGAACCTGAAAAAGCTCGGCGTCGACTACATCGAGGTGACGACGAATCCGGGCATGCGGCGGCGCATCAACCGGCTCGCGCTGACGGAGGTCGGCGACATCGCCTGGCCCGAGCACGTCACGATCTTCACCGTGCCGGTGCGCGTCGCCACGCAGCTGGGCATCCCGCTGCTCATCTGGGGCGAGAACTCGCAGAACGAATATGGCGGCCCCGCCGCGGCGTCGGAGAGCAACGCGCTGACGCGGCGCTGGCTCGAGGAATTCGGCGGCCTGCTCGGCCTGCGGGTCTCGGATCTCCTCGGCCAGGCCGGGATCGAGCGGCGGCATCTGATCCAGTACACGTATCCATCCGACGAGGAGCTGCAGCGCGTCGGCGTGACGGGACTGTTCCTCGGCTACTACCTGCCGTGGGACGGGTACGCCAACGCGCTGAAGGCGCAGGCCTACGGGTTCGAGACGCTGCCCCACGTCATCGAGGGTTCGGCGGTCAACTACGAGAACCTCGACAACGTGCAGATGGGCATCCACGACTATTTCAAGTTCCTGAAGTACGGCTTCGGCCGCGCGACCGATCTCGTCAGCCTGCATCTCCGCCGCGGACGGCTCACGCGTCCCGAAGCGATGGCGATCGTGAAGCGGCTCGACGGCCGGTTCCCGTGGACTTATCTGGACGTCCCGCTCGCCGCCATCCTCGACGACATCGACATGACGCTCGACGAATTCGTCCGGGTGTGCGATCGATTCACGAACAAGAAGCTCTTCGTGTGCGACGCGAGCGGGCAGCCGGTCAAGGACAAGCTGGGGAACCTGATGAAGGTGAACTACGACAACGTCGACGTCGCCGCGGCCGCCGGCGCATGACCGTGGAAACGATTGCGATCGTGGACTACGGCCTCTGCAACCTCGACTCGGTCCGCCGCGCGGTCGAGGAGTGCGGCGGGCGTCCGCTCGTGACGGCGCGGCCCGAGGACGTCGCCGCGGCGTCGCGCGTCATTCTGCCCGGCGTCGGCGCCTTTCCGGACGCGATGGACAACCTGCGCGGCGCGGGCCTGGTCGAGGCGCTGCAGCGACGCGTCGTCGAGGAGCGACGCCCCTTTCTCGGCATCTGCCTCGGTCTGCAGCTGATGGCGAGCCGCAGCGACGAAGGGCGATCGACGCCCGGGCTCGGCTGGATCGACGCCGACGTCCGCCGCATCGATCCCGGCCCCGACGGACGCGTGCCGCACATCGGCTGGAACGAAGTCGAGAGAGGCGGCGACGAGGCCGTGTTCGCGCGCGTGCCGTCACGCGCCGACTTCTACTTCGTGCACAGCTACGCGCTGTGTCCGGCCGACACCGGCTGCGTGATCGGCTGGACGCCGTACGGCACGGCCCGCATCGTCTCGGCCGTCCGGCGCGACAACATGTGGGGGCTGCAGTTTCATCCGGAGAAGAGTCAGCGCAACGGGTTTCAGGTGCTGCGCAATTTCATCGCTTCCTGAGGACACGGACAGACCAGTCATCATGACGAATTCCACAGCGATGCCGATCGAAGGCACCGCGATCCGGCGCCGGCGCGAATTCATCGGCCAGCCGTCCTCGCCCTGGCGGCCGGTCGATTTCCGCGAGGTGTGGGAATACAAGGAGCTGCTCTACTTCTTCGTCTGGAGGGACCTGAAGATCCGGTTCAAGCAGACGATTCTGGGGCTCGCCTGGGTGGTCCTGCGGCCGCTGTTCTCGGTCGTGATCTTTACGGCCGTCTTCGGCCGCTGGGCGAAGATTCCGTCCGAGGATCTGCCGTATCCCGCGTTCATCCTCGCCGGGCTGCTGCCGTGGAACTTCTTCGCGTCCGGCGTGACGCAGGCCACCGGCAGTCTCGTGGCGAACGCGCACCTGGTGTCGAAGGTCTACTTTCCGCGCCTCTTCGTCCCGCTGTCGGCGGTTGTCTCGGCCGTCGTCGAGGCGCTGGTGTCGCTCGTCCTGTTGCTCATCCTCATCGCGGCGTACGGGCGCGTGCCGGCGATCGGCGCGATCGTCTGGGTTCCGTTCCTCCTTTTCCTCGCGATGATCATCTCGCTCGGCGTGAGCCTGTGGCTGGCGGCGCTGAATGTGAAATATCGCGACGTCGGCGCCGGGGTCCCGTTTCTCGTGCAGATCTGGATGTATGCGACGCCGGTCGTGTATCCCCTGAGCCTCGTGCCGTACCCCTTCAGCTGGCTCTCGTCGCTCAATCCGATGACCGGCGTGGTCGAGGGCTTCCGGTCGGCGTTGTTCAAGTCGCCGTGGCCGGACGTGCCGTTCTCGTGCTCGGTGATCGTCGGGTCGGCGCTGTTCGCGTCGAGCCTGTTCTTCTTCCGCCGGTGCGAGCGGACGCTGGCGGACTCCGTATGAGCGTGCCCGTCATCGAAACGAGCGGTCTGTCGAAGATGTACCGGCTCGGCGAGACGACGGCGCGGCGCTCGGCTCTTCGGCTGCGGCTCGCCGCCGCCGTCGCGCGCATCCGGAGCGGCCTCGGCGCGGAGGTGGCCGTGTCCGCGCCGCCGCCCGACCCCACGTTCTGGGCGCTCAGGGACATCTCGGTCGACATCGCCGAGGGCGAGGTCGTCGGCGTGATCGGCCGGAACGGCGCCGGCAAGTCGACGCTGCTCAAGATTCTGTCGCGCATCACGGAGCCGACCGCGGGCCGGTTCGTGATGCGCGGACGCGTCGCGAGCCTGCTCGAGGTCGGCACCGGATTTCATGGCGACCTGACCGGCCGCGAGAACACCTTTCTCAACGGCGCCATCCTCGGGATGACGCGGCGCGAGATCTACCGCAAGTTCGACGAGATCGTCGCGTTCGCCG
>Ga0075426_10004227_pt1 | contig 10222 bp, 10 predicted proteins | sample SoiMethybrSBSTD5_FD_75304 | JGI IMG/M metagenome (GOLD analysis project Ga0075426, IMG submission 75304) | Bulk soil microbial communities from a Populus tree surrounding site in Tennessee, USA - Soil MetaG P. TD hybrid SBSTD5 | ecosystem: Environmental > Terrestrial > Soil > Tree plantation...
CTGTCTGCGTGGATCAAGAACGCTCGCGTGCCGCCGCTCGTGACCGCGGACGGCAACGGCGTGCCGGGAACGGCGGGCACGCGCGTGGTGCTGGACAACCTCGATTTCGCCGACCGCGCCCGGCAAGGCGGACAGCTCACGCTCGGTTATCGCTTCGAGAGGGCCGCGCCCGCCGACATCGAGGTGAGCTATTTCTTCCTTCCCGGCAGCCGCAGCGAAGCGAGCTTTGCATCGATGCCCAGCGGCGAACCGCTCATCGCGCGCCCGTTCATCAACGTCGCCACCGGCCTGCCCGACGCCACGCGCGTGTCCTCGCCGGGAGTCGCGTCAGGCTCGCTCGCCATCGGTGCGTCCACGCGGCTTTCCGGCGCCGAGGCCAACGTCGCGACGCTCCTCGTGTCGACCGACACGTGCCACATGTCCGCCCTCGGCGGCTTGCGCTTGCTGCGGATCGAGGACGAGCTCGCGTTCGACGAGCGATTCCAGGTATTCCCGGGCGTTCCGGGGTTCGGCGGCAGCGCGGTCGACCTGCACGACGGATTGCGCACCGTCAATCGTTTCTTCGGCGCGCAGCTCGGCATCGACACGGAGCTGCGCTACGGCGCGCTCGCGATCGACTTCCGCGGCAAGCTCGGCGTCGGGCAGATGCGGCAGCTCGCGGATATCGATGGAGTGACGAACGTGCTCCCGCCCAACGCATCGACGATCGCCTACCAGGGCGGGCTGCTCGCCCTGCGGACCAACATCGGCCGCCACCGCCGCAACAAGCTCGCGTTCCTCCCCGAGGCGAGCGTCGGGGCGGGCTGGCGGTTGACGCGCAATCTCAAGGCGTACGCCGGCTACGCGCTTCTCTGGGTCGACAACGTGGTCCGCGCCGGCGAGCAGATCGATCGCGTGGTCAACACGACGCAGTTTCCGATCATTTCGGGAAACGGGCCGCTCTCGGGACCGGCGCGGCCGGCGCTCGACTTCGCGGGCAAGGGCTTCTGGATGCAGCGACTGGCGGTGGGCCTGGAGCTGAGGTTCTGACCTAGGGTGCCGCGCGCACGAGCCGCGCCGCGCCGCGCGCCCCGGCGAGCAGATAGTTTCCGAATCGCTTCCAGCGGTTCTGCGCGATCTCGAGCAGCGTCCGGTCGACGAAATACGTGAGGATGATGGAATCGCGCGTGCGCACTTCGGGACCGACGGGATCGACGGAGTGGTATGTGTCCTCTCCGACCGCGAAGGCGTAGCCGCTGTTGGGCCAGAACGGCATGCGCACCGACGCGCGGTAGCCGTCGCCCGCTTTCTCGTGGAACACGGTGCCGACGTGCTCGATCGAGCGGTCGCGCGGCAAATAGATCTGCACCGTGATGCCCTTCCAGCGCGTGTCGGGATGGATGCCGATGCTGTAGCCGGCGATGTCGCGCGTGAGGATCGGCACGGCATACAGGCCGACCGAATCGGAACCGAACCTTTGCTTGATCCTGGGCGCGAGCCGCCGCATGAACGCATCGCGCACCGGCGGCGCTGTGAGCACCTCGCCGACGACGCGCCACACGGGCCGCGACTCCGGCGGCAACTGGCGGATCCATTCGGGGAACAGGTCGAGCTTCGTGCGCACGTCGGTCACCGCGCGCCCGGACATGCGGCGGTATTGACCGCCCTGCGGCATCGTCTCGAGCATGCGCGCGTAGAGATCCGGCGGGAAAATGTCTTCGAAGCGAATGTGCAGGAACGGCGCGCGGCTTTCGCGCGCGCGCTCGACCGCCGCCGTCACGTGCTCGACGGCCCTGCCGACCTCGTCCTCGCCCCTCGCTTTGACCGGCTCCATCGTTGCCATGGCGTCTTTGAGTGCTTGGCGCCGTTATTGTTCTCAATGATATCTCGACGAGAGCGACGTGTCGGCTGGTTCAATGTCGCGCCGGCCCGATCCGCCGCACGGCTTCGATCAGGACCAACGCCGCCGTCGTCACTTCGAGAAGGATGGTCGCGTTCATCGCGAGCGTGTGCGACGACAGCGGCGCCACGAAATAATGCCCGAGGCTGTCCAGGCCCAGGATGGCATAGACGGCGATGACCAAGGCGCCCGCGATCTCGCGTCCCCGCGCGAGCAGCGACCAACCGAACAATCCGATCGCGGTCATCGAAAGCCAGGCGATGTACACATCGGCGCGCGTCCATGCTGCCGGCAGATTCGGATAGTCGGCGACGAATTCGGCGTTGTGCATGAAGTGAACGAGACTCGCCGCGCCGAAAGCGACGAGCAACATGCCGAGTGTTCGATGCCTTGCCGTCACTCTTCGCCCTCCGATGTTTCGCGCCGCGTGAGCCAGCCGATGCACGTGTACGCGACGGCAGCCGCGACGGCTCCGATCAGCGGCACGCTCACCGCCACCGTCAGCATGAAGTACGCATTGCCCCACACGCACGCTTCGGAAGACGGTGCGCGGCAGCGCACGTAGACGTCGATGAACGGATACGCGATGCCGGCGATCACGCCGATGATCGCGCTCACGATGGCGCGCATACGAACGCTCATGCGCGGATTGTAGGCCGCGCGCCAGCTCAGTTGAGCTTGAGTTCCCTGAGGGCTTGCTGGTATTGCGCGAAGCCGGCGCCGCTCAGGTTATGGTGCGTGCCGCCTTCGACCTTGATGAAGCGCTTCGGCGACGGAGCGGCCGCGAAGAGGCGCTCGCCCATCCGGAAGGGAACGGTGCGGTCGTTGGTGCCGTGCGCGATCACCACCGGCATCTTCACGTCGCGGATCCGGGAGAGCGCGTCGAATTTCTGCGTGAGGATGAGCGTCACCGGCAGGAAGCCCCATGGCGATTCGTTGACCATGTCGGCGACCGAGGTGAACGTCGATTCGAGCACGAGGCCCGCGGCTTCGGGATGTTTCGCCGCGAGCTCGACGGCGATCGCGCCGCCGAGCGAGTGGCCGACGATGAGGTGCCTGTGGTCCGGCGTGAGCGCCACGAGCTCCCGCCATGCCGCTTCGGCGTCCTCGGCCGCGCTCTGCTCGCTCGGCGCGATTTCCGTGCTCTTGCCGAAGCCGCGGTAGTCGACCGCGAGCACGGAGAAGCCGAGCCTGCGCCAGCGCTCGATGCGGCTCGCGCTCGCCCTCAGGTCCCAGCGCGCGCCGTGGAAATAGAGCACGGCCGGGGCGTTCGCGTTCTCGTTGGGAAGCCACCAGGCATGGACCTTGTCGCCGTTGCCGCCGACCTTGATCCAGCGCTCGGGATAGGCGTCGTCGCGGACCTGCGCCCACCACGTTTCCTTGGCGGGACGGAAGATGAGCTCGCCCTGTTTCTCGGAGAGATACGCGCAGCCGCCGAAGAGGACGGCCGCGAAGAAGAACAGTAACCGCAGTCCGGTTACCTGTAGCTGACGGGCGCGACCGGGAAGTTGGTGTGGCCGCGCGCTTCGACCTCGCCGTTCACCAGCATCCACGCCGCGAGCAGCACCACCACGATCGCCGCCACCACCTCCACGGTGGGATTGCGCAGGACTTTCCAAATGCTCTCTTGCCAATTGTGTCGGTTGATTCGAAGCAACATGCCTTGACCTCCACGCTAGACGAACAATGCGGTCACGACATGCAAATTCAATGCCGGTCTTATTTTATGCCATGGCCGCACCAATCGGGAGCGTGCGCACTCGCCGTCCGGTGAGGGCCGCCAGCGCGTTCGCGACGGCCGGGGCCACCGGGGGCACTCCCACTTCCCCGACGCCGCCGGGCTTTTCGTCCGACGGCACGAGATGGACCTCGACCGCGGGCATCTCGTTCAATCGCAGCACGCGATAGTCGTGGAAATTCGACTGGACGGGCGAGCCGTCCTTCACGGTGATTTCACTGAAGAGCGCCGGCCCCAGTCCGAAAGCGATGGCGCCCTGGACCTGCGCCTCGACGCTCAGGGGGTTCACGGTGCGGCCGCAGTCGAACGCGGCGACGACGCGATGGACGCGCGGCGTGTTGCCATCCAGCGACACTTCGGCCACTTGCGCGCAAATGCTTCCGAAACACTCGTGGACCGCGATGCCGCGCGCCCGACCCTTGGGCAATGCGCTGCCCCAGCCCGCCTTCGCCGCGGCGACGTCGAGCACGTTGCGCACGCGCGGGCTCTTCGCGAGGAGCTCGCGGCGCAGCTGTAACGGATCGTGTCCGCCCGCCGCCGCGATCTCGTCGAGCATCGACTCGACGACGAACGCGTTGTGCGAGCTGCCGACCGAGCGCCACCATTGCACGGGAACGCCGAGATCGACGCGATTGGACACGAGCTGCAGGTTGGGAATCGCATAGGGCGTGTCGACGACGCCCTCGACGGTCGTGCGGTCGATGCCGTCCTTCACCATCATCGACTCGAACGCCGTGCCCGTGAGGATGGAAGGTCCGGCGATCGTGTGATTCCACGCGACGATCTTGCCTTGCGGATCGAGCCCGACCTCGACGCGATGCACGTACATCGGCCGATACCAGCCGGCGCGGATGTCGTCCTCGCGCGTCCAGATCAGCTTCACCGGCACCTTCACGCGCTTGGCGATCTCGCACGCCTCGACGACGTAATCGTTGATCGGGTTCGCGCGCCGGCCGAACCCGCCGCCCGCGAGCATGGTGTGCAGCGTCACCTGCTGGGGCTTGAGGCCCAGGACTTGTGCAGCCGCGGCCTGGTCGGGCGTCTGGAATTGCGTCCCGACCCAGATCTCGGCCGCGCCGTCCCGCACCTCGACGGTGCAGTTGAGGGGCTCCATTGGTGCATGCGCGAGGAACGGAACCTCGTACTCGGCAACCAGTGTCTTCGCCGCGGACTTCATCGCTTCGGCGTTTTCCGCCTTGCGTGCGATCGGTCCCGCCGTCTTCGCCGCAGCCGAGAGCTTCGCGCGCATGTCGGCGGTGGACACCTTCGCCTTCGCCGGCACATCCCATTCGACGTGGAGCGCGTCGCGCGCTTTCTTCGCCGACCAGAAGCTCGTCGCGACGACCGCCACCGCATTGTCGATCTCGACCACGTGCGAGACGCCCGGCACGCTCTTCACTTTCTCCGCGTCGAATCCCTTGAGCAGCGCGCCGAACGCCGGCGGATGCGCGACCATCGCGACGTGCAGGTTCTTGCGCTGGACGTCGAGCCCGAATTGCGCCTTGCCTTCGACCTTCTCCGCCGAATCGATGCGGCGCGTGGGCTTGCCGACGAGCTTGAAACTCTTCGGATCCTTGAGCGCGACTTTCTGCGGCACGGGGAGCTTCGCCGCGGCATCCGCGAGCTGGCCGTACGAGAGTCTTTGCCCCGCGGGCCCGATGACGAAACCGTTCTCGGTGCGCAGCGTCTCGGCCGCCTTCACCTTCCACTGGTCCGCGGCCGCCTGCATCAGCATCGCGCGCGCCTGGGCACCGGCCGTGCGCATCTGCTCGAACGAGCTCCACACGCTCGACGATCCTCCGACCATTTGAATGCCGAAGACGGTATGCACGTATTCGGGCGCGGCGGGCGCGAGCGCGTAGCGCACCTTGCTCCAGTCGCAGTCGAGCTCCTCGGCGACGAGCATCGGGAGCGACGTATTCACGCCCTGGCCGAACTCGAGATGCTTCACCATGATCGTGACCGTGCCGTCCTTGGCAACGTGCACGAACGCGTTCGGCGGCACGGAGGCGGGCACGGGCGCTTGCGCGAACGCGGTCCCGGCTTCGGGCACGACCACGCCGACGAGCAGCCCGCCCGAAAGCGCGGCCGAGGACTTGAGGAATTCGCGGCGTGAAGTCATGGCGCCCTCACGCTTTCTTGAGCGCGGCGGCCGCGCCCTTGATCGCTTCGCGGATGCGCGGATACGTGCCGCAGCGGCAGATGTTCCCCGCCATGGCGGCGTCGATCTGCGCGTCGCTGGGCGACTTGTTCTTGCCGAGCAGCGCGCACGCCGACATCACCTGGCCCGGCTGGCAATAGCCGCACTGCACGACGTCCTTGTCGATCCACGCGGCGCGCACCGCGTTGGCCACGGGCGCCTGCGACGTCTTGAAGATGCCCTCGATGGTGACGATGCGCTTGCCTTCGACGGCGGAGACCGGCGTCGAGCACGAGCGCACCGGCTCGCCGTTGAGATGCACCGTGCACGCCCCGCAAAGTCCCATGCCGCAGCCGTACTTGGTTCCGGTGAGGCCGAGGGAGTCGCGCAGTGCCCAGAGGAGCGGCGTGTCGGAAGCGCCGCGGAAGTCGACGGCTTCGCCGTTGACGAAAAACTTGGCCATGGGGAGTATGATTCGCTCGCTTTTTCGAACGCCAGATTATGCCCCGTTCTCGCAGCAGGCTCTTTCCATCCGCCGACGACGCCGAGACCGCGTTCTACGAGGCGTTCGAGCGCGGCGACATCGCCGCGATGATGGCGGTGTGGGCGGAGGCCGACGACGTCGTGTGCATCCATCCGAACGGCCCGCGGCTCGTCGGCTTCGAGGCGGTGCGCGAGAGCTGGGTGCGCATCTTCGCCGGCGGCGCGCGGCTGCGCGTGCGCACGGTCGAAGGGCGCGACTTCAACAGCCAGACGCTCGCGGTGCGCTCGGTGATCGAGCTCCTCGCCGCGCCCGAGGAGAACGCGCCGGTGACGCAGGTCTTCGCGACCAACGTCTACGAGCTGACCGAGAACGGCTGGCGCATGGTCGCGCACCACGCCACGACCGCGCCCGCCGCCGAAGCGCCCGAGGAAGAAGAAGAAGCCGACGCGCCGCACACGCTGCATTGATCGCCAAGCTTCTTGCCGCCGTCCTTGCCGCCGCGAGCCTCGCGGCGCCGGCGGCCGATCCGCGCAAGGTCATTCGCACCGCCGTTCCGAGCGCCGAGCGCGGCTTCGACTGCGCACGCGAGTCCGATGAGTTCACCGGCGAGCTCTGCGACAACATCTTCGACGCGCTGCTGCAGTACGACCATCTCGCCCGGCCGGTAAAGCTGCAGCCGCGCGCCGCGGTGTCGCTGCCCGAGGTGACCGACGGCGGCCGCACTTACACCTTCCGCATCAAGCCCGGCATCTTCTTCACCGACGATCCGGCCTTCGGCGGAAAGCCGCGCGAGCTCGTCGCCGCGGACTACGTGTACAGCATCGAGCGGCTGCGCGATCCGAGGGTGCGCGCGCAATGGTCGTTCCTCGTCGAGGGAAAGATCGTCGGGCTCGAGGCGCTCGCCGGCGAGGCGAAGCGCACGGGCAAATTCGATTACGACAAGCCGATCGAAGGGCTCGCCGCGCCCGACCGCTACACGTTCCGCCTCAAGCTCGTCGAGCCCGACTACAACATGCTCTACATCCTCACGATGCCGGCCACCGCCGCGGTCGCGCGTGAAGTCGTGGAGCGCTACGGCGAGGCGTTCGCCGAGCATCCGGTGGGGACCGGCCCCTTCAAGCTCGCGGAGTGGCGGCGCTCGGCGCGCATCGTCCTCGAGGCGAATCCCGGTTATCGCGAAGACTATTTCGAGACCGCGGGCGGCGAGGACGAGCGCGACGCGAACATCGCCGAGCACCTGAAGGGCAAGCGCCTGCCGCTCGTCGGCCGCATCGAGATCGACGTGGTCGAGGAGCGCCAGCCGATCTGGCTCGCGTTCCTGAACGGGGAGCACGACTACGTGCGCCCAGTGCCGTTCGAGTTCATCGACGCCGCGATTCCCGGCGGAAGGCTCTCGCCCGCGCTCGCGCGCCGCGGGATCCAAGTTCGCCCCAACGAGGTCGCGTGGATCACCTACACGACCTTCAACATGGACGATCCCGTGGTCGGCGGCTATACGCCCGACAAGGTGGCGCTGCGCCGCGCGATCTCGCTCGCCTACCCGATCCACGAAGAGATCGCGATCGTCTACAAGAACCAGGCGCTCAAGATCGATTCGCCGATCGCGCCGGGCATGGCGGGCTACATCCCGGAGACGAGCCCGACGCTCGAATACGACCCCGCGAGAGCGAAGGCGCTGCTCGACATGTTCGGCTACGTCGATCGCGACGGCGACGGCTGGCGCGAGATGCCCGACGGCTCCGCCCTCGTGATCGACCAGGCCTCCACGCCCGACCAGCGCGCGCGCACGCGCAACCAGCTCTGGCAGCGCGCGATGGCCGACATCGGCATCCGCATGACCTTCAACAAGGTCGAGAAGCTGCCGGAGCTGCGCAAGCAGGCGCAGCTCGGCAAGGTGCAGTGCTTCACGTACGGCTGGATCGCCGACTATCCCGACGGCGAGAACTTCCTCCAGCTCTTCTGGGGGAAATCGATCGGGGGCGCGAATTACGCGATGTTCAATCTCCCCGAATACGACCGGCTGTACGAGCGCGTGAAGACGATGCCCGATTCGCCCGAGCGCACCGGCCTCTACCAGCGCATGGTGCACTTGATCTGGGTCTACGCGCCGTGGCGCGTGAATTCCCTCATGCAGGGCACGATCCTCATCCATCCGTGGGTCATCGGCTACAAGAAGCACCCGTTCGCCCACGAGCCCTGGCGCTACCTCGACATCGACGAGACGAGATTCAAGAGATAATTTCGGGCATGGCGACGCTTCCCGCGAGCGAGAAGACGAAGGGCAACCGCTTCGGCACGATCATCACGGTCGCGCTCACGCTCGTGCTCGCCTACCAGCTCGCGCACTGGACGTGGGTGTTCGTCGCGCCCGCGCCGGTCGCGCTGGTGAGCGAGGACGAGGGACCGGTCGATCTCGCCGCGATCGCCAAGCTCTTCGGCGCGGCGGGACCCGCTAGCGCGCCCGCGAGCCCGTCGGCGCTCAAGCTGAAAGGCGTGATCGCGCCCACGCCCGGCGTGGCCGCCTCCGCGATTTTCTCCGCGGGCTCCGGCAAGGACATCGCGGTGTACGTCGGGCGCGAGGTGCAGCCCGGCGTGAAGCTGGTCGAGGTGAAGCCGGATCACGTGATCGTGTCGCGCGCGGGCGTTCGCGAGCGCATCGACCTCGAGGCGCCGCGGATGGTCGCGCGTGGCAGCGTCGCTCCGGGACGCTCGGTCGGCTTTCGCATCAACGTCGCGCGCACCGGCGCCAACAATTTCGCGCTCTCGCGCAAGGAGCTCGACGACGCCCTGCGCGACCCGAACCAGCTGAGCTATCTCGGCGTGATCGTCGTTCCGCCGGGCGGCGGCGTGCGCATGGAGGCCGCGCCCGCCGGCAGCCTCGCCTCGAAGCTCGGCCTGCAACCGGGCGACGTCATCCGGAAAGTGAACGGCCAGACGGTGAATTCCACCGGCGACCTCGCGCGCCTCTATACGCAGTTCGCGACGATGTCCCTGATCCAGGCCGAAGTGCAGCGCGGGACGGCCACGGTGCAGCTTTCGTACGCCATCCAGCCGTAGTACACTTATTCGGCCGAAAACCGCCGATAAATCAAGAGAAAAGCATCAAATTGTGACGAAGTTTCTAACTTCGGCGCCGGCCCTGGCGGCGGGCGCCTTCCTTGCCATCGCGCTGGCGGCGACGAACGCGGCTGCGCAAGCGCCGGCGGCGCCCGCGGCATCTCCGGCCGCGCCCGCTCCCGGCGAAGAAAAATTCACCGTCAATTTCGTCAACGCCGACATCCAGTCGGTGATCAAGACGATCGGCCAGCAGACCGGCCGCAACTTCATCCTCGACCCGCGCGTCACCGGCACGGTGAACATCATCTCCGACAGGCCCGTGTCGAAGGACATGCTCTACCAGATCCTGCTCTCGACCTTGCGCGTGCAGGGCTACGCGGCGGTCGAGGGCAGCGACGGCTTCGTGAAGATCGTCCCCGAGGCCGAAGCGAAGACGAGCGGCAGCCCGACGGGCGAGCAGGCGCTGCGGCTTCCGGGCGACCGCATCATCACGCAGGTCTTCATCCTGCAGCACGAGAGCGCGGTGCAGCTCATTCCGGTGCTGCGTCCGCTCGTCACCGCGAACAACTTCATCGGCGCGTATCCCGGCAACAACGCGATCATCGTCACCGACTACGCCGAGAACGTGCGCCGCATCCAGCGCATCATCGAGGCGGTGGACCGGCCGGTCACCTCCGACGTGCAGATCCTGCGGCTGCAGAACGCCTCGGCGATCGACATCGCGCAGATGCTCAATCGCGTCATCGTCGAGACCTCCGCGCCCGCGACCGCGCCGGGAACCCCGCCGCGGGCCGCGATCGCCGTGGACACCCGCACCAACAGCCTGCTGATCCGCGCCGAGAACGCCGAGCTCATGGCGCGCATCAAATCGCTCGCATTGAGCCTCGATTCGCCGGGCGCGGGCACCGGCAACATCTATGTCGT
>Ga0075426_10004228_pt1 | contig 10218 bp, 21 predicted proteins | sample SoiMethybrSBSTD5_FD_75304 | JGI IMG/M metagenome (GOLD analysis project Ga0075426, IMG submission 75304) | Bulk soil microbial communities from a Populus tree surrounding site in Tennessee, USA - Soil MetaG P. TD hybrid SBSTD5 | ecosystem: Environmental > Terrestrial > Soil > Tree plantation...
TTGTCGGCGAGCAAAACTACGGCGTAGTAGCGCTCAAGGCTGGGAGTGTTGTTCTCTAACAACTCACAGTATTTTTGGAATTCTTCCGCGGTGAGTCGTTGTATGTTCTCGTGATTCATAGGGTCTCTTCCTTTTAGTAGCTAAATTGCGGCGCCCCTGCGAGCCCTGAACAGGTGTCGCCGGGGCGCGGCTATAAATCAATACCGACCTCGGGGCTAAAAGGCGGAGAATCCCCGTCCACTTCCGAAGCGGATCGAGCCTGCCCGCAAACCATGGACTCAAGGGCCAAGGCGTAATCTACTGAAAATAGGCTACTTGTATGTAGGTTGGTGCAGAGGATCCGCGCCCGTCCGGCAAGCCATGACCGGCGGGGAGGGGAATGGGTGGGAAGAGGGTGAACCGCGGTGCCCCGCCTTGAGGTGACCTCGTTGACCTCCCCGCCGCGTGTTGAAAGCCCAGGAACATGACTACCGCCCCCTAAGTTGATGAGCCCGGCGGTCATTTGACCAACTTAAATGACCATAGTATAGTGACATGGTCATCAGAAAGAGACTGCCCGTAGGAATGCAAGAGATCGCCATCTCAGAGTTCAAGGCAAAGTGCCTCGCACTCCTGGAACGGGTGTGCAAGACAAAGAAGCCGATTCGGATTACGCGTTTCGGTCGGCCGGTCGCTGAGGTGTTTCCTCCCTCGCCCGCCCAAAATACCGACTGGGTCGGATCAATGGCAGATACTATTGAGTTTGTGGGCGACATCATTGCACCAGTAATGGAGAAAAGTGACATTGAGGCACTGCGTTGAAACTGCTTCTGGACACGCACATCTGGCTGTGGAGCCTTGGCGACCCTGCCCGTCTGGGAAAGCGGGTGCGAAAAGAGTTGCAGGCCCGAGATAACCAGGCGTGGTTGTCCCCGGTGAGCACCTGGGAAGCGCTACTGCTGAACGCAAAAGGGAGAATTCGACTGCGCGAGGATATATGGGTCTGGGTGGCGCGGGCGACCGCCCATCTGCTGGAAGCGCCGCTGACCCACGAAATCGTGCTCGCGGCACAGCAGCTGCCGCTGCCGCACCCCGATCCCGCGGACCGCTTCTTAGCGGCTACAGCACAAGTGCTCGGTTTGACACTCGTTACGGCCGATGAGCGCCTGCTCGGCCTGGGCGAGATTGCCACCCTTGCCAACCACTGACGAGAGTACGCGAAGGGTTTGCCTTTCCTGAGAAGCGAACGCCATTCCCGAATTCGGGGTCGGTTGACTCTTTACTGAGAGCGGACGTAGCCGACCCATAATTGGCAGGCACACATGATAAAGGGGCGAAGCAGCATGATCCAAATGGCTGTGACTGCTAAGACCTAACTCAGGAGGTACTCCAGGGATCGATGAGATCGACCCCGCAGTCGGCGAAATCCGCAGTGTTGCGTGTAGCCAGCCGAGCTCCCTGCACCTGGGTAACGGCGGCGATCTGGGCGTCGGCGTGGCTGATCGGCCGGCCGAATCCGCGGCGGTGGGCGGCAATGTGAGAAAAAACTCTGGCGGCCACGCTATCGAAAGCAAGAACCCGGCCAGCGAGATCCTCGGTGAAGAGGGCGTCCGCGGCGGCCAGCAACTGTTCCCGCCGTTTGTTCTTCACCAGCAGCTCAATGCCGTAAAAAATCTGAGCTTCGGTCATAGCGGTGGTGAAGACCTCCGTTGCTGCTTGTTGCCCAATCCAGGCGCTGACCCGGGGAGAAGGTTTGGGCCGCATCAGCTCGGAAAGGACGTTGGTATCGAGAATGATCATGGGGTGAGATCAGCGGGCGTGCGCAAGGAATCACGTTTGGGCAGCTTTAGCTCGACTCCCCCCAAAGGGGCAAAGCGCCGCCGGATGGATTCCGCCAGGTTTCGGGCGGCGGGCTCGCCGGCGGTCAAAGTGGAGCGGAGAATCTCCCTCGCCTCCTCCTCCATGGACCGACCATGGTGGGCCGCACGAATTCTCAAACGTGCTTTGGTCTTTTCGTCCAGTTGTCGAATAGTTAGAGTAGCCATGCCAGCAATGCTAGCATATATAGCAATGGAAGCAAAGCAAGGATTGCGATCGTAGTATGTGTGCCCGGTCGCCGGCCAGCATCGCCTGAGACGGGAGCCCAGGTTTTTGCCTCATTCATTGCAGGCAGACGTTGTGCGTCAGTTCTGCGATAAACACGGTTTGGGATGGATATTCGGAGAACAAGTAGAAGGCCGTGATTGGTCGAAGGTATAGCCAGTCCCTTTCTGAGTGCGACCCGCCCCTAACCCAGCTGGGGCGAGGGATAATCGGACTAGCGGTCCTCCGTCCTTTAGGCTAGGGACAGCCGGTAGAAATGCAAGAGATCGCCATCTCAGAGTTCAAGGCAAAGTGACTCGCACTCCTGGAACGGTGTGCAAAACAAAGATGTGTTGCCGCGGAAGCTGAGATTGCCGCCCGGGTTCAACCATGAGAATGTGGAGCAGTTGCTCGAATCGGTGAAGGGCGAGACTCACTCGTGATCGTTCTTGACGCCAACATCCTCCTATTTGTCTGCGACGGCAGCTCATGGCAACACATCAAAGCCCGGAGCTGGGTCGAGCGTGTCTTCTCAAATGGCACCATGGTGGGCTGCCCTGGCAAACGGTGACTTCAGTCCTCCGCATCATGACAGATCCTAGATTGACGGGCGAGCGGCTGACCCTGGAAGAGGCGGTCGACATAGTGGAGCAATGGCTGGCGCAGCAAAACATCCGGTTCTTGGGCCCGGCGATCAGCAGCATCGATCAGCAGGCGCTGGCGTTCTAACCAATCTCTCCAGCAAGCGTTGCTCCCAGGTCGCGCAGCCTAAATGCGAGCGGCACGCCTGTGCCTGCCCGGTCTCAGGTGAGGATTTGGTATTTTCTGAGATCCTGGTGACCTACCCCCGCCACTGCCATCCCAGGTATATTGGCAACCAGAGGAAACACGATGGGGGACAAGACGATATCGCATAAACACTTTCGCTTGGATCCGGTCAAAATTAAGCGCGCTCAGAGGGTTTTACGCGTCCGCACCGAAACTGAGGCCATTGAGCGGGCCTTGGACTTGGTGATTTTGGAACACGAGAGAAACCGTTTGACCGCGGAAGCCAATGACCGATTCGTGACCAGCGGAATCGACATCAAAGACGTCTACGGTACCTTGGAATCCTAAATGCAGCCGCTACTCTTTGATACCTCGATCTACATTACCGCCCTGCACGGAGTAGATGGCGCAGCGGTCTCCCTCCGGCGACTCGGGGGGAGGTGCGCCGATATGGCTGAGTTCGGTTGTGCTGGAGGAGTTGTAGGCTGGCACTGATCCAAGGAGTCGCCGTGCGGTAGAGGGTCTCGAGCACGATTTTGATCAAGCGAAGCGGATCTGGGTTCCAAACCTAACGGATTGGACCTCGACTCCACGCAGGAGGAAGGCTAATCGCGAGAGATGGCCCGCTCTTCGGTCGGGCCAAAGAATCACCCTAGTCATATGACTAGTCATTACAATCTGCTTGGGAGCCGAGGTGGGTGTGGCTAATTGGCAAGTGCAGGATGCGAAGGCACGATTTAGCGAATTCTTGGAAGCAACCATTAAGAAGGGTCCCCAGATTGTTACTCGCCGGGGGGTTGAAACCGCTATCCTCGTGCCAATCGAGGAGTGGAATCGCCTGCAAAGGGCCGCGCGCGCAAGCCTCAAAGCCTTGTTGTTGGCTCCCGAGCCTCGCTTTGAGCACCCGATCCCGGAGTGCCAAAGGTCGCGGCGGCGGGTTGGAGTGGAGTTCAAATGAACCGATTCCTCCTAGATACCAATGTCATCTCTGAACTGCGAAAGCCACGCCCGCACGGGGGAGTTGTGGCTTGGCTGAACAATCAGGCAGAGGAGCAATTGTTCCTCTCAGCCGTGACCATTGGGGGAATTGCAGGCCGGAGTTGAGCTAACAAAGCGGCAGAATCCGACCAAGGCCAGTGAAATTGAATCGTGGCTAGATCAGCTTGCGGCTTCGTATCAGGTCTTGGCGATCGATGTCCCATGTTTTCGGGAATGGGGCCGAATTATGGATGGCAAACCTGACCAACTGTTGGAGGACGCCATGATTGCTGCCACCGCCCGCGTCATCACTTAATCGTTGCCACGAGAAACGAAAGTGACTTCAGACAACTCCGCGTGCACATTGTGAACCCATTCCAGATCAGCTGAGTTTGCAAGAAATCTTTTCGTAATCTGGGCTTCGACTGTAGCGGTTTTGTCTGGCTACCTCGTAGAATGAGGTGTGGCTAGCGAAAACCTGTTCCGACCCATTGATTTCACGCCCACCACCCAGTTCAGATCCGTGGAAGGGCTTGCATGTGCATTCGTTGCGAGAATTGGAAGCCTACTTCCTCAGCATGGCTGCAGAAGCTCCAAGCTTGTGCAGCCAGGTTGCACAACTAGAGGAATGTGCAATCCGGTTGCACGTTCCTTGGGCATGGCTGGCTATTCGAAGCAACTCGAGATGGGTTCCGTCGTAGCCGGGTCACTATACCACTCTGGCTTTCTAGCTGTTACCCGATCCTCGGCGGTAGTATGGATTGCAAGGTTTGGTGTTCAGCTTTGTGAACGCGAGCCGCAGCAACGGCCCTGCTTAAACCCCGGTCCGCCGGAGACGTCAAGTAGTCTGTAGGATGATTACTGCCACACCATTCGAGCGTCTTTTTCTGGGAGGGATACGCGACGCAATAGGATTAAGCGCTTCGAACAAGCTCCAGATCAAAACCGCTATTAATGTCAGCATGGAAAAAAACGAGCCGCGGAGCACGGGGCTGACGTATGTACAGATTCCCCTGCCGGACGGGGAGGTGGTGGCTCCCTGGGTGCTGGAACGAGTTCTGATGGCAATCGCTCGACATATACGTACGGGGCGGCTGCTCGTGCATTGCGGAGCGGGCATGAGCCGCAGCGTTGCCATAGCTAGCCTCTATTTGCATATTGTCGGGTATGCAGAGTACGGAGAGGCTTTGGCAGCCATCGCTAGGGTTCGTGAGGTCGATGTGTCTCCCGCGATGCAGCGTAGTGTGGAGAAATACCTCCAGAATCTGGCAAGGGAAGGGTCAAATGAAAGCAGTCATTCTCGAAAGCTGAGCGGGTAAATGCACCTGGAGGGTTGCGCCATGCTGGTCAATGCTCGGCAGTGTTTGCCTCCTCCTATGCGCTCTTACCGATGGTAAAGAGCAGACGGAAATACCTCTCCCCGCCGCTCGCAGAAGGCGTAACCCATCTTGGCCCAGGCTTACTTGCCAAATGGGGAGTCCCCGAAGAAAGTCTCTGTGCTCACCTGGCCGGTATTGCGATCGCGCACGGTCACCGTCGTCATATTGCGGACTCGGTTGATGGTGATCATCTTGTCGGCCGAAATGGAAACCGTCAGGGACCCAATCTTCTCACCCTTGTTGTCGATGTAATCCATGTCATCTCCCAGGCTTCACTCAGCCACGCCATTAAGCATTTGTGACTTCGCTGCAATTGGCTTCCCATCGCATGTTGCCACCATGCCAGGCAATATGTCTGCGCTCAGTCTTGAGTATGCTTCGGCCCTCCAGTTGAGCGTAAACGCACTCTCCCGCGACCCGCTTCACCACACCTATACCGCGGCTCAGAACTGCCAATCGATCTCCCGGTTGAATCTGCCGTTGCTGTCGACGGCCCTCGTGCCAGCTTTGGCATTGCTCGATGAGCAGGTCCACGGCGGTGGCATTGAAACCCGAACACTTATCCCATAGAGGCACAGCCCCCTGTTTAGCGGCGAGGGCGATTTCAGAGCCGTACGCGGTCAGCATCTTGAGCAGTCTTTGCCTACGGCCCATGTCCCGGGGCAGCAGATTGAGTGGCAGGACAAGGTGCTTGGGGTAGGCATACTCGCCGCGCCAACCTGTCTCGTGCTCCACGACTGTCCCCCACAGACAAACCTCCCCGTGGACGCCATACCGGTCGTACCCAGTCCGGCGTAGCTCCGCGAAACTTTTGGCTGCATATACGCCGCACCTGCACTCCCTTGCGGGCGCCGGGTGCGCAGCCATCGCGGGGCGGCCGCCGAGAAGCTTGCAGGCGGCCGCGAGCGGCTCCGCGGGAAGCCAGGGCTCGCCATTGAGCGAGCGCAGACCGCTGGGATGCAGTTTCCAGACGCGCCAGCCCACCATCGGCCGAACGTAATCCGGAATGTTCATGGCTTGTGCGGCGAGGTCGCCCCCGGTCTTCGTTTCCAGCACTGTCGCGGGCTGGGGCACCGCCTCTCCCGCCGGCGCACCCACAGGAAGTTCTAGCGGTTCTACGAAAATGCTTCTGAGCGGCTGTCCTATTTTCATCTTATATTCCTCCCATAAGGTACGGGGCTGCGGTTCAAAACAGATAGCGGCTGCATGGGGTGTTACCAAAGATTTTGGCCCGACGCCCACTAGCATCCGAGCTCGCGCCGGGCATCTCTGAACCGGACGATCGGTTGTGGAAACATATAGCAGCTGGCTTTTTGGTTCAGGATGATGGTCGGGGGCATCGTTCGGTTTGGATGATGCGGTGGTGCCTCGAACAACTTGTGGCTGACATCACTCGTTGCACAGTATGCACCCCGAAAATCACTTATACGCCGTCTTTGAGAATCCGGGCTGGGTTTGTTCCTCAGGAGGGCTCTCGGTGGCTCTCCGGTGGCTCTGAGCGCGAAAAAAGAGCATAAGGTGCACTCTTCCACCCAACGTTTGTGCCACTTTTGTCCACAAAGGCGTGCTCACGTACAGGTCACCTTCCTAGGCGACGGAATAAAACATTTCGGGAAACTCTACTGCCTAGGGCTGCTCAGGAATGAAATCGCAGCTCGGAATTGCGGGGTAGTATCAGAAAACTGGATGCCCATGCCGGAGTTCGGCAGAACGTGTCTCACAACGCCCTTTCCTCGGAGCACCATACCTGAGACGTAAAAGGAAATGTGTAGGACCTCGCCTGTACGCGAAGGATTGTCCGTACTGAAGAAACATCCCCCCAAACTGAGGTTAGCAATCGCGCCCTCCTGCTCGTAGCTGCTGCTGTACACCCTAGTGTCAGCGGCAAACGGGACACGGTGGTGCTTTCTGGACTCTGGCATGACTTAATGGGTAATTTCGCCGGGGGAGGGGGAAGCCATCGCAGGTTCCGCTTGCCATGGTCCCTTACCGCTGAGGTGGCTACTTGTGGTCTGGCCTGAATGGATGATTACGCATCATTAGACGAGCATGGGCCGAGGAGAGCCCTCGCTCCAAAATCGCCGCAAACAGTTCTAATTCTGCCAGAGGACAAGCGACGTTCAGTGGCACGCCCTGGAATCCAGTATGCCTCGATAGCGACGTGGGGTCAATCCACATTGCTGCGGTACCTCCGCGCTCTGACTGGAAGCGCATACATACCTGTCGGAAATATTTACCGAATCATCCCTTCGGGCCTACTTTCGCTAAGGCCAATAGTGGCAATGGGCTTGCATATGGTCGGGGTACTCACTCCAAAACAGGTCCTCACGCTTCCACATGATGGCCCCGAAAAAATTCCGGCGAGAGGTGTGTCCAAACAACCCTCATTTAGTTGTGTCCACCTGCGGGGTCTGTGACCGCAAGGCAGCCAGCAGTGACCTCCGGCTTCTAGTGCTTGCTGAGAACCTGCACGAGTGCTGGCCGAAGAAGTCAGGGCAAATGCCGCAGACCGGAGGGACGCTCAAAAAGAAGCCCGGCTGAGGGGTGTCCGGCTGGAGAATTGCACTATCAGGTCCAAAACCTGCGGACTAGCTCAGCGAGAAAGTCCACAAGAGTCGCCGGAGGCTCCCCTTTGTCAATAAAGCCATCAATGTTGCTCATACTCACAGGGGAATGCCCGGAATGGGCGCTAGTCTAGTCTGCAACCGGGCGGAAGTACCGCGGTCCCAGGCAGATGACGCCCTGCACCTGTCTCCTACCAGAAAGTAACCGCGCTCGCAATTACCGACTAGCCATTGGCTGCATGTGAGTAGCTGTGTGACTATGCCTCTCGACACGAACCGGGCGGGGCAGCGGGTCCGCTGCAAATTCGGGGGAGAGTTGCAGCACGGCTTGTTATCTCGCCCAACCCTCGTTCCCATGACCGTATTCCAGCTTTGTGCCTTTCGCGGTGCAATCCGCTCTTGGTATGTGGCTAGTGTTTGCACCAATATGGTTGCGAATCTGGTGATGCATGGCGCAAGTCTGAGCGGTGTGGCTGAGATGGTGCCGATTCTTACTGTTTTAACCGTAACGTTACGCATGGCAGTTTGGCTGCAACACGATTCTGCATCTTCCCGCCAGTCGCGCTCCTCACTTGACTGGCAACCCAGATACTCCTTGGCAGACGCTGCCAGTCAGCATCCCACTTTGGGAAGCAGAGGTGGGAGACAAACCTGAAATTACCTTGCACTTGCGCGGCTGCTGAGATGATCATTGGATAGCGGCGGGGTAACGCCCATGAAAGGCGCAAGAGCAGCTTTGCTCGTGCGCTGCACGCGAAAAGAAGCGGATACTATCCGCGATGCGGCTAAACGCGAGCGGCGCACCATCAGCGGCTATATTCTCCACTCCGTGCTCGCCCGAATCGCCAACCGGAAAGAACTCGAAGACGCATGGCGGAAACGCGGCGGCAAGCAAGCGCGGGCAGCTGGTGAGTTGCTAGACTAAGACACGCCTGCGTAACAAGCAGCAATTAGGCCATCGGGCATCCTGCGCCGTTTTTGGTGTCAGCGATTGCGGAAAAAGGGCGTGCAAGCGATGCCGCAATTTCTATCTTCTCCATGAAGAAAGCATATCAATGCAACGGGCCGCTGCGACCAGCCCATGTGTTAATTGATCACAATCAAGGGATGGATAATTCTTAATGGTTGCCAAACGCCGCCTGTTGCTTGGATCGTTTGATTGTAGGCGACGGTCTGCATTCCACTGGGTAGCGCTGCAGGCGAGATTGCTAGGCTAGATGGTGTCTCCCCCCCGCCGCCACCGCTGGATCAACAAGACCTGCTGCCGTTTTCACTTCGGCAAACCTTCCTCATCTCTTGTTATTCTCGCCATCCAGTTTGCAAACGTGGGCGGCGAATAATGCCTTCAAATCTTCTTCGGCATCGTCCTCAATTCGCTCGTTGGAATTGAACTCCATATTGCAGGCTTGGCAGAAGCCGAGGGCAATCGGAGTGCGCTTCACAATGCTGAGCCTGCGTTCACGCATGATCTGGGTGAGAGCATAGCCGGCTGGTCGACAGACAACAAGCCGAAATATCGTGCGTAGTATATGAGCGGTTCGGCAGCGCTCACCTGCAAGTAACGCAATCTGCGTGGGCTGAATTCCTGTTGAGCTGCGTGTCCAGCCGGTCCAGCCGGCAACTGCTTCCGAGTTTGAAGCAGAATGCGTTTCCCGTCCCGTTCCTCATTAGGCAGCTTCCTGCTTCGGCGATTTAAGACGCTGTAGTTCCTGCTCTACTTCTGCCAGCCTGCGTTCCTGGGATGTGATCATTGTTAATAATTGTTCAGTAACTTGCGTGAGGGTCCGCTCATAACCTTTCCACTGGATCTTGAATGTCCGCAGGGCAGAATCCAGGACCCAGGCGAAAATTTGCGCTATGGCGTCGTGGCGCTCGCTGGGATCATTTGATTCCAAGAGCTGATGAATTTCCTTGATACGTTCCTGGGTAATTAGCGATTCGAGGTTGCGTTGTTCGCGGAAACGGTTGAACTGCTCATCCGTGAGGTTAAATTCCTGACGAATACGCTCAAGTTCTTTCTCAATCCATAGCTCGTCGTCCATGTCGGTATCTCCAGATCTATGGCGGAAATCACGGGATTTAAGTTTAAGCGCGCATTGAGTGAATGGGTAGACGTCAACATTCTAACAAGCACAGAGATATGAGCAGCGGTTCACAAAGCTGCTTTTGAACCGCAAACCTCAGCAACAAGTCGTTCGTTGCCATCCGGCAGAAACTCAATTGGTATCAAGTTCCGTGACAAGGAAGTGGATGGACGGGTGAGTTACGGGAGTACGTAGAGCGCGGAAGAGAAATCGATGCGCTACCGACCACGAACAGGGCTCAATGGGAGCGAACCGATATGCTGGGCCTCTGCTCTACCATTCGTGCGAAATTGGTGAGTTTTAGTTTTTGCAGGAATGGGCTCCATCGGTGCAGGTGTTTATGTTGGCCGGATGTGATCACACCCACGCACGCGCTTGGTATTG
>Ga0075426_10004229_pt1 | contig 10217 bp, 11 predicted proteins | sample SoiMethybrSBSTD5_FD_75304 | JGI IMG/M metagenome (GOLD analysis project Ga0075426, IMG submission 75304) | Bulk soil microbial communities from a Populus tree surrounding site in Tennessee, USA - Soil MetaG P. TD hybrid SBSTD5 | ecosystem: Environmental > Terrestrial > Soil > Tree plantation...
CCGGAGCCGGAGCGGAGCCCTGCGGAGCGGAGCGCAGGCGGAGGCGCGGTCGCTGATGCGGCTGCTTGAAATAACCAACTATGTCAGATCAAGTCTGAGTTATTACAAGTAAGACGCTCGAAAATCTCTGACCCAATGCCGACCTCACGAACTTCATCCGTCTTGGTTGGGTTGATTTCACCTTTATACCAAGACCGCTGAACTTTAATCGCTCCCTGCTGGAAGAGGTCGCGGTTCTTCAATCCATAAACCTCCGATTCGCGTAAACCGCAGAATGTTACAAGGTCGAACGCTATCCGCTCTCTTACATCAAGAACAGTCCACGCTCTGTAGTACTCGGCCAGCGTCACACGACGAAGGCAGGAACGATCCGATCGCCTCGCCGTTTTTGGTGTCTTTAGTCCTTCGGCGATGTTGCATGTCAGGTATTGTTCTGCCACCATTCTCTTTACCATATCCTTCATCGCAAACCTGACTTTGCTGACCGACTCGTAACTCAAACTCCTACCTACCAGTGTGCGCAGCACGTTGCGGAGATGCTCCGCCCGGAGATCGCGGCAACACAATCCTCCGATCTCAGGCAAGATGGACCGCCTAAACAGGTACTCGGCCTCCTGCCCTGAGGCTTTGCGCCATTCTCCGTTTTCATATTTCTGCGGAATGTACACATGTTCCACAAATCTGCGCACCGGCTCAGCTCCGAGCACGTGCGCGGGTGTCCTGTTCAACACGGCAACGATCTCGTCTAATGCGATCCGTGCTTGCTTCTCGTCCATCGCTGCAGTTCGTCCGAGCTGGACACGTTTCTGTGGAGCGCCTGGGGCGGGATAATACTTCCCATACCAGACCTCCCCGTTCTCTGATTTGCAAATACTGCCTCGTTGATATCTCCTGGCTCTCCTTGTGGTCATGAGCGCGTGCCTTTCCCGCGTCTCTGCCACGAATTCCTGAACTTCCTGCAACTGTACCACTATGCCCGGGCTCTTTTCTCGTTGCGGTCTCGCCACTGGGCGATGGATGCCTTTCGAAACACAAATTTCCGCCCGTACTGGCTACACGGCAGAGGTTCGATTCCGGCGATCAATCCCCGCCGCAGTCGATGGACCGTAGCTATGCTACAACCGAGTGCGAGCGCGGCCTCGTCTGGAGTCATCCAATCACGGGTCTCCTGCGGCGGCAAGGGTCGACGATTGCGGGTTTTCTCGGGAGTTGCTCTTACGATCCCGTGCAAATGATCTGGTGTGAGACGAGGTTCCATATTGTCTCCCTTCAGCGTCGATCGGGTCCTGGAGCGCCATTCGCGGCCCCGAAGCTGCGGTAATGGGCGCGAGCACAGAAGCGAGGCGCGACACCAAGTGTCCGCGCTGGTGTGCTTTGTCCACCTAGAGAAGGTCGAACCTGTTTTCTTGAACGACTGGGCATGGCCTCCTTGACCGCGACCGCTGCGCCGCCAATGGAATATTCTCGCTTTCTCTCCTTGCGACCATCCAATCTACCGAGGTATACCCGCGCGGCCCGCGAGAGCGCTTTGCAGCTCGCTATGTTCGAGCAGTTTTCGATCGGGTTGTCAATTTTAACTTCCTTGACGAGGCTTATATACAACTCGGCTGCTGGCATAGGAATGGAATCGCGGCCTTCCGCGACCAAACGTCCAAGTTCATTCTGACCTGAACGATCCAATTCTGCCAGCAGTTAGATTTCGCTTTGGTTCGGAACGCTTCACGTTACTGCGTATTTTCTGGCGGAAGGTAGGTTTTGAGAGACGCGACTGTGATCCTCCGGTTCTGTCCCTTGCCCTCGATTTGCAAAACTCCGCTCTTCATGAGGTTCTGCCGGTGTCTCACTGTGATCCCGAGGTACCGCTCTGCTGTTTTGAAGGTCACGGCATGGCTGTTTCCCAGAAGTGTGACGTCACCCTTCCGTGTCCTGAGCACGGCCATCTGCTGTCCCGCTGTATCGGCTGGGGCGTCGTGGGCCTGTTCCAGATAAGGTTCAGTCGAGCTCGATTCCTGACGCGGGTCCCCGCTTGCGGCGCTAGCCGACGATGGCTTCTTTTCCCGTCCCCTGCGTTTAAGCCACGAACAGCAGTGTTCCGACGCTTTGAACACCTGGCGAATTTCATAATTCTCGCCTTGAACGGTTGTACCCAGATGGGCTTCGGGAGTCGTCCCTTCGGGACGATCGAGGTGCCAAATCGGAAACTTCTGGATGAATTCTTCGTGCAAGTCATTCTCCAGGAGGTATCCAACCACCACATCGAGCCAGCGTTTCCAAGCGTCGTCACCTCCGACTCGGGCCACTGTCCACGCGGCTCGATTGGCCAATTCCCGGAACTGGAGACTACCTGGCCCTTTCGGCGTTGGCACTTCATTTATGTACACAAAGGCAGATAGGTCGGGAGTGTTTTCGTGTGCGTGCGCGAAAGTCTTTTTGAGGTCATCTATTTCATGCTCCGCCGCCGTTCCGAGCGACAGAAGTTGCTCCGTCCATGCCAACCGAGTGCGGCGATACTCTTCGGTGATTCGGACCGACTCTTGCCCAGCCGCCTCTTTCACGGCTTTCGCTCGCCGCGCCTCGATCGCTGTTTTCCGAATTTCGACGTCACGTCTTCATCGCCGTCGGCCACGCTGCACCTCATCTTGTCGACGAGTGCGTCAAGCCGGCACCTGAGTTGATCTTCGCCTGGCAGCACGGCCCGCACGAGGTGAAGAAGATTCTCTGACTGTTCGAATGCCCAGCCAGGACCGATGGCCCATTTGTTCTTTCCAGCACGCGTTCGAGCGCGGCTATGTCCTCTTCGAGCGATGTCAGGGGAATCGGCGCACACGTTACCTGAAGACCGTTGTTCCGCAACGGCAGAATCACGTTCTGCCAGCATGAACCGTCAGCCCACGCGCCATGGACCAACACGATTGTGGCGTTCTGAGTAAACGAACTCATTGTGATACACCTTTCGCCGCCAGGAACTGGTTGATCGCGGCCGCAAGCTCGACGGCGTGCGTTTCAAGGGCGAAATGGCCGGTGTCGAAGAGGAGCACTTCGGCGTCCGGAATGTCACGCCGGTACGCATCGGCGCCTTTTGGAAGGAAGAACGGATCGTTCTTACCCCAGACCGCGAGCAGCGGAGGACGGTGCGTGCGGAAATACTCCTGGAATTTCGGGTACAGGGCGACATTGCTTGCGTAGTCTAGAAAGAGGTCAAGCTGAATCTCATCATTGCCGGTGCGCGCGAGTAACGCGCTGTCAAGCTCATATGCCTCCGGCGCCACTAGAGTTCCGTCGGGGACGCCGTGGAGATATTGCGATTTGGTCGCTTCCGGAGTGAGGAAATCCCTCAAGGCGGTCCGATTGGCCGGCGTCGGTTCTTTCCAGTATTTCTGAATCGGGTTCCAGCCCTGGCTTAGCCCTTCCTCATAGGCGTTGCCGTTTTGAGAAATGATCGCTGTTATGCGCTCCGGATGCGCCAATGCCAGCCGTAGTCCTACAGGTGCGCCGTAGTCGAATATGTAGATGGCGTAGCGATCGAGGCCCATCGCCTGCGTGAAGTGATCGATGACATTCGCGAGGTTTTCGAATGTGTATCGAAACGTTTTCCGGTCAGGTGCATCGGAGAATCCGAACCCGGGAAGGTCCGGAGCGATCACGTGGTAACGCTCGGCGAGGATTGGAATCAGGTTGCGAAACATGTGCGACGACGTTGGGAACCCGTGCAGCAAGAGAATCGCTGGCGCGTCTTTTGCTCCGGCTTCACGATAGAAAATCGTGTTGCCGTTCGCGAGGGCACGTTGATAAGCGGTCATAATAGATCTCCTTGTAGGTCCCAGTCGAACGATCAATTGGGAGGCGACGTGCGAGACCACGAAATGGGTAACAGCACTGCCTCGCTTGGTTGGATGTGCTAACCTATAAAATGATTCATTATCGGTGTGACACTTTAGATGCCACCGAAGAGGAGCGATGTTGAAAGGCGAATCAGACTCGGACTGGAGGGATGGATTCCTGTTCGTGGGGAACCACCCGGCGCTGGACTTTCTGAATACGCGTCCGCTTCTGAGCGGCGAGGAACCGACCGAACTGCTTCCGGACTTTGCGGCAGTATTGCGGTGGTTTCGAGCGGCCAACATACTTGGGTCCCGCGAGGCGAGCGAACTCCGGCGCCAGTGGGAAGAATCCGAACGTGCGAGACGCGCTCTGGATTCACTACACCAATTGCGGGAGAAGCTCAGAAAGGAGGTCCTCAAATATGAGGCCGGTGGGGATGTTCAGAAAGCGACTGTTGAGGAAATCAACAAGCTAATGGCCAGCCATCCAATGCAGACAAGATTGATTGTCACAGAAGAGGGCTTGAGGAACGAGGCGTATTGTGATCCGCGCGAACCCGAAGACCTGCTTGGGCCGGTGGCGTACAGCATCGCCGCGCTGTTGGCCGATCTTGATCGGGCGAAGATTCGCAAATGCAATAATTGCGTGCTGCACTTCTATGACACCAGCAAGAAAGGCACGCGGCGGTGGTGCAGTATGCAGATTTGCGGAAACCGTGCGAAGGTGGCGACGTACGCGGCGCGACATCGCAGGTGAGATGTCAATTGTCATCGCCAAGGTTACGCGATCGATTTTACGCAAGTGAACACTATGACGGCATTAGGCGATTTCGTTCTTAGACTGCGCCGGTTTCCAATTGCCCGATGGTCCCCATTCCACTGCGGCTGATCGTTGGATACTGGTTTTATGCGACACCTCCCCCAGCTACAGCTCACGGTAACGTAACAATCATGCGTAGAATTGTAATTCCGAACAGGGCAGGGGTCTCAGAGCAGATGGAAAACACCTACTTCGCTGTTTCATTATTTCTAGCGTGCTGCTTTGTCTCACTTTTAACTGGCTGTCAGATTCAGCCAGCCTGGCATCTGACTGCGAGTTAAAAAGGCGATGCAGTCTAACTTTGTCTCTCAAACGAAGTGAACTGCCCACAACCGGAAGGAGTAAGCCCGGCCGGAATCTCTGTTTATCGTTATGACTCAATGCACGACAACGAGCTTGTTTGGGATGCAGAGCCGGATAATCCAATAACCAATGGCAGAATCAGTGGAATGATTACATATGGGATACCGCCCACACACTGGAGCAATAAGATAGCGCCTCCAGCATTAGTTTGTGGGAAGGCATACCTGGTTAATCCCGGAGCTTATTACTTCGCGCTTAAATGCGATGGGTCCGTTGTCGTAGCCGATTCTCAGCACTTGGAAGAGTTCTTTAGCCAAGAGGGTCCTCCGAAGCCAACGAAGTAACGTCCCGGCTGTTCTTACAGTGGACGCTTACGAATAAACAGAGAGCTAATAGAGCGCTTTTGTTGCAGTACTTGCAGTTAGCGGGAAGATCGGCTGTGAAATCAGGCGCATATCAGGGCCCGCGCCGCTTTTGGCCTGTTCCCAGCTTGTTGTGCGCCTGTTCCTGAGGCGCTGGACAGCGTTGCTGCGCTGTAGTTCCACTGCATTTTTGATCTGATTCAGGCCTGTTTTGCAGGGATCATTACTTAGGGCTGTCAATGCCGTGGTCTGGAAATGGGTTAACTGGCCTTGTTGGACCGCTCTTAACCGGGTGAGTGGAAATCGATATCTCAGTCTCGCTTCTTGGTCAGTTCACGGAAGAGCCAAGTTTTGGCCATTTTCCAGTCTCGTTGTACGGTTTCGGGAGAGATCTCCAGAACCTCTGCCGTTTCTTCTACGTTAAGGCCGCCGAAGAATCGCAGCTCCACAACATGACTTTTGCGGCGATCGATTTTGGACAGCGATTCCAGCGCCTGATCAAGAGCCAGCACTTCGACCCCATCTGGCCCCGTACAGCGCAACGCTTCGTCCAGCGGAACTCGCACCGCATCTCCGCCTCGCTTTGCGTACATGTTATTGCGCGCATGATCCACTAAAATGCGCCGGATCATTTGCGCGCACCGAGCAAAGAAGTGCGCACGGGTTTCGCAATGGATGCCCCGCGCGCGAATCAGTTTGAGATACGCTTCATTCGCCAAAGCGGCTGATTCAAGGGTATGACCCGGTGATAGACGAGCCAGCTGCTGCCGGGCAATCCGCCGGAGTTCCGGGTAAACCACGGAAACAATGTCTCTTAGGGCCCCCTCGTCGCCGTTGCTCCAGGCCGCGAGCAACCCGCTGATGTCCTGTGGGCACTTGACCGTCATTTCGGCTGCCGATTCTACCACACAGGAAATCTTCCATCCGCTGACAGTTTTCGTAGGGATTTCCCGGTATCTGGTTTAGGAGGATATATGAATCGCTTGATCAACATGGCACGACACATCGCTTTTGGTGTGGTCATCTGTGGATTTACCTGCTTGGCGCAAACACCGCCGACAACCCTGCAGATCGATGTGAACAACTTCGTGCTCTACAACTACGATACGTTTGACACCACGCAATTCGGCATGAATCCCAACCCGACGAGCGTGCCCATGAAGACTTACAACTACCACATCAGCGTTGGCGACATTGTGGCGGTGGGCGGCGCACCGTCCAAGGGCACGGTTTTGTGCACCCATACAATGTTTGTCCTGAGCCCCACTGCCACAGTCGGCAGTATGAAGGCCATCGCCGACACGTCTCGCTCCATGATGGACGATTGCTCGTTGGAGATCTTGGCCAGCGATGGAACGGCGGTCGGAACCATTTTCATCCATGGACTCTTCGGTGGTGCGCCGCCTCCTGGAGCGTCCGCGTCTTCCGCTCGCTCCAATCTGATAATCACGGGTGGGACCGGTGCGTTCCTCGGCGCACGTGGGCAGGCGGGTCAAACGGGTCCGTGGACACCACGAGTCGCCTCAGTTACTGAAGATCCCGCAAATCGGCGTGTGAACGGAGGTGGGGTAGAAAGCATTGTTCTGCAGGTTTTCCCGATGGTGACCGGAGGGCCGGCCGCGGCCCACTAGTTAAGTTGGTTAAAAGAGGCCAAAGACTCGGGCTGGGCTACGCCGGCCCATACAAGACGATCCTACAAATCGTTGTATTGGCCGGAGCATGCTCGGCCTGATCGGCCTCCGACGATTATGGCAGCGGGATGCGGTAGAGGTTGCGCTGCATTGTCTCGCGCGACTATGCGCAAACGCCAAGGCTCCGGCTGAATGCGACATCCGTAGCATCGCGTTTATGAGCTTCCGCGAAGGATATTGTGCTGTGTTTCGGATGACCGCCGACGGAAACGAGCAGATCAATCTCACGCCAAAGGATCCTGCCGACCCGCCGACCAGTTGGTGCAGCCGGGCTCCATCGTGGTCGGCGGTAAAAATGGCAGCCCACGGGCTCGATAGGTCGGACGTCATGCATCAGGCTGCCATTCGGAGATCGGGATGCCTGCTGCGCCTGCAAGACTCGGGTGCGGCAGGCCCCGGCATTCCATGATCGGCCCTGGTCTGCACGGGTCTGGGCGGATTACGGTAGCGGAATGCGGTACAGGTTGCGCTGGACGACCTCGCGCGAGAAAGCGTAAACATCCGGCGACGGACCAACGCCGATATCCGCGGCGTCGATCACCCGAACGCCCGGAACAGCCGCGATTTCGGCCTCGGATTTGAACCCACCCGGAGGCACTTTCGGGAAGACCGAGCCGGGCTGAGTGGCGAGGACATAGGTACGGCCGGTGGCGTAATAGTTCATCCATCCTTCGGCGATGCTGAGATACAGAAATTTGCCATCCGGAGCGAACTGCACCATGCATGGAGCACTGCAGATCGGTACAGGAGAGCGCCCCACGGTGGAGTAGGCGAACACAAACGAACCTGGATCCTTGCCCGTTATGGTGCCGAGACCTGAAACCCATTCCCCGCCTCGCGCAACACTATAGATATCCTGTATCGTCTCGGATGTGACCTTCTGAAGCCCGGAACCGTCTCCGCGGATACGAAATAGAAACTGGTTTTCCCCATTTTTCGCCAAAAAGAGAGCGTCACCAGACGGCCCAAATCGCGCCCACGTGCTCTCGATTCCGGCTATCTGCCGTGGCGGGGAGCGCAGGTCGAGCGGGGCCAGCCAAAGGCGGGGTTTCCCGTCCGCGTCCTTGGCGGAGACCAGCAGGCGACCGTCATCTGAAATATCGAACCCCACGACATTAAAGCCCCCCAAAACGGGCTCGTTGCTTGCTGGAATCGAGATCGGTGACCCAGAGCTCACCGCCTTGACGCGTGGCAGCAGCACCACGATTGACGCGGTAGTAAAGTTTCCTTCCTGCACTGTCCAGCCGTGGTGCCCAACCGTATCCCTCCAGCGATATTTGGTGATCGCCGGAACCATCGTGAAACCAGACAGGCCTTTGGCCCAGGGAAACGGCAGTAATCAAGGAGTGGCCGTCGGGCGAAACAGCGATACCTTCTTCTTGGGTGGGGCCTAAGGTGATCTGCTCTGACTTCCCGTCCGGGAACCGCTGACGCCAAAGGTGGTATTGACCGCCTGACGTGGAAACACTCAGATACATCCATTTCCCGTCTGGCGACCAGGACGCAAAGGTGCACGCAGCCCTCGGAGGCCCAACTTGGTGGCCTGGGGAGCTTCCGTCCACCGGGACCAGCCGGCAAGGCATCCAGTTGACCTCGTCCATCTCAACGATGAGCACCCATTTGCCGTCTGGGGAAAGGTAGGATCGGTGCGCCATTCCCAACTGATGTGCAGGGACGTAAACGTCACGGCTTTCCGCCCGGCTTACGCGGGCGGTCAAGAGCGCCATGTGCAGTCCGGCTTTGATTTCGGAGAAAAGAATCCGCTGGGGATCTACCCATGTCAGGGCTGCGGCATTGGGGAGCCAGAGCTCTGGCTTCCCGCCCAGCAGTGGTACTGTCCATGTGTCCCACGTATTGTTCTGACCCAGCACGGTGTAGGTGATCCGTGAGCTGTCCGGAGAGAACGCCGGGCTCATTTTTCGAGTTTTGTCGTGAGTAAGCTGGACGGGCTCGCCGTCGGGAAGCAATTTCACGTAAAGCTCCGCCTCGCCAATGAATGTGTTGGAGCCGCGCAGGAAGGCTAGCATACGGCCGTCGGGCGAAAGCGCCGGTTGCATGACGGAGTCGGGCAGCCTAGTGATTTGAACCCATTGGGAGGGGTCGGACGTCCTAGCGGGATTGCGCATCCACACCGCACCAGCAATGGCGAGGATCGCCACGGCCGCGGCTGCGGCAAGCGGCCAGCGTTTGGAGCCGCCCTGTGTTTGCTCGATAGTCCTGCGCGCATCTTCGGTGTTGGACAACCGCCGGCCTGGGTCCCTTTCCAGGCACCGCCGCAACAGTTCACGGATTTTTGTCGGGGTCTTTGCGGGCAACGCGCTCCAGTCCGGCTCGCGCTCCAACACCGCCGCGATCGTGTCGGAAAATGTGTCGCCCTGAACGCACGCTTGCCTGTGAGCAGCTCATACAACAGGCAGCCGAAGGCCCAGATGTCGGTGCGGCTATCTACATCTTTTCCACGCGCTTGTTCCGGACTCATATATGGAGGCGTACCGACGATGTGTCCCACGATGGTCTCCAATTGAGTCACGGTGACCAATTGGGAAAGATCCTGGTCTTCTTCCACGCCGCGAACAGCTTTTGCCAATCCGAAATCGAGGACCTTCACTCGGCCTTCGGGCGTGACCTTGACGTTCGCTGGCTTGAGGTCACGGTGAACGATCCCCTTGCTGTGCGCTGCCTCCAACGCCTCGGCAACCTGGCGCGCATAATCGAGCGCCTTCTCAACTGGCAGCGGACCGATTCGCTGGATCCGCTCCGCCAGGGTTTCGCCTTCCACCAACTCAAGCACGAGGCAGTCCACGTTGTCGGATTCTTCGAGGCCGTAGATCGCCGCAATGTTGGGACGGTTGAGTGTTGCGAGCGCGCGTGCTTCCCTCCGGAAGCGGGCCAGCCGCTCCGGATCGCGAGCAAATTCAGGGGGCAAGGTCTTGATGGCTACGTCGCGACCGAGCTTGCTGTCGTGTGCGCGATACACTTCGCCCATACCACCGGCTCCCAGTGGAGACAGGATTCGGTATGGACCGAGCTGGCGGCCGATTACGGCCCCGCCGGTCGAGAAAGTGTCCGGGTTGGGCAAAGCAGGTGTTTCCAGGAAGCTGCGAGCTTGCTGCTCTCGCGCCAGCATTGATTCCACTTCCAGACGCAAGCCTAGGTCTCCACGGCAGGCGTCTTCGACAAACGGCTGCCGGTCCTCTGGAGCACGCTGCAGGGCCGCGTG
>Ga0075426_10004230_pt1 | contig 10214 bp, 9 predicted proteins | sample SoiMethybrSBSTD5_FD_75304 | JGI IMG/M metagenome (GOLD analysis project Ga0075426, IMG submission 75304) | Bulk soil microbial communities from a Populus tree surrounding site in Tennessee, USA - Soil MetaG P. TD hybrid SBSTD5 | ecosystem: Environmental > Terrestrial > Soil > Tree plantation...
ATGACCGCGTGCCCGTGCGCGATGGAGAACGTCCGCGAGCGGCTGGGCGAGGAGTATCCGACCCTACGCGACCCGTCGCTGCGCGCCCTGCCGATGATCACCCACAACCAGCGCAACCGGACGCGCCTCACGTTCGACCTCGCCGACGGGGACGAGGTCGAAGCGGACCGGATCGTCGAGTGCGTCGAAGCCGCTCAGTCGTCCCCCACCTATGCGATCCTCAAGCGGGGCGACGAGGCCCGGATGGTCCTCAACGCCCACCGCAACCCCAAGTTCGTCGAGGACGTCGTGCGCGATCTCCTCGCCTCGATTCCCGCTCGGTTCCCGCACCTCGCGATGTCGGTGGGCGTCCTCGCCCGGACCGTGAGCGAGGAGTCGATCCACAAGTACGACGTGATCGCCGAACACCGGACCACGATCGGCGAGATCCGGGCGGCCGCGACGGCCTGACCCGGGGAGCGACGCCGTGCGGCTCGCCGTCGACGCGGTGCGACGGCGCCCGGGCCGGTCCGCTGCCACGGTCCTCGGAATCGGCCTCGCGACCGGGCTCGTCGTCATGCTGCTCGCGCTCTCGGAAGGGATCCAGGGGAGCGCGACGCACCTCGCCGCGGCGAGCGGGATCGACCTGCTGGCGACGAGCGCGAACACGTCGCTCTCCACGGGAACGTTCCCGGCCGTCGACTCGGCCCACACGCTTGTCGACGCCCTCGAGCGGGCCGACCCGAACGTCGCGACGGCGAGTCCGTGGCTGGTGGGGGCGCTCACGTACGCGAACGCCTCCCTGTTTGCGGCCGTGAACTCGTCGGCCGCCGGAGCACCGATCCCGTCGGGGTGGGCCCCGAGCTCCGCGGGGTCCGTCGGTTGGATCCCGTCGGCCAACGTGGGTCTCGAGACGCCCCGGGTCATCGACGGTCCGGGGTTCGACTCGGCCGGCGACCCCCACTACGGGAACGGGTCCTACCAGGGTCCGTTCACCCACGCGACGGAGCTCGACCAGGGCCTCGCCGGCCTCCTCGGAGTGGGCGTCGGCGACCTCGTCTGGGTGAGCCCGCGCTCCGTCGCCGGTCCGAGCGACCTCAGCGGTTGGTTCGCGAACGCGACGGCGTTCCAGGTCGTCGGCGTCACGACGTCCTTCTGGCTGATCCCATCGGCGCTCCTCGGGTTCTTCTACCTCTCGGAGTTCCAGGCGCTCTCGGGCTACTCGGGCGCCGCGCAGGACTACGCCTCGCTGGTGCTGATCCACCTGCGGGATGCGTCGGCACCGTCGCGCGACCAGGCCCTGCTCGCCGCGGTGTTCCCTGACCTCACGCTGTTCACGATCGGCAACGTCCTCGGGGTCATCGCCGACGCGGTCAATCTCTACCGCACGTTCGGCACCCTCGTCGGCGGCCTCGCGCTCGTCGTCGCGACCCTCTTCACGACGACCGTGCTCCTGATGTCGGTCGACGACCGGAGCCGGGAGATCGCGCTGTTCCGGGCGGTCGGCTTCGCGCGGGGCCGGATCGGGCTCCTGATCGTCGAGGAGGGGCTCCTGCTCGCCGGCCTTGGGCTTGTGGTCGGGCTCGGGATCGGCGCCGCCGGCGCGTACGCGCTCAACGGGTTCCTCGTCCGACAGGTAGGAGGGCTTCCGAACGGGTTCTCGTTCGTCGCGTTCGATTCGACCGTGGTCGCGAGCGGCCTCACCGAGGTGCTACTGATCGGGCTGCTCGCTTCGATCGGACCCGCGTGGCGGGCGATGTCGTCGCCGGTCGCCGAGGAGCTCCGCGCCCCATGAGCCGCTGGATGCGACGCTGGCGCTCGCTCCGCCACCACCGGCTCCAGAGCGCGCTCGCGGTCGCGGCGATCGCCTCGGCCGTCGCGCTACCGGTCGTGCTCATCTCCGTCGGCGGCGGGGTCGCCTCCCACGAGATCGATCAGCTCGAGCATTCGGGCTACCAGGTCGCCGTCGCGTCCCCGGGTCTCCACGGCGTCGAGTCGGCGCACGCCCTCGCCCTGCGGATCGACGCGATCCCCGGGGTCGCCGCCGCGTCGCCGATCCTCAGCGCCGCCGTCGATGCGTTCCCCGCTCGGGGTGGCACGTCCCCCGTCCTCGCCGAAGGGATCGTCCCGAACGCCTTCGCAGCCACCGAGGGCCCGGAGGAGCAGGGACTGTTCCCGCACCCACTGCCGTTCTCCGATCCGTCCGACACCGGGCTCTACGACAACGGCACCTACGCCGGCTCATCGCCCCGGGAAGTGATGGTCGCCTCGCCGTTCGCCGACGCGTACGGCGTCAGCGTGGGGGACCCCCTCGTTCTCGCTCCGACCTCGAACGGCTCGGGCGGGCAGGCGTTCACGGTCGTGGGCACGTTTGGGACGCCTCCGTCGACGATCGGCCCCACGGCGGCGTTCGCGATCGTCCTCCCCCTCGCCGAACTCCAGCTCCTGACGGGGCTCGCGACGGCCCCCGGTCCCGCCGGCGGGGTGATCGATGCGGCGGACACGGTCCAGGTCGCCCTGTCGGGCGCCGGGGCCACCGACCCGGCCGCGATCGCTTCCGTCGCCCGATCGATCGCCGCCCTCGTGCCGTACTACGGGGTGAGCGAGCTCTCGGACCAGGCCGCCCAGCTCCGCGCGTCCACGTCGATCCTCACCGGGTTCTATCTTGCCCTCTCCTCGGTGGGTCTCACCGTCGGGCTCGTCTTCCTCGCGATCGTGCTCGTCCGCCGCGTCGAGTCCGACCGGCGGGTGATCGGCATCCGGCGGGCCATCGGCGCCCCCGCGAGCTCGATCGCGTTCGAGTGGCTCCGCACCAGCACGCTCCTCAGCGGGACGGGGGCGGCGGCGGGGATCGTCGGGGGCGTCGCGATCGTCCTCTACCTCGCCCGATTCGGCGCGGGCGCCGCCGCGACCGCGGCCCGGCTCGCCCTGTTCGACCCGTGGCTCCTGGGGGAGATCGCGCTCGCGGTCGTCGGTCTCGGGGCGCTCACCAGCCTGGCCGCGACCCGGTCCGCGTTGCGCGTGTCGCTGGCGGAGACGCTCCGATGAGCGAAGTGCCTCCGTCCATCGAACTCCGCGGGGTCGCGAAGGACTATGCCCCCGGCCGCCCCGAGCAGGTCCACGCCCTCGCGGACATCGACCTCCAGCTCCCGCCCGGCACGTTCGTCTCCGTCGAGGGCCCGTCGGGGTGCGGCAAGACGACCCTCCTCAACCTCCTCGGACTCCTCGATGTCCCGACCCGCGGCGAGGTCCGATGGGACGACCGACCGGTCCAGGGGCTGCGCGAGCGGGAGCGCTCCCGCCACCGCCTGCGCAACGTCGGGTTCATCTTCCAGCGTTTCTACTTGGTCCCGACGATGACCGCCCGAGAGAACGTCGAGCTACCGATGCGCGCGGCCCGCCGGCCGACCGCGGATCGTCGACCGCGGGCGGCGACGCTCCTAGCCTCGGTCGGCCTCGCCCACCGGAGCGACGCGTTCCCCCACGAGCTCTCCGGCGGCGAGGAGCAGCGCGTCGCGATCGCGCGCGCCCTCGCGAACGACCCGGGGCTGCTCCTCGCCGACGAACCGACCGGCGAGCTCGACCGCGCGAACACCGAGGGGGTCCTCGACCTGCTCGCGGGGGTCCAGCGGGAGCGGCCGCTCACGCTCGTCCTCGTCACCCACAATCCGCTCGTCGCGGCCCGCGCCAATCGCCACCTCACGATGAGCGACGGGCGCATCGTCAGCGACCGGACCGGTCCCGAGGCGTAGGATGAGCCGCATCGCGATCCTGCTCAACGACCGGTGCCACCCGACCGAGTGCGACTGGGAGTGCGCCACGTACTGCCCCATCAACCGGATGGGCCAGGAGTGCATCGTCGAGTCGAAGGAGACGGGGAAGCCGATCATCTCCGAGACGCTCTGCATCGGGTGCGGGATCTGCGTCCACAAGTGCCCGTTCGACGCGATCAAGATCCTGAACACGCCGGCGGCCGACGAGTCCGAGATCGTCCACCGGTACGGCTACAACGGGTTCCGGTTGTACCGCCTGCCGCTTCCGCCCCCGAAGGGGATCACCGGGCTCCTCGGGCCGAACGGCACCGGGAAGTCGACGGCCCTCCGCATCCTCGCCGGCACCGAGGTCCCGAACCTCGGCCGGTACGACGCCCCCGCGTCGTGGTCCCAGGTCGTCGAGCACTATCGCGGCACCGCGATGGCCGCCCACTTCCAGAAGATCGCGCGCGGCGAGCTTCGATCGGTCGTCAAGCCCCAGTACGTCGACCGGATCGCGGAAGAGCCCGGTACGGCCGAGGAGTACGTCGGCCAGGGCGGCGGCGATGCGCTCGCGACGCTCGAGCAGGTGGGCCTCCGTTCGAAGGCCGACCGACCGCTCAACGCCCTCTCGGGAGGCGAGCTGCAGATGGCCGCGATCGCGCGGACGCTCGCGACGGACGCGGACCTCTACCTGTTCGACGAGCCGTCGAGCTATCTCGACATCGTCCACCGCCTCTCGATCGCGCGCGTCCTGCGGCGGTTGGGTGAGAGGAAGAGCGTCATCGTGGTCGAGCACGACCTCGCGCTCCTCGACTATCTCGCGGACCAGGCGCACCTGGTCTACGGTGAGGAGGCCGCGTTCGGCGTCATCTCCCACCCGCTCGCGATGCGGACCGCGGTCAACACCTACCTGAACGGCTACCTCAAGGACGAGAACGTCCGGTTCCGGACCGAGGCCGTCCGGTTCGTCGCGCACCCGCCGAAGCCGCCGACCCGACGCAACGTCGCGGTCACGTTCGGCGCGCTCGCGAAGCAGTTCGACCGATTCCGGGTCGAGGTCGGGGCCGGCACGCTCGCCAAGGGCGAGACGATCGGGATCGTCGGCCCGAACGCCACGGGGAAGACCACGTTCGTCCGGATGCTCGCGGGGGTCGAACCCCCGACGGAGGGGACGCCGCCGCCCGGCGTCACCGTGAGCTACAAGCCCCAGTACCTGAAGGCGGCCCAGGGGGCGAGCCTGCGGGAGCGGATCGCGGAGCTCTACGCGGACCCGTCGTTCGACGCGAAGCTGCTCGAGCGCGAGCTCGTCCCCGGGCTCCACCTGGACGGGGTCCTCGACGTCGCCCTCACCGACCTATCGGGTGGCGAGCTCCAGCGGGCGGCGGTGGCCCTCGCGCTCGCGCGCCCGGCGACGCTCTATCTGCTCGACGAGCCGTCGGCGTACCTCGACTCCGACGAGCGGATGGCGATGGCCCGCCTCGTCCGACGCCAGATCGAGCGCTCGGGGGCGACCGCCCTCATCGTCGACCACGACGTCTACTTCCTCGACCTGGCCTGCGACGGCCTCATGGTGTTCCGGCCCGACGGCGCCGACGGCACCCGCGGTCGGGGGGACGGGCCGTTCGCGATGCGCGAGGGGATGAACCGGTTGCTGCGCGAGGTTCAGATCACGTTCCGCCGCGACGCGGAGACGCTGCGCCCTCGGATCAACCAGGAGGGCTCGGTCCTCGATCGCGAGCAGCGCAGCCAAGGGGAGTACTATTACGACGTCGACGGATGAGGACCGCGCGACCGGCGCCTCGCCGATCGACGCGTCCGGGCGCTACGTCAACGTCGCGCCGCGCTCCCCCGCCACGATCGGGTTCTATCTCGTCCTCACGGCGATCCTCGTCTACCTGAACGGCGTCTCGTCGTTCGCGGTCCCGTCGTTCCCCGCGATCCTCGCGATCGTCCTGCTCGTCTACCTCGCCCGGTACGTATCGACGCGCTACGTGATGGACGCGGAGACGCTCTCCGCGCGGCGGCTCTTCGGGTCGCGACGCGTGCGGCTCGAGGAGGTCCGACGGATCGAGCTCGCGAACCTACGCGACCTGGGGCCGATCGGCGTCATCGGCACGTGGGGGTGGCGCGGTCGCGTCTGGAGCCCGGTCATCGGCACGTTCGACTGCATCCACACGGTCTCGCCGGGCGTGCTCGTCTCCGTCGGGGCCGTCCCGATGTTCCTCTCCCCGACCGACCCGAAGGGGTTCGCCCGCGAGCTGTCCCGACGGGCCCGGTCGTGGGGCGTCGAGCTCGAGCCGGACGCCCCGAAGGTCGGCGACCGGCCCGTCCTCGCCTAGTACCGCGGCATCGTCGGGTCGATCCGCTCGGCCCACGCGTCGATCCCACCCGTGAGGTTGCGCACCCGCGTGAACCCGAGCTCCCGCAGCAGCCGCGCGGCCCGGCTCGACCGGCCCCCGGACTTGCAGTAGACGACCACCTCGGACGCGCTCGCGATCTCGGCGGCGCGGTCCGCGAGCTCCTCGCCGGGGATCCACTGGGCGTTGGGCAGGTGGGCGATCTCGAACTCCTCGAGCGTCCGAACGTCGACGAGCAGGGGCGGGTCGGGCTCGCCGGCACGACGCGCGAGCGTCTCGGGCGTAATCGCCTCGTTCGGGTCGTCCTGGCCCGGCGCGGTCCCGCAGAACGCCGGGTAGTCGATCAACGTCGTCTGGGTCGCGTGCGGGCCGCAGACCACGCACGCCTCGCTCTTCGTGAGGTGCAGCTCGCGAAACCGGGTCTCGAGGGCGTCAACGAGGAGGAGCCGCCCGATGAGAGGCTCGCCGGCCGGCAGGAGCAGTTTCACCGCTTCGATCGCCTGGAGCGTCCCGACCAGCCCCGGGAGAACGCCGAGGACCCCCCCTTCGGCGCACGACGGTACGGAGTCCGGTGGCGGGGGTTGCGGGTAGAGACACCGGTAGCACGGGCCGCGACGTCCGTCGAACACCGAGACCTGGCCCTCGAACCGGTACACCGAACCGTACACGTCCGGCTTGCCGAGGAGGACGCACGCGTCGTTCACGAGATACCGCGTGGCGAAGTTGTCGCTCCCGTCCAGGACGACATCGTACGTCCGCAGGAGGTCGAGCGCGTTGGCGCTCGACAGGGCCTCGGTGATGGGACGCACGACCACGTGGGGGTTCAGGTCGGCGAGCCGGTCGACCGCGGCCTCCGGCTTCGGCCGGCCGACGTCCGAGGATCCGTACAGGACCTGGCGCTGCAGGTTCGAGATCTCCACCCGGTCGAAGTCGATGATCCCGAGCTCGCCGACGCCCGCCGCGGCGAGGTAGAGCGCGGCCGGGCTTCCGAGCCCACCCCCGCCGATCAGGAGGACCCTCGAAGCGCGGAGCCGACGCTGCCCCTTGGCGCCGACCTCCGGGAGGACCAGGTGGCGGCTGTATCGGCGCAGCTCGTCCGGCTCGAACGGCCGGTCCGCGGCGCCCTCCCGCGAGGGCGACGTCAGGTGAGCTGGATCAGGTGGGTGCATTGCAGGCCCCCACGGCTAATCGAGTCCTTGAGGTCGACGCCGACCTGGCCCAGGAGCCCCTCGGTCAGGTGCTTATCGAAGACGTCGCAGACGAGGTAGGCGTGGGTGAGCGCACTGTGGCGAAAGACGCAGTTCGCCCGGACGATCTTGAGGGTCCCGTTCTCGGTCTCCTCGACGGTGCACCGGAACCCGAGGTCGTTGAGCTGCGACGCGAGCGCCCGAGCCCGCTCGGCCGTGGACTTTCCTTGCGGCACCTTCGACGCGATCTGGTGGGCCATCCGGCGCGCCGCCTCGGCGAAGAGGACCGACGCGTACTTCTCCCCCTCCTTCGCGAGGAGCTCCTCCATGATCGAGTCGAGCAGCAGCTCGTAGCGACGCGGGAACAGCTCGAGCCCTTCCGGGGTGAGCAGGTAGCGCTTCCGCGGGCGCCCGACCCCTTCGCGACGGAACGTCGGGACGACGAGCCCACGCCCTTCGAGCCGGTCCAGATGGCCGCGGGCCGCGCTCTCCTGGATGCCGAGCTTCTTCGCGAGGTCGCGCGCGGTCCGGGGCGCGACGGCGAGCTCCTCGATGATCCGGCCGCGCGTCCCCTCTCCGACGCGGACGTCGATCGAGGCCGTCGTCATCGTTGTCTCCCACCCCTGGCGAGCGGTTCGCATTTACACACCGCGCCATGCTTAAATAACGCCTTCGGCTCGTTCTCCCCTCGAGGCAGCGGATGACCGAACCACCCCATACCCTGGTCGTCAAGGGCCTCCGGGCCGAGGTCGCCGGCAAGGAGATCCTCAAGGGCGTTGACCTGACGATGAAGGCCGGCGAGCTCACGGCCCTGATGGGCCCGAACGGTTCCGGCAAGAGTACCCTCGCCTACGCGCTCATGGGCCATCCCAAGTACAAGGTGACCGCCGGGACGGTGACGCTCGACGGGAGGGATCTGCTCGCCATGACCGTCGACCAGCGGTCGCGGGCGGGCCTGTTCCTCGGATTCCAGTACCCCCAGGAGGTCTCGGGGCTCTCGCTGTCGAAGTTCCTGTGGACCGCCCACATGCAGCGGCACACCGCCGAGGACGCCAACGCCGAGGGGTTTGGCAAGGACCTGAAGCACCACCTCGAGATCCTCGGGATGGACGAGGCGCTCCTCAAGCGGTCCCTCAACGAGGGGTTCTCGGGGGGCGAGAAGAAGCGGGTCGAGGTCCTCCAGATGGCGACGATCCACCCGATGTTCGCGATCCTCGACGAACCGGATTCCGGGCTCGACATCGACGCGGTGCGGGCCGTCGGCGAGACGGTGGCCAAGCTCCACCGGCCCGACGCGGGGATCATGGTGATCACGCACTACCTGCGCATCCTCAAGTTCCTCAAGCCCGACCGGGTGCACGTGATGGTCGACGGCGTCGTCGCGCTCTCGGGCGGTCGCGAGCTCGCCGAAAAACTCGAGGCGAGCGGGTACGACTGGGTCCGCGTCGGGATCGCCGAAGGTCTGGCGGCCTCGGGCCCGCATTGACGGGCGCGGGTCGTCGGTAGCGATGGACGTCGCACGGGTCCGGGCCGACTTCCCGATCCTCGGACGGAGCTTCCACGGGAAGCCGCTCGTCTACCTGGATTCCGCGGCGACGTCGCAGAAGCCGGCGTCGGTGATCGCCGCGGAATCGGAGTTCTACCAGCGCCTCAACGCGAACGTGCACCGCGGCGTTTACGCGCTCTCCGAAGAGGCAACGGAGGCGTACGAGCGGGCGCGAGGGCGCGTCGCGCGGTTCCTCCGCGCGAAGGACGCCGAGGAGGTCGTTTTCGTCCGCGGCACCACGGAGGCGATGAACCTGGTCGCCGGGAGTCTAGGAAAGTCCTTCCTCGGCACCGGCGACCGCGTGATCACCACGGTGATGGAACACCACTCGAACATCGTCCCCTGGCACATGCTGCGCGAGCTGCGCCGCATCGACCTGCGGTTCGTCGACATCGACGACGAGGGGCGACTCAAGATGGACGACTACCGCGATCTGATCCAGCGCGGCACGAAGGTCGTCACGTTGACCCACGTGTCGAACGTGCTCGGGACCGTGAACCCGGTGCGCGAGATCGCCGAGGCCGCTCACGCCGTGGGCGCCCTCGTCGTCGTCGACGCCGCCCAGTCGGCGCCCCACCGGCCCATCGACGTCGAGGCGCTCGGCGCGGACCTCCTCGCGTTCTCAGGGCACAAGGCGCTCGGTCCGACGGGGATCGGCGTTCTCTGGGGCCGCAAGGAGGTGCTCGCCCGCATGCCGCCGTGGATGGGCGGCGGTGAGATGATCTCCGAGGTGCACACCGACCGGGTGACCTACCGCGAGCCGCCGGCGCGGTTCGAGGCCGGCACCCCGAACGTGGGAGGCGCCTACGCCCTCTCACGGGCCCTCGACTACCTCGAGGGCCTCGGATGGGAGGCGATCGCCGACCACGAGCGGGACCTCCAGGAGCACGCCCTCGCCCTCGCGCGCGACCGGCTCGGTGGGGCCGTGCGGGTCGTCGGGCCCCGCGACGCACGGCAACGCGAGGCGGTCGTGTCGTTCTCGATGCCGGGGATCCACCCGCACGACGTCGCGAGCATCCTCGATCGCGAAGGGATCGCCGTTCGCAGCGGCCACCACTGCGCCCAGCCGCTCATGGAGCGGTTGGGCGTGCCGGCGCTCACGCGCGCGAGCCCGTACATCTACAACGACCGCGCGGACCTCGACCGGCTCTTCGACGGGCTCGAGGCGGTGCAGGGCGTCTTCGCGCGCTGACCGCCGGTTGTGCGCAGTTCCCGCCGGCCGCGGCGATTGAATACGCGGTTGTCAGTGTGTATATATCCGCCCGTCTCCGACCTGGATGGGCGGTCGTAGGGCCGCAGGGGTGGGTCGGAGCATGCGGCAGGGGATCGAGCGGTCGACGCAGGTTCTGCGCGAACCCTCCAGCACTTCGGGAGCGGACCCGGAGCGGCT
>Ga0075426_10004232_pt1 | contig 10211 bp, 8 predicted proteins | sample SoiMethybrSBSTD5_FD_75304 | JGI IMG/M metagenome (GOLD analysis project Ga0075426, IMG submission 75304) | Bulk soil microbial communities from a Populus tree surrounding site in Tennessee, USA - Soil MetaG P. TD hybrid SBSTD5 | ecosystem: Environmental > Terrestrial > Soil > Tree plantation...
TGCTGGTTGTCCTGGAAAATGACCGGCGGCACCGTGGTGGTGAACGGGTTGGCATACAGGTTGAACTTCTCCTCGCGGTTGAAGCCGTCCGCGGTCACCTTCTGGTAGAGCACCCGCGGGGTGATCGTGATGTCCTGGTTGGGCTGGATGGTGAATGACAGGCGGCCGCCGGTGCGATCGCCTTTATTGACGTCCTTGCCGCCGCCCGGGCCCAGGGCGTCGACCCAGCCGCCGAAGCGGGTGGTGTAGGCGACCATCCGCACGGCTGTCGTATCGCCCAGGGGCGCATTCAGCGCCGCCTTCAGGCTGCCGCCGGTGCCGCCGTCGGAAATCTTGTTCACGTTGACTTCGACGGTGCCTTCGGTGACGCGCAACTTCGCCTGATTGGTGATGTAGCGAATCGTGCCGCCGATGTTGCCGGCGCCGAAGAGAGTGCCTTGCGGGCCGCGCAGCGTCTCGACGCGATTGAGGTCGAACAGGTCGATATCCGGCGTGAAGAGCGACATGGAGATCGCCGTTTCGTCGAGGTAGACGCCGACCTGTTCCTTGACGCCGGGCTGGTCGCGGACGATCTGCCCCGAGGACACGCCGCGGATCGACACCTGGCTCTGTCCGGGTCCCAGGTTCTGGATGGCGAGGCCGGCGACGTTGCGCGACAGGTCCTCGAGCGTCACCGCGCCGGATCGCTTGATGTCCTCCGCGGTCTGCGCGTTGATCGAGAACGGCACATCGACGAGCGCAGCCTCGCGTTTTGTCGCGGTGACGACGATTTGTTCAAGCTTTTCGGGAGCCCCGGCCTTGGAAGGCGGCTGCGTTTCCTCGGCACTCGCGATGCCCGCCGCACCTATCACCAAACTGGAAGGAAAAGCCAGCAGTACAGCCTTTGTTATGGGACGCAGTTTCATGATCGAACCTCCCCAGGTAATTATTGTGGTTTTGTCCAGCACGCGAGCGCAATCCTACTACGTTGCAATCGGCGGCCTCAGGTCCACTTGCGTCGCGTGCTGCGCGCGAAGCTTTTCCCCGACAGGCACCCAAAAGAACGAAGCCGTTCTAGACTTTCATGTGTCCGTGAAGTCCCGCGGCGATTGCACCGAGAGTCCGATGGCCAACGATACCGAGCAAGCGAAAGCCCGCGCCAGGGCGACCTACGATGCGGCGAGCGATCGCTACGACGACGCAGCCAACTCCTTCTGGGGCCGCTTCGGCGCGGCGACCGTCGAACGGCTTGGGCTGCGTGCGGGCGACAGCGTCCTCGACGTGTGCTGCGGAACGGGCGCGTCCGCGCTGCCCGCAGCCGAACGCGTCGGTCCGTCCGGCCACGTCCTCGGCATCGATCTGGCGGAGCGGCTGCTGGAGCTGGCCCGTCGAAAGGCCGCGGCAGGCGGGCTGCGCAATTGCGAATTTCGCGTCGGAGACATGCTCGACCTGCGGATCTCCGATCGATTCGACGCGGTCGTGTGCGTGTTCGGCGTCTTCTTCGTTCCGGACATCGCCGCCGCTGTCCGATCGCTTGCGGCGCGCGTGAAGCCCGGCGGGCTTCTCGCCATCACGACCTGGGGGCCGCGCTTTTTCGAACCGGCGACCTTCGCGTTCTGGGAATCGATCCGCGCGGAACGTCCGGACCTGTTCAAGGGCTTCAATCCCTGGGACCGGATTTGCGATCCGACATCCCTGGGAGCGCTGCTCGCCGAAGCGGGAGTCGACGACGCGACCGTCACCGCGGAGTCGGGTTTCCATGAAATCGATTCCCCGGATGCCTGGTGGTCCGCGGTCATGGGCTCCGGGTATCGCGGAACGGTCGATCAGCTGACCGAGGAGCAGCGCGCACGGGTGCGCAAGTCCAACGATGATTTCGTCAAGAGACACGCCGTGCATGCCGTGGAAGCGAACGTTGTGTACGCAGTCGCACGGCTCTGAGGCCGACTCACCCGCGGAAGACATCGGTGCTCGAGTAGCCGCGCGCCCACGTCCTTGTACCGCACGGGGCTTTTGTCAGCGCTTCACGAACCGCAGCACGAACTTGTCCGAAGGCGCCGTCTCGCTCCAGGCGCTTGCCCGATTGTCGCCCGCGTTGCGCATGAACGCGCCCTCGGCCTCGAGCACGAATCCGGCGCGCTTCACTTCCTCGACGAGGAACGATTCGTCGATGCGATGGAGCGTCTTGCCGGCCGAGATGCCCGTCCCCGCGAGCGCGGAGTGATCGACGATCACGTAATGCCCGCCCGGCTTCAGCGCCGCGAAGATCTTCCGGTTCATCGCATCGCGATCGATCGGCAGGTAGCTGATGTCGTGGTAGTTGAGGACGAGCGTCACGAGGTCGAGCGGCGGCGCTTCCGGCGGCACCGGGTCGTCGAACGGGCGCGCCGCCACGACGAGATTCGCTTGCGGATGCGCGGCGATGCGTTCGTTCAGCGCCGCGCCGGGCTTCTGCGCCTGCGCCCAGACCTTCCCGGAAGACCCGACGGCGAGCGCCAGAATTTGCGAGGTATAGCCGGTGCCCGCGGAGATATCGAGCACGCGCATTCCCGGGCGCACCTGCGCGAATTGCATCAGCTCGACCGGGCGGCGCGACGCGTCCATGCGATGGTCGCGCTCGGTGCGCATCGGATCCGCGAGGAGGGCGCGATAGTTCTCGGCAGGCACGGATGTCTCCTGCCCGGATGGGATCGCACAACCCGCCAGCGCCGACAGTCCGATCGCCGCGAGCAAAGCGGTCGCGCGAGCAACCCATGAATCAGCCGTCAGGCGAAAAGTTTGTGGCGCAGAATGCGCTGATGAACAGTCGTCGTTTCGAGCTCGAAATGCGTGTTTCCCAGCTTCGGTCTGAATGCGACGCCCTGGCAGCGTCCTACGCCAAGGCCGCAGTTCTCGTCGAGCGCGTGCGAACAATCGGGTCCGATGAGGATCGCGAGAAGGCAGGGCGCAGGGCGGAGAAAGCGCGCAAGCTCCTCTCGCGATGCGAAGCTCAGCTGTCGATAGCACAAGGGCAATTATCTGCGCTAGGCCTGCGGTAGCGACGCCGAGGTTGCTGGCGGCCATCACGCGGACCACCGGCCTTATTGCGGTGCCGTCGGCGTGAGGGAGCCGACGGGAGCGCTGCGGTTATCCGTGACGTGGTTGTTGCCGAGCGATCGAATGGTCCCACCAGGCGCGATCTTCCACGGGTAATTGTTGTTGACGATCGTGCTGCCGGAAACCGCGAGGATGGTCGAGCCATCACCGACCCCCTGGATCTCCAGCGCAGCGTTCGAGGCTCCCTCGATCGTGCAGCGCGTGACCGTGACGCGGACGACCTCGCCGGCGCTGACGGTGAACGTATCGATGCCGTCATAACCGCCCGAAATGACCGAGTCGCTGATGGTCACGATGGCCGAAAGTCCGCCCCGGGCGAGCACTCCGGTGGAGCCGTTGTCCACCATTTGCGACCCTGAAATCTCCGCGACGACCCCGTTGGACAATTCCATTGCATTGATGGAGTTCTTCCTGAAGATCGAATTCGTCACCCTCAGCTTTCCGGGCCCAAAGACGTATATGCCGTCACTGGGCTGGTTCGCGATCAGGCTGTTCTCGATGATGAGGGTGTTCGCCCCGGACATCGCGATCCCGGCAGTGTTCGGAAGGGACCCGGGGAACGCAACGATCTGCAGGTTCCGCAGCGCGATGGTCAGGCCCGAGGCGTTGATGCTGATGGCGGGCAGAAAGCCGAACGACGTGATGCTTGCGACGGCTCCTGGAACCGCCTGGATCGTCGCGGACTTGGCGATGGTGACGGACGCCGTGTTGTAGTCGGCCGAATCGAGCATCCAGACTTCTCCGCCGTCGACGATCGCATCGAGCGCGGCGGGCAGCATGCGGCAAGGGTGTGCCAACGTGCAGGGGCCGCCGTCATGGCCTGTCGAGCTGAGGTAGGCCCGCGGAAGTTGTGCGTTCGCCACAGCCGACAACGTCAGTGCGGCCACGCAAGCGAAAGTGCGGAGTAGGACTGCGCGCGTGTTCATGCTGTTCCTCCCGGGAAGAGTCCGCTGGCCGTCCAGCAAGACGCGCAGAGTGTGTCACTTTTCCCGATCTCAAGCGCCGGCCGCGCGCAGCCGTCAGCTGGTAAAATAACGGCTCGTTCAACCGCTATGAAAGGAGGTGATCCGTGAAATCTAGGACCCGTCAAATCGCGATTGCAGCAGGGATGGTCCTCGCCTCCGTAGCGACCGCAATCTACGCGGCGTGCCCGCTCTGCCTGTAAGAGCGTAAGGGTTCTCGAAAAGGCCGGGCCGAGCGCCCGGCCTTTTCATTTATCGAGGCGTCAGTTGAGGCAGCAAGGCTTGCCGTTGATGGTGACCTGCGTGTTTCCTCCGACGCCCGTGGTCTTGTTGCACGTCACGTTCGTCGTGGGAGCGTTGGGCGGCGTCGCCGGAACGCCGGTCGAGCAATGGAGCTGCGACTTCGCGAGGTCGTAGCCCTTCGAGCACGCGGTCACGCGCGTGCCCGTCATGCTGAAATTCGGCGCGTTGAGCGGAAGCGTCGCGCCGCCCCAGCTCGTGAGCGTGCACCCGCCGGCCGCCGCAGTCGGTGTCGTCCCCTTCGGCGGCGTCGCGAAGATCCCCTTGGGCGCGCCGCTCGTGGTGACCGACTGCGGCGTCCCTTTGGAAACGCACACTCCCTTGGCGTTCCAGGTCATGTTCATGCAGCGGTCGCACTCTGCCTTGGTGTATCCGGAATGCTGGACGTTGCAGAGCACCCTCGGGGCCTGAGGCGGCGCGACGCCTTTCTCGCCGCCGACCACGATCGGCTTGGTCTGCGGGTTCGTGGCGACGCACGTGCCGTTCGGAAAAACGCGCGAGACGCTCCACGTCATGTTCGAGCACTCTTCGCACTGCGCCTTGGTGTAGCCGAGGTGGTGGACGTCGCAGACATTCTTCGCATGCGCCGCGGCGCTCGCGAAAGAAAGAAGGCAGGCCGCAGCCGCAATCCAAATCGCTTTCATCACGCTTTCTCCCTTGATGAGTTGTCGTCGAATCGCACCATCAGCGCGGCAGGACCACGAGATCGCCACGCACCGGCTTGAGCGCATCGGTCCCCTTGAACGTGCCGAACGAGACTTTTTCCTCCACCGACGTGATCTCCACGGTGCCGAGCGTCTTGCGCCGCACCGACAGCACCTCGCCGGTGGCCGGGTCCGTGAGCCTCCCGACGATGTGCTCGACGCGGAAGCGGTCACCTTCCCTGAGCCTGGAGTTGCGACCCGCGTTGATCGCGATGGCGTTGCCGTCGAGCTGCACGACGAGCGCCTGCCACGGTTGGCGCGCGGAAACCGCGATGATCTCCGCCACGGCTTTTTCGATCGCGTGTCGCGTCGCTTCTCCGAGCGGCGTGTTGTTGAACGAGTCGCTCCCGAGGTTCATCGCGCGATAGTTGGTGCCCGCACTGAAGGTCGTGCTGGAAATGGGCTCCCGCACGGTGAGCGTCTGCACCACCTGGCTCGTCGTGGTGTCGACGATGCGCAGATCCAGCGCTACCGCGCCTTCCGTTTTCTTCATGCCGAGGAGGCCCCCCAATGCGCCGGCGCCCGAGATGCCGATGTTGACGCTGCTGCCATTGTTCTCGAGACCGAATTCCGTGACCGAGCCGATGACGATGAACTGCGCCGCCGTGACCGCGCCGGCCTTGGGTCCGGCTTCCGGAGTCACCGCATTGGCCGCCTGGATCTGCTGCTCGCCGACGACGCGATCGAGGTTGGCGCGCTCGAGGATCACGAAGCGGCCGGTCTGATCGATCGCCCGCGTGAGCATGGCCGCGAGGCCGCCGCCGACATCCCAATTGCCATAGGCGGCGTTGAACGTGCTCAGCGAATCGAACTTGTCGACGACGATGGAGCGTTTGGGTCCGACGAGCGCCTCGGCGGCTAGCGTGGAGAATGTCGGCATCGCCATGCACAAGGCGGCGATGAAACCTTTCATTTCCATAGGCATGAACCCCATGGTTGTCCGTCGCCAACGCAGCATACTCCAGCGGCGGCGGTTAGCGACGGCCGTGCCCGCTCTGTGCCGCTTCGATCGCACGAATTGCCTGTTCAGCCGACTGCGCCCCTATGGCGACGCTCAGCAGCGCAGCTGCGTACGCTTCGATCGCGTTCATGGCTGTGAGGATGGCGTTGCGCATGAGGTTCTCCGTGAGCTCTCCGTCGTGGAAATCGATCGCCATCCTGAATCTCACGTGGCCGTCGTCGAAATCCATGTCGTAGCTCCCGACCATCAGCCGCCAATTGACGCGCGTGATGAGGCGCGACATCTCATCGCGTTGGGCGGGCTCGACGTTGACGCCCAGGTTGATGTAGAAGACGAACCTCTGGCTGTCGGGCGCGATCGCCGCGAACGCGGTGGTCACCGGAACGCCTGCGCCGAATTCGATGTGAAAGCCCGCGACCGTCTCGTCGCGCTCCGGCTCGAGGCCGAGGTCGGTCAGCAGCCGCTCCAGGGCGGCGATGGTCTTGTCAGCTGGAGTTTCGTGGGTCATTGGTCCAAGCGAAAGGCCCCAAAGGCCACTTGCTCTCGACGTTCTTGATTCTCCTCTGGAACTCTTCCTCGCTGAAGTATCTCTTTCCAGTGAGGCGATTCATGCCGATGTCGAGGCCTTCTCTCAGCGCCCTGTTCGTCGAGAGATCGCCAATGAAGAGATTGTCCAGGTCATTGAAGAAGTTCTTGTGGCGCGCCTTGGCGGCTGCCTCGATCGGCTTCTGATCGGTGAGCTTGCCGACTTCCGGCTGCTTCCCGGCCCGGTCCCCGTCGAGCAGCTTCTTGGCCTCGCTCCACTTCTGCTTGCCGACGAGCGTCGAGACGTAGTGGTCCGCCATGTCCTTCGAGGAGATGATGTGACGCCGGTCCTGCTTGGTGGCCTTGAGATCCACGTCCTGGCCTTTGTTGATCTCCGCGGTGGTCACCGTGAAGTTGCTGGGCCGCGGGATATCGAAGTCTTCCATGGTGCCTTCGCCGTCGGCATCGATGTCGCTGGCGGCAGTGGAGTCCGGCGGATTGACGACGCCCTCGATGTGGATCCTTTCCTTCGTTTCTTCCTTGCTTTCGACGACCAGCTCGAGGGAGACCAGCTTGTGCTGGGTCCTGATGGGCCCGAGTCCTTTCCTGATGTCGTCCTCGTGAACTCCCGGCTTGTTCTGCAACGCCGCGGCTTTGGCCATCGCGGCGTCGAGATCAGCCTTCTTCTGCTCCGGTGTCCGGTCGTCCTTGTCCTTGCCGAAGAGCTTCGCGAAGAGCGCCTTCGCCTTGCTCACGATCCACTCGATGGCCTTGTCGATCGCCTTGTCGACCATGCCGCGGACCTGGGCGATCACTTTGAGCACCTTGTCGGCGATGTCGCCCATGCCGAGGTAGCTCGCAAGGAAGGAGATTGCGAGCGAGAGGACTCCCGCCAGCGCGAGCTCGATCCGCTTGGCCGCGCCTCCTATGACGCCGCCCGCGATGTCGACGATGGAGTCGACGAAGGACTTCACCACCTGCGCGATCCTCGCGAGCTTCGAGACGAAGGTCTGGACCGTCCTGTAGATGGACACGATGGCGTCGATGAAGCCGGCGCCGGGGATCAACGCCGCGACGATCTTGCCGATCGCGGACTTGACGACGGTCTCCACCACGAGGCGGATGATGGCATCGACGATCATGTCCTTGAGGTTGTTGAGCTTCTCCTTGATGACCTCCCACGCCGCGGCCGGGCCTCCCGTCACCAGCGCCACCACGACGTCGAACGCGATCTCCAGCCCCTTCATGATCTTCTCGCCCGAGGGGCCGAGCGCCTTCACGATCTTGGCGCGGATGCCCGCCCACGTGATGCCGAGCACGCTCAGCGCGCACTTGCCGAATTCGGCCAGCGTGAAGGCCTTCGGAACGTAGACGCCGGGCAACGCCCCCACGAGCCAATCGAGTAGCCCCGCCTTCAGGTGGGTGCCGAAGTTCGCGGTGAATCCTTGGAAGCCGAGCTTCGCCGCGTTGATGAGGTTGCCCATGAAGGGCATCGGGTTCTTGAGGATGCCCTTCAGCGCGGCGCCGGTGCGCTTGATGTAGGCCATCGTGCCGGGCGCCAGCACGTCGAAGATGATCTCGAGGAGGTCGAACGCCGCCTTGGCGCCCCACTTGGTGAACTGGATCGCGAAGTCGCCGAAGACGGCGTACACCTTCGCGAAGAGGCTGGTGATGAAGATGAGGTCCTTCACCTCGAGCGACTTGAAGAACTGCGTGAAGAGGCCCGGAATGGCGCGCACGAACCCCTTGAGCGTGTTCACGGTGTCCCGGAACCACTTGATCGCGCGCGGGACAGCCTTCGCCTTCTGCATCTTTTCCCAGACGTCCGCTTCTCCCACGTACACCATGAATTCGCCGAGCAGGGCTTCGAAGTCCTGCGACATGGGCTGCTTCGTGATGGGATCGTGGCCGAGGACGCCGCACAGCAGCTTGTATGGCGGGTAGGTGCCGGCGTATGCGGCGAGCGGCTTCAGCACCGCATCCTTGATGAGGTTCACGATGTCGACGACGAGGCCGATCGCGAACGCCTTCGCCATCATGACGGGACCTTCGATGAGCGCCCTGCCGCGGTTCCAGACGCCTTCCAGGTCGCCGATATCGGAAGCCTTCAGCCCCTTGATGAACGCCTTGACGGCCTGCCAGACGGCTTCACCGATGTTGCGCAGCGAGTCGAATTGCTTCTCGACCCAGCGGCCTACCTTGTCGAAGATCCCGTAGGTGTCGAGCGCCTGCGTGATGAGGAACCCGCCGGGCAGGATCTGCGTCATCGCGCGCATGATGTTCGCGGCGCTGCGGTCGACTTTCTCGCGTGTGATCGGGTTGAAGCCGATCACCACCGTGAAGAACGAGAACCCGGGAATCTTCTCCGCGGCCTTCCTCGAGATGTAGGGCGTGGGATCGAGGAATCCGAAGTCGAGCTCGCGCTGCACGGCAGGAGCGCTGCGCTCGCGGACGGTGACATCCTCGCTGCGGCGCACCGTGGGAGCCTGCGCGGCGGCGCCCTGCTGCAACGTGTGAACGAGCTCGTGGGCGATCAGCTCGCGGCCCTCGCCCGTTTCCGGCTGGAAGCGATTGCGTCCGAAGTAGATGCTGTCCCCGACGGTGAACGCCTTCGCTCCGACCTGCCCGCTCAGGCCCGCGGCGCGGTCGTCTGTGTGGATGCGCACGCGATCGAAGCGCGCGCCGAAGCGCGGCTCCATGAAGCGGCGCACGGTCGCCGGCAGCGGCGCGCCGGAGGCGCGCGTGTTCGCGATCTCCGCGGCGATGTTCGCCCCAACGTTCGGTGCGCCGTCGGCCAGCCGCGCGATCGCGGGAGCGCGCGGAGCGATGTGCGCGGCGATCGGCGCCACGTAAGGCGACGCCGCCGACTGCGGCATCCGCACGATGCGCTCGGCCGTGCGAACCGCCTCGCGCTCCGCGGCGTCGTGCGGGGACGACACGGCGAGTGCAGAGCGTTGGAGCGCCGCTGGCTGCGGATCGGGCGCGCGATTGACGAGCTTCGGTGCCGGCGTCGACATGGCGCAAGGCGCTAGAGGGCGCGCCCTTCCTTGATCAGCTCGCGCTGGATGCCGCGCTCCACGTCCGCCGCGCGGATCGTCCCGTCCCCGCGCGCGAGCGCGCGCAGCGACGCGTGCCGCGCGACGTTCACGATCGTGCCGCCGGTGATCTCGTGCTGCTCGGCGATGCGCGCGAGGTCGAGGGACGCTTCCAGCTGCGCCGCTTGCGGGAACGAGGAACGCCAGATGCGCAGCCGCTCGGCACCTTTCGGCGCGGGGAAGTGCACGACCGAATCGAAGCGCCGCAGGAATGCCTCGTCGATGTTGTGGCGGAAGTTCGAGGCGAGGATCACGACGCCATCGAATTCCTCCACTCTCTGCAGGAGGAAGCTCACGGTGTTGTTCGAATAGGCCGAGTGGACGTCGTCGCCGAGCCGCGCGCGTTTCGCGAAGAGAGCATCGGCCTCGTCGAAGAAGAGAATCCACCCGCGATGCTCGGCCTGGTCGAAGAGACGCGCGAGGGCTTTCTCGCTCTCGCCTATAAACTTCGAGAGAACCATGGAGAGGTCGACACGGTAGACGTCGCGGCAACGAACACCGTCACCGCACATCTTTCCCAGCAGGCATGCGCACGCCGTCTTGCCGACACCCGGCGGGCCCACGAAAAGACTCATGTATCCGGGACGAA
>Ga0075426_10004235_pt1 | contig 10207 bp, 6 predicted proteins | sample SoiMethybrSBSTD5_FD_75304 | JGI IMG/M metagenome (GOLD analysis project Ga0075426, IMG submission 75304) | Bulk soil microbial communities from a Populus tree surrounding site in Tennessee, USA - Soil MetaG P. TD hybrid SBSTD5 | ecosystem: Environmental > Terrestrial > Soil > Tree plantation...
TACCTGAACCGCGGCGACGGCAGCTTCGTGGACGTCGCCCGCGCGGCCGGCCTGGCCGACGTGAATCGTCCCGGCGAGGGCGTGTCGATGGGCGCGGTGTGGGGCGACTTCGACAACGACGGGCTCGAGGACGTGTTGATCTACAAGTGGGGCTACCTCCAGCTCTTCAAGAACATGGGCAACCTCCATTTCCAGGACGTCACCGAGGCCGCTGGCTTGCGCCACTGGATGAACGCCAACGGGGCCGTGTGGGTGGATTACGACCGGGACGGATTGCTCGACTTGTACGTGGGCGGCTACTACCGCTCCGACATCGATTTCTGGCACTTGAAGACCACGCGCATCATGGAGAACAGCTTCGAGTTCGCGACCAACGGGGGCAAGAACCGGCTGTTCCACAATCTCGGGGGCGGACGCTTCGAGGACGTGACCGATCGGATGGGCGTCGGAAGCACCCGTTGGACTCTCGCGGTCGCCGCGGCCGATTTCAACGGCGACGGCTGGCCGGACCTGTTCCTCGCGAACGACTACGGTCCGGAAGAGCTCTATCTGAACGACCACGGCCAGCGGTTCGTGCTGAGCCGGGTGGGCCTGGAAAGCGATTCCAAGAGCGGCATGTCCGCCACGCTGGGCGACGTGCTCAATCGTGGACGCGTGGACGCCTTCGTGACCAACATCTCGGAGCGCGGCTACCTGTTCCACGGGAACAACCTCCGGCTCAACTTCCTGCCGGAGCTGGGCCGGTTCGAGCAGGCGGCCAAAGGGGTTGTGGCGGACGCGGGGTGGGCCTGGGGAGCGCAGCTCGGCGACCTGGACAACGACGGCCGCAACGAGCTGTTCATCGTCAACGGCTATGTGTCGGGCGACCGGAACCGCAGCTACTGGTACGCCATGTCCAAGATCGCCGGCGCCAACGGGAATGTGTTCGAGGACGCGCGCACCTGGCCGGCGATCGGCACGGCCAGCCTGTCGGGCTACGAGCGATCACGCGTCCTGGTCAACCGCGGGCTGAACGGATGGACCGACGTCGCCGCCGCCGTGGGCGTGACCGACGAATACGACGGCCGCGCGGTCGCCCTGGTGGATCTCTTCAATCGCGGCGTGCTGGACGTGGTGATCGCGAACCAGAACCAGCCGGCGCTGGTGTACAAGAACTCCGTCCGGCCGGGCAATCACTGGATCGCGTTCAAACTGGTGGGTACGCGCTCGAACCGCAGCGCCATCGGGGCGGAGGTGGTCCTGAGCGCGGCCGGCACCCGTCAACTCAAGATCGTGGACGGCGGCTCCGGATTCGCGAGCCAGAACGATCGCCGGCTCCACTTCGGCCTCGGGCAGTCCGCGCGGGTGGACAGCGCGCTCATTCGCTGGCCCTCGGGCACCATGCAGACCATCAAACGCCCTGAGGTGGATCGCCTCCATGTCGTCACCGAGCCTGGCAGCTAGTCGGGCGCTGTGGGCCCGGCTGGGTGCGCTCGACCCCCGTTACCCCGTCTCGTTTCTCATCACCCTCATCCTGGTGCTGGGCGAAGCGCGCTACGGCATTCTGGGCGGCTTCGACCGGCTCGTCACGGCGCTCGGCGTCTCGACCGCGACCGAGTATGTCCTGTCACGCTGGCTCCGGGGACGGGGCGCCAACCTGCAGAGTGCCTACATCACGGGGATCAGTCTCGCCCTGTTGATCAAGCCGCCGGCCCACCTGCTGTGGCCCTTCGCCCTTGGCGGGTTCCTCGCGATCGCCTCGAAGTACGTGTTGCAATACCGTGGCCAGCACCTGTGGAACCCGAGCAACTTCGCCATCAGCCTGCTGGTGCTGGTGGCGCCGGGGAGCATCGCCATCCTCAGTCGTCAATGGGGAAACGACCTCGCCACGAACGCCGTGATCTGGTGCTTCGGGCTCCTAATCGCGTACCGGGTGCGGATGCTGCACGTGACGCTCACGTACGTGGCGTGCTTCCTCGCGCTCGCCGTGGTGCGCAGCGGGATCACCGGCGGCCCGCTGCTCGCGGAAATCGCCCCGCTCACCGGCCCGATGTACCAGCTGTTCATCTTCTTCATGATTACGGATCCCAAGACCACCGTGAGCTCGGTCCACGGCCGGATCGGCGTCGCGGCCGCCGTCGCGTTGGTCGAAGCGGGCATCCGTCTGGCGGGCGATTATCATGTCGCGGCGCTCGCGCCGCTCTACCCGGCGCCGCCGATCCTCGCCCTGGCCATCGTGGGACCGCTGGCGAAGGCGATCGACATTCATCGGGCGGCGGGGTCCTACCGCTCGAAGCCCAGTGTTATTGATTCGACTTCGACGCCGTAAGTACCGGGCCGGATCGCCACACCGTCCTCGCGTCGCAGCGACAGCTGCAGCCGCTCCACCCGGTCGAGCCGCGGATGGTCCCCGCTGCCGCCCCGACCCACGGCGGGTCCCACCCAGTAGTTCCACTCGCCGGGGAATCCCTCCGGGAGCAACGCGCCCCGACCGAGCGCGAAGCCGGACAGCCGCACCGTCCGCTCGCTCCACGCGCTGTCCACCGGTACACCAGCGGTCCAGCTCGTGCCGTCGTCCTCCATCAGGGTGACGTGCAGGACCTGCCGTGGTCCCAGGCCGCGCAGCCGCAGGCGCAGCTCATCCGCGCCCTCGATGGTCTCCTGTCGGGCGGCGATCTTGTCGCGTATGACCAGGGACGCCGCGTAATCGGGCGGACCCGCGCCGCTCGCGCTCACCGGGAGCTCGAAATGAAAGACCGGCTGGCCCGTGACCTCGGAGAGCGCCAGGCGGAACAGCCCGCGCCGTCCCGTGTCGCCGATGCGCGTGAAGGCCATGCGGGCGGCGTCGGCCTCCGGCGTGAACAATCGCAGCGGCGTCAGCGGGCCGACCACGTCGAATCTCCAGGCACCGCGAGCGGCGTAGTCCCAGTCGGTCGGCTTCCCATGCACCGCGTCCGGAAACGTGAGTATCGAGTCCCGCTGGAACAGGGTGATCACGAATTGGTACGGGCCCCCGCCCCGCAAGGCCGCCGCCGGAACGGTGGCGGCGTACACGTAACCGCCTGCGGGGTGCAGTGTGAAGCCGCGGTAGACGCCACCGGGCGCCGCGCGGATGAACAGCACGCCCGAGTCGGGCGGCGTCGGCTCGACGACGCGGGCCCGCAGCTCGACGTCCCGCCCGGCCGGATACTCGGCCGCGCCCAGCGACTGCACCGACGGCGGCAGCGTATCGGGTGGAGGTGGATGGTACTCGGTAAAGCCCACCGCACCCACGGAGGGCGGCAACGTGGCGAGCTCCACGGGTCCGGCGGCGCTCAACACGTACACTCCCGGTGTGACGATGAATGCGCCGGCGGCGGCTCGCTCGGTCCGCGCGTTGCCGGCCGCGATCGGCTGCACGCTGAAGGACGTCCCCAGGTCCGGCAGCGTGACCGTCATCGGCCAGGCACGGCTGATGGCCCGTGTGACGACGCGGTCGGGACTGGGCGGCTCGAAGGGGTCGCGCACGGGGACGGCGTCCGGGTAGACCTCGAGGCGCCACACGCCCGGACGCACCTTATCGAGGAAATAGCTGCCCTCTCCGGCATAGGCCACGGTGGGCGAGGCGCCGTAGCCCGCGATCCGCTGCAGCGCCGCCGGCTCGGGCGGCGTCGCGCTCGTCGAGCCCGCGTACAGCAAGGCGTCGCGCGCCACCAGCTCGCCGAGGTCGCCCTCGGCGGACACATGGAAGTCGCCGAACCGCGTGTTCTCCGGGTACGAGCCGTACGAGCGCAGACGCGGCAGGCGGCGCATCGCTTCGGCCGCGATGACGGCGCTCATGGCCTTGCGCGGCGTATACACCAGACTCAAGTAGTGGGTCTGCCAGCCCAGGTTGCGTGAGGCGGTCTCCAACATATCGTAGGCGAACATCGCAACGAACTGCGCCCCCACCGCGCGGAAGGTGCGCGCCATCGCGGGATACAGGGTGCCGCCCCGTACGTCGGGGCTGTCGAACTCGTACACGATGCGCGGCAGGCGGGCGAGCTCGGGGCGCAGCATGTCGGGGTACTCGTCGACGCCGCGCAGGTAGTTCCCCACGAGCTCGTGCCCCGAGTTCAGGCCCGTGGGATACCAGCCGAATGTGATCCCTTGCGCCTTGCTGCGCCGGATCGCCTCGCCGATCCGGAAGTCCTGGCTCACGTTGTAGAAAATGAGCTTGCGGCATCCGGTGCTCCGCACGGCGTCGGTGAGCGCGTTGATGTAGGCGATCGAGCCCGCGAGGTCCTCGGGGTGATGCCAGGGCTCGTTCACGAGCTCGATGAACAGGATGGCCGGCTCGTCCTTGAGCGCCACGCCGGTGTAGCGGTTCACGTGATTCAGGATCTGGCGCAGGTAGTTCACCTGCGCCGCGATGGCCGCCGGGTCGGTGCCCATGCGGGCCTTCCCGAAGTGGCGACCGAACCCTGGCGCCGAGGTATCGGAGAGCGCATCGGGCCAGTTCGAGCCGTACAGCTGGATCGGGCTGAACAGCATGTAGATGCCGCGCTCGCGTGCCCGCGCGATGAGGTAGTCTTGCAGGTCGACGTGATCGTTGACGATCAGGTTCCCGGCCGAGTCGGAGGCTTCCCAGTCGCCCCAGAACGTGAGCCGCATGCCGTCCCAGCCCATGCGGGCGAACTGCGCCATGTCCTCGTCGATCATTCTCTTGCGATCGGCGTGGAGGTAGCCGGCCGCGCGGTAGTCGGAGGCGGTGGGCAGCACGTAGTTCGCGCCGAACAGCGTCACCTCTCTCTGGTCGTCGCGCCAGCGCACAACGCCCTGATTGTCGACGTACACCGCCCTGGTAGCCCGCGGCGCCTGGGCCGCCGCGAGGATCGCAAGACCGAGCGCTGCAAGCACGGGGACTATCGCCGGACCAGGCTGAACACGAGCACCTGGCGTGCCGCCAGTGTCGCGGTCGGAACGTAGCCCCGCATGCGCCCGTCCCCGTTGACGTGCAGGATCGTGCCGGCCGGACCACCGATCAGGCTGCGCGGCGCGTACCTCCCGGGGGGGAGCGCGCGCTCCCCCGACTCGATCGCCACGCCCGAGACCGGCGCATCCCCCAGGTTCGCTACCACCAGGACGGCCCGGTCGCCCGCGCGCCGCAGGTAGGCGGCGACCGCTGCGCTGCTGGTCGAGAGCGCCAGCAGCCTCCCGGTCGCCAGCGGCTCGTTCTGCCTCCGCAGGTGGATCAGCCTGCGGTACAGATTGAGGAGCGAGCCAGAGTCCGCGTCCTGCGACGCGACGGTGGTCGTCAACGAGTCGGCTTGGGCGCTCTCCCAGGCCTTGCCGGACGTGAAGCCCAACCCGGGACCCGCGCTCCATTGCATCGGCGTCCGCAGCCTGGGGTCGGGCTTGTCCCCCGTCATCCCGATCTCCTCGCCGTAATAGATGAAGGGGAGGCCGGGCAGCGTCAGCAGCAGGGTAGCCGCGAGCCGCGCCCGACCGACGTCGCCATTGAGCTGTGTGAGGGTGCGGGTCTGGTCGTGATTACTCAGGAATGGCGCCCACCGGTACGACGGCAGCGTGTCCTGGAGACGGAAGTAAGGGGTCAAGAGACCCGCCGCCCGACCGCTGCGCACCGCCGCGATGAGCGAATCGGACAGCTCGAACCCGAAGTACGCCGTGAGCTGATCCGGGTAATAGGGCAGCATCTGGTCGATGCTGCCCCACGCCTCGCCCACCGTGTAGGCACCGGGCTTCACGCTGTCGATGTGCTGGGCGTACTCGTGCAGGAGCGCATGAGTGCCGGGACACCCCGAGACGCAGTCGCCTTGCTCGACGAGATACGGCACCGCATCCAGCCGGAAGCCGTCCACGCCCATGTCGCGTAGCCAGAACGTGGCGATCTTTTTCGCTTCTTCCCGCACGGCGGGCGTCTCGTAGTTCAAGTCCGGCATGCCGGACCAGAACAGCCCGTAGTAGTACTCGTCGCGCACGGGGGAATGGTGCCAGTCTTTTCCCCGCGCCGTAGGCGCGAAGCGATACCACGCGCGATAGGGCGACGTCGTGTCGCGCAGGGCCGCCTGGAAATACGGGTGCTCGCTCGAGCTGTGGTTCAGGACCATGTCGACGAGCACTTGGATGCCACGCCGGTGAGCCTGGGTCACCAGGCGCTTGAAGTCGTCATTGCTGCCGTACGCGGGCTCGACGCGGTAGTAGTCGCTCACGTCGTACCCGTGGTAGCTGGGTGACGCGGCGACCGGCATGAGCCAGATGCAGTTCACGCCGAGTCCGTTGACGTAATCGAGCTTCGCGATCACGCCGTTCAGGTCGCCGATGCCGTCGCCGTTCGAGTCGAAGAACGACCGCACGAAGATCTCGTAGCACACGCCGCCGTGGGTCCAGGCGGGGCTGGCGGTCTGCTGCGCGGCGAGCGAAGCGGTCGCGGTGCACGCGAGGAGTAGGATTGACACGGCCCGCGTTCTTGTGGTACAACTCGGCGAGGACAAAGGAGGTAATATGGCCGACGATATGGGTACCTTTCGCGTCACCGTCGAGATCGAGAATCCGGTGCGCGCCGGAGCACGCCGCGCGCTCGAGTCCGTATTGGTCGACACGGGCGCTGCGCTGTCGTGGTTCCCCGCCACTGCCCTCGAGTCGCTCGGCATCGAGCGCGTCAAGACGTTGCGTTTCCGGCAAGCCGACGGGTCGGCCCTGACTCGTTGGACCGGCGGCGTGATCGTGCGAGTGGCCGGGGTCGAGACCTGGGACGAGGTGGTCTTCGGCGAGCGCGGGGACTTGACGCTGCTCGGCGCGAGGTCGCTCGAAGGACTGAATCTGCGCGTCGATCCGGTCACGATGCAGCTCATCGATGCCGGGCCTGCCCCTGCCGCCGCCGCGGCGATGGGCGCGGCGTAATCCTTGAACCTCACGGCAGCTTGGTCGCCGCGTCGATCGCGAGCGCCGTATTGGATGCGAGGTGGACGTGCACCGCCCCGGTCGAATCCACCGCGACCGCAGTGCCCGCGCACGTCGCCGAGACGAGCCCACCGGTGAGGATGTCGCAGTAGGTGCCGGGCGGCATGCCCGTGGCGATCGTCGTGTCCAGCGCGACGCTCTCGCGGCTGATGGCGATGAAGCCCTTCGTGCCGCGCGAGAATGCGATGGCGTTGGCGCCGTCGTCCCACCAGTGGTTCACGTCCGTGCCGGCGACCTGCTTCCGGAACCCAACCATACCGCGAATGTAGGGATCCCGATGCTCGCAGACCCATGCGCCGTCGGTGGCGGTCTCGAGACTGGACGCGCACGTCACCGCGAGGGTCCAGCCGTTGGCGTCCGAGGGGGGCCCCATGGAGTTCTCCGCGGGGCAGTTGAACGCGTAGCTCGACAGAATCGTCGGGTAGCCGTACGGCTGGGCCAGCATCCACACGTTAGCGACCCGGAACACGCTGCCGTCGCGATAACTGATGCCGCATTGATGCTGCGTGTCGTGGTTCTGCAGGAAGACCACGGCTTTGTCCGAGGGCATGAGCCCCCACGCGGCTGGCGAAAACTGATTGCCGGGAGACCCGTTCGGGTCGAGCTGCGAGATGTGCTGTCCGCCGACCTGCCGGAACTTGTCGCCCACGCCGACGAACGTGAATTCGGTGATGTCGGCCGCGCCGCCCGAGCCGTACGCTTCGCCGAAGTAGTCGCGCGGCGAGAGCGCTTCGCCCGCTCCGCCGCTCACCTCGAGGAAGTAGTACGGAATGGGGCGCCCTTCCGCGGTCATCGTCGAATCGACGATCGTGAAAATGTCGTCCAATTCCACCTGCTGGATATGCTTGGCGGCGTCGATGCGGAATCCCGCGACGCCCAGGCGCGCGAGCATGATCAGGTACGCCGCGATCTTGCGACGCACCGCATCCTTGCCCGTGTTCAAGTCCGGCAGCCCGAACAGCTCGCAATCCTGCACGTTCGCGGCGTCGGCATAGTTCGTGACCGTACACGGCGCATGGAAGTCGGCGGATGTATAGAGGCCGGGATAGTCGTACTTTGAATAGGGCGAGCTGTCCGAGCCGATCCCCGGGCTCGGGTAATTCGTCATGTGATTGATCACGGCATCCACGTAGATGCCGACGCCGGCGGCCGCGCAGCGCGACACCATGTCGGTGAACTCGGCCTCGGTCCCGGAGCGGCTCCTCAGGATGTTGTAGCGCACCGGCTGGTAGCGCTCGCTCCAGTCGTGGTTGGGCGTGATGCTGTGCTCTTCGGGCGGCGAGACCTGCACCGCGGCGAAGCCCGCGGGACCGAGCACGGTCTCGCACTCGGTCGCGATATCCGCCCACTTCCACTCGAACAGGTGGACGAACACGTCGCCTGCCACCATGTGGCCCGAGGGGCGGTAGGTCTGGGCCAGCGACGGCCGGGGGGGCGGTGGGTTGCCGGTGACAGGGGGGGCCGTAGACCCACCGCACGCCGCGGCCCAGATCCCGAGTGCCACCAGCGCACCACGGCTCCGCCGCTGGAGCGACGGAGCCGTAGTGAAGTGCCAGGCAGTGCCGCGCAGCGCTAGTAGCCCGGATTCTGCTTCAGGTTCGGATTCGCAATCAGCTCGTTCGCCGGAATCGGATACAGATTCAGGTGCGAGTCGGTGGCGACGCCGGTGGAATCCGTGCCGTAGGCATTGGCGCCCTTCCAGGCCCAGATGTAGGCTGGTCCAGTGAAGCGACCATACCGCACCAGGTCGGTACGACGGTGCGCCTCCCAGATCAGCTCGCGCCCCCGCTCGTCGAGAATGCTCTGCAGCGTGAACGCGCTGTCCGGGATCCCGTGCACCGTGTCGCCGAACGCTCTGGCGCGCAGAGCATTGACGTACGCCAGCGCCTGCGCCCGCGTGCCGCCCCCACCCCGCAGGCTCGCCTCGGCGTAGATCAAGTACGCCTCGCCCAGCCGGAACATCGGAAAGTCGGTGTCCACGAACGAGGGGTTCGAGCCGGTGGCCCCACTCGACGTCTTGTTCGTGAACTTGGGGTTCGGGATGCCGTTCGCGAAGTTCGAGATGCTGGCCACGGCCACGGTCTGGTTGGTGGTGAAGAAGTGAGACGCGCGCCCGTCGCCCGCGGTGTAGAGATCATGGGCGGACGGCTTGAGGCGCAGCCCCCACCAGCATCCGTCGACGCCGTAGGTGCCGTTGCTCATCGCGTTCCCGCAGGACGCGTGAATGATGAAGTTGGTCGAGCCGTAGGTCTGGGTGCGCACACCGTCCTCGGGGATGGCGAAAATCATCTCCGGCGACGTGTTGTTGTCGGCCTCGAAGTTCAGGAAGTAGCTCGGCGCCAGGGTGTAGGTGCCCGAACCGATCACCGCGCTCGCCTTGTTCAAGGCGCCGGCGTAGTTCGCGGTGCCGGCGTACACGCCGGCGTTGAGATAGAGCTCCGCGAGCAGCATATCCACCGCCGGGCCCGTCGCGCGACCGTAGCTGCTCGCACCCGGCGCGGGCAGGGAATCTCTGATCGCGGTGAGCTCGCCCACGACGTAGTTGTAGACGTCCAACCGCGTGCTCTGCTTGGGAATCGTGCCGAGGGGGTCGTTCTCCGTCAGCAGCGGAATGTCTCCGAAGAAGTCGAGGCCGTGCCAATACGACAGCGCTCGCAGGAACCGGGCCTCGGCCCGGTAGGTGTGGATCGTGGCCTGGAGCTGGGCGCCCACGCCGCGCGCCGCGAGCAGGGCGTCGGTCGTCTGGCGCAAGAACTCGTTCGCCATGCCCACCTGGAAATACACCCGATAGTACATCGCGTTGACGAAGCTATTGGACGCATTCCAACCCTGGGTGTTGAGCTCCGGCAGGGTCTGGTCGCCCCAGGCGATGACCGCCTCGTCCGTCGGCAGCTCCTCCAGCTCCCAGTAGAGCCGCATGTACTGCGAGAAGCCGCCGTCGATCCCCTGGATGTCGGTCGACCCGTCGCCCCCGCTCTGGCCGCCGACCGCGAGGCCGCCGTAGACCTTGGCCAGGAAGGCCTGGTAGGAGCCCGGGTCGTTGAAGAAATTCGCGCCCGTCACGGTGCTCGTCGGCGCCACCGTCGGATCGGTGCACGCGGCCGCGCCGAGCGCCAGGAGGGTGGCCGCGACCCCGAGCGCCGTCCAACCATTCGTGTGCATAGAGCCGCTCCGTTTGCGCGAGATGCACGCCATGATGAGTCGCTCAGAACTGGACATTGAGACCACCCGTAACTATACGCGAGCGGGGGTAAATGTTGTTGTCAATGCCGTTCACACCCGCCGT
>Ga0075426_10004237_pt1 | contig 10206 bp, 11 predicted proteins | sample SoiMethybrSBSTD5_FD_75304 | JGI IMG/M metagenome (GOLD analysis project Ga0075426, IMG submission 75304) | Bulk soil microbial communities from a Populus tree surrounding site in Tennessee, USA - Soil MetaG P. TD hybrid SBSTD5 | ecosystem: Environmental > Terrestrial > Soil > Tree plantation...
TGGTTCTTCTACACAAAAAAGTGGAGCGCCCATTTCTGCAGGCGCAAATATCAAGGACAACAACGCCAAGAAACACAATTCACCATCGGACATACGCCAGATGCTAATCGGACGCTTTAGATCTTCTTCGTGAGTCATAACATAGGTTGTCGCGACCTGGGTTGGTGGAGTCAGAATTTCTTTCAGGCTTGGTAATACATCACCAGCAGCCTGTCGTATACGACGAAACTCCGCCGGATGCTGAGTCGACAGAGTCATGAACCAGCTTGAAAAATTATTCCCGTGTTCTTCTAGAAATGACTGGCTTGCTGCGGCATTGAACTGCTTCATCACAGCCGGAACCAATCTGTAATATCGCCAAGCCGCGACACGTGCTCTAATTTGACTACCTTCCCATCCAGGAACATCAAATTCTAGCGCTGAGCGCGTTGGATACCCATTGGGAGCAAATACTACTGTTCCGTCTTCCTTTCTAGCCTCGCCACTCCCGTTCTTCAGATCAATAAGAACCTTGATGCCATCGGAAGAAGCGACGGTTAGCTTCTCGTGCTCGACAACAAAATTACCTGTTTGACCCCCAACGATCGAAATCTCATAGTCGTAATCTTTCTCAGTCGAGCTATCGTCGGGAATGAGAGAGAACGTCAATCCAAAGAAGATCCGACTTTCTTCTCCGCCTTTCCAAGCGACCTCCTGAAAGCCGCCCCGATCCAAAAATGCCTTGTTTAAACCTTGCGTAACCATCATCGTTAGGAAGCGGAAGCAATCGATCAGGTTACTTTTTCCTGCCATGTTCGCACCTACCAAAACATTGCTGGTACCCAGCCGCAAATCCACATCCTTAAGGCTCAGGAAATTTCGGACTCTGATTCTTTTAATCATAATGCCCTCCGACGGATCAGACCCTGACTATAACATGTCTACCGCTTGGGTATCAGGCCGTTCTTCTCTATAGCTCCCCCTTAAATGCTTTGTCGAGGATCGAAGGCAGTAATGCGGCAAGTTCTGCAGTGGTCTCGACTTGTAGCTTCTCCAGTGCACCTACCTGCGCCTGTAAAGCGTCCAACGCCGCCACAACCCGGTTTTGCACAGAGAGTCGCAGTGACGAAGGGAACGGAATTGCCATAACGATTCCTTGAGAAATCTTTTTCATCGTCGGACTCGTTCCTTTTGCGTGGCTTTCAATAAATTTTCTCGCGGTCGGTGACTGTACCCAATACCAAATAAATCGCCGGTCAACATCTGTAGGCTGGACATCGAGACGCATCATAAGGTCGGGATAAATGCACGGGCTCGGGCTACCACACGTCTAGAATTCCGGCGTAATCCTTCGCTTGCTGAAGACCGTCACCGGCAAGTTTGTAAGTCGCCTTGGCCTCGACTACTGCTAGCATGAAGTCCCGCGCATAGCGCAAAAGATAATCGGCTCGTTTTGCAGGCCGGCGGCGGGCTTTAGTGCCCACCACAAGGATACGCCCGTCGGTAAAACTCTTTTGTTCGCTGATCTGGTCATCGTTCCAACCGGCGGCGTAGAGTTTCGGCAGGACGTATTTTCTACAGGTGTCGGCTTCGGTGATCACGAGGAATGTTGAAGATGATTCTTTTCCCAGTTTTCCGCGGATTGTAAGCGATTTGGCGGCGGGATGCCACGCCCGAAGGCCTAGCCTTCGGGATGGCAAATCTCAATTGCAGACTGTAGTTTTTTAATCGCGGCGGGTTAATTCCCCTGATACCCCGCAGCTTGCTGCGCAGTTAGTTCGTTCCCGAAAGGCGAAACTCGAGACCCGATATTTAATTTCACGGCCACAACTTTTTGAAAAACCCTTCCTTCTCCAGCTCGTTGACAAAGCGATTATCGAAATATGCCGTCACCGGCAGCTTCTTGCTTACCGCTTCGTCGATCGATTTCTGACTCACGAGTTGCTCGACCAGAGCGGTAAACGCTTCCGGAGGCATGAAACCTTCCTTGGTCAGCGCGTCGACGGAAAATCGGTAGCTCTCTTCGAGGATCTTTTCATCGTTGACCTTGGTGTATTTGGCCAGGATCTTCATCGCCAGCTCTTTATTATCGTAGATCGTTCGTATGCCCTCGAACGCGGCGCGGACGAAGCGCTTTGCCACGTTGGGATTCTTGTCGATGAACGATCGCCGCGCGGCCACGCCGTTTTCGACGACGGGGATATTCCACTCGCGAAATTGTTTGACGCCGACCAACTCGCGAAAACCCTTTTCGCGCAGCATCAGACTTTGCGGCGGCGGCACCATGGCCGCGGCAACGGCACCCGACATCAGAGCCGCGGCGGACTCCGGCGTGCCGCCGGATTGAATGACTGTCGCACCGCTCACGCCGGCCTTCTGAAAGATGTTCAGAGCGGCGATATGAGAGATCGAACCGAAGCGGCTGACGGCGACCTTTTGCCCCTTCAACTGGGCGATCTCCTTAATCGACGCCTGGGCGTACATGGGAACCGTGAACGTCTTCACCACGGCGGCAATCTGGATCACGTCGCCGCCGCCGATCACGTTGCTGACGATCGACGGCCCGGCCAAGCCGGCAAAATTCGCTTCGCCGGCAAGCATCGCCTGGACGATCGCGGACGACGCGCCCTCATAAAACAAATCCACGTCCAAGCCGTTTTTTTCGAAGTGGCCGGCATCCTTCGCCATCCACCAGGGCAGGCTGTTCCAGGAAATGGGCGAGTAAGGAAATTTGATCTTGTCCGGCGCCGAACCGGCAAAAGCCTGGTGCGAGATAAAGCCTGTAAGCCAAATTAACGAACACACGATCGCTGCCGACTTACGCATAAATCCTCCCGCTCTATTCGATGCCGGAAATCTATCCCAGCCCCGTGACATGTCAAGAAATTTCTAGATCTCCAACCGCCGGGCGCCTTCCTGCCGCTGGCTTCTTCGGTCGAGATTTGCGACAAGAGCACAAAGGCCGGCCAATTTTCCCGGCGGGCTTTAAGGAGGAAATCGACTATGCCTGTTCACGCCTGGGAATCGTTCGTTGACAGACTCTTGTCCATGGCGCTCAACACCGCCCAGGGCACGATCAGGATCGCGCTGATCGTCGCCGTCGCCTACGTCGTCATGAAATTGATCCGCACGGCATTCTATCGGCTCGAAGCGCTGGTCATCCGCGCCACCGAAAAAACCGAAATGGTTCCGGGCGCCGCCGCAAAGCGCGTCAAGACTTTGTTCGGCGTGCTTTGGACCATCAGTTGCGGCTTTTTATGGTTTATCGCCGTGCTCACCTCGTTCAGCCAGCTCGGCATCAACATCGGTCCGATCCTCGCCGGCGCCGGCGTCGTCGGCCTCGCCGTCGGATTTGGCGCGCAGCATTTAGTGCGCGACCTGGTGAGCGGATTTTTTCTGATATTGGAAAATCAGATTCGCGTCGGTGATTCGGCGATTATCAACGGCACGGCCGGGCTGGTGGAAGCGGTCACTTTTCGGACCATCGTATTGCGCGACCAAACCGGCGTGGTTTATGTTTTTCCCAACGGCGCGATCAACACGCTCGCCAACGCCACCCTGGACTGGTCGGGTTATGTCATCGATATTGCCATCTCCTACCGCGAAGATCCCGACCGAGCTATCGACGTCATGCGCCGGGTCGCCGACGAGCTGAAACAAGATGCCAAATACGGCGGGGTGATGTTGGAGCCCATCGAAATTTTCGGCGTCGACGCTTTTACCGACACCGCCGTCGTCATCAAGGCGCGCTTCAAGACGCTACCCGCGCAGCAACATTCGGTGGGCCGGGAGTTTCGCCGCCGCCTCAAAAAAGCGTTCGACGCCGCCGGCATCGATCTGCCCGCTTCGGCGCGCCCCGCCAATGCGCCGGCCGCCCGGCCAACGCCGCCGTCCTCGTAAACAAGCCTTGACGATGCGCCGCGGGCCGGCAAAAAGCGCCGCGCCGAGCCCTTTCCATTTGCCGCAAAGCGTGTACATTGAATCGAAGATTTTTAACCGCCACGGAGCGCACCTCTTATCTTGACTGAATCGCCTCACTCTTTTACTCGAGAAGAAATCGCGCCGATCATCACCGTCAGTTTGATTTCCGCGCTGCGACTGTTGGGTATCTTTCTCATGTTGCCGATCTTCAGCGCCTACGCGGTGCAATACCCGGGGGCATCGGCGGCGCTCGCCGGCGTAGCTTTCGGAATTTACGCGCTGACTCAGTGCATCTTTCAAATACCGCTGGGATGGGCGAGCGACCGCTGGGGACGCAAACCCGTGCTGATCGCCGGGCTCGCGCTTTTCGCCATCGGCAGCGTCGGTTGCGCGCTCGCCAAAGACATTCACGGCCTGATCCTCGCGCGCGCGTTGCAAGGCACCGGAGCGGTCGGCTCGGTGGCTTTCGCCGCGTTGGCCGATTTGACCCGGCCGAACGTCCGCACCCAAGCGTACACGATCACCGGCATCGCCATCGGCACCTCGTTCATGATCGGACTTCTCGCCGGGCCTTTTCTGGCGGCGCAGATCGGTTTGGCCGGATTGTTTTACGTGCTCGCCGTCCTCGCCTTTTTCTCCATGGTTCTCACCGCCACTTCGTTTCCGGCGGAACGGCGGGCCGGACAAGCCGAAGCGCCGATGGCGCTCGCGCCGATGCTGACGCACAGCGGTCTCAGGCCGATTTATATCGCCGCGTTCGTGCTTTCGTTCGCGCTCAATCTGTTTTTTTTCACCTATCCGCTGAGCTGGACCGCTATCGGAGTCGGACGGGCGGATCTCTGGAGAGTTTATTTGATTATTTTTTTACCCAGCGCGTTGTTGGTTTTTCCTTATATGCGGCGCGCCGAGAAACAGAAACGTTTTCGCAAACCGATTTTGATCGGCTGGCTGACCGCCACTGTGGGTTACGCTGTTTATCTGTTCGGCGCTCAATACGATCTGTTTTTATATCTTGGCGGAGCGGCATTTTTCTTCGGCTACAGTCTGTATCAACCGATACTGCCGGCGTTTCTCAGTCAACGAATACCGACCGCGGGGCGCGGCACGGCGAGCGGCATCTATAATTTTTTTGGCTTCATCGGCTCATCCCTTGGCGGCATGCTCGGCGGCGCGCTGATCCACATCGCGCCGTCTATGCCCGAATTCGTCGGCGTTACGTTGTTGGTTTTTTGGTATTTTTTGGGATTGCCGATACCGCCGGACTCCAGTACGTAGAACGGCGCTCGCGGCGCAATGCCGTCAGGCTTCAGGAGGCTTATGCGAAAACCCGCCCGTCATTCAGTTTCGCGCCTTATTGCCGTAGCCATGCTGCTGGTCGTTTCGACATCGAGTTGCGGCGGCTCCTACGAAGAAACCATTTCTGGTGTGGCGATTCCGGTCCCCAAAGCGATGAGCCGAGGCTCGGACAAACCGGTTGAGATGAACTTTTTCGGCGTCGGCGCCGGCCAAGCGTCGTTTCACGGCGACATGGACGCCGAGAAAATCGTCGAGTTCTATAAAAAGGAAATGCCCGCGCGCGGCTGGCAGCCGAATATGAGCCTACGCAGCGGCAACACTCTGGTGGCGTACAGCAAGGACGGCAAAACAATGTTGGTGGCCGTTGCCAAACAAAACGACGCGACCCAGTTAACCGTGACTGTGGGTGGAGCCGGGCGCTGAAATTTGTTAAATATTTAGCAAATCTCTCAGTGTCGAAAGGAGCAACGACATGAAGGGAAATGATCAGGTCGTCAGCGTTCTCAATCAGGTTCTGCGCAAAGAACTCACCGGCATAAATCAGTATTTCATCCACGCCAAGATGTGCGAAAACTGGGGCTACCGCAGGCTCAAAAAGGTCCTATGGGACGAGTCGATCGGGGAAATGAAACACGCGGATCGTGTTATCGAACGCATTTTATTCCTCGAGGGAGTTCCGAATGTCACCGCTTATGATAAAATCTCGGTCGGCGCGGGCATCAAGCAACAGTTGGAAAATGATCTCGGTTTAGAGCTCGCCGCGTTGACCGTGCTTCACCCGGGGATCAAGACCTGCCTCGAAGCATCCGACGACGCCTCGCGTGAATTGCTCGAACACATTGTCGTCGACGAAGAAAAACACGTCGACTGGATCGAGACCCAACTGCATCAGATCGACGAAGTCGGCTATCAGAACTATCTCGCCCAGCAGATAGAGGAATAATCAGCGAGGCGAAGAAAGATTTCTCCCGGCGGTCGAAATGACAACTTGTCTGTCATCTCGAACGAAGTGAGAAATCTTTCTTCACTTTAAAATTTGCCTGCGAGTACGCATATACAATGTAACTCAGTCGAAAATCGCTATCTTCCATCCTCGATCTTCGACGAAACATTAATCCTTGCCCAACGATACGGCAAAAATGCCGGCCACGACCAGCGCGGCGCCGGCCAGTTTGCGCGCCGTGACGGTTTCGATTCGGCGCGCCATGAACGGCGTCAAGATCGAGACAAACACCGTATAACTGTTGACCAGCGGCGCGACGATCGAGACTCGCTCCAGGCTGTAGGCCAGATACATGAATAAAAAAGACGCGCCGGTGAAGATCCCCGACCCGATAAACCAGCGCGCCACCGGCGCCGGCGGCAAACTAAATTTTTCTCCTTGCAGGTAACGGGTGATGAAAAAAATCTCGATGGTCGAAGTCAGAGCCGCGATGCCGGCAGCAAGGATCGGCTGCCCGCCGCCACCGCCCAGGCCCCAGCGCACGGTGACATCTTTCATCGAGAACAAGAGCGCGCACAGAAACGGATAAATCAATTCGCTTTTTTTGTACGAAGTTTTTTCGCCGCCCCAAGAAACCGTGACCAGTCCGCCGACGGTCAGCGCTACGCCGAGCACAACCAACGGCGCCGGCCGTTCTTCGAGTATGAGAATGGCGAGCAGCGTCGAAAACATCGGTGTCGTGTTGACGATCGTCGACGTGACCGAGCTGCCCAGGGCGCGGATACCGCGAAAGCTCAAAACCCGCGTCACGCCGGGCACGAACAGACCGACCGCGATAAAAATTAAGTTGTCGGGGGCGAATAGCCGCGTATCGGAGTGCAAGATAAAATGCGCCGCCAAGAGAAAAGACGCATTGACCGCGATCGTAATCCAGGCGCCCCACGGCGCCGGCGCGGCGAAGTAGCCGCGCTGGGCCAACAGACTCGCAATGGCGAAGCAGAACGAAGTTAGCAGTCCGAAGACGATCGGCAACACAGCGTGTGAATAGTTTCCTTCATGAGGGTTTTCGATTACATTGCCTTATAACTGAAAATTTGCCGAACTGCATTGATGCCCGCGCAGAATTTCTCCACCATTCGCCGCAACCTTTTGAGCTGGTATGAAAAAAACCGGCGCGACCTGCCGTGGCGCCAAACCGCTGATCCCTACGCCATTTGGATCTCGGAAACCATGCTGCAGCAAACCCAGGTAAAAACCGTGCTGCCTTACTACCAGCGCTTCCTCGACACCTTTCCCAGCGTCGAAGCGCTGGCGCGGGCGCCGCTCGCGCGCGTGCTACGTCTATGGTCGGGGCTTGGTTATTACCGGCGCGCCGAGAATCTCAGAGTGGCGGCGCGCCAAATCGTCCGCGCGCATCACTGCGAGCTACCCCAGGACTACGCTCAACTGCGCGCTTTGGCCGGCATCGGTGATTACACCGCCGGGGCAATTCTGAGCATCGCGTTTCAGCAGCCCTATCCCGCCATCGACGGCAACGCGCGGCGCGTGCTCGGCCGGCTTTTTTCGCTCAAGAACGAAGCCGTCCTGCGCGCGCTCGCGCAACGGCTGGTCAGCAAAATCAAGCCGGGAAACTTCAATCAGGCGTTGATGGAATTGGGCGCGACGATTTGCGCGCCGGCGACGCCGCAATGCGGCGTCTGCCCGCTCGCGCGTCAATGTAGCTCGCGCGCGCGGCGCGCCTTGCCGGCGCGCGCGCCGCGCGCGCCCAGGAAAACTATTATCGATGTTACCTGGCCGCTGGCCGTGGTGCGCCACCGCGGCAAGATCCTGCTGCGGCGGCGCGCTGCGAAGGATTTATTGGCGCGCCTCTGGGAGCTGCCGGGCGGGGCATTGACCGGCGCAGTCAAGCCCGCGGTCGCGCTGCGACGTGAATTATTTTTATTGCCGATCCAGCGCGCCAAGCCGCTCCACATCGGCGCATTTCGCCATGCCATCACGCACCGGCGCATTTGCGCGCCGGTCTATCTTTTCGAGTGCGCTTCGAAGCCTGAAATTCGCGTGCCGGGAGCGCGCTGGCACTGGATCCCCGCGCATCGAGTCGAGCGCTATCCGGTTTCATCGATGACCAAGAAAGCGCTGGCCGTTCTAGCCGCCCATGAAACGCGTTCTGCTTAAAAGCCTCTTCGTTACGATGGTCGTCAGTGTTTGTTTTTACGTCTATTACACGCTTCCCGACGTATCGGTTCTGAAGCACCGCAATCCCAAGAGCTCGGCCCTGATGGAGTTGCGCGACGAGGAATATCAAAAAAAAGCGATCCGCGCGCCGCGCCGGCAAAACTGGGTGGCCTATGGCGCGATCTCGGAAAATCTGAAGAAAGCCGTCCTGATCAATGAAGACGCCGCCTTTTTCAGCCACAAGGGCATCGACCTCGACGAGCTCAAAGCCGCGCTGAAAAAAGACTGGGAGACCATGAGCTTTAATCGCGGCGGCAGCACGATCACCATGCAGCTCGCCAAAAATCTTTATTTGAATCCGTCAAAAAATCCCCTGCGCAAAGTGAAAGAAATCATCATCGCCAGACAACTCGAGCAAGCCTTATCGAAACAGCGAATCTTCGAGATTTATCTGAACGTCGTCGAGTGGGGACGCAACGTTTATGGCGCGGAAGCCGCGGCGCGGTTTTATTTCGGTAAATCCGCGGCCGCTCTCGATCCACTTGAGGCCGCGACACTCGCCGCTCTCGTGCCCAGCCCGCGCACTTCGAAAGAACGGAACATCGTGAGCCGAAGAAATTTGATCCTTGGCCGTCTGGCGAGCGTCGGTTACATCAGCAACGAGGAATATCAGCGGGCTAAGCAGGCGCCGCTGTTTGAAAAAGTGGAGGAAAGGGCCCCGGAATTGCCCGCCGGGGACTAGCCGCCGATCCGCCCATTTCGATCGGAGATTAAATACACCATTTTGCTCTGCCAGGCGTCTAATTAAGCAGAAGCAGCACAAGCGTGAAAGGAGCTAAAAATTGTATGGAAAAATCACACCCGCGAAAGCTGGATACCAGCCTGAGCGAGCTCATCGCGGCAGCCGGCGAAGTGGCGTTCGAACATTCGGATAATGACCGGGAAGCCTACAATCTGGCCCGCTTCGCGTTAATCGAGATTATCAAGAATTCCGCACACACATTCGATTTCGATAAGGATTTTGAAGCTGCATCCTCCCCCTCTCGACATCTCCACTAAACCGCCGGTGAATATCGGGGAACCTAAATTCCCCGATATTCGTTTTGCCTAAATTCGAGACGCTTTTTGTTTTATTCTCAAGCGACTTAAAGCTGTCGGCAGGCATCTAAAAGTTGTTTAACGAAGGTAATGACTGCAACCGGTCTATGCGACGACGCCTGGATGGGCATGACCGATCATTGCCCTGATCGATAAAAGGGGCATAATTCGCTAGAATCAAGATGTGTACAGCCGAACCGCTGATCAACCAATTGCTTGCCGAGGAAGGTTGACGCGGAATCTTTTGTCGGCGGCCCATACGTATTCAATGCAGGAGGACGACGAACCATGCTGATAAAAAAGCCAGCGGACATTAAGTCATCAGAGATTACGCCAAAAGAGCTCTATTTGAACCGGCGGCAATTTATCACGTCCGCATCCGTAGCGGCAGTGAGCGCGGGCGCGGCGCTGGCCGGCCTCGATATCTTACGACCGTCTGCCCAGGCGCATGCCGGCGAAAAGTTGGCCAACGTCAAAAAAAGCTCCTACAGCATCGATGAAAAGCAAAATTCCTTCAAGGATATTACTTCGTACAATAACTTCTACGAGCTCGGCGTCGAAAAAGGCGATCCGGCGGAGAATGCGAAATATTTAACCACGCGGCCGTGGACCGTCGCCGTCGAAGGCGAAATCAAAAAACCAAAAACCTTCGACATCGACGCGCTGATGAAATTGGCGCCGCTCGAAGAACGGGTGTATCGCATGCGCTGCGTCGAAGCCTGGTCGATGGTCATTCCCTGGGTCGGATTCCCACTCAGCGCGTTGATCAAGCAGGTCGAACCGACCAACAACGC
>Ga0075426_10004239_pt1 | contig 10201 bp, 6 predicted proteins | sample SoiMethybrSBSTD5_FD_75304 | JGI IMG/M metagenome (GOLD analysis project Ga0075426, IMG submission 75304) | Bulk soil microbial communities from a Populus tree surrounding site in Tennessee, USA - Soil MetaG P. TD hybrid SBSTD5 | ecosystem: Environmental > Terrestrial > Soil > Tree plantation...
CTCCATCTGCCGCCGGCGCTCGAGGTACCGCCGCACCTGCTCCTGGCTGCCCGCGTTGCTCGACGACGCCAGCATGCGTTCGAGGTTGGCGATGTCGACGTCGAGCGATTTCATCGAGTAGAAGAGCTCCTCGGCGACGAGCTTCTGCTGCGCGATCTGCCGGTGGCTGTAGTACGCGTAGGCGGCCGCCGCCAGCGCGACGACGCTGACGAGCGCGACGATCGCCCCGTACGCGCGCCGCTGCTTCTTCTGAACTTTCTGGAAGGCCTTCCGGATCATCAACGTCCGGCCGCCGACCGGCTCGCCGTCGTCGATGCCCGCGTGGAAATACCGCTCGGCGTAGCTGGCGAGGAGGACCGTCTCGCGCGGACCCGCACCTGTTGCCGCCGCCGGCCGCACCGCGCCAGCGGCCGCGGCGGGCAGATCGACTTCCAGCGCGATGCTCGGCCCGTCCGCGCCGAGGCGGACGATCAGCGCGTCGTCGATCGGCGCCGACTCGACGCGCGCGCCGTCGACGAACACGCCGTTGCCGCTCTGGCGATCGCGCAGCAGCCACCGGCCGTTCTCGAACGAGACCGACGCGTGTTTCCGGCTCACGCGGCCGTCTTCGATCCGCACCTCGCAATCGACCTCGCGGCCGATCTGGAACGATCGGGACAGCCGCAGCGTGCGCCCATCGGGCGTCCGGACGATGAGCGCCGGAGTCGCCGCGGGACCGGGAACCTGTCGCGCTGTGGCCACGCTGTCAGTTCTTCGACGTGACGGGACCGGCCGGTGCCTTGAAGGACTGGATCATGTGCATGAGAATCGGCTCGAACCTGGCGAGCGACGCTTCGGCGACCACCGCGTCGAGGCGGTAGAGATCCTTGTCGACGCCCACCGAGTAGCGCATCACGCGCTCCGGTCCGCGCGCGCCCGCGCGCGAGTACCGGATGAGGGAGCCGGAGCCCGCCTTGCAGTCGAGGAGCTCGGACGTGAAGCCCTTCGCGTTCGGCTGCTGCTCCTTGAGGTTGTCGATCTCGATCTTCGCGTTGGTCGTGATCTCCTGCGGCGCCAGCGGTTCGGTGAGCCGCGAGTGGTCGATCACCACGGTCGCGGTTTTGTCGTTGCGCGAGAGGATCGCGATCGTGGAGCCGCCGGGCGGAAACGAGCCCCAGTCCTTCGTCGGGTACTCGAGCTCGAAGCGCCCGGCCATGTCCCTGAACGTCGTGTAGCTGACCTTGCTGTCGCCGAAGATCAGGAACTTCTTCTGCGCGATCGCCGCGCGCTCGCCGAGAAGGATGGCACACGCGATCGCGCACGCGATCGCCGCTCGTCGCCGTGAGGATACCGTTCCAGTCATGGCTTCAGTTTCTCCAGCCACTGCATCGCGTCGGCGCGCTTCTCGTTGGTCGCCGGCAGCAGCTCGATCGCCTGCTTGTACAGCTCGATGGCCTTCGCGTTGTCGTTGCGCTTGCGCAGGACCTCGGCCCTGCCGAAGGCGTCGAGCCCTTCCTGCGTGACGCGATCGTTGAGCGCCGCCAGCCTGTCGCGCGCGCCCGGCGAGCCCGGATCGATCCGCTGCGCTTCCCGGTACCATCGCACGGCGTCGAGGAGCTTGCCCGCCTGCTCGTTCTTCTGGCCGCTGTCGACCGCGTCCTCGGCGAGCCGCTTCTGCTTTGCGACCGCGTCGGCGATCAGCGCGTCGACGCCCTGATAGCCCGGCTGATCGCGCTCGACCTGCTGGAGCCGCGGGATGGCGGCGGCGAAATCCTGCTTCTCGAGGTTGCGGCCGGCCTCGCGGAAGTTCGTTTGAACGCGTCCGGCGCGCGCGGTGTAGTCGGCCGCCGCTTCGTTGGCCTTGCGCGGAATCCCCGGCACCTCCGCGACCTCGACGATCGGCGCCGTCTTGGGCGCCGGCGCGGCGGGCTTCGGCGCCAGCTGCGCGGCCTTCGCTTCCTCGATCTGCCGTTTCAGATCGAGCGCGTCCTGATTGTTCGGATCCAGGTTCAGCAGCGGCAGGATGTCGTCCTGCAGCGCGGCGTCGTAGTTGCGCTCGTCCATCGCCGAGCGCGCCGCGGCAAGATAGCCGGCCACGATGTTCGCGTCCACCGACGGCGGCGCGGGGATCGTCGTGACGGGCGGCGCTGCGGACGACGCCGGCGCCTGATCGCCGGCAACGGGCGGCGGCGCAGGACGCGCGGTCACGCGGCGGACGACGGCGTAGGTGACGACGCAGAGCAGCACCGTCGCGAGGCCGAATCCCGACCAGAAGACGGCCGGTTTCCTCATGACGGCCGCCGCCTGCGACGGGCGTCCGGACGTGGATGCGGCGGAGCGGTCCCGCGCGGCGACGGTCGCGGCGCCGACGACCGTGCGGTTCCCGCCCGGCGTCTCGTCGAGATCGGACGTGGAGAGATCGTCCTCGAGCGTCAGCTCGTACGCGCCGAGCGTCACCGGGACGCCGAGCGTCAGCGGCGCCTTCCCCTTGATCCGCTGCTTGTTCATCCAGATCCCGTTCCGGCTGTTCATGTCGGCGATGAAGTAGTGGCCGCCCTGGCGAACGACCTCGGCGTGGAACCGCGTGACCGTCTTGTCGTCGAGGACCACGTCGTTCCGCGCGTCGCGTCCGATGCGCACCGCCTGGCCGCCGAGATGAATCTCGGTCTCGACCGCATCGCCGCGAAAGATGACGAGCTTGGACACGGCTACCTCTTCGATCGCGCGGCGCGCGCCACCGCGCCGGCGATTGCTGAATGAATGCTGGCTTTCACGCGCGCGCCCCACCCGGATGCCGGCGCCTCGAGCGTCACCGTGTCGTCGGTCGCATCGCCGGCGGCGGCGGGCGGTTCGAGATCGACGGTGTCCTCCGTCGACCCAGCCTCGATCGCCGGAGCGGAGAACGCCGGCGGCATCGAGCCTTTCGTGGTCGCGACGATCGCGCCGGCGCCGTCGACCGCGGCGCGATCCGGCGACACGTGCGCTCCGCGGGCGCTCGCGACCTCGTCCGGATACAGATGTCTGACCAGCTGCAGGTCGGCGAGCAGCGCCTCGCAGGTCTGATACCGCGTCTCGCGGTTCTTCGAGAGCGCCTTCATCACCAGCGCGGCGAGCTCTGGCGGCACGTCGCCGCCGATCGGCGGCGGCTCCTCGCTCTGGATCTGATGAAAGAGCGTCGGCAGCACCGTCGCCGGAAACGGCTTTCGTCCCGTCAGCATCATGTAGAGGACGCCGCCGACCGAGAAAATGTCCGACCGCGCGTCGATCTCTTCGCCGCGCGCCTGCTCCGGCGACATGTAGTCCGGCGTGCCGACGACGAAGCCGGCCGCCGTCATGCTCGACGTCGCGAGGCGCGCCACGCCGAAGTCGAGAATCTTCAGCAGGCCGTCGGAGCGGACGAAGAGGTTGCCGGGCTTGATGTCGCGGTGGATGATCGACGCGCGGTGCGCCGCGCCGAGCCCCGCGCACAACTGCATCATCAGGTCGAGCTTCGACGAGAGCCGCGCGCCGTCCGGCTGCTTCAGGAACTCTTTGAGCAACGCGCCGCGCAGCAGCTCCATCACGATGAAGAATCGATCGTTCTCTTCGCCGACGTCGTAGATCGTGATGACGTTCGGGTGCGACAGGCCTGCGGCCGCCTGCGCCTCGCGAAGAAATCTCGTCCGGATGTCGGCGTCGTCTTCCAGGTCGGCCGTGAGCACTTTCAGGGCGACCTCGCGGTGCATCACCTCGTCGCGGGCGTGATACACGACCCCCATCGCACCCCGGCCGATCCGACCGATCACCGTGTAGCGCCCGATGCGCTCCGGCGACCTGCCGGCGGGTACGTTGTCTCCGACCATCCTCAGCCCTGCTCTCCGTCGCCCCGGACCACGAGCGCGGTGATGTTGTCGCGGCTTCCGTGCTCGAGCGCCGTCGCGATGAGCTTCTGCGCGATGGCCGGCAGATCGTCGGCCGAGCCCGTGAGATCCCGCAGCGTGCCGTGCGGGACCGAGCCGTGCAGGCCGTCGCTGCAGAGCAGCAGCGTCTCGGCCCCCGAGAGCTCACGTTCGGCCAGATGTACCAACGTCTCGGGGCGGGCCCCCAGAACATTGGTCAGCACGTGGCGCACCATGGGCGATCCCCCGTTCCCGTCCTTGCCCCCCAGGACGGTCGCGGCCCAGGAGTCGTCTTCCGTGAGCTGATGCAGGCCGTCGCCGTCGCGGAGGTACAGCCGGCTGTCCCCGACGTGCGCCACGACCAGGTGCCCGCCCGAAATGAGCGCGCAGACGACCGTCGTGCCCATGCCCAGGTAGTCGTCGTGGTTCTCGGCGAGCCGGTTGATCCGCCGGTTGGCGAGGTTGACGGCCGTTTTGAGGCGGTTTCCGTCGAGCGAGAGCGTGGGGTCGATGCCGAACGGCCAGGAGAAGTCGATGGTCTCGTGCGACCGGCGGATGAAGTTTTCGATCGACTCCACGGCCACGCGGGCCGCAACCTCGCCCGCCGCGTGCCCCCCCATGCCGTCGGCCACCACGAACAACCGCAGGTCTTCGGCGCTGACGAAGCAGTCCTCGTTCATCCGCCGGACCGGGCCGGTCTCGCTCAAGCCGAACGCCCTCACAGGAGTTTCCGCGCGGGAGTCTACCACGCAGGCACGACGGCGTTACTACTTTGGTGGTAATACCCGAGAGAGGAGTGTCGCGAAATTCGGAGGAAAAACAGCGATCAGGCCAGCTTGCTCGCCAGCTTCGCGCGCGAGTCGACGCCCACCTTGTCGAAGATGCTCGACAGATGCTTCTTGGTCGTCGCCGGCGCGATGCCGAGGGCCGCGGCGATGTGGCTGTTGCGGTAGCCGCGGAGCACCAGCTCGGCGACCTCCGTTTCCCGGCGCGAGAGGCGGTAGCGATCCTTGAACGCGGGGATGTCGGTCCCGATCTCGCGCACGCTGACCGCGACGTCGCCGCGCCGTCCGCGCAGCTCGAAGAGGTGGACCACGAACGGCTCGTTGTCGTGGCCGGTCAACGAGATCACGGTCTCCGACTGCTGCGCGCCTTCGCGAAACTGCGCGAGGTGATCCAGCAGCATCACGACCAGCTCGATCCGGTATTTGCTGCGCAGCCTTTGAATCAGGCGCGTGGCCGGCCCGTTGGTGTAGACGAGGCGCTCGCGGCGGAAGATGAACACGGCGAGCGAGAGCTGATCGAGCACCGAACGCAGAATCGCCGCCGACAGCGCGCGAGCGCGATCGGGCACAGCGTCGCCGGAGCGTGCCGCAGTCATGATGCCCTGAGAAGTCCGAGAACGAGAAGGGCAGCGAGAAGCGCGAGCAGGAAGACGCCGGCCGCAAGCGTCAGGACCCGTCGTCCGCCCGACGCGAGCTCCCGCGCGCCGGATGCGGCGAGCACGCCGGTGGCCTCGACCGTCTCGTCGGCTGCGGGCGGGCGGTACACGGTGGCGCTCTCGTCCGCCGGCGCCTCGTGGCCGCCGGAGGCGCCCTGGGCCGCGCGCTCCTGTTCGGCGCGCCGGCGCTCGTCGAGATCGTGCAGCGCGGCGCGGAGCTCCCTCAACGCTTCCACGACGGGGTGCGACGATGGGTCGAGGCTCTCGAGGAGCTGGAGCGCCGCCTGGTGCTTGCCGTTCGCGAAGCGGCTGCGGGCGTTGCGGATCGCCGCGTCGATCTCCGCCGCCGCGCGCACGCCGGCGAGCGTGTGCTTTGCCGTCGCCTCGAGCGCGCGCGCCCCGGCATGATCGGGAGCGAGCGCGAGCGCCTGCTCGATCTTTCGCAGCGCCGAGGCGACGTCGGCGAGCTTCGGGTCGGGGGCCTGCAGCCGCGTCTCCGCCGCGGCGAGCAGCTCGTCGACGCTCCGCCGCGTGCGCTCGGCCGCTTCCGCGGCCTCCAGCTTTTGGGTCGCGTCGGCCGCCTGTGCCGTGAGCGCCGGGATCCGCGCGTGCTGCGGATCGAGCTCCGCTGCGGCGCCCAGCGCGCGCGCCGCCGCGCGCGGGTCGCCCTGCGCGAGGAGCGCGTCGGCCGCCGCCACGTGCTCTTCGACCTGACGCGCGCGCGCGGCAGCCGCGTCGCGCGCGGCGATGGCCTGGTCGACGCGCTGCCGTGCAGCCGACACCGCCGCATCCGCACCGCTCAGCGCCGTCGCGGCATCGAGCGATGCGCGCGCGGCGTCGAGGTCGCCGAGCGACAGCTCCCGGTCGACCTCGCCAACGATCCTGTCGATTTCGGCGCGGACGCGCGCGGCCGCCTGCTCGCGGACGGCCTGTTCCTTGAGCTGCCGGACCTCGGCCGCCGCTGGGTCGATCTCTTCCGCTGAACTCAGCACCAGGACGGCATCGTCCGCCCGCCGGTCGCGCAGCGCGGCGTGCGCCTCGGCGACGAGGGCAGCCAGGCGACGCTGGCGCTCGATCCGCTCCTGCTCGGCGCGACGCTGCTCCTCGATGGCGTGCAGCGCCGCGCGCAGCTCCTCGAGCGCGGCGAGAATCTCGGGCTGCGTGGGCGGCTCGAAGGTCTCAAGGAGCTGGAGCGCCGCCTGATGCTTCCCGTTCGCAAACCGCCTGCGCGCGTTCTCGATCGCGGTCCGCACGCGCGCGGCCTCGCGCTCGGCGGCGATTGCCTCTTCGATCGACGTTTTCAGCGTGGCCGCCTCCGCGTGCGCGCCGTCGAGCTCGAGCGCGCGATTCACCTCGCGCAGGGCCGCGCGCAGGTCGCTTGCGCCGTCGCCGGCCGATTGCAGACGCGCGGAGGCGGTGCGCACGAGCTCCTCGACCTCGCGCCGGCGGCGCTCGGCGCGCTCCGCGGCTTCCTGCGCCTCGCGGGCCGCGCGCAGCTGTTCCGAGAGCCCCGTGAGGCGCGGATGATCGGGCACCAGCTCGATCGCCCGCGTCAGCACGTCGGCCGCGGCTGCGAGATCGCCAGACGCCAGGCGTGCCGCGGCCGCGTCGAGCGCCTGCTCGCCGTCGCGCCGCCGCGCCTCGGCGGCTTCTCGCGCCGCGATCGCCGCTCTCGCCTCGGCGAGCCGCCGCCGGGCTGCCGCGAGGCGTGAGTCGTGCGGCAGCAGGGACAGCGCGGCGTTCAGGAGCTCGTCGGCGCGCGCGAGGTTTTCGCGCGCCAGTTCCACGTCGAACTCGGCGAGGGTCGCGTCGAATGCGTCGCGCGCCTGCGCGGCCGCTTCCGCCTGGCGTAGCCGCACGGTCAGGTCGGCCAGGGCGGGCGCCGCTGGATCGAGCTCGCCGATCTCAGCGAGCGTCCGCGCCGCGTCTTCGAGCCGATCGCCGGCGAGGGCCGCGCGCGCGGTGGCGGCGAGCGCCGAGACGCGGCGCTCGCGCTCGAGGCGCTCGGCCTCGATCCGCTTCTGCTCCTCGATCTGCGCCAGAGAGGATCGCAGCTCGTCGAGCGCGGAGGTCGTCAGGATGTTCGGCGCGTCGATCGCCTCGAGCGATCGGATCGCAGCCTGATGGTCGCCTGCAGCGAACCGCCGGCGCGCGCTGTCGACCACCGCGCGGGTGCGCGCGTCCTCCTGCCGCTCCTTGATCGCGAGCTCGGTCTGCGCACCGAGCGCCTGTGCGCCGGCATCGTAGGGATCGAGCGCCAGCGCCCGCTTCACTTCGCCGAGCGCCGACGTCAGATCGCCACGCTCGAACGCCGCCTGGCCCCGCTCGACGGCCGATTGCACGGCCGCCTGCCGTTCGTCGATCGCGGCGTGGATCGAATCGAGCTGCGCGAGCGCGCGGGCATCCGACGCGTCGAGCATCAGCACCTGCTTGCACGATTCGATCGCGCTGCCGTAGTCAGCGCCCTCGTACGCGCGGCGCGCCGTCGCGAGGTGCGCTTCGATCTGCTGCGCGCGCACCCTCGCGGGGTCCACGCTCGGCGGCGGCGTCTGGCGGGTGAGCCGCGGCGCGGCCGGAGCGCGCGATCCCTGCGCGTCGAGCCGGATCGCCGCCAGCGCCTTCTGCACGTCGACGATCGTCTGGAACCGTCTATCCGCATCTTTCTCGAGCGCGCGGTCGAGGAGGCGAACGAGACGCGCGTCGATGTCCGGGCAGTATTCCGTGATCGGCGTCGGGACGCCGTGCATGATGCGGTGCACGACCTGCGCGGGAACGGAGCCCGGAAACGCCGGCTGGTGCGAGAGCAGCTCGTACAGCACCGCGCCGACGGCGAAGATGTCCGAGCGCGCGTCGATCGCGTCGCCGCCCGCCTGTTCCGGCGACATGTAGTTCAGCGTCCCCATCGTCACGCCCGGCAGCGTCATCTCGGTGGAGCTGAGCTTCGCGACGCCGAAGTCGAGGATCTTGACGGTCCCCTCCGAGCCGACGATGAGATTCGCCGGCTTGATGTCGCGGTGGACGATGCCCGCCTCGTGCGCGTGCGCGAGGCCGGCGCACACCTCCTCGGTCAGCTGCAGCTTCCGCTCGATCGCGAGCGGCGGCCGCAGGCCCATCAGCTCGGCGAACGTCTCGCCGCGCACGTACTCCATCGCGATGAAGGGCAGGCCGTCGTGCTCGCCGACGTCGTAGATCGTGACGATGTTCGGATGGCTGAGGCATCCTGCGGCGCGCGCCTCGCGCGAGAAGCGATCCCGCAGCTCCGGCGTGTCGAAGTCGGACTTGAGCAGCTTGATCGCGACGTAGCGCCCGATGCGCGGGTCGCGCGCGCGATAGAGCGTCCCCATCCCGCCTTCGCTGATCAGGTCGAGGACGTCGTAGCGGCCAAGGGTTCGTGGAATGCTCACGGGTCCGCCGGCTGCGCCGGCTCGAACGACGGTTCACTATACAGGATCGTCGAACCTCGGGCAGGCGCATGGCGGCCGGTCAGCCTCGTACTCGCTGGCGATCGTGGCCGCGGCCCGGCGCTCGATCGAATTCTTCCGCGCGCGTGTTGGCGCGATTTCGACGTGTCGAGACGCGGTCGCTCCCGTCGCCGGATCTGCGAGTAGACTCTCCCTGGCGAAGGGAGGCGCACATGGGAAAACGACTTCTTCAAGCCATCGTGCCAGCCGTCGCGATCGCGGTCATGACCCTCGGGACTCGCTTGACCATTGCCCAACAGGGTCTTGGGCCCGCGGCACCCGCAAGCAATCCCACACCCGCCAACATGCCGCTCGCGACGCTGCAGGACATGTTCGTGCGTTTCCCATTGCCGCCGGGCCAGGACGCCTACGCGAACATCGACGGCAGGCACATGCACCAGTTCGTCGTCGAGCAGGCGAACATCTCGCGCAAGTACCGGGACGCCGGGCATCCGAAGTTCTGGGGCCGCATCATCGGCACGTCCGCCGACGCCGAGGACGTCGAGTGGATGATCGCGAAGTTCAGGGCCGCAGGCCTCAGCGACGTTCGCAGCCAGCCGTACGACCTCGTGCCGCAATGGTTTCCGGAGTCCTGGGAAGCCACCGTCACCGGCAACGGAAAGGCCGTCGCGCTCGAATCTGGGCAGCCGGATTACGGCGCGGCGGGGACGCCGGCCGAAGGCATGGACGTGGACGCCGTGTACGTCGGCCTCGGCAGCGAGGCAGACTTCGCAGGCAGAGACGTGAAAGGGAAAGCGGTGTTCGTCTTCAGCATGCTCGGCGCGCCGAACGAGGGTGCGGTGCGGCGTGCCGACGCGAAGGGTGCGGCCGCGATCTTCGAAGTGAACATGCTTCCAGGCAACGCGCGCTACCAGGCGTATCCGTCCGGCACGAAGGCGCCGGCATTCACCGTCGGCCACGACGATGGCGTTGCGGCCCGCGACATCATGGCGGCGATGCCGGCCGGACAGTCCGCTCGCGTGAGGGTGAAGCTCGACGTGCGGCGCGTGCCGAATCTGAAGACGGCGCAAATCTGGGGAACGCTGCCGGGCGCGACCGACGAGACGATCTACATCCTGGCGCATCGCGACGGCTGGTTCGATGCGTCGGGCGACAACGCCGGCGGCGTCGCGTCCATGCTCGGCCTCGCCGAACACTACGCGAAGATCCCCCGCGCGCAGCGCAAGCGGACGATGGTTTTCGTCGCGCTCGACGGGCATCACAATTCCGGCGACGGATCGGCGGTAGGAAACAAGTGGCTCGTCGAGAATCGCGGGAGGCTGTTCGCGAAGACGGCGCTCGCGATCAACGTCGAGCACCCCTCGACCGTGCAGACGCAGTCGCGTCCGCGCTACTACAACGCGAACGAGATCGTGTGGGGCAACACCTACATGCCGCAGCAGTGGTACGCGGGCGGGCCGTCGCGGCCCGAGCTCCAGACG
>Ga0075426_10004243_pt1 | contig 10198 bp, 7 predicted proteins | sample SoiMethybrSBSTD5_FD_75304 | JGI IMG/M metagenome (GOLD analysis project Ga0075426, IMG submission 75304) | Bulk soil microbial communities from a Populus tree surrounding site in Tennessee, USA - Soil MetaG P. TD hybrid SBSTD5 | ecosystem: Environmental > Terrestrial > Soil > Tree plantation...
CCCCAATCCCCAATCCCAAATCCCGAAAGTACGTGTACTTCTTCGGCAACGGCAAGGCCGACGGCAACCGCAACATGAAAGATCTCCTCGGCGGCAAGGGATCCGGGCTCGCCGAGATGACGAACGCGGGCCTGCCGGTGCCGCCGGGATTCACGATCTCGACCGAGGTCTGCAACATCTACTACAAGGGAAAGCAGAAGATCCCGGCCGCCATCGATCGCGAGATCGCCGAGTATCTGAAAAAGCTCGAGAAGGCCGCGGGGGCGACACTTGGGTCGAACGAGAACCCGCTGCTCGTCTCGGTCCGCTCCGGCGCGAAGTTCTCGATGCCGGGGATGATGGACACGATTCTCAATCTCGGGTTGAACGATCGCGCCGTCGAGGGACTGAAGCTGCGCACGCAGAACGGCCGCTTCGCCTTCGACAGCTACCGCCGCTTCATCCAGATGTTCGGCAACGTCGTGCTCGAGATCCCCAAGGACGTGTTCGAGCACGAGTTCGACGCCGTCAAGAAGGCGCGCAGCGCGAAGCTCGACACCGATCTGGACGAAGCCGCGCTCCGCGAAGTGGTGACTCGCTACAAGAAGGTCGTCCGCGTCAAGGCGCAGCGCGAGTTCCCGCAGGACCCGAACATGCAGCTGAAGATGGCGCGCGACGCGGTGTTCCGTTCGTGGATGAACGCGCGCGCGATCGAATACCGCCGCATCTACGACATCCCCGATCACATCGGCACCGCCGTCAACGTCCAGATGATGGTGTTCGGCAACACCGGGGATCGATCGGCGACCGGCGTCGGCTTCACGCGCAACCCCGCGACCGGCGCCCGGGAGTTCTACGGCGAGTTCCTCATCAACGCGCAAGGTGAAGACGTTGTCGCCGGCATCCGGACGCCGCAGCCGATCCGCGAGCTCGAGCAGGTGATGCCGACGGCGTACAAGCAGCTGCGCGAGATCACGACCAGGCTCGAGCGGCACTACAAGGACGTCCAGGACTTCGAGTTCACGATCCAGGACGAACGCCTCTTCATGCTGCAGACGCGCAGCGGCAAGCGCACCGGCTACGCCGCCGTCGTCATCGCGACGGACCTCGCGGCGGAAAAGCTCGTCACGCCGAAAGAGGCGATCCTGCTCGTCGATCCGGAATCGCTGACGCAGCTCCTCGCGCCGGGATTCGATCCGGCCGAGTGGAAGAAGCTCCCCACGGCGACCCGAGGGCTGCCGGCGTCGCCGGGCGCCGCGAGCGGCCAGGTCGTCTTCACGGCGGACGATGCGGTGGCGTGGACGGAGCAGGGCAAGCAGGTGATTCTCGTGCGCCGCGAGACCGTGCCGGACGACATCCACGGCATGTTCGTCGCGCAGGGGATTCTCACCGCCACCGGCGGCATGACGTCGCACGCCGCGGTCGTCGGCCGCCAGATGGGCAAGCCGTCGGTCGTCGGCGCCGGCGAGCTGGCGATCCACGAGGGCTCGAAGCAGTTCACGGTCAAGGGACAGACCGTCAAGGAGGGCGACTACGTCTCGTTCGACGGGCTGACCGGCGAGGTGAAGCTCGCTCGCGTGGCGTCGAAGCCGAGCGAGATCCTCCAGGTGATCAACGGCACGCTCGACAAGAAGAAGTCCGACATCTACCAGCGGTTCGAGCGGCTGCTGTCGTGGGCCGACAACTACCGCCGCCTCGGCGTATACGCCAACGCCGACCAGCCGGACCAGGCGGAGCTCGCGTACCGCTTCGGCGCCGGCGGCATCGGCCTGTGCCGCACCGAGCACATGTTCTTCGGCGAGGGACGCATTCCGATCGTGCAGCGGATGATCCTCGCCGACACGGAAGCGGAACGCCGGAAAGCGCTCGACGAGCTGTTGCCGCTGCAGCGCGAGGACTTCTACGGCGTCTTCAAAGGGATGCACGGCCAGCCGGTCACGATCCGCACGATCGACCCGCCGCTGCACGAGTTTCTGCCGAAGCGCGAAGAGCTGATGGTCGACATCGCGCGCATGGAGGCCCGCGAACAGACCGGTCCCGAGCTCGACGACAAGCGACGGCTGCTGCAGCGCGTCGAGCAGCTGCACGAGTTCAACCCGATGCTGGGTCACCGCGGCGTCCGGCTCGGGATCACGTACCCCGAGATCACCGAGATGCAGACGCGCGCCATCATCGAGGCGGCGTGCCGGCTGAACAAGGAGGGCGTCAAGATCGCGCCCGAAATCATGATTCCGCTGGTCGGCACGCTGAAGGAGCTGCGCGATCAGAAGGTCATCGTCGACCGCGTGGCCGCCGAGACGATGAAGGCCCAGGGGATCACGATCAAGTACCTCGTCGGCACGATGATCGAGGTGCCGCGCGGATCGATCGTCGCCGACCAGATCGCCGAGGACGCCGAGTTCTTCTCGTTCGGCACGAACGATCTGACGCAGCTGACGTTCGGCTTCTCGCGCGACGACGTCGGGAAGTTCCTGAAGATCTATCAGGACAAGAAGATCCTGGAGAAGGATCCGTTCGCGTCGATCGACGTGCAGGGCGTCGGCGAGTTGGTTCGCATGGGCGTCGAGCGGGGCCGGAAGACCCGGCCCGATCTGAAACTCGGGATCTGCGGCGAGCACGGCGGCGACGCCGCGTCGGTGCACTTCTTCCACGACGTCGGGCTCGACTACGTCAGCGCGTCGTCCTACCGCGTGCCGGTCGCGCGGCTCGCCGCGGCGCACGCCGCGCTGGCGGTCAAAGTCGGCGATTAACCATGAGATGGTGACGATCCTCGTCCATCGGAACGGCAAGACCGAGCGGGTTACCAGCATCGACCGCGCCTGGCTCAATCCGGCATCGGGCGCCATCGTCTGGGTCGATCTCGCCGCGCCGTCGATTCCCGAGTCGCTGATCCTGAGCGACACGTTCCGGTTCCATCCGCTGTCGGTCGAGGACGCGATGTCCGCGCGGCAGTACCCGAAGGTCGAGGCGTACGACGGCTACCTGTATCTGATCCTCCACGGCATCGACTTCCACGCCGGCGAGACGCACGGCTTCGGGACCCACGACGTCGACTTCTTCGTCGGTCCGGCATACCTGGTGACCGTCCACGACGGCCATTCCGAGCCAGTCACGGAACTGCGCGACCACGCGACGCGCAACGCGAAGATTCTCGGCGAGGGGCCGGTCGCGCTGCTGCACCGGATCGTCGACGCGATGGTCGACCATTACCGTCCGGAGATGGACAAGCTCGAGGATCGGCTCGATCAGATGGAGAAGCAGATCTTCGAGGCGCCGACCGCGGGCCTCGTGCGGCGGATCCTCAAACAAAAGCGGGAGGTCGCCGGCCTCCGCCGCATCGTGACGCCGCAGCGGGACGTCGTCGCGCGTCTTGCGCGGCGCGACTTCGTCGACGTCAGCACCGAGATGTCGTTCCGCTTCCGCGACGTGTACGACCATCTCGTCCGCATCGCCGACGATGCGCTGATGTTCCAGGATCGGATTACCGGCATGCTCGACGCGCACCTGTCGAACGTGAGCAACCGGCTCAACGAAGTCATGAAGGTGCTGACGGTCGTGGCCACGATCTTCATGCCGCCGACGCTGCTCGCGGGCGTGTGGGGCATGAACGTGCCGCTGCCGCGCTTTCCCGGCGGCGACGCGGCGCAGTTCTGGTGGGTCGCCGGCCTGAGCGCCGCGATGATGGCGGCGATGCTCGTCGCGTTCCGCCGCCGGCGGTGGATCTGATGGGCAGGATCCATCGGCTGCCGCCGGACCTCGCCAACCAGATTGCCGCCGGCGAGGTCGTCGAGCGTCCGGCGTCGGTCGTCAAGGAACTGGTCGAGAACGCGATCGACGCCGGCGCGCGGCGCCTGTCGATCCGCGTCGAGCTCGGCGGCAAGAAGCAGGTCCGCGTCGAGGACGACGGCGAAGGGATGACGGCGGAGGACGCGCGGCTGGCCATCGAGCGGCACGCGACGAGCAAGATCCGCCGCGCCGACGATCTCGCGGCGATCCTGACGCTCGGGTTCCGCGGCGAGGCGCTGCCGTCGATCGCGTCGGTGTCGCACTTCACGCTGCGGACGCGCGCGCGCGACGAGCAGAGCGGGACCGAGGTGCGCGTCAACGGCGGCGCGCTGGCGTCGATCGTCGAAGCCGGCGCCGCGCCCGGCACGATGGTCCAGGTCGACGACCTCTTCTACAACCTGCCGGCGCGGCGGAAGTTCCTGAAGTCCGACGGCGCCGAGTCGGCGCAGGTCTCGAAGCTCGTCACGCAGCTCGCGCTCGCGCATCCGGAGGTCGGTTTCACGCTGACGAGCGCCGGCCGCACCGTCATCGAATGTCCGCCGGCCGCCTCGCTGCGCGAGCGGCTCTTTCAGCTGTATGGCGATCGGAGCGATCTCGTCGAAGTCCGCAGGCACGCCGGCGGCATCGCGCTGACCGGCTTCATCGCGGCGCTGGCGGAGCAGGGCCCGACGCGCGGCGCGCAGAACGTCTTCGTCAACCGCCGCATCGTCAAGGACCGCACGATCGCGCACGCGATCATCGACGCCTACAGCCAGGCGTCGATCAAGGAGCGCAGCCCCGAAGTCCACCTGTTCCTCGAGATGCCGCCGGAAGCGGTGGACGTCAATGTCCACCCGACGAAAGCGGAAGTGCGGTTCCGCGAGCAGTCGCTGGTGCACGAGGTCGTCCGCCGCACGCTGATGGACGCGCTGGGACAGGGCGGCGCGCCGCAGCTGCAGCTGCGGCCGGAGGTCGTCGGGGCGCCCGCGCCGATCGCGGCCGCGCTGCCCGGCGTGCTCGCGAGCGGGAGTTATCCGAACCGGTGGTTGCCGCAGGATGTCCGGCTGAAGCCGGACACGACGAACGGAGTAACGGGCGACGCAACGACGTCGACACTCTCGTCTGTAGTGTCCGGCTTCAGCCGGACCTCCGCGGATGGGCGGACCGCTCCCGACATCAGACCGATGATCCCGCTCGGGCAATTCCGCGACACGTTCATCATCGCGGTGGACGACGAGGGGATCGCGATCATCGATCAGCACGTCGCGCACGAGCGGGTGTTGTTCGAGCGCGTCATGCAGCGGCTGACCGCGGGGCCGCTCGAGTCGCAGCGGCTGCTCGTGCCGATCGTGATCGAGTTCGGCGCGTCGGCGCATCAGGCGCTCGTCGACCGCGCGGCCGAGCTCGCCCGCCTCGGCTTCGAGATCGAACCGTTCGGCGCGTCGGCGATCAACGTCACCGCGATGCCGGCGCTCCTGAACGCGGCAGAATGCGCCAGGACGCTCGCGGCGCTCGCCGAGGATCTCGAGCGCCTCGATCGTGGATCGCACGTGCAGGACGCGCTGCAGCGCATCGCGGCGACGACGGCGTGCCACGCGGCCGTGAAGGCGAACGATCCGCTGACGTACGAGAAGATGACGCACATCCTCGACGAGCTCCGCGCGACGGCGTACTCGACCGTGTGTCCGCACGGCCGTCCGGTCATGCTGCGGCTGACGCGTCGAGAGGTCGAGAAGAACTTCGAACGCATCTGACGGATGCGGGCAGTCTTCTACGCCGGCCGCCTCGCACAGCTCATCGGTATGTGGCTGCTCCTCGTCGATCTCTTTACGGCCGGTCCGATGGGACCGAGTCCGCGGCTGTTTGCGATCGGCGTCGCGGTGTTCGTCGCCGGCTGGGCGGTCGCGAGCGCCGCCAAGCGTCCGTGAACGACGAGACGCTCCGCATCAGCTTGACAGTCCACAGAGTGCGTTGCTACAGTGGCGCAGCTCGATCAATCCGACAATTGAACTGAGCTCAGCGCTTTCCAAGCGAAAGGGCCATCCCGCAACACGCGGGAGCGCAAAGCTGTAAGGCCGTCCGCGCGCATCAGGCCGTGCGCGGGCGAGCTGGTTTAGCTGCCGAACTTGGAGTATTCATGGTTTCCCGTCGTCTGGTTTTCGGTACGTCCCTCCTCGCCACGGCTGTTTCCTTCTTCACACTCGGGATGATTCACTCGCGTGCCCGCGAAAGCGCGGTGCGCGCCGCGTACGACGCGAAGCTCGAAGCGGTCCGTACCGAGGTCCACGCCGAGCTCGGGCGCGCGCGCCGCACCGACGCGGTCGTGGCCGCCGGCACGACCGGGCGGATCGTCGACCAGGTGCCGAGCTACGGCTCGCGCGAGCGCATGGTCGCCGAGATCAAGCAGGAGCTGCAGACGGAGATGGGGCTGCTGCCGCTGCATCTGCTGCGCGAGCGCCGCGCGAGCTTCGTGGAGCTCTACTCGTACGACAGCCTCGGGAAGACGAACTACGGCACCGCGGGGTATCTCGGCCACGGCTACTTCATCACCGTGAAGCACGCCGTCATCGCGCTACAGGACGAGGACGATCGCCAGTCGACGCGGAAGATCAATTCGATCAAGGTCGTCTACAACGGCAAGGAAGTCGCGGCGAAGGTCGTCGACGCGGGCGACGCCGAGGTCGAAGTCCACAGCGGCGACTGGGCGATCATCAGGACCGCGCACGATCTCGACCTGCCGCCGCTCCACGTCGACGCGGCGTACGGCTACGGCTTCGCCGATCCGATCTTCCGGCTCGGCAACGATTACTCCAAGGGCATCATCCTATCGACCGGCTACGTCGGCCAGCGGACGTCGAACGGCCTCGTGACGTGCCTCACCGACGGCCACCCCGGCGTCTCGGGCGGCGGCGTGCTCGATCAGCGCGGCAATCTGGTGGGGATTCCGATCGGCCGGATGCAGGGCGACTATCGCTTCTCGTTCATCCTGCCGATTCGCGCGGAGATGCTGCGGAAGGTGCCAGCGTACGAGACGCCGACACCCGTTCAGACCGCGGTCAACGAAGAGCAGCAGTAACGCGCGGCCGCGTCACGCGCCGGGGCCGAAGCTCTTGAGGGCGTCGGGTTCGTTGTCGTGGCACTCGAACACCATCAGCAGCTTGGTGATCGAGAGCAGGTCCTTGATGCGCTTCGTCGTGTTCAGCAGCTTCAGCGTCCCGCCGTTCTTGTTTAACGTCGCGTAGCTTCCCACGATCGCGCCGAGCCCGGCGCTGTCCACGTACGACACGTCGCCGAGGTTCAGCAGGACCTTCTTGTGTCCCTGCTGCACCAGGGAGCCCATCTTGTCCTTCAACGCGCTGTCGCCCCCGTCGCCGAGCGTGATTTTCCCCGAGACGTCGACAATCGCCACATCGCCCACAGTGCGTTCCGAGATGTGCATGGGTCCTCCGAAAAGGGGGTCAGTATAATCCGTCCCGTGACAGACCGCGAACGCTCCGATCGGACGGCGGATTCGACGACGCGATCGCTGATGGCCGCCGCGATCGCCGTGGCGGCCGCGGCCGCCTCCGCGGCGCAGGCGCCGCGCGTCCACGATCTCCCGCTCGATCCCGCCCATGTCCATTGGGGCTACTACGATGCCCGCATCCCGCCCGCGCTCCGCGTGGCGTCCGGCGATCGCGTCCGTGTCGAGACGATGGTCGCCGGCGGCCTGCAGCGGCTGCGGCTCGCCGGCGCGGCCGAAGCGGAGATTCCCGAATCGCTGAAGGCCGTCGAGCGCGCCGTGACCGAACGCGGTCCCGGCGCGCACCCGATGAGCGGCCCGATTTTCGTCGAGGGCGCGGAGCCGGGCGACACGCTCGAAGTTCGGATTCTTGCGATCGAGTTCCTCCACGATTTCGGCGTCGTCGCCTTCAGTCCGGGCGGGGGCGTGCTGCCGGACGAGTTCCCGTACGCCGGCTACCGCATCCTCCGGTGGCGGCACGGCGACGATCGCGTCGAGTTCAGGCCGGGCATCGTGCTGCCGTTCGCGCCGTTCTTCGGATCGATCGGCGTCGCGCCGCCGCCGCTCGTCGGCCGCATCTCGAGCCGGCCGCCCGGGTGGTACGGCGGCAATCTGGACAACAAGGATCTCGTCGCCGGGTCGACGTTGTTTCTACCGGTTCACGTGCCCGGCGCGCTGCTGTCGATCGGCGACGGTCACGCCATGCAGGGCGACGGCGAGGTGACGGGCACGGCGCTCGAAACATCGCTCCGCGGCACGTTCGAGCTCCGCGTGCGTAAAGGGCAGCGCCTGCGCTGGCCGCGCGCCGAGACGCCGACGCATTACATCGCGATGGGGCTGCACGAGGATCTCGACGAAGCGGCGAAGCTCGCGACGCGCGAGCTCGTCGACTTCCTGGTCGCGGAGAAGCATCTGTCGCGCGACGATGCCTACCTGCTCTGCTCGCTGAAGGCGGATCTGCACGTGACGCAGGCGGTGGACGCGACCAAGGGCGTGCACGCCACGATCGCGAAATCGATCTTCACGCGCTAGTCGCCGCCGGATCCCTTGAACTGATCCTCATCCTCCGCGAACAGCACGTTGAAACTGGTCAGCGTGCCGTAGCAGCCGCTGATGTATCCCTGCAGCTTCACCTTGACGTCGTCCGGCAGGTCCGCCGCGTTCACCTGCTGTTCGAGCGAGCGCAGGCGATTGCGCAGCATGACGACTTTGTGGAAGAAGGTCTCGATCGGCCACGTCTTTTCCTGCAGGCCGGGCGTCCCCGGACGCAGGATCAGCGTGCCGCCGCGCCATTTGTCGGCCGGCGCGACCGGCGTGATGCCTGTTTCCTCGCGGATCACCCGCCGCAGCAGCAGCTCGAGGTCGGTGCCTTCGATGGTCATCGGGGGATGGGTCCTTTCACGGTCGGCAACAAGGGGAAAAGGTTCCCGGTTCCCGGTTCCCGGTTCTCGGTTCTGGGTTCTTGGCGCCGAGGAACCATGAACCGGGAACTGAGAACCCTGAACCGGGAACCGAGAACCGGGAACCGGGAACCCGCTCTGCGGTATCCGTCCTCCGCCGCGATAGTTGTGCTCGCCGTGGCAGAAGCCGCACGACACGCGGATCGGCCGGCCGTCGGCGTCGACGACGACGATCGTGTGCATCCGGTCGGTCTTGCAGGCGCGGCAGTAGTCCTCGAGCGATTCACCCGCCCGGTGTCGTTTCTCCACGTTTCTTTCTCTTGATCTCGTTCCAGCCGTCGAGCCGGCGCTTGATTTCCTTCTCGAAGCCGCGGTCCTTCGGATCGTAATAGCGGCGCCCTTCGAGCGCTGGCGGCAGGCACGACATGTCGGCGATCGCGTCGGCCTCGCCGTGGGCGTACCGGTAGCCCTTGCCGTACTCGAGGTCCTTCATCAGCTTCGTCGGCGCGTTGCGCAAGTGGAGCGGGACCGGCTGCGCGACGTCCGTGTGCGCGTCTTCGGCCGCCGCGCTGTATGCCGCGTAGACGGCGTTGCTCTTGGGCGCGGTGGCCAGGTAGATCGCCGCCTGCGCGAGCGCCGTGTTGCCTTCCGGCATGCCGATGAAATGGACCGCATCCTTCGCCGCGACCGCGACGGTCAGCGCCTGCGGATCGGCGTTGCCGATGTCCTCGGACGCGAACCGCACCAGACGCCGCGCGATGTAGAGCGGATCCTCGCCAGCTTCGACCATGCGCGCGAGCCAGTAGACCGACGCGTCCGGATCGCTGTTGCGCATCGACTTGTGGAGAGCCGAAATCAGGTTGTAGTGCTCTTCGCCCGATTTGTCGTAGAGCAGCGCCCGCCGCTGAATCGCCTCCTGCACCCGCGCGACGTCGACGCGGCGTTCGCCGTCGACGATCGGCGCCGAGGCGGCGGCGAGCTCGAGGAGGTTGAGCGCCGCGCGGGCGTCGCCGTTCGCGTACACCGCGATCGCCGCGAGGGTGTCGGCTGCAATCGAGACGCGGTCGGCGCCGAGGCCGCGGTCGCGATCCGCCAGCGCGCGCCGCAGGATCGCCGCGACCTCCTCGGTCGTCAGTCCGCGCAGCACGAAGACCTTCGATCGCGAGAGCAGCGCCGAGTTCACTTCGAACGACGGGTTCTCCGTCGTCGCGCCGACGAGCACGATGTCGCCGGCCTCGACGCGGGGCAGGAAGGCGTCCTGCTGCGCCTTGTTGAAGCGATGGATCTCGTCGATGAAGACGATCGTGCGCTGGCCGGTGGATCGCCGCAGCCGCTCGGCGTCGGCCATCACCTCGCGGATTTCCTTGATGCCGGCGAGCACCGCGCTGAACGCCACGAAGCGGGCCGATGTCCGCTCCGCGATGATCCGCGCCAGCGTCGTCTTGCCGGTCCCCGGCGGCCCCCAGAGGATGATCGACTGGAGCAGGTCGCGCTCGATCGCCTCGCGCAGCGGCCGGCCGGGCGCGAGGAGCTCTTCCTGGCCGACGAATTC
>Ga0075426_10004244_pt1 | contig 10196 bp, 10 predicted proteins | sample SoiMethybrSBSTD5_FD_75304 | JGI IMG/M metagenome (GOLD analysis project Ga0075426, IMG submission 75304) | Bulk soil microbial communities from a Populus tree surrounding site in Tennessee, USA - Soil MetaG P. TD hybrid SBSTD5 | ecosystem: Environmental > Terrestrial > Soil > Tree plantation...
GGAATCGTGAATCCCTGGAATACCAGGCCGTTGGCAAAGTCGAGCGAGCTGACTTCGGGCGTCACCTGCAGCCGGATCGTCCCCCGCGGGGTGATTACGGGAGTGAAATTGATGCGCACGCCAAACTCACGAAACTGAATGGTCACTGCGCCGAGGCCGCCGCCGCCCCCCTGCAGCGTGGGATAAGGGAACTCGCCGCCCGCCAGGAAGCTGGCGCTCTTTCCGTTGATGGCCAGCACGTTCGGCTCGGCCAGGATTTGCAGAAGGTTGCGGGACTCAAGCGCTTTGATGGTGGCCCCGAGGTTCAGGTCGGGACGGAAAAAAAAGATGTTGAGAAGGTCGCTGTAAGTGATGGTGGGTGGGGAACCCGGATTGCCGGTAATGGTCGGTGGAGAGAATTGGCCGGTTGTCACGCGGCCTATGGTGTTTGTGGCTCCCGTGCTGAGAAAGTTCAATCCGAGGTCTTGAACGGCTGCGCGGTCAACGTCGGCAAACCGCACTTTAAGTATTATCTGGGCCTCCGTCGGTGGAACATTCACATGCAGAAGGTTCACCGTCTTCCCCAGGGTGGTGGCAATGGCGACTGCGCGATCGACACTTGTAAGGTCCTTCGCGGTCCCATGCACAAAAGCTGTGTCGTTCTCAAACGAAACTTTGATATCCTGCCCCGGCATTTCGCGGTCGATTTGCTGTTGGATCGCGCTGACCTTGGAGGTACTGGGGCGAATCGTGAGGTCGAAGAACAGGCGATTGCCGCCTTGCTGCCAGATGATCATGCTGGTCTCGCCGGCGGATTTGCCGTTCACCAGGACCTCGCGCGGGTTGACGGCCAGGGCTTCGGCCAAGTCCCCATTGGCTACCGAAATACGCTGGATATTGATGGGGCTATCGACCACCAACGACTTTCCTACGGTCACGAACAAGTCCCGCGCCGCGGATGTACCATGCTCCTGCGCGCTGCCCACCGTCTGTGTTTGCACTGCCGTAACGGCAGTGGCGGCGGCTTCGGCTGCCGACATGGGCGCCTGAGCCAGTGGCGTGAAGCCCACGCCGATCGAGAAGCTCAACATAGTGCCAAACAGTTTCTTGAGCATTACTGGGCCTCCGGAGCGGACTGGAATTTCGATTCGACGCGTCTGGCCCCATTGATCACCTCGACGGTGACGGGGGCTGGCGGCCGGGGCGCTTCCGCGACCACCGGGGGCAGTGTCACGCGTGTGACTACGCGGCGCGGTTTAGGCGCACTGGACTCCGGGGGCTTGGGCGCAATGCCGTACAGGCTGGCCAGCGCCACACCGGTAGTCTTGGCGGTCTGAGTGTCGAGAGGATTGCGCAGCACCAGCTGGATCCGGGTCTCGTTGCTCGCCAGGCTCAGAATCTCTGCCTGCTCCGGCGTGACCAGCAGATTCACCACCTGGACCTGCACCGGCTTACCCTCGGTGTCTTTCTGGAAGTTCTGTCCGGCGGAGAGGACTTCGACGTTCTGCAACAAGGTTTTCGAAACGGTTCCGGTGTTGCTGGTGGCGCCAGGCGGGGTGCCGGCAATCAATATATCCACGCGCATACCCGGCACGACAAATCCGGCCACGCCCACCACTTCATTAACGCGTACGGCGAAAGCTCGCATGCCCGCTGGAATGGTGGCGGCCAGGCCGGCGCCCGCGCCCTTCGGGGCGAGGCGGTTCTCGAGGATCGGCTCGCCATCATAAATGGCAGCCATGACGCCGCGGCCCACTACGTCCTCTTTACGCACCAGGGAACCGCGGGGCAGCGCTCCGCTCCAGTCTCCCATCTTCAGATCCGATTCGCGGATCAAAGTGCCGAGATCGAGGTTGCGCGCCGCAACGATCACCTGTGTGGTGGGTTGCTTGGCGTTGGCCGTCACCCGCGAGGCGATCAGCCGGTAAAGCAATAGGCTGGCCCCCGCGGAGACGACAAATGCGAAAATCAATACAGAAAACAGACGCTGGTTCATTTTTCACCTTTCAATGAGCGACTCTAAAACCGGCCCCGCCAGTTCTTCCGGCCGGGTCGCGGTTGGTAATTTAGGGTCTTGGATCTCCCGCTCCAGGACCAGGGGACGTCGAACTGGTTGCAGCCGCGGTTACGGTTATGTAACGTTAACTCGCGGACGTGTTGGCGGTCGCGAGATCGCTGTTAGCCGAAGTCCAGATCCCTGATAAACTGCCTCCCGAGCTCACGAAAAGAGCGGAAGTGGCGAGACAGACAAAAGCCAACAACAGGGTATATTCGATCAGGTCTTGCGCCTGCTCCTCTTTCAAAAATTGCATCAGCATGGTTTTTCTCCTTATTTCGTCGTCTATGCCTTTCTGTGCTCCGATCTCCAGAACCAGACGTGAACAGGGGCACGTCATCCGCCAGAGGTTAGCTGGCGGACGTGTTGGCCCTTGCGAGATCACTGTTGGCCGAGGTCCAAATGCCGGCCACACTGCCACCGGCACTGATGAACAGCGCAGCCGACGCCAAGCAGACAAAGGCCAGCAACAGCGTGTACTCGATGAGATCCTGACCTTGCTCGTCGTTTAAGAACCCGTTCCACATTTTCTTCACTGTTTCTCTCCTTTTTATGACTGCCTGTTCCGAGTGATGTGGAGGGGCATGTGGTTCATGCCCCTCCCTAGAGTCACTAGCTGGCGGACGTGTTGGCCGCGGCCAGTCTCGAGTTGGTGGCCGTCCAGATACCGGCCACGCTGCCGCCGGCGCTGATGAACAGCGCGGCAGAAGCCAGACACACGAAAGCCAGAAGCAGCGTATATTCGATCAGGTCCTGGCCTTGTTCGTCCTTAACAAAGTTGCACAGCAGCGTTTTCATGATGGTTCACTCCTTGTATTAGTTATGGTGATCGTAAGATCACGTGTTTGGGATTTCGTGATCTCGCGATCACGATCTTTTCCGCCGTGGGAAACGGCGGAAACCTGGTTCGCCTCAGTGGAGCCCGCGTCAGCGGCCCGGAATACAATGGCCACGCCGTCGTCGTACACGGGTCGCCAGCGCCGGGACTCTTTGAGCGTGCTCGCCAGAGAGGCGGTTGGCGGCAGAAGGATGGTGTTGACGTGATACTGGTCCAGGTTCTTCTCCCAGTCGTACCGGACGTTCATCACGTCCAGATACTTCTCGTTGAAGGTGGAGCCGTAAAAATCACTTCTGCCGTCAATAAAAACTTTGTTCGCGGGGTAGAGCCGGTAAATCAAGTAGCCGCCCCATGCGTCTTCGGTAAAGATGGTGTCCGAAGCGCCCGCTCTTTGCAGCATGGCGACAGCCTTCGCCGGATATTGCCTGCGATCGTATTCCGCACGGCATTTGGCGGGAGCATTCGGCGCGTAAAACAGCGCAGCCAGCAGGCCGACGGCGGCCGCGCTCGCGATGTGCATCCGTGGAATGGAGTCGGTCTCGCCGAAGTCGGCCGCAAAGCGCTGGAGACGGGCCGCGCCAAGCCGCAACCAGTTCGCCAGGTTTTTTCCGGGAAGCTCAACCACCAGCTGCTGGAGCATCATCGCCACCGGCACCGAGGCGACGATCATGAATATCGGAGTGTTGCGTACCGCCACTAACGCCAGATGCGCCCAGCCTGCGATCAGCAAGGTGTAGACATAATCCCGGCGCATCAAGCTCCACACCACTGCCGCCAGGCCCAGCAGCAGCATCGGCTCGAAGAACACCGTCGCCGGGTGATGAAAATTAAAAGACTGGAACTCGACGATGTTCTTGCGTTGATACTTGTCGGTGAGATATTCAAAAATGTGCGCGTGCAAGTGGTACGTGTAGGGATTCACCAGAGTCACCAGCGCGCAGCCGGCTGCCGTGGCCAAGTACGGCAGACCGCGCCTGGCGGCCTCCCTGCGAGCATCCGCGCTAGCTTCAAACAGCGCTGTCAGCAGCTGGCCGGCGGCATAAGCCCCGATCAGGATCAGCCCCACAAAGAAACCCCCGTGCAAGTTGGTCCACAGAAGCGTGAGCCCGGGCAGGTACCACAGAAGCTGCGTTCGGCCTTCCTTCACGCGCTCGAGGATGGAGAAAAAAACCACCGTAAACAGCAGCGTGAACAGGTGCGGCCGCGCCAGCCAGTGAACCGCCGAGCCGCCGGTTACGAAGAACATAACCACGACCGCCAGCAGCGGGTTTCCGCATTGACGCCGCAGAAGACGGAACAACAGGACCGAAGTGAAGCAAATCACGAGCAGGCTGGCCAGGATCACGGCCGCCATGCCCCATTGCAGATTTAGCCACCCGAACGCCACATCCCAGAGCCATTCCCAGGCAAACCAAGGCTGGCCCGCTTTGGTGTACGAGAACATGTCCTGGGTGGGGACGCGGTGATTAGCCAGAATCCATTCGCCGGTCCGCAGGTGCCATCCGGTATCGCCATCGCCCAGCATGCCCGGAGCGCCGCCCATCCGCAGAAACACGAAGGCCAGCGGCATGAGGAACGCCACATCCGTCAGCGACGGAAGCAGGCGAACCGCGAAATGTGGCCTCGGCGTGTTCATATTATTCGACTAGTGCCGCCATCCTTACCAGCAGCGGGCTGTTTGTGAGCGGCTGCAGAACGGTCGGGCTGCCGCCCATTCTCAGAGTCCCGGTGATGATTACCATAGGCGTCGTAACTCCACCAGTACCCTGCATATCCAGCGTTGATCCGCGCGGCTGGTATATCACTCCGTAGAGATGAAGGCCTGGCGCGGCCTGAAGTTGCCAGTCGGTCGTTGCGATGCCGCTTCCCGAGGCGGTGGTGGTCACCTCCGGATTCCCATTGATGCACGGCGTGGCCAGCGTGCCACCGCCGCCACAGCTCACATCGTCGACGATGTTGCCACTGTTGTCGTACTTGACCGTTGAGTTCTGTTGGTCCTGCCAGAGGACCGTCGGTGCGAAGCCCGCCAGTTCGCTTGGAAGATCGGGGCTGTTCACGTTCAGACCGTGGAGATTGAACTGGGATGCCGAGGTCGTGCCCATCTGAACTTCGACACCTCCATACTCGAACTTATTGGCACTCACCAGGCTCGACAGGGCCGAGGGAATGTACAAGCCGGGATAATTCTGATCGGTAAAGATCATGATTTCGCCGGCATCTGAGTTGGCGACCATGTTGCCCGCAACCATCGGAGTCTCATCTTGAACCGTCACGCCGTTGGATTGGGAGTAGATCGGATTGCCGCCTGATCCCGATTGATTTGTGCCAGCCATGACGTATCGGCCCGGCGCCATGGTAATCACCGATCCGGGGTTGTTCGCGTTCACCCCACCGAAGAAAACGTAGTTGCTAAAGCCACTGGTGCCGCCCGACGAATTGACGAAATTCACGCAGCCCTTGATGGTGATCGGGTTGCCGCTCGGCCCCGTGATCTTGCCTGACTTGTTTACAGAGGCGCCATAATAGGTGCCCGGCCCCACATTCACGCAGGAGCTGGTGCCATCGATGATGTCGCCTGGTACCGGGCCGCCGCACAGCGTTCCCGAGCAAGGGGTCGCCGGAGCCGGCGCATCCGTTGAACTCGGTGGTGGCGGCTGACCTTTTCCCTTCATTGGATCTTGGAAGTTGGCCTGCTCCGCCATCCCGCTGGTAGGCGACGGCGTCACATTCGTGGAGTTGTCAAAATTTCCGGTGCCGCGAAGGCCCACGAAAGCAGCCGTAACGGCCGTACTGCCGCCCATGTGCGCCGCGCAGTTGGGGCCGCTGCAACTGGCAGTGGAAGCGAGATACATCCCACCCGTTGCCGTGATGCCTCCGCCACCCTGCATGTCAAGATCGGTTCCCCGGGCGTCCCCTACCGCATTAGGATCGTTTTCACGGTTAAGCAAATAAATCGACCCGTTAACCGGGCTATCCACTATGGCGGCAGTCGCGCGCGCGCTCGATTGACCCCAGGGGAAGCGGAGCACAGCGGAAAATAGCTGCGGAATCCGCTGCGTCACGCGCGCCGTAATCCAATAGTCGGCTTTAATGCCGGGTGCGGTAGGAATCGGTTTTGTTACCGGGTCGGCGTTCGCGTCCGCGTCGATGATCACGTTCTGATTGGCTGTGCCGGTCGAAAATCCGTTCTGCTTGGCGTAGAGACACGCCACGTTCGGTTGGGTGATCGGGGGTGTCGTGGGCGGGCTCGCAGGGCATGCCTGGGCGGTTACCGGGCAGGTCAACCCGGAAACCCCGCACTTGAATGAGCTGGCCGCGCCGACATCCGCCAGCGCCTTCTCAACTCCGGCCATGGCCGCTGCGTCCGCGGCGCGCTGCGCCGACTTCTTGACGAAATATCCCCAGCCCAGATCTACGGCCAGTCCCATGATGCCGCACAAGGCAATCAGACTGGTGGTGATCATGATGAGCGCCTGTCCCCGATTTGCTCGAATCGCTTTCATGTCCCCCTCAGTTCTCCATCGTTTCTTTGGACGACGCCGGAAAATTCACCGTCGCCACACCGACACCAGGGCCCGCTCCCGGCCAGAACATGGAAATGGCGGATTGAAATGGATACACGCCATCGATCTCGATATCGCTTCCTTGCTGATTTGAAGGGTCGGGCGGCCATTGGGAAGCGTTCGTAAGGCAAGTGGTCACCTTGCAGGAGAACGTCCCACTGAGCGACGTGAAAGTCAGGGTCAGGTTGGCAGGAAGCAACCCCGCCGCAGAGTCCGACACGCGCTGCGCTACTTGCGCCACCGTCACTGCGCAGGTGTTCGGTACTACCGTACAGGTTTTGCCGTGTACGCTGGCATAGCGGGTCCCCTCTTTGACGGCGTATGCGAGCGTATGATACGTCCACATTCCGCGCGCCACCTCGAAGGTGGAAATCAGCAGGAAAATCATGGGGATGCCCACCAGGGTGAACTCCACCAGGCTCGTCCCACCGTGTTCTTTACGATTCCGCCGCGATGTCATTGGTTCACCACCCGCATCTGGGCCGTCCGGGTCAAGGTGAGTTGTCCCGTTACTCCCGGAATGGGAATCATCGGAATCGTCTGGTAGGTCACAGAAACTTGCGCCGATGCCGCGCCGTCCGGGCCGGCAACCTGGCAAACCGTGACGCCTGCCGGGTTCGTTGATGTGACGGCCGGAGCGGAAGTCGCGCACAATCCGCCTATGACGCAAGTCGTTACGGTCCTCATGTTCGGCAGCGATTTCAACTCGCCCAGCGCATAGGTGCAAGCGGTGGCGGTATCGACGGCCGTATCCACATCGTGCGCGGTCTGCGCCACCGCTACGCGAGCCGCGTTCTCAGTGGCAATCGCGGCATAGGCGTAGAAACCGAAATCCAGGGTGCCCATGAACAGAAAGAAAATCCACGGGGCCATCAGAGACACTTCGATGATCGCGTGTCCCCGCTGCGCGGCTTGCTTTCTGGCTGTTAGCATAGTTTCGTCACTAAACCGGAAAATTCCCCACTCCGGCTTCCATTTCCCGAAATTGCGCTGCCGGATTCCCATACTCCGTGAATTTCATCTGATTCACGCTAAACGCCACACGAAACGGCTGGCCATCGTCGTTCGAAATCCGAACTACCGTGGCCTGGCAGTGAATGCACTTTCGGCCGAACACCGGGTTCTCAGGCAACTCGATTTCGACCGTCACAACCTCGCCCACCCGCGGCGGCACACCCGAGCAACCCTCGGCGCAGAGCATCAGAACACCATTTCTGCTGATGTTCTCGGTCACCCCGGACAGGCCTTGCGGCCACGTCTTCATCGGGGCCACGTGGCATTTTAACTTCACGTCCATACGCGGGCTCTCACGCCTGTTCATGCGGAAAAATTCAGATACCTCAGCAATTTAATTGTTTATGAGGTGGCGAGCAATACCGAAAATAGATGTCAAAGCCATGTACACGAAGGTTAGTGAACGCTCCAGGGCCTGCCGGGCCCGGCACCCTGAAGTGCAGGCGGCTCAGCCCTCCTGGCACCATTTATCAACAATTATTAGTTAATTAAAAAAAATTTCAAAAAATGGCTAGCTTTATGGATAACAGCGATGATATTCTGATGTGCGAAATGACACGTACCCTCCTCTTCAGCGATGAACCGATTCTGGCCAAGGGACTCGAATCCATTTTGGCCAGCGTAGAAGGCTTTCAACTGGCAGGCGTTTGCTCCAACACCGCCAAGCTCAAAGAGATCCTGGATGCCGGCGAGCCGGACATTCTGCTGATCGATTTGACGTCGGACGTAACCTTCAGCATATTGAGCGAGCTGAAAAAGGCCTCTCTCAATGCAAAAATTGTGCTGTGGGTGCACTCCATCTCGACGGAGCTGGCGCTCCAGGCGATGGCCCTCGGCGTCCGCGGAATTCTCCGCAAGACGCTTCCCTCCGACCTGCTGATCAAATGTCTGCAGCGCGTAAATGAAGGCGAATTCTGGTTTGAAAAAGCGCTCACCGACAGCTTCCTGTCGGCCAAGCGCATCGCCCTCACCAAGCGCGAAGGCCAGCTAGTCAGCCTGCTCAGCCAGGGTCTCAAGAACAAGGAAATCGCCTCCATGCTGCTCATCTCGGAAGGCACCGTGAAGGTCTATCTATCGCGGCTTTTCCAGAAAGTCGGGGTAAAGGACCGGTTCGAGCTCGCGCTTTATGGGCTCAAGAACCTCACGACGGGACATGGCACGCTGGAACGGGCTCCGGTGGCCGCGGAGCGCAATTCGGCTCCGGAAACCATGCCGCTGCAGGACCTGCGCGCTTTGTTCCTCGAAAAGTCGTCGTTGCGGATGCCTACGCCGCAGCCCCGCCTGAGGAACGCGAGCTAGATCCGCTGCTGCTTTTCCCGGGAGAGTGAGAAGCTATGCCGGCGCTGCTCATCCTGGCGGTTATTTCCTGGCTCTTGGGCTCCGTGAAGCCTCGGGCCCAGGCTGACGACCCCTTTCTATTCACCGCCCTTGCGTTGCGGCCGCAGCGCCGCTGGAGGGCTTTCTTCCTTTCAGCCGCCACACACGGTCTCTGCGTGCTGGTGGTTTTCGTCTCCTCCATTCTTTTTGCCACCGCCGACGATGATGATTTCCTGGCGCGTCAGATTTCCGGTCACGCCCTGGTCATCCGGTTGCCCGAGCGCATCTATCTTGCGCCAGCAACAGGCCGTACTTTTCCATCGACCGCCCGGATGGCTCACGATCCGCGTGTTTCAGTGCGACGCAAGGATCTCCGGAAATATACCGAAGGCGGTGCGCAGGCGAAGATGATCGAGCCGCCGCCCGTCACGCCTGCCAAGCCGCAGCCGAGCCTGTTCGCCATGACGCCCCCGCCAGTGCCGGCGCCGCCTCCTCCACAAGTTGAGGCGAGAAAATTTGTGTTGCCGGATTTGCCGGTGCATGTGACGGCGACGCAGACACTCCTCCAGGCCGAGATGCCGCCCGATATCCCGCCCCAGATCAACAAGCGGCTTCCACAGCTCCTGTTTTGGGCCGCCGACCCGCCCAAGCCGCCGAATCGCCCGTTCGTGCCCGGCAATCTTACGGCGAAGCTGGCCTCTCCCAAGCTCAATGCGCCTCCGAGCCTCGATCCGCCCAATCAGGAAACCATGGTCTCGGACCTCCGCGTGGCCTTCAAAACGCCGCCAGTGCGAAGGTCATTGCTGCCAACGCCTCCCCCGGCAACCACGATGCCGATACGCGTGCTCGATCCCGCCGACCAACCGAACGGCCCTGCGTCGATCGATCCTTTTACCGGCACTCCGGTGCACGTGATGGCGCTGTCCACAGACCCTGCGCCGCTCACCGATGCCATGAAAGCCCTGTTCATCCCTGGTGGCAATCAGCTTGCGCGATTGCCCGGCGCTCCTCCCATGTTCGGGAACCCTGGAATGGGAGACGGTTCGGGCACCGGGACGGGCGGCGCGTTGTCCGGCTCGGGCGATGGTTCGGGACCAGACGGCCCCCAGCTGCTCCACTCGCTTCCCGGCGATGGACACCTTTTCGGTATGCTGAGCCCGCCGGGATTAACCGGCACCCCCCTCCGAATTCTTCATCCAACGAACGGAGTTTTCGACATTGTAGTGGTGCAGTCTTCAACTTCGGAAACGTTTTCAGAAGGCGCCGAGGCGCTGTCCGGACGGCCGATTTACACGGTCTACCTGCAAGTGGGCGCGCCGAGAGAATGGATTTTGCAGTATTGCGTTCCCAATATGGCCGGCCCGGTGCAGACCGGCGGCCTCGTGAAACTGGGAAATCCCGAGCCGGTGAGAGCCCCTTATCCTATGGT
>Ga0075426_10004245_pt1 | contig 10196 bp, 7 predicted proteins | sample SoiMethybrSBSTD5_FD_75304 | JGI IMG/M metagenome (GOLD analysis project Ga0075426, IMG submission 75304) | Bulk soil microbial communities from a Populus tree surrounding site in Tennessee, USA - Soil MetaG P. TD hybrid SBSTD5 | ecosystem: Environmental > Terrestrial > Soil > Tree plantation...
TCGGCCAGGGCGACGCCGCGGTCGTTCCCCACGCGGACGTCACGCTGTACGTCATGACGCCCGAGTTCGGCGCGGCGAGCCAGCTCGAGAAGATCGACATGCTCGACTTCGCTGACTTCGTCGCCATCAACAAGTTCGACCGCAAAGGCGCGCAAGACGCGTTGCGCGATGTGCGCAAGCAGGTGCAGCGCAATCGCGAGGCGTTCCGCGAGCCGGCGGACACAATGCCTGTCTTCGGCACGATCGCAGCGCGCTTCAATGACGACGGCGTCACGGCCCTCTACCACGCGATCGCCGATGCGCTCGCCACGAAGGGCCTGAAGCTCGGTCCACGGCGGCTGCCGCGGCCGGTGGGCGCGGTCTCTTCCAGCGTGCATGTCATCGTGCCGGCGAAGCGCCAGCGCTATCTCGCCGAGATCGCGGAATGCGTGCGCGGCTACCACGAGTCCGTGCAGCAGCAATCGCGCCTTGCGCGCGAACGCCAGCAGCTGCGCGCGACCCAGGCAATGCTCGCAGCCGACGTCCCGCAGCTTAACGCGCTGATGGACCAGAAGGAGGCAGCGCTGTCGCCTGAGGCGAAGAGCCTGCTGGAGCGCTGGCCCGCAACAGTTAAGACCTATTCGGGCGAAGAGCAGGTGGTGAAGGTGCGCGGCAAGGAGCTGCGCAGCCGACTCAATACGACGTCGCTCTCGGGCACGAAGGTGCCGAAGGTGGCGCTGCCGCGCTTCGAGGACCACGGCGAGCTCCTGCGCTGGCGCATGCGCGAGAACCTGCCGGGCGAATTTCCGTACACCGCCGGCGTCTTCCACTTCAAGCGCGAGAACGAGGATCCGACGCGCATGTTCGCGGGCGAGGGCGATCCTTTCCGCACCAATCGCCGCTTCCACCTGCTCTCGAAGGACATGGCGGCGAAGCGCCTGTCGACAGCATTCGACTCGGTCACGCTCTACGGCTTCGATCCGGACGAGCGTCCGGACATCTACGGCAAGGTCGGCAATTCCGGCGTCTCGATCGCGACGCTCGAGGACATGAAGGTGCTCTATTCGGGCTTCGACCTCTGCGATCCGGCGACCTCGGTGTCGATGACCATCAACGGGCCGGCGCCGACGATCCTCGCCATGTTCTTCAACACGGCGATCGACCAACAGACCGAAAAACTCGGTCGCAAGCCCTCGCCGGCCGAGATGAAATCCATTCGGGAAAAGACCCTATCGACCGTTCGCGGAACGGTGCAGGCCGACATCCTGAAGGAGGATCAGGGCCAGAACACCTGCATTTTCTCCACCGAGTTTTCGCTCAAGGTGATGGGCGACATCCAGGAATACTTCATCGCCAACGACGTGAAGAACTTCTACTCGGTGTCGATCTCCGGCTATCACATCGCCGAGGCGGGCGCGAACCCGATCTCGCAGCTCGCGTTTACGCTTGCCAACGGTTTCACGTTCGTCGAGGCCTATCTCGCGCGCGGCATGAAGATCGACGACTTCGCGCCGAACCTGTCGTTCTTCTTTTCCTACGGCATGGATCCGGAATACGCGGTGCTCGGCCGGGTCGCGCGGCGCATCTGGGCGGTGGCGATGAAGCAGCGCTACGGCGGCAACGAGCGCAGCCAGAAGCTCAAGTTCCATTCCCAGACCTCGGGGCGTTCGCTGCACGCCCAGGAGGTCGCGTTCAATGACATCCGCACGACGCTCCAGGCGTTGATCTCAACCTACGACAATACAAACTCGCTACACACCAACGCCTACGACGAAGCGATCACCACGCCGACCGAGGAATCGGTGCGTCGCGCCATGGCGATCCAGCTCATCATCAACAAGGAGTGGGGCGTCGCGAAAAACGAGAATCCGAACCAGGGCTCGTTCCTGATCGAGGAGCTCACCGATCTCGTCGAGGAAGCCGTGCTGAAGGAGTTCGAGGCGATCTCGAGCCGCGGCGGCGTGCTCGGGGCGATGGAGACCGGTTACCAGAGAAGCAAGATCCAGGAAGAGTCTCTCTATTACGAGCACAAGAAGCACGACGGCTCATATCCGATCATTGGCGTGAACACGTTCCGCAATCCGCACGGCGATCCGGTGCCGCAGAAGCTCGAGCTGATCCGCTCGAGCGAGGCGGAGAAGCAGTCCCAGCTCAAGCGCCTGCGCGAGTTCCAGAAGAAAAACAAGCGCGAAGCGCCGGCGATGCTCGAGCGGCTGCGTCAGGCGGTGATGCAGGATCAGAACGTCTTCGAGGTGCTGATGGACGCGGTGCGCGTCTGCTCGCTCGGGCAGATCACCCACGCGCTGTTCGAAGTCGGGGGGCAATACCGCAGGAGCATGTAGGCGAAGTCTCCTAGCGCTCTTCTTCGCCGATGGAAGGCAAGCGCCGGTCCGGCCGGCCGTGCCGCCGGTCCTCGGCGACGGGGAACGTCTCCGTGCGGCGGTCTGACGCGCTCGCCGTGCGGTGCTCGATCGAATACTCCGGGTGCCATATGAGGTACGTCGCGACGGCGGCCGTCCCCCCATGCAGCCACACGTCGTTCCCATACAGGGGCAGCACGCCAAAGAGCGTGTTCAGTCCGGGAACGAGCCCCATTACCGCGAGGGCGGTGAAGAAGATGGCGATCGAAGGCGCGTAAATTCTCGGCCTCACCACGCCGCGCCAGGCGAGGATGCCCCACGCCCCGATGGCGAGATGAACGGCGCTATGCAGCAGATTCACCGGAAAGAGGCCGAGCAGGTAACCGTACAGCAGGGTGAAATGGGTCGGCGGCGCATCGGCCGGGGGCGGCACGAGCGCCGCCGGATGCAGGCCGAGGAGCCCGGCGCTGAGATAAGCGATACCGAAGAACAAGGCGAATGTTTCGGCTCTCATTTCCCCTCCCTCGATGCGGCATGCCTAATTCACCGTGGCGCCCGTTTCCTTGACGATGCGTCCCCACTTCTCGTCTTCGCTCGCCATGTAGCGGTTGAGCTCCTCGGGCCGCATGGCCATCGCTTCGACCCCGACCGCGCGAAAGCTCTCCTGCAGCTTCGGATCCTGCAGCGCCTTGCTGATCTCAGTATAGAGGCGCTCGACGATCGGCGCTGGCATGCCGGCCGGTCCGGAGATGCTGAGCCAGAGCGTCGCGTCGTAGCCGGGCACGCCGGCTTCCGCCATCGTCGGCACGTCGGGCAGCGCGAACCAGCGCTTCGACGACGTGACGGCGAGCGCCTTGAGCTGGCCGTTGCGCACGTGGCCGAGCACGTTCGGCACGCCGGCGAACGAGACGCCGACCTGCCCGCCGAGGAGGTCCTGCATGGCCGGTCCGCTGCCTTTGTAGGGGACATGATTCAGCTGCACGCCGGCCATCGAGCCGAACAGCGCGCCGACGAGGTGCTGTGAGCTGCCGTTGCCTGAGCTCGCGAAGTCGATGGCGCCCGGCTTCTCCTTCGCCGCGGCGATGAGCTCCCGCACCGAGTTGACGGGCACTTTTTGCGGATTCACGACGAGAACATAAGGCCCGGCGGCCATCATCGTGATGTGGGTGAAGTCCTTGAGCGCGTCGTAGGGCACATTCTTGTAGAGATGTGAGCCCACCAGCAGCGTGTTTCCCGTAATGGCAAGCGTATAGCCATCCGGCGGCGACTTCGCCACGAAGTCCCAGCCGATGGTGCCGCCGGCGCCGGGGCGGTTCTCGACGAAGAACTGCTTGCCGAACTGCTCGGATAGCCGCGGCGCCAGGATGCGGGTCGGCGTATCGGAGAAGCCGCCCGGCGAGAGCGGCACGACGATGCGTACCGGACGGGAGGGATACGATTGCGCTGCAGCGGCGCTTGCGGCGAGCGCAAGCAAGAAACAAAGCAGTGTCTTCATCCGCGGTACACCGGCTCGGGCTGCGCGTAAAAGGCGTGCAGGATGTGGTAGACCATGAGGTAGTTCTTCTGCTGGAAGCTCGCGTGCGATATGCCGGCCATGACCGCGAACTGCTTGTCCGGATTCGGCAGGCGACGGAAAAATTCGAGCAGGTCTTCCACGCCGGCGATGCCGTCGTGCTCGCCGCGCATGACGATCGTCGGCACCGGCAGCTTCGCCGGATCGACGAGCGGCAGCTTCGAGCACATGTCGACGTAGGTGCCGGTCGGCACGGAATCATCGAGCGCGAGGATCGCCGTGGCGAACGCCTCGATCGTGGCGTCGTCCGCCGTGCCGGGATGGTCGCGCGTGAAGACGCTGCGCACGAACGCGCGGTCGATGGGGCGGCGGTTCTTCGCCATGAACTCCGGCAGCCGTTTCTTGCGCTCGGCGAGCGTAGGGCTGCCTTCACCGGTCCAGACCATCGCGTCGAGCGCAAGCCGTGCCACGCGCTCGGGATGGCGTTGCGTGAAAAGAGCGGCCCTCAGGGCACCGGATGAAATGCCATAGAGCAGCAGCTTCTTCGCGCCGGTCGTGCGCAGGATGTATTCGCTGCCGGCGGCGAGATCGTCGGCGCCGTTCGAAATGTCGCAGTTGATCGGGCGCGACTTGTCCGAGCGGCCATAGCCTTCCATGTCCATGCACCACGTGTCGAAGCCCTTTTCGGCGAACCACTCCATCACCGACGAATGCGGCCGGCCCGGCACCTGAAGATCGAATGTCGGCTGGCCCGCCATCGAGGACCCGTGCGTAAAAAGAATCGTGCCGCGCGGCGCGCCGCTCGGCGCTTTGCGCCAGAGGAATAACTTGACGTCGCCCTTGCGGGTCCAGTGCTCTATACCCTTCATGAAGCGGCCTCCCGGGAAAATGCGCCGGTCATTATAGAGCGCGGATTTTGTGCAAGAATCCGCCGGCCTAGGAAGGAGGCTCGATGGACGAGGGCATCGAGGGGCTCGACACGTTTCCGAAGCTGCTGATGCATCACGCGCGCGTGCGGTCCGAGCGGCCGGCGATCCGCGAGAAGGACCTTGGCATCTGGCAGACGTGGACATGGGGTGAATTCGGCGACGAAGTGCGCGCCCTCGCCTGCGCGCTCGCGGCGCTCGGCGTGAAGCGCGGCGAGCACTTCGCGCTCGTGGGCGACAATCGCCCTCGCCTCTACGCGACGATGGCGGCGGTGCAATGCCTGGGCGGCATTCCGGTGCCGCTCTACCAGGATGCCGTCGCCGCCGAGATGGCGTTCCCGATCCAGAACGCGGGCATCGCGATCGCATTCGCCGAAGACCAGGAGCAGGTGGACAAGCTGCTCGAGATCGGGCCGCAGTGCCCGACGCTCGTGCGCATCGTCTACGACGACCCGCGCGGCATGCGCCATTATCCGAAGGACAAGCTCGTCGCCTACGACGATCTGCTGGCGCAAGGGCGCGAGCGCCTGAAGGCGAATGCGACGTTCATCGACCAGGAGATCGCGAAAGGCGCGGGCAGCGACGCGGCGGCGATGTTCTTCACCTCCGGCACGACCGGCGTGGCAAAGGGGGTCGTGCACACGCACATGAGCCTGATCGGCCCGTCACGCACCGCGGCCGAGCTCGAGCGGCTCGGCGAACGCGACGTCATCCTCGCGTACCTGCCGCCCGCTTGGATCGGCCAGAACATTTTTTCCGTCGCGCAGGCCTACGTCACCGGCTACTGCATCTCGTGCCCCGAGTCGGCCGAGACGGTGATGAGCGACATGCGCGAGATCGGGCCCACTTATTACTTCGCGCCGCCGCGCGTGCTCGAGAACCTGCTCACGCAGGTCTCGATCCGCATGGAGGACGCCTCGCGCGTGAAGCGCTGGCTGTACCGTTACTTCATGAGCGTCGCAAGCCGGGTCGGCGGCGCCATATTGGATGGGAAAAGCGTGTCGACCATCGACCGCGCGCTGTACGCAGTCGGCGATGTCCTCGTCTACGGGCCGCTGCGCAACGTACTCGGCATGAGCCGGGTGAAAGTCGGCTATACCGCGGGAGAAGCCATTGGCCCCGATCTTTTCAAGTTCTATCGCTCGATCGGCATCAACCTGAAGCAGCTCTACGGTTCTACCGAGACCGCCGTCTTCGTCTGCATCCAGCCCGATGGGCAGGTGAAGCCCGATACCGTCGGACCGGCCGTGCCGGGCGTCGAGCTCAAGTTCACGCCGGAGCGCGAGCTCGTCGTGCGCAGCCCCGGGCTTTTTCGCGAGTACTACAAGAATCCGCAGGCGACCGCCGAAGTGAAGGACGCGGACGGCTGGTTTCACACCGGCGACGCCGGCTACTTCGACGCCGACGGCCACGTGAAGATCATCGACCGCGTGAAGGACGTAGGCAGCCTCGCCGACGCGACGCTGTTTGCGCCGAAGTATCTCGAGAACAAGCTCAAGTTCTTCCCCTACATCCGCGAAGCGGTGTGCTTTGGCCATGGGCGCGACCGGGTCTGCGCCTTCATCAACATCGATCCGGACGCGGTCGGCAACTGGGCCGAGAAGCGCAACATGCCCTACTCCGGCTATACCGATCTTGCCTCCCGTGCGGAGGTGTACGCGCTCGTGCGCGAGTGCATCGAGCGCGTGAACGCCGACCTCGCGACGGAGCCCGAGATCGCCAACTCGCAGATCCATCGCTTCCTCATCCTGCACAAGGAGCTCGACGCCGACGACGGCGAGCTGACCCGCACGCGCAAGGTGCGCCGGCGCCACATCGCCGAAAAGTACGACTCGCTTGTCGAGGCGCTGTACGCCGGCCGCGATTCGGTGCACGTGCAGGCGCAGGTGAAGTATGAGGACGGGCGCACCGGCACCTTCTCCGCCGACCTGAAGATCGAGAACGCCAGCACTTTCGCGCCCGCCGCTGCGCAGCGGGCCGCGTGATCCTCGCGGTCGAAAGCGTCTCGCTCTCCTTCGGCGGTGTGCGGGCGCTCCAGGACGTCTCGTTCGACGTGAAGGAGCACGAGATCCGCGCCATCATCGGTCCGAACGGCGCCGGCAAGAGCTCGATGCTCAACGTCCTGAACGGCGTCTATCACCCGCAGAAGGGCAAGATCATCTTTCGCGGCCGGGAGTTCCGCGACATGGATCCGCACCGGGCCGCCTCGCTCGGCGTGGCGCGTACCTTCCAGAACATCGCGCTCTTCAAGGGCATGAGCGTGCTCGACAACGTGATGAGTGGGCGCAGCCTGAAGATGCGCTGCAACTTCCTGCAGCAGGCGCTGTGGGTCGGGCCGGCAAGGCGCGAAGAGCTCGAGCACCGGCGCGCCGTCGAGGAGATCATCGACTTCCTCGAGATCCAGCACATCCGCCGCACGCCGGTCGGACGGCTGCCTTACGGACTGCAGAAGCGCGTCGAGCTCGCGCGCGCGCTCGCCGCCGAGCCGGTGCTGCTTCTCCTCGACGAGCCGATGGCCGGCATGAACCTCGAGGAAAAGCAGGACATGTGCCGCTTCATCCTCGACGTCAACGACCACTACGGCACGACAATCGTGCTCATCGAGCACGACATGGGCGTGGTGATGGACATTTCCAATCGCGTGGTCGTGCTCGACTATGGACGCAAGATCGCCGAGGGCACGCCCGACGAAGTGCGCAACGACCAGAAGGTCATCGACGCCTATCTCGGTGTTGCGCATACATGAACCGAAAATCAGGGGCAGACCACCATTGCATCCGAGCGAATTGCGGAAAAATGTGGTCTGTCCCTGTTTTTGAGCCCGTCGCATGAGCTTCTTCATCGAAGTCGTCGCCGGCGGATTGCTCGCGGGCGTGATGTATTCGCTCGTCGCGCTCGGCTTCGTGCTGATCTACAAGGCCTCGGGCGTCTTCAACTTCGCGCAGGGCTCGCTCGTCTTTTTCGCCGCGCTCACGTTCGTCTCGCTTACCGAGCGCGGCTGGAACTTGTGGCTCGCGCTCGGCGTGACGCTCCTCGCCATGGTCGTCGTCGGTATCCTGATCGAGCGCACCGTGCTGCGGCCGCTCGTCAACCAGCCGCCGATCACGCTCCTCATGGCGACCATCGGCCTCACGTTCGTGCTCGAAGGGGCCTCGCAGCTCATGTGGGGTTCGCAGCCGCACGGGCTCGAGCTCGGTATCCCGGACGTGCCGATCGAGTGGCTCTCGCAGCAGTGGAACATCAACATCAGCCAGTTCGATCTCTTCGCCGCGTTCGTCGCGGGGCTGCTGGTCGCCGTGCTCGCGCTTTTCTTCCAGAAGACGCGCATCGGCCGCGCGCTGCGCGCCGTGGCGGACGATCACCAGGCGGCGCTCGCCGTCGGCATCCCGCTGCAGCACATCTGGGCGATCGTCTGGGCGGTCGCCGGTTTCGTGGCGCTGGTGGCGGGCGTGATGTGGGGCGTGCGCAACGGCGTGCAGTACGCGCTGACCTTCACGGCGCTGAAAGCGCTGCCCGTGCTGATCCTCGGCGGCTTCGAATCGATCGCCGGCGCCATCGTCGGCGGGCTCATCATCGGCGCGGGGGAAAAGCTCGCCGAGGTGTACCTCGGCCCGTTCGTCGGCGGCGGCATTGAGTCGTGGTTCGCTTACGTCATTGCGCTCCTCTTCCTGCTGGTGAGGCCCGAAGGCCTCTTCGGCGAGAAGATCATCGACCGGGTCTAGAGCATGCTCTACCGCGAAGCCGGCCAGTTCAAATCGACGTACGCAGCGGATCAGCAGCTCTTTCCGATCCTGCAGGACCGCATCGCGGTGCTCGCGCTCCTCGTCGTGGCATTCGTCGTCGTGCCGCTGATCGGCAACCAGTACTGGTTCTCCGCCATCATCACGCCGTTTCTCGTGCTCTCGCTCGCGGCGCTCGGCCTCAACATTCTCACCGGCTACGCCGGCCAGCTTTCGCTCGGCACGGCGGCGTTCATGGCGGTCGGTGCGTTCATGGCGTACAACGCGATGCTGCGCGTGCCGCACATGCCGATCCTCGGCGCCTTCGCGATCGGCGGGCTGTGCGCCGCCGCCGTCGGCATCGTCTTCGGGCTGCCGAGCCTGCGCATCAAGGGCCTTTACCTCGCGGTCGCGACGCTGGCGGCCCAGTTCTTCGTGCTCTGGGCAATCAACCGCATCGGCTGGATCTCGAACTACAGCTCCTCTGGCGTCATCACCGCGCAGCGCATGGAAATCTTCGGCTATCCGATCGAGCATTCGCGCGACAAATACCTGCTGACGTTGCTGATCGTCGCGGTGATGGCGCTTGCGGCCAAGAACCTGATGAGGAGCGAGACCGGCCGCAGCTTCATGGCGATTCGGGACATGGACGTTGCCGCGAGCGTGATCGGCATCCCGATGATGAAGACCAAGCTGCTCGCCTTTGCCATCAGCTCGTTTTACTGCGGCGTGGCGGGCGCGCTCTATGCCTATTGCTATCTCGGCACCGTGGAGCCCGAGGCTTTCACGCTCGATCTCTCCTTCCGCGTCCTCTTCATGATCATCATTGGCGGCGTCGGCTCCATCCTCGGCTCATTCCTCGGGGCCGCGTTCATCACGCTCTTCCCGATCTTTCTTAATTTCATTTCAGGCTGGATGGAGGCCCTGCTGCGCGTCGAGATGTCGCACGCGGTGGTCTCGAACGCCGAGGCCATGATCTTCGGGGGGCTCATCATCTTCTTCCTGATCGTCGAGCCCAATGGCCTGGCGCGCCTCTGGCAGATCGCCAAGGAGAAACTGCGCCTCTGGCCTTTCCCTCACTAGACACTCGGAGCGGAATGGCTATACTCGCCGTTCCGCTGTGTGAAACAGACTCTAGGAGGAGGACTGTCATGAAACGGACCGCATGGGCTGCCGCCGCGCTGAGCGTGGCCGCGGCCGGGTTCAGCATTACGGCGAGCGCGCAGAAGGAGCAGTTCGTGCCCGCCAACTTCTACTGGGTAGGACCGTACGCTCCCGGCGGTTCGGGATTCGGCGGCGGCATCATCGACTACATGCAGATGATCAATGAGCGCGACGGCGGGATCAACGGCGTCAAGCTCACCTGGGAGAAGTGCGAGACCGAGTACAACAACGCGCGCGGCGTCGAGTGCTATGAGCGCGAGAAGAAGCATCCGCCGACCGGCGCCACGGTCATCCATCCGCTCTCGACCGGCATCACCTACTCGCTCATCGAAAAGGCGACCGCCGACCACATTCCGATCATCTCGATGGGCTATGGGCGCACCTCCGCCGCGGACGGCCGCGTGTTCCCGTATGTCTTCCCGCTCATCACCACGTACTGGTCGCAGGCGACCGTGATGATCAAGTTCATCGCGCAGAAGATGGGCGGCTACGACAAGCTGAAGGGCAAGAAGATCGCGCTCGTCTACCACGATTC
>Ga0075426_10004246_pt1 | contig 10193 bp, 8 predicted proteins | sample SoiMethybrSBSTD5_FD_75304 | JGI IMG/M metagenome (GOLD analysis project Ga0075426, IMG submission 75304) | Bulk soil microbial communities from a Populus tree surrounding site in Tennessee, USA - Soil MetaG P. TD hybrid SBSTD5 | ecosystem: Environmental > Terrestrial > Soil > Tree plantation...
CCGACGGTCTTCTTGATGATCCAGAAGAGTCCGTAGCTGAGAACGAACACCGTTCCGAACGACGCCGCCACCGCGATCGCCTGGGCGCCGAGCTGGTGGAAGCTTCCCGTGTAGAAGAGGCCTCCCTCGCCGACGCCGTTGAACTTCGCCAGGGCCGGGACGGTGAAGAGCCCGCAGCTCACAGTGCCCCAGATGCCGGCCAGGCCGTGCGCCGGCAGCGCGCCCACCGGGTCGTCCAGGTACTTGTCGATGGCCAGCACGCCGACGACCACGATCACGCCCGCGACCGCGCCGATCACGATTCCGGCCCAGGGCTCGACATAGCCCGACGGCGCGGTGATGGCGACGAGCGCGGCGATCGCGCCGTTGCCGATCATGCCGACGTCCATCGTCTTGGTGATGAGGTAGATCGTGACCAGGGCGGTGACCGCGCCCGCGGCGGCCGCGAGGTTGGTGACCACCGCGACGTCAGCGAAATGCAGATTGGTGGCGTTGAGGGTCGATCCGGGGTTGAAGCCGAACCAGCCGAACCACAGGATGAGCACGCCCAGCTGCGCCAGCGGCATGTTGTGGCCCGGGATCGCGTTGGAGCGACCCTTCTCGTATTTGCCGATGCGCGGGCCGAGCAGCAGGAGGCCGGCGAAGCCGGCGGTCGCGCCCGTAAGGTGCACCACCGTCGAGCCGGCGAAGTCCTGTGCGCCGAGGGTCGACTCGAGGAAGCCGCCGCCGAAGAGCTGGTGCGAGATGAGCGGATAGATGAAGGCCGCGAACGGAATCCCGAAGAGGATGTAGACGATGAATTTCGTCCTCTCGATCATCGTGCCCCACACGATCGCGAGCGAGACCGCGCAGAAGACGAATTCGAAGAACCACTTGGCGGCTGCCGGCGTCGTGCTCGCGGCGATCGCGGGCAGATTCAGCTGCGAGCCAGGCATGAAGGTTGGGAAGAAAGCGCTGCCGCCGATGAACGCGAAGATTCCGCCGGCGCCAAAGGCGAAGCCGAACCCGACCGCCCAGTAGGCGATCGAGCTGACGCTCAGGTTGGTGATCACCTTCGCGACCACGGTGCCGACGTTCTTCATGCGGCTGAACCCGACCTCGAGCATCGCGAAGCCGGCCTGCATGAACATCACGAGACACGCGGTGACGACGACCCACACGGTGTCGGCCGCGATGCCGGCCGCCTGCGTGGCGGTGGGGTCGTCCGCCAACGCTGTGATGGGGATCAAGGCCGCGAGGACGCCGGCCCCAAGCGCGAACAGAGACTTCGATCTGGGACTGCGCAACAAGAGCTCACCTCCGTGATGAATCGACCGGCTCGAGTCCCAGCCTATGGCGCGGGTCGAGGCGCTCAAAACGTGCGGGCCTGACAAACCGCCGCTACTACAGTCGTATGACCCACACAAGGTTGGTGCGCCTGTGGACAACCGAATCCGTGTGGTCCACACGTAAGCGAGCGCTGCGAATTCGTCTCCTGCTCACCGTGAACTGCGAGTCGCGCGTTCCTAGGATGACTCTCGAGCCCGTCAAGCAAGACAGGAAATCGAGGTACAGGAGGGTGTGTTCATGGCAATCGTGACCAAGTCCGGGAGCAAGACCAGTCCCCGCGAGGTGCTGGAACGCGCGAAGGCCTCAGGGGTTGAGGTCGTCGACGTCCGTTTCATCGACCTGCCGGGCACCTGGCAGCATTTCAGCCTCCCGCTCGGGGAGCTGGACGAGAGCAGCTTCTCGGAAGGGCTGGGCTTTGACGGCTCGAGCATCCGTGGCTTCCAGGCGATCGATGAGAGCGACATGCTCCTCATCCCCGACCCGGAGTCCGCGACCATCGACCCGGTCCTCTCGCATAAGACGCTGTTCCTGATCTGCGACGTGATCGATCCGATCAGCCGCGAACCCTACTCGCGGGACGCGCGGTTCATCGCCAAGAAGGCCGAGGACCATCTCGCCAAGTCCGGCATCGCGACGGTCAGCTACTGGGGACCTGAGGCCGAGTTCTACCTCTTCAACTCACTGCGGTTCGACCAGAACGCGCACAGCGGTTACTACTACATCGATTCCGACGAAGGCATCTGGAACTCGGGCAAGAACTCCGAGCCGAACATGGCCTTCCGCCCGCGGCACAAGGAGGGCTACTTCCCGGTGCCGCCGACCGACAAGCTCCAGGACCTGCGGTCCGAAATCATGCTCAAGCTGATCGAGGCCGGCGTGCAGGTGGAGGTGCAGCACCACGAGGTTGGCACCGCGGGGCAGGCCGAGATCGACATGCGCTTCGACACGCTCACCAAGATGGGCGACAAGATGATGGTCTTCAAGTACATCATCAAGAACATCGCGGCCCAGCACGGGTACGTCGCGACGTTCATGCCCAAGCCGCTCTTCATGGACAACGGGTCCGGCATGCACGTGCACCAGAGCCTGTGGAAGGACGGCACGAACCTCTTCGCCGACAAGTCGGGTTACGCCGGGCTGAGCGAGACCGCGATCTTCTACATCGGCGGCCTCCTGAAGCACGCGGCGGCGCTGCTTGCGATCTGCGCGCCGACGACGAACTCGTACCGCCGGCTCGTGCCGGGCTACGAGGCGCCGATCAACCTCGTCTACTCAAAGCGCAACCGCTCTGCTTGCGTACGTATCCCGATGTACTCCGAGAACCCGAAGGCGAAGCGCGTCGAGTTCCGCTCGCCTGACCCGGCGGCCAACCCCTACCTGGCGTTCTCGGCCTGCCTGATGGCCGGCCTCGACGGGATCAAGAACAAGATCAGCCCGCCGGCGCCGGTGGACAAGGACATCTACGAGCTCGAGCCGGCTGAGAAGGCCAAGATCAAGTCCGTTCCCGGCTCGCTCGCGGAGTCGCTCGACGCGCTCGAGAAGGACCACAAGTTCCTGCTCGAAGGCGGCGTGTTCACCAAGGACGTCATCGACACCTGGATCGAGTACAAGCGCAAGCGAGAGGTCGACCAGGTCGCCCTGCGGCCGCACCCGTGGGAGTTCATGCTCTACAGCGACGTCTAAGTCTTGCTCGGAGGGCCTCCGCCGAAATGGCGGGGGCCCTTTTCTTTTCTCTTGGCGGAAATGCGCATAACCGCCGGATTCGACCCCCGATTGCGGGTGATATGCACATAACCGCCGGCGGAATCAGAGGCCCAGCATCGCCCGCGCGCGCAGGGCGATCGAGATCGCCACTCGCGTTTCCGGGTCGTCCAGCGACAACCCCGTCAGCGCCTCGATGCGCTCGACACGGTAGGTCATCGAATTGATGTGGATGCTCAGATGGCGCGCGGCCGCGCGCCGGATCCAACGGGCCGACGACAGCGCCTCCAGCGTCTCCACCAGCGGCGTGTCCCGAGACTGCGCGTACTCCAGCAGCGGACCGAGCAGCTCCTCCACGAAGCGGCGCAGCGCCTCGGGACTCTGCACCTCGAGCAGCAGCCGGAAGGCCCCGAGCGAACGATAGGACGACACTCGACCGCGTCCTCCCGCACGCCGCGTGAGCCGCAGCGCCTGCCGGGCCTCGACGTACGACCGCGCCAGCTCGGCAACCGACATCGCCAGATTCCCCACACCCACTGACGCGCTGCCCGGCTTCATGACCGGCCCGGCGGCCGACAGGATCTGCCCCGCCAGCGTCTCCACCGCCGCAAGATCGGGCGCCACGTCATCCGGCACCAGGAACACGGCCGACGCCGAGCGCACCAGCGTCAAGGCGCCAGGCATCCGCGAACGAATCAGACCGTTGAGCGCCGCGTCCAGGCTGTCCGCGCGCCCCGGCACGGCGAGCCCAGCCTCCGTCGCATCGTCGTCCGATTCCAGCACGAGGACCCAGGCGCGGTGCGGCACGCGATGCCCGAGGCGCTCCGCCTGCCGGGCGACGCGCTCGGCCTCGTCCGGCTCCAGACCGCCTGCCAGCACCTCCTCGACCAGGTCGCCGCGCAGCCGCCGTTCGACCTCCGCCGCGGCTCGCTCCTTCGAAAGCTCCACCGCGAGCACCGTCGACCCATGCTCCAGCGCACGCAGCCGACCCGGTGCCGCAACCCCATCGCGGTCGTGCCCCACCGCCAGCAACCCGAGCACGTCGGAGCCCGCACGCACCGGCACCACGTCGATCTCCGAAGAGTTGCGGCCGCGCGTCGAGAGGCGGGCCGGCATCCGGTCCGCCCCGCTTCCAAGGCCGCGCACTCGATAGCCGTCCGCTCCATACAAGGCCGCCGGGCCGCCGGCCAGCGCTCCGACCGCGTCCAGGATCGCGGGGATGCCCGCGCCGTCGAGCGACAGCCTCGTGAATCGCTCGTGGATGTCATGCGACAGCTGTATCTCCGCCAGCTGAGCCTCCAGCCGCCGCTGCAACTCGCTCCGCTCCAGGATGCCGGCGACCTGGCCGGCGATCGCCCGCAGGAAGTCGATGTCGCCCGAGTTGAAGTCGCGCTTCTCCGCGGCCTGCGCATTCAGCACGCCGACGAGCCTTGGGCCCGATTCGATGGGCACCGAGAGCATCGAGTGAAAGCGGTCCTCGTCGAGGCCAGGCACCCATTTCCAGTGCGGATCGCGCCCGACATCCGGCGCGATCACCGGCTCGCGCGTCCGCGCCACCCAGCCCGTGATGCCCTCGCCGACGCGCATCCGGACCTTGCCGACCATGTTCTCTTTCAGGCCGTTGGTAGCCGTGAGCAACAGCTGCTCACCGCTCGGCTCGAGCAGGTACAGCGAGCAGACGTCCGTGCCCATCGCCGAGGTTGCCTCGCGGATGATCAGGTCGAGAAGCTCATCGGGTCGCTGGGTGGACGCCGCCGCCAGCGCCAGCCGGACCAGGAAGCCCAGCTCTCGCATGGCCAGGCTCGTGTCAGGGGAGCTCATCGTTTCCGTATGGTCTGCACCAGGGCAACCTCATGTCGTAGTGTGATTGATACGACATGGTCCTGAAACTAATCGCGGAGATCCTGCTCGCGATCTTCCTCCACCCGCTCGCCTACATCCTCTGCATCGTCAACATCGTGTCCCGCAAAGACCTGAGCGGGCTGTGGAAGGTCCTCTGGATCCTGATCACCTTCTTCTGGGGCATCGGCCCGATCCTGTACGTCCTTCTCGGCGGAGGCGAGCTCTGGTAGCGCGCTAGGTCGCCAGCGGGATGTCGGTCTGGCAGCAGAAGACACCGAAATCCGGTTCCCAGTGCAGCTTGAGTGGCGGGTTCGTGCTCGCGGGCCGGAAGCACTCCGGAACGGGACCTAGCTGCGCGCCGTTGTTGAACTCGGTCCGCGGCCAGGCCGTGCAGCCCGGCGCGTCGTGCACCGCGTTGCTCGGGCGCCCGCTCGAGTCCAGCAGCTGGAGCTCGCTGGGGTCGGCGTGGGTCGAGTTGCTCGAGTTGCGGAATATCAGCGTCATGCTCACGACTCCGGAATCGGTCTTTACGTCAGTCACCCACAGGATGAAGCCGCGAATGTCCGCGCAGGGCTGTGGCGAACACGGCGACGGGCTCGGCGAGGCGGTCGGCAGCTGGAGCGGGCCCTGCATCGAGATGAACGCGGCCACAGCCACCGCAATGACCACCGCCGCTCCTGCCCCGATCGCGGCATAGCGGATCAACAGATCGCGTTTCACCGCCTAAGAAGTTAGTCGGTGAGGAGCTTGAAAGCGATGCGCCGGCCGTGGATGCGCGACAGCGTCAACCAGAGGACCAGCACTCCGTCGACGGTGTCCGAGTGCTCCGCGCCGCCGACCCACACAGGCCGCAGGCCGACGTCTTCGATCAGCTTCTCGACCCTGGCCTTGCCCGCCCCCTCCGGACCCGCGAAGAACAGGTCCGCCTGCGTTCCGCCGAGGGTCGCATTCTCGAACACGTCGAAGCCATAGCTGTTGAAAGCCCGGTAGAGGTGTGCGTGGGGCACGCTGCGCGCCAGCTCGTCCCACTGGTGGTACTTCGCGCCTCCGAAGTGATTCGTTGCGTCGATGAGGATCTTTCCGTCGAGCTCCTTCGCATGTTCATGCGCGAGCTGCTTCAGAGCGTTCGCGGGAACGGCCAGCAGCACCGCCTCCGCACCGCTGAGTGATTGCGCGATTGACTTTGCGCCCGCCTTCTTCGACGGGTCACGCAGGCCGTATAGGACCTCGTGGCCCGCAGCCTCCCACTTCTCTCCGATCGTGCCGCCGATCTTGCCTGCGCCGATGACCGAAAGTTTCATGAACGCGAATACGCGCCGATCTCAATTCGTATTCCAGTGGGTACTCGGGGGGTTGACACCGTCCCTTCTTCCGTCGATCCTCGATCGGTTCAAGGAGAAAGTGATGACTCTGATCGGAAGACTGTTGATGCGAGGGGCCGGTGCAGCCGCGGCGACGGGCGCAGCGGTGATGATCGCTCTCGCGCCGCAGCCCGGCGTCGCGATCACCCACACGGTGGACGAGCACTCGGGCGGCACGGACGTCTCGACGGTTCATCAGGCGCCGTCGGCAGCGTGCACAGCGGCCAGGAATGCTTTCATCGCGGCACTGAAGGCGGACGTGTCGGAGGACGCGAGCGAGCGTGACCTCGCAAAGACCGGCACGAACACGAATGATCCGACCGAGGACCAGGCCGAGAGGGCGGCCCTGAAGCCGCTGATCAGCGCGATGGAATCGGCGTGTGAGCCGAACGAGGCTGGCGAGCAACCAACCAACCGGCCCGCGCCAAGTGCCGCATGCACGAGCGCGAAGGCCGCGCTGCAGGCCTACTTCACGCAGCTTCGCGCGCAAGCAAAGGCTGAGTGGACCAACCACACCGAAGGCACCGACGCCGATCGGACCGAGGACCAGGCCGCGTTCGCGCAGCTCAAGACGCTGTTCCAGACTGCGGCCACCGCGTGCGGTTTCACGGCTTTCGACCACGACTCGCGCTAGACCACCAGTACAGGCAGCGGGAAAGGCCGGCCCAACGTGGGCCGGTCTTTTTGGCGTCCACGAATGGTGCCCGCGGAGGGAATCGAACCCCCGACCTTGACGTTAGGACCGTCCTGCTCTATCCCCTGAGCTACGCGGGCAACCCAGTGAGGTATGAAGTCTAAGGACGGCATGAAGGTTCCCATCGCCCGCGGGGCTCGCACCAACCTCGCGCTGCTGGCGCTGCTCGCGATCGCGTTCCTCACCGGGTGGCTCGCGTTCGCGTTGGCCACGGCGCCGTCGCGATGGTCCCTCATCCTCCACGCGAGCAGCGGCTTCGCCATCCTCGCGCTCCTGCCGTGGAAGTCGATGATCGCCCGCCGCGGCATGCGCCGCACCGGCAACCCCTCCTCCTGGCCGTCGTTCGTGCTCGCGGCCCTGGTCCTCATCTCGCTCGCCGCGGGCCTGATGCACTCCACGGGCGTCGCGACCCAGATCGGACCCTTCAGCGCGATGACCTATCACGTCGGCGGTGCGATCGCAGCGGTGCCGTTCGCGATCTGGCACGTCTTCGCGCGGCGCGTGCGCATCCGCCGCACCGACTTCTCGAGGCGTGCACTGCTGCGCGGCACCGCGGTCGCCGCCGTCGCGGTCGCGGGCTACGCTGGCAGCGAGATCGTCGTCCGCGCGACCGGCATGCCTGGCGCAGCCCGGCGCTTCACCGGCTCCTACGAGGCCGGCTCCTTTGATCCCGACGCCCTGCCCATCAGCAGCTGGATGTTCGATGCCATTCCCGAGATCGACGCTGCGTCATGGAAGCTCACCGCTCCAGGCCGCACGTGGTCATACGCTGAGCTGGCGCGGTTCGACGACCGGCTGACCGCGACGCTCGACTGCACCGGCGGCTTCTATTCGACGCAGGAGTGGTCGGGAGTGCGGCTCGACCGGCTCGTCGGCAACGCCCGCGGCTCATCGATTCGCGTCGTCTCCCAAACCGGTTACGACCGGCGCTTTCCCATCGACGAAGCCTCGCGCCTGCTGCTCGCGACGTCGATCGGCGACCGCTCGCTCGACCCCGGCCACGGCTACCCCGCCCGCCTCGTCTCGGCCGACCGTCGCGGATTCTGGTGGGTCAAGTGGGTCGTGGCCATCGAGGTCGACGACCTGCCGCATTGGTGGCAGTCCCCCTTCCCGCTGCAGTAACAGAGCCTCAGTCGGGTCCGAAGACCGTCAGCACGCCCTGCGTGTCCCCGACGATGACCCGATCGCCCGAGATCGCCGGCGCGCTGAACACGGATGACTTCATGTCGTAGCTCCACACGAGCGATCCATCCTTCGTGGAGAGGGCGATCATCTTCCCCGCCTGCGCGTCGCCGAACACATCACCGGTGCCGAAGAGCACCACGTCCGCACCCACCGCGGGCGCCGAATAGATCGGCAGGTCGGTCAGCTGCTGCCAGCGAATCTCACCGCTCGCCGGGTCGAGCGCGGTCAAGCCGGTGGGCTGACTGGCCGACGCCACGTACAGAAGCGAGCCGTCGAAGGCGGCCGAAGCGATCAGCCCGTGCACCGCGCTTCCGGGCACCACGAATCGGGACCACACGACCGCCCCGGTCAGGGCGTCGAGCACGTCGAAGACGCCGGCGTTGGAGCCGTCGGCAACCACCTCTCGCCCGCCGATCGATGCGATGAGCGGCGTCGCGCCCACGTCCAGGTCGCGGCCCGCGTCCTCGTGAAAGCTCGCCGTCCACATCAGGCTCCCACTGGCCACGTCGAACGCGACCACGCCATCGACCGGATTCCCGACCCCGACGAAGCCGTGCCCGTCGGCGTCGACGGCCACGGACGACCACACGCCGGCTCCAGGCGCGCATCCGCTGAGGATGCAGGTGACCCACTGCTGCTTGCCGCTGTGCAGCTCGAGGGCGGCGACGCGGCCTGGCTGCAGGGGTGAGTCTCCGTACGGGGAGGCGACGCCGATCAGAACCCTGCCGTCGGTGATCGCCGGCGACGACCAGATCGCCGGCGCGTCGCCCGGAGCCTTCCAGTCCCAGAGCTGATGGCCATCCGAAGCGCGGATCGCATAGACGTGTCCGTTCGTCGAACCGATGACTGCGATTCCGTCTGCAACGGCAGGTGACCCGGTCACCTTTCCAAGGCCTGACACGGTCCAGCCGCGGGCTCCGTTCCGAACGTCGAAAGCCGCGAGCGTGCCGGCCTCCGTGGCGACGATGACCGTGTCCCCCACGACCACCGGAGTGCCGTCGATGGCGCCACCCGGCGTGGCGGTCCAGACCGGGTGCAGGGTCGCGGCCCGTCGCGCCGAGAGCGTGGCGCCGGCGGCGTGCCCGTCTCGCTGCAGGTCGCCGCGGAACATCGGCCAATCGTTGAGTCCTGGCCTGCTCGTCACCACGGTACTGCTCGTGCAGGAAACCGCCACCAGCAACGCGAGGAGAGCCGCCGCCGGCCTGGCCGTCAAACCTCGACGGGTACTGGCTGAGCCACAGCGTGGCTATCGTCTGCGCCGAGCCGCCGCTGCAGCGCGGCGAGCGGGCGCGGAGCCCACCAGTTGGCGCGTCCCAGGATGCGCATCACGGAGGGGACGATCAGGATGCGCACGATCGTCGCATCGATGGCGATCGCGATGGCAAGGCCTATGCCGATCGACTTGATGATCACCACCTGCGCGAAGCCGAACGCGATGAACACCGTGACCATGATCGCGGCCGCGCCGGTGATGAGACGCCCGCTCTTCTCCAGGCCGAGGGCGACGCCGCGCTGGTTGTCGCCCGTGCGCCGGTACTCCTCCTGGATGCGGCTGATCAGCAGCACCTCGTAGTCCATCGACATGCCGAACACGATGCTGAAAAGGATCACCGGAATGCTCGGGTCGATCGACTGCGGCGTGAAGCCGAGCGCCGAGCTGAGGTGGCCCTGCTGAAAGATGAAAACCAGCGCGCCGAACGAGGCGGAGATCGAGAAGAGGTTCGTGATGACGGCTTTCAGCGGCAGCACGACCGAGCCGGTCAGCAGGAACAGCACCACGTAGGTGATGAGCACGACGACCGCGACCGCGGTCGGCGTTCGCGAAACGATGAAGTTGACGATGTCGAGGTCGAAGGCCGTCTCGCCGGTTGCCAGCACCTGGCCATCAGGCACCTGCTCGGCCCGGACGTTGCGCACAAGCTGGCGCGCGGCATCGCTCGTGTACTGCTGGTTCGTGACGAGATAGAGAACGGCGATGTGCTTGCCGGTGGTGAGCTGCACGGCGACCTGCAGCTGCGCAGGCAGCGACGACGGGTTTGCGTAGAGCTTCTGGTAGTCGGCCTTCGTCATGCTCGGGTCGA
>Ga0075426_10004247_pt1 | contig 10191 bp, 7 predicted proteins | sample SoiMethybrSBSTD5_FD_75304 | JGI IMG/M metagenome (GOLD analysis project Ga0075426, IMG submission 75304) | Bulk soil microbial communities from a Populus tree surrounding site in Tennessee, USA - Soil MetaG P. TD hybrid SBSTD5 | ecosystem: Environmental > Terrestrial > Soil > Tree plantation...
CTCTTCGAGCAAGGCGACATCGGCATGCAGATCCAGCGGCACTCGCCGTGGATCCCCAAGGATCACGTGCGCTGGTCGTACGCGTGGATCAAAGGCGCCGCCGGCCCGGCGTCCACCGCGCAGGTGAAGAAGTTCACCAGCGCGGTCAAGCAGGAGATGAAGAAGGCGAACGTCGCCGGCATGAAGCTCGGCGTCGACTTCATCGACATCAACATGATCCAGATCTTCAAGGACGAGAAGATCGAGTGGACCGACGGCATGACGCCGATGATGGAGGCGCGCGCGATCAAGAACGAGGACGAGCAGGAGGCGCTGCGCATGGTCGGCGCGATCGGCGACGCCGCGCACTGGGAGTTCATGAAGTTCCTCCAGCCCGGCCGCACCGAGAACCAGCTGACCGCGCACATCATGCAGTACCTGTACTCCGTCCCGGGCATGGAGGACGTCGAGGACGTGATCGTGTCCTCGGGTCCGAACACCTGGCCGAACTGGCGCAACTTCTCCGACCGCATCGTCAAGCCCGGCGACATCGTGTTCATGGATCTCGCCGCGCTCACCTGGAACGGCTACAAGTCCTGCTACTACCGCACCTATTGCGCGGGGAAGGAGCCGACGGGCGAGCAAAAGGACATCTACGCGACGGCGCTCAAGTGGCTGTACGACTCGATCAAGGCGGTGAAAGTCGGCACGACCACGCGCGAGATCGCCTCGAAATGGCCCTCGGCGAAGGAAGCCTGGGGCTACGCGGAAGAAGATCAGGCTGCAGCCAACCTCTGGGGGCATGGCCTCGGGCTCGCGCAATACGACCAGCCCGTGATTTCGCGCATCTGGTCGCTCGACCACCCGATCGAGATCAAGGAAGGCATGGTGTTCGCGCTCGAAACGCAGCACGGCAAGAAGTTCGAGTGGGGCGTGAGGATCGAAGAGATGCTGATCGTCCACAAGGACAAGATCGAGATCATCTCGAACTTCCCGGTCGAGCAGATCACCGTGGTCGATCCGATGCCGGGCTACTCCACGCTCGCCGGCCGTTGACGCGAGGACCGCGTCGCATGAGCTTCAGCCCGTGAGCAGGAACGGCATGCAAACGGCGGTCCTTCACGCGCCACGCAAGCTCGATCTCGTCGATCGCTCGAGGCCGGTCGCCGCGCCGGGCGAGGTCGTCGTGCGCACCGCGGCGACCGCGGTCTGCCATACCGATCTCTCTATCTACGTAGGGGAGCACCCGGGAGTCAAGTATCCGGTGGTGATGGGCCACGAATCCACGGGCGTGATCGATTCGCTGGGCGAAGGCGTGGCCGAAGTGAAACCGGGGCAGCACGTCATCATCAATCCCATCATCGCCTGCGGGCGCTGCGACTCGTGCTTGCGCGGAGCCGGAAACCTGTGCCGCGTCGCGGGCCTCTTCGGGCGCGAGGTCGAAGGCTCGCTCAGCCAGTACGTCAAGCTGCCTTCGCAGTACGTTCACGTCCTGCCTCCGCAGCTGCCGCTGGAGCAGGCGACGATCATCGAAACCCTCGCCACGGTGCGTCACGCCCAGCGTCGCGTGGGCGTCGCGACCGGGGAATCGGTGGTCGTGCTGGGCCAGGGCAGCGCAGGTCTCCTGCATGCGCGCCTCGCGGTGCTCACCGGCGCGACGGTGATCTGCGTCTCGCGCAGCCGCTGGAAGCTCGAAATGGCGGAACGGATGGGCGCGCATCACGTCGTCGAGTCTTCGGTCGACGGGGCCGTGGAGGAAGTGCGGCGACTCACCGGCGGCAAGGGCGCGGACGTCGTGATCGACGCCGCGGGAGGCGCGGAGACGCTGCGCGCGGCGATGGACATGCTGCGTCCCGGCGGACGCTTTTCGGCTTTCGCCGTGAGCCACGAGACAGTGCGCGGATTCAGCACCTTTCCCCTGTACTTCGGCGAGATCAGCATCATCGGGTCGCGCGCGCTCACGCCCCAGGACATGAATCCGAGCATCCAGTTGATCGCCTCGGGCGCGGTCGACGTCAGCGGATTCATCACCGCCAGGTACCCGCTCAGCGATTCGGCGGCCGCGTTCGAGGAATACGAGCGCAACCCGAGCCGCATCCTGCGGATCGTCATCGAATCCGGGAGCTGAGAATCATGCCCCGGCTGGTTGTTCCCCTGGATGAGTCCGAAGCCGTGGATCCCTCGCGCTTCGGCGCGAAGGCGGCGAACCTGGCCGCGCTCGGCCAGGCCGGTCTTCCCGTCGCGGGCGGTTGGGCGGTCGACGCGCAGGCCTACCGCGCGCAGCTTGTGGCGCTCGGCCTCGAGCACACGGCGCGCGGGGTGTTCTCCTGCCGAGATCGTCCGCAAGCGCGGCAGCACGCGCTCGATATGAAACTCGGGTTGATGGAGCGCCCGCTTGCGCCGGAGCTCGCCCAGCCCATGCTCGCCGGATGGCGCGCGGTCACGCACTCGGGCGCGCAGGGCGTGGTGCGCTCGTCGGCCCTGGTGGAAGATCGCGCCGACTCGAGCTTCGCGGGCCAGTTCGAGAGTTTCCTCGAGCTCCAGAACGAAGGGGAGTTCCTCACGGCCGTGCGCGCGTGCTGGGCGGCGTTGTGGTCGACGCGCGCGCTGCGCTACATGGCGACCCACGGCCTGGATCCTGCGGACACCGCCATGGCGCTGATCGTCCAGCCGCTCGTTCCAGCCCGCGTGTCGGGCGGAGGACTGTCGCGCACCGCGGAGGGCGATATGGTGATCAATGCGGCGCGCGGGCTCGGATCGGCGATTGCGCAGGGCGAGGTCGCGCCCGACCGCTATGTGCTCGATCGCGACGGTAACTTCAAGGATTCTGCGCTCGGCCGCAGCTACCACGGCGTCGCATGCATCCACGGCAGGAAGGCGCTGTCGCGCTCGTTCGCGGGCAGTCGCTGCCTGGACGCGGAGCAGATCATCGAGCTCGGGCTGCTGATGAAAAAGAGCGAGGAGGTAATCGGCGGGCCCGTTGAGATCGAATGGGCGGCGGACGAGTCCAGCATCAAGCTGCTCCAGGCACGGCCGCTGCGCGTCGCCGAGGCGAATGTTCCCGACGCGATCTGGCTGCAGCGTCCGCGCCTCGACGGGCATCCTTCCGGGATCGGCTGGGCTGAAGGTCGCGCCAGAATCGTGAACTGCGAATGCGAGCTCGAGCGCGTCGCGCCGGGGGACGTCCTGGTGACCACGGTCGCCGGGCCCGCGCTGGGTCCGGTACTCGCGCATGTCGCGGGCGTGGTCGCGGAGCTCGGCGGCAGCACCTCGCACCTCGCGTCGCTTGCGCGCGAGCGCGGCGTCCCCATGGTTCTCGGCGTGCCCGATGCGACACGGCGCATCCCCGACGGATCCACCGTCGCGGTCGACGGCGTCTCCGGCGTGGTGAGGTGGATGCAGTGAAGGCGAAGGTGGTCATCACCGACTACGTCTGGGAGTCGCTCGACGTGGAGAAGGAGACGCTGGGCGAGCTGGCCGATCTGGTTCCGCTCAAGACGAAAAAACCCGAGGAATTCCTCGACGCGGCGAAAGACTGCGACGCGCTGCTGAACACCTACGCCGGCCCGATCACCGCCGACGTGATGAGCAAGATGCCCAAGTGCAGGATCATCGCCCGCTACGGAATCGGCGTGGACACCATCGATCTGGACGCCGCGACGCAGGCCGGGATCATCGTCACGAACAACCCGACGTATTGCATCGAGGAGGTTGCCGAGCAGACGATGGCGCTGATCCTCGCGTCGGCGCGCAAGATCCCGTTCTACGACCGCATGGTGAGGTCCGGCCGCTGGGAAGTGCCCCCGGGGAAGCCCATATACCGCCTCGTCGGGCGGACGCTCGGCCTCATCGGCTTCGGCAGTATCGCGCGTCAGGTCGCAGTGAGGGCGGCGGCCTTCGGCCTCGCGGTGCTCTACAGCGATCCCTTCGTGAAGGAGGCGCAGTTCAAGGTTCCGGGAAAAGCCGTCGATCTCGACACGCTGCTGCGCGATTCCGATTTCGTTTCCTTGCATCCGCCGCTCACGCCGCAGACACGGAAGATGATCGGCGAGACCGCTCTCGGAAAAATGAAGCGGACCGCAGTGCTGATCAACTGCGCGCGCGGGCCGATCGTCGATACCGATGCGCTGGTGCGCGCCCTGGACGCGAAGCAGATCGCCGGCGCCGCCCTCGACACGGTGGATCCCGAGCCGCTCCCCGATCCTCATCCCCTGCGCGGCCGCGACAACGTCATCCTCGCCCCGCACGCCGCCTGGTACAGCGAGCAGGCGATGGCGGGGCTCCAGGCCGGAGCGCCGGGCGAAGTTCGCCGCGTGCTTTCGGGACAGTGGCCGCTGAACGTCGTCAATCGCGCGGTGAAAGGGAAGAGCCGCGCAGGCTTATAGTCCAAGGAGGACATCATGTCTTACGTTCGTGCCGTAGTGCTGCTCGCCTGCGTGTTCCTCGCCGCTCCGGTGCTTGCGCAGGGCAAATGGACGAAGCTAGCCGCGTTCCCCGAGCCGGCGGAGGAGCTGCTCGGCGCCTCGGCCGGCGGCAAGCTGTACGTGTTCTGCGGGCTCGCTCCCGGATGGAAGCCGATCGGCATGGTGTACGAATACGATCCGGCCGGCGACAAGTGGACGAAAAAGAAACCGATGCCGCTCGCTTCGCATCACGTCTCCTTTACCGAATACAAGGGCAAGATCTACGCCTTCGGCGGATTCGTGCTGCCGCAGTCGGGCCCGGCCGCCTGGGTTCCGATCGACAACGCCTGGGAGTACGACCCTGCGACCGACAATTGGAAAGCGCTCGCGCCGCTGCCGACCAAGCGCGGGTCCCCGGTCGCGGTGACGGTCGCGGACAAGATGTACGTGATCGGCGGCGCGACCACGCTGCCGGGCTCCAGCGCCGTTCATCCGGCGCGCCCCCACTACTCCGTCGGGGCGGTCGAGGAATACGATCCCGCCGCCAACACCTGGCGCGCCCGCGCGCCGATCCCGACGCCGCGCAATCATGCCACGGCCGGCGTGGTGAGCGAAAAGATCTACGTGATCGGCGGGCGCGTCGGCGGCGCCTTCGTGTCGAGCGGCTCCTCCAACGTCGGTATCGTCGAGGAATACGACCCGGCGGCGGACGCATGGGGTTCGCCTCGCGCGCGCATGCCGAGCGCGCGCAGCGCGATGTCTTCGGGCACCTGGGGCGGAAGGATCTACGTCACTGGAGGCGAAGGGCAGGATTACGTGAGCATGTTCGCTTTCCGCGCGCTCGAAGCCTACGACCCGGGGGCGAACACCTGGACGGTCCTCCCCAACATGCCCGTGGGGCGCCATGGACTCGCCGGGGCTGTCGTCGGCAACCGCCTGCACATGGTGAGCGGCGACGTGCAGTCGGCCGGGACCGGCGTGCACGTGCACAGTGATTCGCACGATGCCTACGAGTTGAAATAGGCCGTCACGGGGCGTTGAGCGCGCGCTGAATGCGCTTCGCGGTCGCCGGGTGGGTCGAGAAGTAGTCCTGTGGTCCGCCGCCCGAGGTTTTTTGACGAGCTTTTTCCAAGAGCAGCATGATTTCCGCGAAGGCTTTCGGCGACAGGCCGATCTCCCTCAAGCGCAGGAACGCGTAGTCGTCGGCCTCGGTTTCGAACTCGCGCGAATAACCGCTCTGCAGTAGCGCGGCCGGGAGCGTGGTCGCGAGGCTGGTGATCGAGGTGGCGTCGCCGAAGACCGCGGTCGCGAGCGCGGCGAGCCCGGCGGCCTGCAGCGACATTCGCAGGCCGTGGCGGTGGCGCACGTGTCCGATCTCGTGCGCGAGCACCGCGGAGATCTGGTCGTCGTTCCGCGCCAGCTTGACGAGCGCGTCGGTCACCACGACTGCGCCGCCGGGCAGGGCGAAGGCGTTCGCGCCGATGCCGCGGCAGTTGCGCGGCAGGAGGCGGTAGTCATACCCGTCGGCCAGCCCCTCCGTGAGCCTCGCGAAGCGCCGCTGCAGGGCCCGCTGGCGCGCCGCGCCGAGCGCGCTCGGCCGGCACAGCTTCCCCTCGAAGAAGCCCAGCGTCTGCTCGCCGAGCTTCGCTTCCCACGCCACCGGCACGAAGCCTGCCGCGATCTTCGCCGCCAGCGGCAGGCCATCGACCACGCTCCACCAGCTGAAGGCGGCGACCAGAGCGATGGCGGCGAGCGCGTAGAGCCAGTTCCGCTCCAGTCGGTGGACCCAGCTCTCGATGGCATGAGGCCGCGGGAAGAGGGCTTCGACCGCGCGCTGATCGTCGGTCTGGAGCTGCGCGCCGTCGGGAAGATGCAGCGCCCGGCGGGTACCCCCGACGGGAGGATCGACGCGCACTTTCGCAAGCGGGACGTCGAGGCGCAGCCCGTCACCGACGATCTGGATCGCCAGCGCATATCCGCGAACGCGCACCGGCTTGCGCGCAGAGGTCCGGCCGTCGTAGTAGACGGCCTCGAATTCGGTCACAGCGCGAGGTCGAAGGCGAAAAAGTCCGCGACCTCCTCGCCGGCGACGCTGACTTTTTGCGCCTCGCCTTGCGCGAAGCCGTCGAGCGGGCCCGAAGCGATCGCGGTCGTCTTCGACGCACGATAGCGCATCGCGCGCACCGCAGCCCACGGCGTAGCGAGGCCGATCGTCAGCGCCACGACCACGAGGTTGCTGAAATACAGCCAGATCAGGTCGCGCGCGCGCAGCGCCGATTCGAAGCGCAGCGGACCGATGCTCAGATGGTTCCAGACCGCGTTCACGGTGCGCGCCTTGATGTAGGCGACCTGAAGGAAGAGGAGCGCATAGAACACCGCGACCCCGGCGATGATCGCCATCGGCATCCACTGCGGCCTGCCGGAACCCGCCTTTGCGCCTGCGCCGGCGACTACGCCCATCCCCGCAAAGAACACGAGCAGCGCGATGCCGAGAAGGAAGGAGACGCCGAAAACCACGAAATAAGGGCGCACGAATAGCTTCTTGAAGCCTTCGGCGAGCGCGAAGCGCGTCGTGCCGTAGGAATGGCTCTCCGCCGCGAACTGGACCAGCCGGCGGCGCAGAAACGGGAAACCGAAGCCGAGGGTCACCAGCGTGAGCAGCCCGTAGCCGAGCACCAGCCCGAGGCAAGTCCCGTAGGTGCCCGAGAAGACGAAGCGCACGTTCCGGTAGGCGGTGTTGTAGGCGTTGAAGGCGAGCGAGCGCACCACCAGCCACGGACCGAAGAAGAGCAGCACGAGATAGATGGCCCAGATGTAGAGCGGCGCATAGTGGCTGATCGCGTAGAAGACCGCGAACAGCGTCACCGCGATGAGCCGCCCCTTGAGGATCGCGACCGGGTTCGCCCGGTACTCGAAGCTCTCGCCGTCGACCCGGGTATGGCCGAAGAAATAGCGGCGCTTGCGCACCTTGGCCCACGCCGAGTAGATGCCGAGCGTGACGATGGTGAGTGCGAGGTTGACGATCCAGATGCGGAAGTATTCGCCGGCAGCGGCGGTGAATTCGACCGGATGGCGTTTTCCGAGAGCGGCGGCGTTCGCCGCCCCTCCCTGATCGATGGGCAGAGCCATGGTTTTCCCCCTGAGGATTGTTATTGCGTTATGGTAATCCCGGAACGCCTACTTGCCCGGAATGATGGGAAGCAGGAGGTGCGAGGCGCGGCTTCCGCCCGTGTAGAGCACGTTGGTTCCGGTGTTGTAGTCCGCGCTGTAATGGGTGTAGGGGACGCTGCCTACGCCATCGCGCGGCTGGATGTCGAGGCGCAAGCGGTGTCCTTTTTTGAACGTCATCGAGGTCGGCCAGATCTCGACTTCCATCTGCACCGCTTCGCCCGGCTTCAGCCACTCGCGCTCGAGGTGCGTGTGATAAGGACGCCAGGGTTTCGACAGCGCGTCGTCCTTTTTGCGATGCGACGCCCGCAGCCACCCCTTCGCGACCGGCACCGGCTGGCTCTGCTGTCCCTGCTCGAACACGTCCTTGCCGTCCGGATCGATGTTGCGGATCGTCGCGAACACGTCCATGTCCTCGGTCGTGCTCGCGGCCCAGAGCACGAGCACCACCGGCCCGGTGATCTCGGTGTCCTGCTTCAACGTCTCGCTCTCGAAGGAAACGCCGAGCTGCGGCATTGCGCCCGCGAGCACGGTCGAGGTCCATGAGGCCGAGGCAACGCCCGCCTTGGTCATCCCGCTCGCGGAATACTCGATCGACGCGGCCTTCTTCGGCGCCTCGAGCACGAGCGCTTCCTTCTCCAGATAGAACTTGGTCCACTTCGTGCGCGCGAGCGGCCATTCCCGTTCTTCTCTCCATTCGTAGTTCCCGGCGCCGCCCTTGCGGATGAGCAGCTTCACTGGCGGCTCTTCCATGATCCCGGTGTTCTCGCCCTTCAGCCACTGGTCGAAAAAGCGCAGCTGGTCGCGGCGTCCCTCCTCCGAATAGAACGGGTGGTAGTGCGTGCCGGCGTGGATGCGCAGCTTCTTCCGCTTCGACGCCGCGCGCAACCAGCCCTCGGTGTTGCCGCGCAGGTGCAGCCCCATGCCGCTCCAGTTGCCCGCGCTGTACAGCGGGATATCGATCCTGTCCCAGAGCGCGCGCCGTCCTTCCCACCACGCGCCGTCGAGGTTGTTGCGCATGTACTCCCACAGCCACGGCGTTGAGAAGGCGTCGGTGGCGGTGCCCTGCGGCTTGCCCAGGAGATGGTGCGCCGTATGATTGTTCCACCAGCCGGAGGCAAAGCCGAAGGAGAAGATGCCGCCGTGGTAGCCGAAGTCGCGGTACATGTCGGCCGCGCCTTCCCAAGGGATCATCGCCGCGAGCGACGGCGGCTTCAGTCCCGCGACCAGCCACTGCGTCATCGCGTAGTACGAGATTCCGTTCGTGCCGACGCGGCCGTTGCACCACGATTGCTTTCCCGTCCATTCGATCGCGTCGTAGAAGTCGCGCGCCTCGGAAGGCGACCAGGGATCGGTGCGCCCGGGCGACTTGCCCGAGCCGCGGCCGTCGACGCGCACGCAGGCGTAGCCGCGCGGAACCCACCACAGCGGGTTCACCGTCTCCCAGTTCATGAACTCGTTCGGCTTCTCCTCGAGGTCCGGGGGCGGCACCCACAGCTTGTCCTTCTGGTAGGAACCCAGGTTGATCACCGCGGGGAAGCGGCCGCTGGACTTCGGACGGAAGACGTCGGCCTTGAGACGCGCTCCGTCGCGCATCGGGATTTCGAGGTCTTTGTCGACGACGAGGTCGAAGCGCGGCTGCGATACGCGATCGCCGGGTTTCGATTGCTTCGCCAAGGGGCGGAGAGCCGCTATTCGATCTTGATTTTTGCGTCGCGCAGGAAATCGCCCCAGGCGTGCGTTTCCTTCTCCACCAGCTGCTGGAACTGCGCGGGCGAGGAGGAGAGCGTGACGTCGAGCATCTGCCTGGACAGCTGCTCCTTCGTCTGCGCGTTCGACAGGACCGCCGCGACCGACTGGTAGATCTTGTCGACGACGGGTTTCGGGGTGGCGGCGGGCGCGAACATTCCCTGCCAGGCATTGGTGCCGATCCCGGGAAATCCCTGCTCGGCCATCGTCGCGACGTTCGGCAGCTCGGCGAGCCGGCTCGGCGCGGTGGTGGCGATCGCCTTCATCCTTCCGGAGCGGATGTGCGGCAAGGCCGAGGAGAGGTTCAGAAACGCGACGGGCGCCTCGCCCGCGATGATCGCCGGGATCATCTGGCCCGCGCCGCCCTTGTAGGGAATGTGGGTGAGCGTGATTCCCGCGGCCTTCTGGAGCTTTTCCATGTCGAGGTGCGGGTAGCTCCCCAGGCCCGCCGACGCATAGTTGATCTTTCCGGGATCCTTTTTCGCGAGCGCGATCAGATCGGCGACCGAGCTGGCGGGAAAACCCGCCGTCGTCGCGATGATGTGCGGAACTTCGACCAGCTTCGCGATGCCCACCAGATCGCGGGACGGCTTGATCTGCAGCTGATGCGCAAAGGTGTTTTCGTTGATGGTGTTGGTGGAAACGTTGCCGACGAACAGGGTGTAGCCGTCGGCGGGCGCTTTCGCAACGGCTTCCAGGGCGAGATTGCCCGATGCACCGGGACGGTTTTCCACGAGGACGCTCTGGCCGAGGGATTCGCCGAGCTTGGCGGCGACTATCCGCGCGATGATGTCGGTCGCGCCGCCCGGGGCGTAGGGGACGAGGATCTTTATCGGCCGCGTTGGAAAGGAGTCGGCCGATTGCGCGGCCACCGGGAGCGGCGTTCCCCCCA
>Ga0075426_10004251_pt1 | contig 10186 bp, 10 predicted proteins | sample SoiMethybrSBSTD5_FD_75304 | JGI IMG/M metagenome (GOLD analysis project Ga0075426, IMG submission 75304) | Bulk soil microbial communities from a Populus tree surrounding site in Tennessee, USA - Soil MetaG P. TD hybrid SBSTD5 | ecosystem: Environmental > Terrestrial > Soil > Tree plantation...
GCCGAAGCCGGTCTCGACCGAGCCGAAGCCCGACGACGCCCACATCGATGCGCCCATGCGGTCCATCTGCTCGGCGATCTGCCGGCTCGTGCGCGTCTTGGTTCCCTCGCGCAGCATCTCCGCCGTCACGCCGGCCAGGCCCTTGAGCTTTTCCGGCTCGAAGAGCGCGCCGGCGCCGCGCATGTGAAACTCCGTCGTGACGATCGGGAAGCGGTGATCTTCCAAGATCAGCACGGTGATACCGTTGGAAAGCTTTCTCTCGATCGGCCGCTTGAGCTTGACGTCGAGTACTTCCTTGGAGAGCGGCGCCTTATTCTTCCGCTCGACCTTACTGAGCGGCGTGGCGGCGGCGTCCTGCGCGTAGAGACGCGCGGCCGGGCTCATGAGCAGCAGCAAAGCCGCGGAGCCATTGAGCAAACGTTTGATAATTTTCATTTCGCAGACGCTCCCGCGGCGGATTTCGGCATCGTGGTCAGCACGGTGCGGTTCGATGGCTTGAGATAGGTCCGCGCGACGCGTTGGAGATCGGCCGGCATCACCTTTTCGATTTTCGCCTCCACGGTATTCACGAGATTGGGATCATTGAAATAAACGGCATAGTAGCTTAGCTGGTTCGCGCGCGACTGCGTGCTGTAGAGGCCCTGCGCGCGCTGGCGGCGCGACTGCATACGCACTTTCTCCAGTTCCCAGGCGGCCACGCGGCCGGTCTTTACACGCTCGATCTCGTCGTAGACGAGCTTCTCGATCGCGGCGAGGTCCGTGCCGGGGCGCGCGAAAATGGACAGATAAAACAGCGCCGGGCCGCGCCGCTCGTCCGGCCCCGCCGAGACGCCGGTCGCGACCTCTTTGTCCTTGACCAGCAACTGGTAGAGACGCGAGGAGTCGCCGGCGCTCATCACGTCGCCGAGCACGTCGAGCGCGTACCAGTCGGGCGTGTTGCCGCGCGGGATCTTGTAGACGATGTCGATGCGCGGCGTCTGCGCAAACGGGTCTTCGATCGTCTTCCGCCGCTCGGCCTTTTGCGGCGGCTCGATCATATCGACGGGAGGGATCGGTGCGCCCGCCGGAATCGCCTCGAAATACTTTTTGATCAGCGTGAGCGCCTCGGCGCTATCGAAATCGCCCACCAGCGAGAGCACCGCGTTGTTCGGCGTATAGTAGGTTTTGAAGAACCGGCGCGCGTCGTCGACGGACGCGCGGTCCAGGTCCTCCATCGAGCCGATCGTCGAATGCTTGTAGGCGAAGTTGTCGTAGGCGAGGTCGAGCAGCACCTCGCCGGTCTTGCCGTAGGCGCGGTTGTCATAGCTCTGCCGGCGCTCTTCCTTCACCGTGCGCCGCTGGTTCTCGAAATTCTCCTCGGTGACGTTGAGCGAGCGCATGCGGTCGGCCTCGAGGAACAATCCGAGCTCGAACTGATTTTTCGGGAGGGTCTCGAAATAATTCGTGCGGTCGGCGTTGGTCGTGCCGTTCATCCGCCCGCCGTTGTTGGAGATGACGATGAAGTGCTCGCCCTTGCCCACGTTCTCCGATCCCTGGAACATCATGTGTTCGAAGAGGTGGGCGAATCCCGTCTTTCCGGGCGGCTCGTCGCGCGAGCCGACGTTGTATGTCACGTTGAGCGAGTAGGTCGGCGCAGTGTGGTCTTCGGAAATAATGACTTTGAGGCCGTTCTTCAAAGTGAAAACGCGAAACGGCACCTCGACCGCTTGCGGAGAAGTCTGCTGCTTCTGCGCCGCCGGCTTCGGCGCGGGCTTGGCTTTCTTCGCCGGAGCGGCGGTTTCAACGGTGCCTGCGGAATAGAGAACGGCCAGGGTCGCTAGAGAGGCGAAAACGATCGGATGGCGCATGGAGAATCGGCTACTTCGTCTCTTGCGCGCTCAAGTGCGGCTCGTAAAGCATCTGGATGATAATACCATCCGGATCGGCCAAGTAAAACGACGCGCTGCCGTCGCGGTGGACTTTGAACGGATGAACGATCTCGACGCCGCGGGCGCGAAACTCCCCTTCCAGCTCGCGCACGCGCTCGGCGCTGCCGACGACGAAACCCAGATGATCGAGCTGCTGCCGCTCAGACGGAGCGGTATCCCCGCGACTCGCGTGCAGCGCTATGTTGTCGGTGCCCGATGAGAGATAGACGTTCTCCGGATCCGGCTCCCACACGACCTCCATGCCGAAATTTTCACGATAGAAGGCTTTCGATCGGCGGATGTCGCGCACGCGGAGTGCGATGTGGCGCATGCCGCGCAGGCCCGGAACCGATGCCATAGGCTGAATTTATAGCATAGCGGTTTGGCTTGCGTAAGCCGGATGGACACGCGATAATTTTTTCATGCACGAAGCGCTCTGGTGGCAGACCGAGCAGGACGGCAGGATCCTCTGCACGCTCTGTCCGCGCTACTGCCGCATCGGCGAAGACCAGGCCGGCTTCTGCTACATCCGGCGCAACGTCGGGGGCAAGCTCTACTCGCTTGGCTACGGACGCCCGACCGGCTTCGCGATCGATCCCGTCGAGAAAAAGCCGCTGAACCATTTTCTCCCCGGCACCGGCATCTTGAGCTTCGGCACGGCCGGCTGCAATCTCGGCTGCCGCTTTTGCCAGAACTGGAGCATCAGCAAGGCGAAGCTCGATGAAGCCGGAAGCGTCGCCGCAACGCCGGAGGAGATCGTCGCGCTGGCGCTCAGGCGCAGAGTGCCGAGCATCGCGTTCACCTACAATGATCCCGTCATCTGGGGCGAGTTCGCTATAGACGTCTCGCGCCTGGCGCGGGAGCGCGGGCTCAAAAGCGTCATGGTGACCGCCGGCTATATCACGCCTGAGGCGCGGCCCGAAGTCTATCGCTACATCGACGCCGCCAACGTCGATCTCAAGGCCTTTACCGAGCGCTTCTACCGCAAACTCACCTTCTCACATCTCGAGCCGGTGCTCGATACGCTCAAATGGCTGAAGCACGAAACCGATATCTGGTTCGAGATCACGAATCTCATGATTCCCGGCGAGAACGACGAGCCGGAAGAGACGAAGAAACTCTGCGGCTGGGCTCTCGAAAACCTCGGCGACGAGGTGCCGCTCCACTTCACCGCTTTCCACCCAGACTTCAAAATGACCGACAAGCCGCGCACACCGGCTTCGACGCTGAAACGTGCGCGTGAGATCGCGCGCGCGCTCGGCGTCAAATACTGCTACGTCGGCAACGTCTTCGACGAGGAGGGGCAGACGACCTACTGCCCCGAGTGCGCTGCGCCGGTCATCCGCCGGTCGTGGCACGAGATCCTCGATTACAAGCTCATCGGCGACCGTTGCGGCTGCGGCGCGAAGATTCCCGGCCGATTTGCGAGCAAGACGGCGTCGACCGGGTTCGGCGGACGCCGCGCGCGCGTCTAATCGCGCGCCAACACGCGTATTTTACACTACAATTGTATTTCTCCGGTGAATCCGCTTACAATGCTGGTTTGTCATGGCGAAGGCGAAGCCCACACGACCCGAAGCGTATCCCGGCTTGGTGATCCTCGAGGACATCAGCACGCTGATCAGCCATTCCCACGACCTGCAGGATACGCTCAACCGCCTGGTTCAGATCGTCGCCGAGCGGATGGAGACCGAGGTCTGCTCCCTTTACATCCTTGAGCCGAAGAAAAACCGCCTGACCCTGTGGGCAACGACAGGCCTCGAGGAAGAAGCGATCGGTAAGGTCTCCATGGGCATCGGCGAGGGCCTCACCGGCCTCGTCATCGAGAAGATGAGCCCCGTCATGGTCGTCGACGCGCAGGCACATCCCCGCTACAAGTACTTTCCGGAAACCGGCGAGGAGCGCTTTCACTCGTTTCTCGGCGTGCCGCTGATCGAGCGGCGCATGCCGCTCGGCGTCCTGGTCGTCCAGACCTCGCGCCGGCGCGAGTTCTCGCGCGACGAGATCCGCCTGCTGCGCGCGATCTCGGCGCAGGTTTCCGGCATCATCATTCAGGCGCGCCTCGCCGACACGCTGAAGAATAAGGAGCGCGAGCGCAAAGAATACCAGAAGCAGCTCGGCGACGCGCTCAAGAAAATCCGCTCGTACGAAGGGCGCCGGCGCGAGGGCGCGGTGCGCGGCGGGGCGCAAAAATGGCGCGGCCGCCTGACCGGTCTCTCGGTCGCGCCGGGCTTCGGCCGCGGCAAGGTTTTCCTCATGAAACCGAGGATCGACCTCAACTCGGTGAAGAAGGAGCGCGCGCGAAACCCGAAGCGGGAGATCGAGCGCTTCCGCGCCGCGGTCGAGCGCGGCATCGAGCAGATCCAGACAATCAAACAGCGCATGAGCACGCTCATTTCGAAAGAAGAAGGGGCGGTGTTCGACGCGCATCGGATGATTCTCGGCGACCCAGTCCTGATCGAGCAGATCGAGAGCGGCATCCGCAAGGAGCGCTGCATCGCCGAGTACGCCGTCAGCAGCGTCTTCGCGGAGCATCTCCACTCTTTCAACCGCATCGAGGACGAATATCTGCGCGAGCGCGCCGCCGACGTGAAAGACGTCGCGCAGCGCCTGCTGGAGAACCTCTCGGGGCTGAGCGAAGAGAGGCTCGTCCTCCCCCCGAATTCGATCCTTGTCGCCGAGGACCTCCTGCCGGCGGATTTGAGTCTGATCGAAGGCGATCATTTCCGCGGCATCGTTCTCGCGACCGGCGGCGTCACCTCGCATGCCTCGATTCTCGCCAAGTCGTTCGAGATACCCACCGTCGTCGCCGTGGAAGGGCTGCTGGAGAACGTGCGCGACGGCGATTCGCTTATCGTCGACGGCAATTCGGGCGTTGTCTACATCAATCCGAGCCAGGAGGTCGTGCGCGAGTACGATCGGCTCGAGCGCGAGTATCTTGCGCTCAACAAAGAACTGGCCGAGCTGAAAGATTTGCCGGCCGAGACGCGCGACAGCCACCGCGTCCTGCTTTACTCGAACGTGGGCATGCTGAGCGACATCGCTTTCGCGCAGCTCCACGGCGCCCAGGGCATCGGCCTTTACCGCACGGAGATCCAGTTTCTCGCGCATCGCGACTTTCCCAGCGAGGAGGAGCAGTTCACGATTTACCGGCGCGTCGTCGAGGGTTTCGGCGGCAAGCCGGTAACGATCCGCACGCTCGACATCGGCGCGGATAAATATCCCGCGTACGTCCGCCGCGGAAGCGCCGAGCAGAATCCGTTTCTCGGCTGGCGCTCGATCCGCGTCTCGCTCGAGATGCCGGAGATTTTTAAAACGCAGCTGCGGGCGATTCTCCGGGCCGGCGCATACGGCTTCGTGCGGCTCCTTATCCCGATGGTGACAAGCCTGGAAGAGATCCTCCGGGTGAAGGAGATACTGGCCGAGGTCAGGGAAGAGCTCGAGCACGAGGCCGCGCCGTTCGACCGGCAGATGGAGCTCGGCATCATGGTCGAGGTGCCGTCCATCGTTCATCAAGTCTCGCGCATCGTGCGGGAGGTCGATTTCCTCAGTATCGGCACCAACGATCTGATTCAGTACATCCTGGCCGTAGACCGGGGCAACCATAAGGTCGCCGCGCTCTACGAGCCGCTCCACCCGGCTGTATTGTCAGCCCTCATGAACGTCATCGAGGAGGCGAAAAGGCAGGGTAAACGGGTCGGCATGTGCGGAGAGATGGCCGGCGATCCGCTCTGTACTTTACTGCTGCTGGGCATGGGCCTCGAGGAGTTCAGCATGGGTTCCCTGTTCATTCCTGTTGTAAAAAAGATTGTTCGTACAGTGACTTATAGGGAAGCAAAGGCGACCGCCGACATCGTCCTCAGGATGGATACGGTGGGGGAAATCAAAAAATACCTGTTCGATCGCATGCGCGAGCTCGGCATGGTCGAGCTATTGGAGCTTTATAGTAGCTAGCCGGTCTTGACTTTTCCTTATTCGGTTGCCATATTTAATTAACGAACGATCGTTCGAATAATTATCTAGGCAAAGCGAAAGGAAGACCGGCATGTCGAAAATATCGACTTTTGACGATTGGGTTGATTATTTCAGGCAGTGGCAGAAGGACATCGGCTACGACCCGTCGCTTCTGGGCGACTACAAGTTCGAAACCAAGCTCGCCGATATCCATAGCCCGGAGATCGAGTTCGGCGACTTCAAGGGCCGACGCAAGTGGGAGCGGCCGGAGCAGGCGCCGAACCAGTCGATCCGTGACGCCTTGCTGAACCTGATCGTCTATCAAGGCGACACCGAGTTCGCCTCGGTCGAGCAACAGAAAAATCTGCTGGATAACGCGCCGACGGACTACGACCGGCAATCGTTGATCCGCGTGAACAGCGAGGAGATGCGCCACGGCTGGCAAATGTGCTATCTCTTGGTAAAGTACTTCGGCGACTCGGGGAAGCTCGAGGCGCAGAAGATGCTGGAGCGGCGCGCGTTCCAGGGTGACCGCCTTCTCGGCTCGTTCAACGCGCCGGTCAACAACTGGCTCGACTTCTTTACCTACACCCAGTTCGTCGACCGCGACGGCAAGTTCCAGCTCACGATGTTGAGCCATTCAGCTTTCGCGCCGCTCGCGCAAAGCGTAACGGCGATGCTGAAGGAAGAATTTTTCCATATGTTCACGGGCAATACGGGCCTTACGCGCATCGTGCGCGCGAACAAGATTCCGATCCCGATCATCCAGAAATATTTTAACAAGTGGCTGTCCACAGCCTACGATCTTTTCGGCACCGACAATTCCTCGTCCGCGCAGTGGGCGTACGTCTGGGGTTTGAAGGGACGGTACGACGAGCACGAAGCGGCGGCCCCTGCCGACAAGCAGAAGCTCAACGAGGAGTCGCGCGATCACTACATGGCGGAAAGCGGCCGCCTGATCGACGCGCTGAACCAGTTCGTGCCAAAGGACCACCCTAAGCTCTACGCCCCGGACCTGAAGTTTAACCGCTCGATCGGCGATTTCGCCGGCAAGCCCTACAGCGTGACTGGCGAGCAGCTTTCGGAAGAGGCGTACCGCAAGCACATCGCAGACATGCTGCCGGGCCCGGCGGACGAAGCTAAATTGAACGACATCTTCAAAGAAAAAGACTGGGTCCTGCAGATGAACTAGCACCGGTGAAAAGGAGAATTGAGTGAAGCGGATCTGTCTCGTTTGTCAAAACGTCGACTGCAAAAACCGCGGCTCCGAAGAGATCATGAAGGAGCTTGAGCAGCGGGCGAGCGACAAAGGGCTCGACGACTGGGAAGTGAAGCCGTACATGTGCTTCGGGGCCTGCCAGGAGGGCCCGAACGTCGTGCTCTATCCCGAGAAAAGCTGGTACGCCGGCGTGAAGAAAGATGACGTCGGCGACATCACCGAGCACATGGCCGGCGGTCCGGACGTGAAGCGGCTCGATACGATCGACGCCTCGCTCAAAGAGGTCATCTACCAGCTCCTCGACACCGGAGTCTTCTAGAAGATGGAGGGCATCCTTTTTCCGCGCGGCATCGTCGAGGAAAAAGAAGGCCTCGACGCTTACCGCGCGCGCGGCGGATATCAAGCGCTGGAAAAAGCGCTCAACCGGCTTTCGCCAGGCAAACTCCTGCAAGAGATCGACGCCTCTGGCCTGCGCGGCCGCGGCGGCGCGGGCTTCCCCACGGGAAAAAAATGGGCCTTCACCGCCGACACCTCGGAGACGCCGCGCTACGTCATTCTAAACGGCGGCGAGGACGAGCCCGGCAGCAAGAAAGACCGCTTGCTGATGGAGAACGTCCCCCATCTCGTGATCGAAGGCGTTATTCTCGCCGCCTACGCCGTCGGCGCTTCGAAAGCCTATCTCTACATCAACGCCGCTTATAAAGACGCGATCCAGGCGATGGAAGAAGCGCTCGCGGACGCGAAAAAATTGGGCTACGTCGGCGAGCGGATCGGCGGCAAGGATTTCAGCCTCGAGATCGTCTTCGCGCCGGCGCCGCCCGAGTACGTCGCCGGCGAAGACAGCGCCGTCATCGAAGTGCTCGAAGGGAAAAAGCCGCTGCCGCGTCAGAAGCCGCCGTTTCCGGCGACCGCCGGCCTGTACGCGAAGCCGACGGCGGTCAACAACGTCGAGACGCTCGCGAATGTCGCGCCGATCATTCTGCGCGGCGCCGCATGGTACCGCGGCTTCGGCACCGCCGAGAGCCCCGGCACGATGGTCTTTTCGCTCAACGAAGAAGTAAAGCGCCCTGGCGTCTACGAGCTGCCGTTCGGCACGCCGCTGCGTCATCTGATCGAAAACTGCGGCGGCGGCACGCGCGACGGAAAGAAGATCAAAGCGGTGCTGCCCGGCGGCCCTTCTTCCGCTTTTCTTTCCGGCGATCAGCTCGACGTCGCGCTCGATCACAATTCCGTCCGCGCCGCCGGCTCGTCGATCGGCTGCGGCGTCATAGGCATCGTGACCGAGGATCAATGCATCGTCGAGGAAGCTTTGCGGATTGCGGAGTTTTTTGCCAAGGAATCCTGCGGCCAGTGCCCCGCCTGCCGGATGGAGACGAACACGCTCGCGATGCTGCTAAAGAAAATTCAGCAGGGGCAAGGCTCGGCACCAATGCTGGAGCAATTCGCCAAGGTGATCGCGTTCAATAAAGGCAAAGGGTTTTGCAGCTTGATCAATATGCCCGGCCCGCCGATCGAGAGCGCGGTCCGGCTATTCCGCGGGGATTTCGACGCCCATCTGGCCGGGACGTGCCCCGGAAACTGAGTTTCGCGTCCGATTTCGCGTTTCGAGATCGGAGAATGTTGCGACTTCTTAGCCTCGAAACCCGCAACTAGAAACTCGAAACTTTTTTATTGCAGATATTTCTTCGGGACGTTGAAGACCTGGTTCCCCTTCTTTACCAGGCAGGCGTCGCTTTTCCACTCCTTTAGAACCTGAACTTCTTCCCCTGCAGCGAACGCAACCTCGACGATCTGGGCATTCTTGTTGCCCTGATATTTCATCTTGAACGCTTCCTTGACCTTGGCCATTCAACCCTCCACTGAAACGATTTCAGCCGCGGAGCATAGCAGATTTTCAGCCGCTTTCCACGCTCCAGCTGCCGCGGATCGTCGGCAGCTCGAGCGCCGCGTCGAGTTGTTTGAGAAAAACTTTCCGCGAAATCTCCCGGGCGCCCAGGCTCAGGAGATGCCGCGTCGTCACCTGCGCGTCGAGCATGCGGAAGTCCCATTGTTTCAGGCGCTCGACGAGCGCCGCCATCGCCGCTTTCGACGCGTTGCTCTCATAGGAGAACATCGACTCGCCGAAAAAACATTTGCCTAGTGAAACGCCGTAAATCCCGCCGACCAAATTGCCGTCGAGCCAGCTCTCGACGGAGTGCGCGTAGCCGAGCCGGTGCAGGCGGATGTAGGCGCGGCGCATCGCCGGCGTAATCCATGTGCCGTCCTGTCCGCGGCGCGGCACCGTCGCGCACGCGAGAATGACGGCGGAAAACGCGACGTCGAACGTGATCTTGAAGCGTCCCTGCTTGATCGTCCGCGCGAGACGCCGCGAGACGTGGAAATCGCCCGGCGCGAGCACGAGCCTCGGATCGGGCGACCACCAGAGAATCGGCAGCCCTTCGCCGTACCAGGGGAATATGCCCGACTGATACGCGAGCAGCAGCCGGTCGCTCGATAGATCGCCGCCGACGGCAAGCAGTCCGTCGGGTTCGGCGTTTCCCGGCGGTGGAAAAATTAGGTCTTTCGTGAGGCGGTAGATCGGCATCTGCGGAATCATCTTACGGCCGGGCGTGTTTTGCGGCAAGACACGCTTGCAAAGCGGCGAAGCAAGGGCATATGCTTCAACTGCGTTCTGGAGGAACGATGTTCCGGAGAATCGACCACGTCGCGATTCACGTGAGCGACCTCGACCGTTCGGTCGCGTTTTACGAAGCGCGGTTCGGCTTCACGAAATATTTTCAGCACGCCGCGGCCGGCGGCATGCAGATCGCGTACCTGAAACTCGGCGACACGGTTCTGGAACTCACGCACAGGGCCGAGGGGCCGATGAAGGGATTTCATTTCTGTCTCGAGGCGGAAAACTTTGACGAGGCCGTCGCGCGTTTGCAGAAAGAGGGCGTCGAGATGGCGCGCGCGCCGCACGACACGTCCGCGCGCGAGCCGCGCGAGCGCGGCTGGCGCCGTGTCGTTTTTTACGGCCCGGACGGCGAGCAAATCGAGCTCCGCGGCTAACGCGGCGCTGATCAATATCTGGAGGCGTTATGTCCGAGAATACTGCGCCGACGAT
>Ga0075426_10004252_pt1 | contig 10186 bp, 8 predicted proteins | sample SoiMethybrSBSTD5_FD_75304 | JGI IMG/M metagenome (GOLD analysis project Ga0075426, IMG submission 75304) | Bulk soil microbial communities from a Populus tree surrounding site in Tennessee, USA - Soil MetaG P. TD hybrid SBSTD5 | ecosystem: Environmental > Terrestrial > Soil > Tree plantation...
TGGATGTGCCGGACGATCCGGCTGTCGATCCGCGCACGACCAACGACGAGCGGTATCTGCTCTCGGCCGTCGTCGCCGCCGCCGAGCGCGAAGGACGCGCGGTCCGCCTGATGATCGTGCCCGGCGCCAACGTATTCGACACGGTCATCGATACAGCGCTTCGCCTGCAATCGGCGGAAATCCACGTCGGCGAATCCGAGACGCTGTCGGCCGACGATCAGGCGCGCCTGCTCGGCGACGCGTGGGAACGCGCGTCGAAGCCGGCCGGCGCGGACGTGCGATTCGTCGTCCACCACCCGCGCGGCACCGCGGCCGCCTATCACCTCGGCGCACACGCGCCGTCACTCCGTTCCGAGGACTACGAACAGATCCATCGCCTGTGGCTCGACGTCGTGCGCGCGGTCGGTCCGCGCGTCCATCACCGCGACGTCGTCCGGGCCGCCCTCACCTCTATGGAACAGCAACTGAACGGCCCCAACCGCGACGCTGCGCTGCAGCTCGTGCGCGAGACGGTCCGGCCGGCCGACGAGATCGCCGGGCTCATTCGCGATCGCGACATCGGCGGGCTGCGCGACGCGCTGCGCAACCGGCGTCCCAGCGATCTCGCATCGGTCCTGACCGACCTGTCGCTCGACGAACAGGTACTCGTCTTCCGGATCCTGCCGCGCAAGGACGCTGCGGAGACGTTCGCGTACCTGTCGCTCGACGAGCAGAACGCGCTGCTGAAGGCGATGGCCTCCGAGGAAGCGGCGGCACTGCTCAACAACATGGCGCCCGACGATCGGACGACGTTCCTCGAGGAACTGCCGGCCGAAGCCACACGGAAACTGCTCGCGCTGCTGACGCCGGAGGAACGCGCGGAGGCGGTCCGTCTGCTCGGATATCGGGAAGGATCGATCGGCCGTCTCATGACGCCGCACTACGTGGCGGTCAGGGAAGACTGGACGATCGCCGAAGTGCTCGACTACATCCGGACGCACGGCCAGGACAGCGAGACGCTCAACGTCATTTACGTTGTCGACGACAAAGGCACGCTCATCGACGACATCCGCATCAGCCAGGTTCTGTTGAGCGCGCCGACCAACACGGTGCACAGCCTCATGGATCGCCGCTTCGTCGCGCTGAAGGCGACCGACGATCAGGAAACCGCTGTTCGCGTCTTTCGCGCCGAAGATCGCGTCGCGCTCCCCGTCACCGATACCGCCGGCGTCCTCATCGGCATTGTCACCGTGGACGATGTGCTCGACGTGGCCGAGCAGGAGGCGACGGAAACCATCCAGCGCGTCGGCGGATCGGAAGCACTGGACGAACCGTACATGCGAATTGCGTTCGGCCGCATGGTGCAGAAGCGCGCCGGGTGGCTGACCGCGCTCTTCCTCGGCGAGATGCTCACCGCAACGGCAATGGGCGCGTTCGAACGCGAGATCGAGCGCGCCGTCGTGCTCGCGCTCTTCGTGCCGCTCATCATCTCGAGCGGCGGCAACTCCGGATCGCAGGCGTCGACGCTCGTCATCCGCGCGCTCGCGCTCGGCGAAGTCACGCTCGGCGACTGGTGGAGGGTCATGCGCCGGGAGATTGGCGCCGGCCTCGCGCTCGGCGGCATCCTGGGATCGATCGGGTTCCTTCGCATCACGATCTGGTCGGCGTTCTCATCGCTGTACGGCGAGCACTGGCTGCTCGTGGCGGTGACGGTGGCGGTTGCGCTCGTCGGTGTGGTTCTCTGGGGCACGCTGATTGGATCGCTGCTGCCGTTCGGATTACGGCGCCTTGGCTTCGATCCCGCGGCCTCGTCCGCGCCGTTCGTCGCGACGCTGGTCGACGTCACCGGTCTCGTGATTTATTTTTCGGTCGGAATCGTCGTGCTGCGCGGCACGCTGTTGTGACGGAAAATCTGATCTCTTGCTAAGGACTTCTTAATGACGCGAATCGTACGCTGCACTCGACATGCATCGGCGGACGTGTCTGACTGGCAGCGAATATGACGCGTCATACATCGAGATCCCGGCGTGCGGTCCCGCCGATCCGGATGGCCGAAACGCGGCCGCGATCCTGAACGCGTACGTCGCCGCCGCACACGTGACGGCGTTTCGAGGTCTGCTCTTGCGCCGGCTCGTGGTGATCGCACTGGCCATCTGGCTCATCGGGACGTTCTCTTCAGTCCTGCCGCGACTCGCGGTCGTCGCCGCCATGCTGATGGCGGCGTGCGTGGCGATCTGGGCATTCGCGCTCGAGCGCCGTGCGCACCGCGCTCTGAAGTCGCGACTCATACCGTAACGTTCACGTCGCATCGGGCTGCGGACGAACTATACTCACCGCGCCGTGCCACGATCGAGCCATCGCTCGCCATCGCGCTCGCCGTCGCGTGGCGTCGTCAACATCACTCGCCGCCAGCTGCTGGCCGGAGCCGGCGCAGGCGCGGCAGCCGCGCTTCTCGATCGAAGCGGCGTCAGCGCCGAACCGCAGCCCCAGACGCCGCGAGCGACCGTCGTCTTCTCTCACACGACGGTCGTGACCTCCGACGGCGTTCGGAAAGACGTCGCGCTCGCGATCGATGGCGACAGGATCGCGGCGATCGGCGAGACCGACTCGATCGTCGTGCGGTACCCGAACGCTGACGTCTACGACGGACGCGGCAAAGCACTGCTGCCTGGCCTCATCAACTGTCACGCACATCTCGCCGCCACGCTCGAGCGCGGCTTCAACGAAGATTTCGGATTTCCCAATTCGGCGCGTCTGGCGATCCGGCCCGCGAGTCTCCTCCAGGGCGATGAGGCGATGCTGATGGTGACGGTCGGGGCGCTCGAGGCGATTCGCACCGGCACCACGACGATCGTGGAGAATTCGGGCGGCATCAGCCGCTCCGCGGCCGCGCTGGCGCAGACGGGCCTGCGATGCGTGTTCGCGGAATCGATTCGCGACAGCGAGAATGTCGCCGGCCCCATGTCGCCTGATGGTCTCGCAAAGAGCGAGACGCCGAAATTCTCAGCGAAGCTGCGGGACGAAGGCATGCAGCGCATCGCTGACTTGTTCACGACGTGGCACGGCGCGAAGCAGGGACGCATCACCGTATTCCCGGCCGCTGCGCTCGCCGAGACCTCGTCGCCGGAGCTGCTGCAGGCGGTGCGCGCGTTCGCGGAGCAGCACGATCTCGGCTACACGATCCATCTCTCGCAGAGCCGCGCCGAAGTCGATTTCATGGTGCGGCACCACGGCGTGCGTCCGCCGGCCTTTCTCGCGAAGCACGGATTTCTCGGCCCCAGGCTGTTCGCCGCGCATTGCCGCTACGTCGACGAGGCCGACATCGCGCTGCTCGGCAAATCGGGGACGATCGTGACGCACCAGGCTGCGATGGCGGCGAACCGCGGCGTCATTCCGCCGATCCCCGCCTTGCGACAGGCAGGATGTCCGATCGCGAACGGTACCGACAACAACACGAACGACATGTTCGAGGTGATGCGGGTCGCGCTGCTGACGGAACGAATCCGCCGCGACGATCCGATCCCCGGGCTGCGGCCGCAGCCGGAAGACGCGCTCGAAGACGCCACGCTCGGTGGTGCGCGTGCCGTGCGGCAGGAAAAATTTCTCGGATCCCTCGAGGTCGGCAGGAAAGCAGACCTCATCGTCCTCGACACTCGACGTGCGCACCTCGTGCCCGCGGGCCGCATCGTGTCCGCGTGGATTCACAACGGTCAACCATCCGACATCGAGTCGGTGATGGTCGACGGCCAGTTCGTCATGCGCAATCGCAAGGTGCTCACGATGGACGAGGACTCCATCGTCGCCGAAGCCGACAAGGTCGGACGGCGGATCTGGACGCAGGTGGAAGCCGCCGGGGCGATCCCGGTGCCCCGCCGGTCGCGCCAGCACTGACGATCGCGCGACGCGTTGACAATGCGCGCCGCGCCCAATATCTTCGCCGCCTCGCAACATTAGTGAACGCGTCGCTGTTCAAAACAGCCGAAAAGGAGGCACATGACCCGCACGCAGTTTGTCCGCGTCGTTGTCGCGTCAGCCGCCGCGGTCGCCGCGGCCGCGTACCTGCCGGTCGTTACGAAGGGTGAGACGGTGCGATTCAACGGCGCGGTCGTCATCCCGGTCGAAGAAGACACGGCGCCGATCGACGGCGATGCCGAAGGAGATGCAACAGTCAAGGGGATCGGCCTCTTCTCCGCCGGCGGTCAGATCAAGCAGCGTTTCCTTCGGGCAGTCCACGCCGGCATCAGTCCCGCGAAAGGGCAAGGCATTGCCGGACACAATCGCGGTGACGACGGACGTGACGAAGAGGATCCGCGCGACGTCCAAATCAACGATCCTGCGCTCGACCACATCACGACCTTCGATCCGTCGGTCGTCGTCACTCGACCGTTCGAGTTCTCCACGCAGAGCGAGACGTCCGCCGTCAGCGACGGCCGGCACGTCGTCGTCGGCTACAACTCGACGGCTGGCGCGGAGGTGAAGTTCTTCCCGGGCTTCGGCCTGGCCTTCACCAAGCTGTTCTTGAGCGGGTTCTCCACGTCGCACGACGGCGGACGCACGTGGGTGAGCGGGTTCGTCCCCGGGCCATCTGCTGACGTGCCGTTCACGTTTGGCGATCCGGCTCTGGCGATCGATCGTCGCGGCAACATCTATTACGCCAGTCTCGGCACGGATGCGACCGGCGAGCATGGCGGACTCATCGTCAACAAGAGCACCGATCACGGATCTACGTTCGGACCTGCCACCGTCGTTGCCGTGGACGATGGATCCGACAAGGAGTGGATGGCGATCGGCCCGGACCCGACGATGCCGGCCCGCGACAACATCTACATCACGTGGACCAGCTTCATCTTCAACGACAAGAACCGGACGATCGCGAGCCAGCTCTGGCTGGCACGCAGCATCGACGGCGGACGGACGTTTTCGTCGCGCAGGCTGTTTGCTCCGGTCGACACCGGCGTCCAGTCGGCGTTCATTCAATTCTCGAATCCGGTCGTTGATTCGTCGACGGGGCGGCTGTACATCCCGTTCCTCCACTTCTCGAACGTGGATGCCGACAACGTGCGCGTGCTCGTCTCCGATGACGGCGGCGTGACCTTCAGGGCGCTGGCGTTCAACGTTCCCGGCGCCGTTGACGCGTTCGCGTTTCCGAATGTCACGCCCGGCATCCTGAACGATTGCGCCGGCGGCGGCGTGCGCAACGCGCTGGTCGCCGGCCTCGATCAAGGCGGCGGCCGCTTCGGACTCCCGCGCTTCAGGCAGGCGACTCGTCTCATCACGCAGCCGCATGCGGCGGCCGGGCGCAACACGATTGCGTTCGTCGTGAACAGCTCGACGAGTCCGTTCTTCGGCGAGGGCACCGGGTCGGAGATCAACGTCGTCGTCAGCCGCGACGGCGGAGCGACGTGGGCGAGGGCGCGCGTTGCCGCGTCAACGCTTGCCGATCCGCAGCATGTGCATCCGGCGATCGATCTGTCATCGGACGCCAGGCGACTGACGGTGAGCTACTACGTTCAGCAGCTCGATTCGCGGCTGCGCACCGACGTCGCGGCCGTGAAGATCGACGATCGCCGCATTCGCGTGGAAGAGACCGGGCCGCTCAGCTCCACCGCGTTCGATTTGACGCCGAGCAACATCGTTCGGACACCGACGAGCACCACGAACTACGACCGCGTGGTCGCGCCGTGCTACGACATCGGCGAGTATCAGACGCTGGCGCGGTCGCGGCGCGAGGACGACAACGATCGCGTATTTGCCGCCTGGGGCGACAATCGCCGGACATGGCTGTCGCCTGCGGGTTCGCCGGCCGCCGGTCTGCATGCGCAGCCGGACGTGTTCTCGGCTATCGTCGGCCAAGATCAATAGACGTCCCATAGACGTCAACGCCTCGCCGCCGTCCAGGAGAGGTACGGCTTGAACGTGCCGGGCGAATCCGGCGCCGCGATCTCGAACGATCCGACGAGCGCGCCGTTCCCTCCGGCACGGGGGGTGAGGCGATACCTCGGCTCGCGCGGGATCGGATCGCTGACGAACACCACGACGTGCTCCTCGGGCGCGCTCACGGCGTATCGGATGACGTGTCCCTCGCTGTCGAAGTAATCGGCTTTGAGCGATCCGTTCTCGCGGTAGATGACCAGAAGATCGTCGTGACGCGGCGCAGGGTATATTGGCGATCGATATGACGACAACACAACTCGATCGCACGCGACGGTCGTTCGCGATGGACGAAGCCGTCGCCATCCTGACGCGCACGCCCGCAACGCTCGACGCGCTGCTGCGCGGCCTTCCCGACGGCTGGATCGCGGCGCATGAAGGCGGTAACACGTGGAGCCCGTTCGACGTCATCGGACACCTGATTCACGGCGAGCGAACCGATTGGATGCAGCGCGCCCGCATCATCCTCGAGCAGGGTGAAACGCGGCCGTTCGACAAGTTCGATCGCCTCGCGCAGTTCAAGGAATCGGAAGGGCGAACGCTGGACACCCTGCTCGACGAGTTCGCGACGCTCAGGCAGAAGAACCTGAGAGAGCTGGCGGCGCTCGGCCTGACCGATGCCGATCTCGATCGCCGCGGCCGTCATCCCGAGCTCGGCGTCGTCACGCTTCGGCAGCTGCTCGCAACGTGGGTGGCGCACGACCTCGATCATGTGACGCAGATCGCGCGCGTGCTGGCCAGACAGTATTCGAACGAAGTCGGGCCGTGGCGCGCGTATCTCCGAATCATCAGCGGCACGCAGGGCTGAGCGCGGCGTGAACGGACAAGACGGACGCGATGGCCAAGATGGACAAGATGCACCGCGACTGCAGTCGCCGATGACGAATGCGCAGCGGGCGATTGCCGCAGTGGTCGCCGTTCTTGCGGCGATCTACGGGACGGGCGTTTTGTGGAGCGTCGTGAATATCTTGTTTTTGGTTCCTCGGTCGGGCGGCATTGGCGCGGTCAGCACCGGCATCGCTGAAACCGCGTTCGACCCTGTTGGACTGTTAGGCGTCGCGCTCTTTGCGACGAGCATCGGCGTAAATCGCCGGCTTGCGGGCTGGGCTCGACATCAGCCGTCTGCGGTTGCGGCGCTGCACCGGGCGCAGACGATCGCGCTGCTCATCATGGCGGGAGCGATCGCTCTGTTCGCCCTGCTCGCCGTGCGGGGATTGATGTCCGACTTCCGGCTCGGCCTCGCAATCGCGCTGCTCGCCGAAATCGCGCTGGCGGCGCAGTGGCTGTTGCTGGCGCCCATCCTGACGATCTTCGCGATACGCGCACCCTCGTCGGCGACGTAAAGGGAGACATCTATGCCGCGTCCGGCGGCGCTCCCGAAAATCGTGCGGGGAAAATCGGCGGTGCACGGCTGCGGCGTGTTCGCCGCCTCGCCGATCGCGAAGAACACGCGAATCATCGATTACGCCGGCGAGCTGATCCGGAACGACGCCGACTGCGAGGCGCGCGAGGAGCGGTATCTCGCCGAAGGGTGCATCTGGGTGTTCCGCGTCAACCGCGCGTGGAGCCGCGACGCGAACGTCGGCGGCAATATCGCGCGCTTCATCAACCACTCGTGCTCGCCGAACTGCTACTTCGAAGTGATCGACAAGACGATCTGGATCCGCGCTGCGCGGAACATCCGGCGCGGCGAAGAGTTGACCTACGACTACAAGCCGATCGGCGAGCGCACGATCCAATGCCGCTGCCGGCCCGGATGCCCGAATAAGATTTGACCGCAAGTCCCGGTTCCGGGACGACAACCGTCCGCGATCGGGCCTCGATCACACGAAAGCGGACGAACGATCAACGCAGAGCACGCAGAGCTATTTATTAAGAGCGCGTTGCAAAATCTGTAGCACGACGCTTTCAGCCTCGCCTTGGAACGTCCGTTTTGCAACGCTCTAAACTAAACACTCTGCGTTCTCCGCGATCTCTGCGGTTGCTTTTGCTCTAATGTGTCAATCGAGCGCGCGCGACGCGCTCACCGCGGGAATCCCGTGATTTCGTACAGCTGCGTCGTCTCGTTCGCGAACACCGGACGCAAGTACGCGTGAAAGTCCGCCAGCCTGCCGAGAATCTCGTGGCGATTCTCGCCGTTGTAGCCGTACATGTGGAACATAGCGTAGCGGACGTGATTCGCCTCGAGGATCTTGAATCCGTCGCGGTTCGGGAACGCCGCAAGCGTCAGCGCGTGATCGTAGAAATCGGGCGGAATGTAGTCGCTGTACCCGTTCACGATCGGTTTCCAGTGGTACGTCGACGCGAGCATGTACTTCGCGTGCTGATACAGACCGACTTCCGGATAGTAGAACGGCAGCTCGATGAGGGCGCCTGCGGGCTGACGCGCGAGCACCGCGTACGCGGGATCGGGTGGATCCGCGATCGGAATGTTCAACGGCACGAGCAGCTCGATGGCGGCGAAGATCGCGATCGCAACGCCGACCGCGGTGGCATAACGAATGCGCGCGAGAACCGCTGCGAGGACGATTCCCGCGAGAACACAGGTGGCGAAGTCGACGACAATGCCGAACCGCTGCGATGCGCGCAGCAGCGAGAACACCGGAATCGTCCTGTAGAGCGCCGCATAGAGTCCCGCACGCGGACCGAAAGACGCCCACAGCGCGAGCGCAGCGATCGCACCGTAGATCGACAGCGTCTCACGGAGTCTGGTTCGCCACCACAGACCCGGCGCCGCGAGCGCGAACACCACCGCCACGAATCCTGGAAACGCGACCTCCTTCCAGGGAGGAAGATAGTTCAGCATCCAGATGTGCAGGTACGACGAGCTCGCCAGATACGTGCTCCACGCCGCCGAAAACATGTCGGCGGCCTCGAGCGGCCGGGCGAACCCGAGATCGCGCTGCAACCGCACATACGGCGCGTACACCGGCGCGACGAGCACGACAGCAACGGACGCGGCCGTCCCGACAGCGAGCCAATAATCGACGTCCGACCAGCGCCGGCCGATCGCCGCAGCAATCAGCACGGCAACGCCGACCATCAGCGCGTCGAACACGCCGTAGTAACCGCACGCGATCGCCTGGACCGTCATCACCGCACCGAGCACCGCGCCGGTGACGATGCCGGGCCGTTCGTTCAGCCTGTGGAATGCGAGCATGCTGAACGGCAGCCCGAACGTCATCAGCAACTGGATGTGCGGCAGATGCGCGAACATGTACGGACAGAACGCGAAGCACACGGCCGACACGGCGGCCGCACGCCGATCTGTCGTCAGCCGGCGCACGAGGTAATACATCCCCGTTGCCGACAGCACGAACGCCAGCACGAGCGCCGCGTTGTGCGCCGCGAACGCGTTACCGTGTGTGAGCCAGTACGCGGGAAGGCCGAGCGCGCCGGCGACGAGATTCGCCTCCGAATACGACAGCGTCGAGCGGTGCGGGAAGAAGATGTTCGCGTCGAAGACGTGACGCGGATCGGTCAGGAGCGTCCGCGCCACCCACGCCACGTTCCAGATCGCAAATTGCCCATCGGCGTTGTCGATGCGGCCGGCGCGCGTGAAGTGGCTGACGATCGGGAAGAGAAATAGGGCAGCCAGCGCAGCGCTGGCACAGAGTACGATCGCGAGCTCGCCACGATGCCGGGTCATTCGTCGAACGCGACGGCTCGTCCCTGCTGGCGGCGTCCCGCGAGGTGCGAGTGGGAACCGGACAGAACGAACGCTAGTCAATGATATGACGTCGAATAGGAATCGCTGCCGCCAGAAGGCCACGGTGATAGTGTAAAAGGATCATCAAAGGCGTGCTGCTTCGATCGAGCTGACGCGAATGACGCGGGCGCGACGCGAAAGTGGCCATCAGACTTCAATGACAGCGGTGCCAGGCGGGGACGTGACGACAGCAGCGGACAATCCGGGCGTTATCGTGCGGCCTCCGTTTCTTTATATCGGTGCGTTCGTCGCCGTTCTGTTGCTTCGCGCCGTCTGGCCGTTGCCAATCCTCGACCGTCCGCTGACGCGGTGGCTCGGCGTCTTCTCGCTTTTGCTCGGCCTTGCACTCGCCGTGCGGGGGAGGCGAGCGCTCACGGCCGCGGGCACGAACGTGAACCCCTCACGTCCCGCCACGACGATCGTCTCGTCGGGTCCGTACCGGTTCTCCCGCAATCCGCTCTACGTCGCGTTAACGCTGCTCTTCATCGGGCTCACGCTGGCGGTCGACACGTGGTGGGGGTTCGTTGTGTTGATTCCGGTTCTCATCGTCATGCACTTCGGCGTCGT
>Ga0075426_10004253_pt1 | contig 10185 bp, 8 predicted proteins | sample SoiMethybrSBSTD5_FD_75304 | JGI IMG/M metagenome (GOLD analysis project Ga0075426, IMG submission 75304) | Bulk soil microbial communities from a Populus tree surrounding site in Tennessee, USA - Soil MetaG P. TD hybrid SBSTD5 | ecosystem: Environmental > Terrestrial > Soil > Tree plantation...
GGATGCCGTATCCGTGTAGCGGACCGAGCGACACCGCCTTGAGGACGAGCATCTCGAGTGCGCCCTGCGGGAGTTCCACCGATTTCGGCAAAGGGCTCTCTCCTATCCGAGGAAGGAGAGTACGCGCTCTCTCCTTTCCCGTCAAGGAGACGTAGCGGATGGTTACGGCCAGTTCACATTGAAGTAGCCGGCAAATTAGACCAGAGGGCGTGCTCCGGGACGCCCTTCCACGACTTTGCTGATAGCGACGGTGCTCAGGAGAGTGGGAGCATCCCACCCTTTGCCTAAAAGCGCAAAGGGTGGGCACCCGATGTTACTTATTCAGGGATGAAGTAGTCCTTTCCTGCTGGCGAGTTTAGCCAGCACAGGAAATGGGGCGCGCATCTAGTGAACGAACAACTCCCCGAGCGCGCCCGCCTTGGTGGCTCCTCCGGGGAGGGTAGCGAATCCCATGCTGATGCCCCAGGTCCGCAGCAGGTTCTGATCGTTGTGAAACGTGCCTGAGCGGTAGCCCTTGGCCGCCTTGGGTCCCAACAGCAGGACCATTACGCGCCCGCCGCCGTGTCGGCTATCCACCGTCGGGTAGATGTTGCCTTCATCAAACATGATCCAGAGTTGGCCATCGCCGCCGGTCTGGAAGTAAGGCTGCGAAAGGATCGCGGGCACGTGCGACTTCAGCCAACTGTCGCCATTGCGAATGGCCAGGCCAGGATTGGTGGTCGGGCTGTGCATGTCATTGCCAAGGTGGGGATCAATGTCGTTGAAGTTGACGAAGGTGTGGTTCGAGGCGTCGTGCCAAAATCCGTGGGCGGAATCGGTGAAGGGCACGCTGTAATACCTTTGCGAAGAGGCGCAGGTATCGCTCCAGTCCGTCAGCACGTTGTGGCGCCGCACGTAATTGTTGTAGGAGACAAGCCAGCTGCCGATGGAGGGAAGGTCTTCGTTGTAGCTCTTCCACTGCAAGGCTAACGGCAGCATCTGGCGGACCAGGTTGTTCTCAGTGAAACAGGTGGTGACGCTGTCGCTAATGCCGACACCCGCATACAAATACTGCCGCACCAGTTGCGAGCCGTGGACGGTGGCATAGAACTGGGTTGCCAGGGCGCCCTTGGGGATCAGGCTGTTCAGGTAAGGAGCATTCGAGCTGCCCACCACTCTTTCATAGCTCTGATTTTCAAGAATAATGACGAAGATGTGCTTGCTGCGAGGCGTGGCCGCGAAAGCATTCCAGGTGAACAGTAAGAGCAGACCGGTTAGACAGATTCTCCGATGCATGTTTTCTCCTTGGCAGTTGTGGAGGCTCCGCGTGGACCTCGACGGTCACATCTTTCGAGACGCGGGCAGTTGGCCAACGCAGGCGAGGCGATCCTCTGCGTCGTGACCCGAACAATTGATTGGAACGATGACGAAGTTGCGGGATGAACTTAGCAGCGGGCCGAGCCGCCACAAATCGGCTATTCAGCTTACGAGTACCACATAGAATCCCCTAGAAGTAAGGCGGGAATTGCCGGGGGTCGTTTTGTCAATGGCAGGGAAACCTACGGCACGGGCGTGGACTCCAATGCCGACGCGGTGGGCTGGTCCTTCGCCGTCGGAGGCTACTTCGCGAAGCACATCGAGCTGAACGAAGGCACAGGCGATGGAATTGAAGTTGAGCCTCAGCCCATTAATGTGGCTTATCCGAACGCAGGGTCCACATATCCGTTCTCAGTAAACGATCTCCGCTGGGTCGCGGGGGCGTACATTAGCGGCAGCAACACCCTGGGCTTCATTGCGAAACCCAATTTCTAAGCAAGGCGTAGATGTCCTATCTATTTGCCGGGTGCACGCCCTTTGCGGATTGCGAAGGGTGTGCGCTGAGATGTGTCAAGCCCCATTTCTACAGAATTCCGCGCAGCTGTCTGAATTCAGAACACAAAGAGGCGAGGGCCACGGTCACAGAATAGCCCTCGAATGTTCCATACTGGTCTTAGAGCATGGAGAACGGGGTTGGGAGCGCTGCGCAAGATCCGGGTTACGTACGAACGGCTGCTCCGGGGGTGTGTGTCTCTGTGGCGAAGATTACATCACGGGGGGCACGCTGATGCCCATCAAGGCCAACACCCGCGTCAGCTCGCGGCGCACCACGGCAGCGGTGGCAAACAAAAACGCCTGCCGGTCCTGATCGGGCTCACCGATAATGCGGTGGCGGTGGTAGAAGTTGTTGAACAGCTGAGCCAGTTGGAAGGCATGCTTGGCGGCATACGCCGGCTCGGTGGTGGCGATGCACTGATCCACGATCTGCGAGGTCTTGGCGGCGGTGAGCCAGAGTTCCCAGATCTCATTGCCCGCCTCGCCGTCCAGAAATTTGCCGAAATCGCCTGCTTTGACCTGTTCCGGCTCCACGCCTGCCTTGCGGAAAATGTTGCTGGCGCGCACCACCGCGTACTGGGCGTAAGGCCCGGTATCGCCTTCAAAGCTGAGAGCGTCCTTGAAGTCGAAGGCGATCACCGAATTTTTGGTGAACTTGAGCATGAAGTAGCGCAGGGCGCCCATAGCGATCTGGCGGGCGATGGAGTGCCGCTCTTCCCCGTTGAGCTCGGAATGGCGGGAGTCCACCTCTTTCCTCGCCGAGGCGATGAGCGCGTCCATCAGATCGTCGGCCTTCACGCCGAAGCCGCGCCGTCCGGAGACTTCAATGTAGGCCTTGCCCCATTCATCCTCGGAGAGCGTGTAGCCAAGCTCCTGGGCGCAGCGGGGCGTGAGCGCCACCATTTCGTAGGAAAAATGGGTGTAGTGGCCGGCCTGCTGGTTGTAGCCCATGCCGCGCAGCGCGTCCACGACCGTGTTTTGCGCCTCGGCCTGGCGGGCGTCAATGACGTTGTAGATGGCGCTCACGTCGCCAAAGTGGGGATGGTCGGGCTCGCCGTGCTCGTAGTCGCTCGACACCCAGCACTGGTGGCCGTTGGGATAACGATGCAAACGGCGATAGCCGAAGTCGCGCCCCAGCAGCCCGAACTTCCAGAGGTGGTAGGCGATGTCCTTGCCCACGTAGCCCACGGTGCCGTTGGAGCGAACGATGACCTTCTGGTCTTCTTCGCTCACCTCTTCGGCATCGCCGGCCGCCGCCTTGGCCCGCCGCATCACCCAGCAGCCGGCATTCTTGCCCTGGGTTTCGTAGTAGAGCACGCCGTGGTCTTTCAGTTTTTGAAACGCCGCCTCCCAGAAGTGCAGGCGCAGGATTTCGCTTTCGCGGGGCAGGAAGTCGTATTCGATCTCCAGCCGCTCCATGGTCTCCAGGTGCAGCTTGATAATCGAGGTGGAGATGAGCTCGGCGATTTCCGCCAGCTGGTTGCCGCCCTGCTCGATGGCGTGCAGCGCCCGGCCACGCGCTTCCAGGTTCTTCTTGTCCTGCTCGTACCAGTGCGAGACCTGGGCGTAGAGGTCCCAGCAGTAGTAGTCGAAACGCGGCTTGTGGGCGGCGATAAGGGCCGCCACATCGGATTTGGACTTCTTCTCCAGCTCGGTGAAGCCAACCACGACGTCGGCGACCTGCACCCCGGTGTTGTCAATGTAGTTCTGGATGTCCACGTTGTTGCCGGCGGCGCGCAGCAGGCGCACAAAGGTATCGCCCAGGATGGCGTTGCGCAGGTGCCCGATATGCGCCGCCTTGTTGGGGTTGATGCTGGTGTGCTCCACCAGAATTTTGCCGGGCTGGGACTCGGGCGCCATGCCCTGCCCTTCCGCCAGCGCCCGCGCCAGGGCCGCGCGGTCCACCCGGGCGTTGATGTAGCCCGCGCCCGCCACTTCCAGCTTCTCAAAACCGTCAATGGGCCCTATACCAGCGACGATTTCTTCCGCAATCTTGCGGGGCGCTTTGCGCAGCTTCTTGGCTAACTCGAAGGCCAGGGGCAGCGCGTATTCGCCCAGTTCCACCCGCGGCGGCTGCTCAATGACGATGTTGGGGAGGTCGAGGTCATATTGGCGGCGCAAAAAAGCCCGCACATGCTCCGAGAGGCGTTGCTGGAGTTGCTTATACAAGTGAGGAGGAGTCCGTAAGGTATTGAGAAAGAAGTGATTATAGCAAAGGGTCGAGGCTGCGTTGGTTTGACGCCATGGGCGGCCTTCCCTATGATGAAGGTTTTGGTAATCCTCTGCAGTTTCGCTAGATAGCTATGCGCATTGCCTACCTCGACTGCTTCTCCGGCATCAGCGGCGACATGTTTCTGGGCGCGCTGGTGGACGCGGGCGTGCCTGCAGAGCAGCTGGAGATGACGGTCGAGGCTCTGGGCGTGGGCGCGCGGGTGGAGATTTCCCGGGTTAACCGCAGCGGAATTTCCGCCACCAAGGTGGATGTTTACTCCCATGGCGAGAAGGACTTGCCGCGCGAAGAGTACGAAAAACAGCGGGAGTTGGAAGGCGGGAGTCGGGAGCACGGCGGACATTCGCATCATCACGAGCCGGAGCTTCGCTCCGCCCAGGACGGGGCAGAGCCCCGTCCCCACACGGGTAATGCCCACACGAGCAGTCGTCATACGCATGGCCGAGGGCTGAAGGAGATTCGAGAGATCATCCGAGCGGCCAAGGACATTTCTGATACGGCCAAGAACACCGCCATCGCGATTTTTGAAAAACTAGGGGCGGCGGAGGCCAAAATCCATCAGGTGCCAGTGGAAAGCGTTCACTTCCATGAAGTGGGAGCCGTGGACGCGCTCGTGGACATCGTCTGCGCGGCGGCGGGAGCGGAGGCGCTGCAGGTTGAGGAATGGATCTGCTCGCCGCTCAACGTCGGCGGCGGCACGGTGGTCTGCGCTCACGGCACATTTCCCATCCCCGCCCCAGCTACGCTGGAAATTTTGAAGGACGCGCCCGTGTACTCTTCCGGGCCGCAGAAAGAACTGGTAACGCCGACCGGCGCCGCCATTGCCAAAACCCTGGCCCGGCGCTTTGCCGCCTTCCCCGGCATGAAGGTGACAGCTACCGGGTACGGCGCGGGCACACGCGACTTTGCTGGCTATCCCAACGTGCTGCGGTTGACGGTGGGCGAATCAGGCGCAGAGGCGCATGTGCCCACGGAGGAGGCGATCGCCGTGCTGGAAGCCAGCATTGACGACCTGAACCCGCAGGTCTTTGGCTACGTGATGGACCGGGCGCTAGCGGAGGGCGCGCTGGACGCTTTCGGCACACCGCTGCAGATGAAGAAGAACCGGCCGGGCATGCTGCTGACGGTGCTGGCCAAGCCGAGCGATGCCGAGCGCCTGGCCAAGCTGATTTTCGCCGAAACCTCGACGCTGGGCGTGCGTATCCGGCAGGAGCAGCGGCGGGCCCTGGGCCGGCGCTGGGTAAGCGTGCAGACGCGCTGGGGCGAGGTGCGCATGAAGGTTGCCAGCCTGAATGGGACCATCAGCAACTACGCCCCGGAGTACGAGGACTGCCGCAAGATCGCGGGCGAGCAGCACCTGCCGCTGAAGAGCGTGATGCAGGAAGCGATTCGCGTTTACCTGGCGGGCGCGGACCCCCATCAGCATGGATAACAAGTTCTACATCACCACCCCGATTTACTACGTCAACGCGCGCCCTCACATCGGACACGCTTACACGACCATCGTGTGCGACATGATGGCGCGGCGGGAGCGCATGCTGGGCAAAGACGTCTTCTTCCTCACCGGCACCGACGAGCACGGGGTGCACGTGGAGCGCGCCGCCCAAGCCGCGGGCAAGCCGGCACAGCAGTGGGCGGATGAAGTTTCCTCGTCATTTCGGCGGCTCTGGGATGTGCTGGGGCTGAGCTACAACAAGTTCATCCGCACCACCGACGCCGAGCACAAGCGCGGGGTGCAGGAGATGTTTCGGCGCCTGCGCGATAACGGCTACATCTACAAAGGCAAGTACACCGGGCAGTACTGCGTGTTCGATGAGCTTTACGTGGATTCCGCGGGGCCGGGAGCGCCCTGCCCCGAATGCGGACGCCCGACGGAAACCGTGAGCGAGGAAAATTATTTCTTCAAGCTCTCCGCCTTCGAAGAAAAACTGCTGAAGCTCTATCGCGACCAGCCCGACTTCATCCGCCCGGAAACACGGCGCAATGAGGTGGCTTCGTTCGTGCGCTCCGGCCTGCGAGATCTTTCGGTGACGCGCAGCACCTTCCGCTGGGGCGTGCCGGTGCCGGATGATCCCGGGCACGTCATCTACGTGTGGCTGGACGCACTGAGCAACTACTGCACGGCGATCGGGTTCGGGTCGCCCGATCCGGCCGACCAGCAGCGGTTCCAGCGCTACTGGCCCGCCGACGTGCACATGATCGGCAAAGAGATTGTGCGCTTCCACTGCGTGTACTGGCCGGCATTTTTAATGGCCGCTGGGCTGGAGCTGCCAAAAACGATTGTGGCGCACGGATGGCTGCTGTTCGAGCACGACAAGATGTCCAAGTCGCGGGGCAACGTGGTGCGGGCCGAAACCATAGTGGAAGCGATGGGCCGCGACGCGCTGCGCTACTTTTTACTGCGCGAGATCGTGTTCGGGCAGGACGGGTCGTTTTCTTTTGACGCGCTGGTGCAGCGCTACAACGCCGACCTGGCCAACGATCTGGGCAACCTGGCCAGCCGCACGCTGACCATGATCACGCGCTACTTTGGCGGGCAGGTGCCGTATCCTTCGCCAACGGAGGCGCGCAAGCCGGCCGATGATGAAATTGCCGAGATCGCCCGCCGTACGATCAACGAGTTCAACGCGAAGTTCGAGAAGTTCCAGTTCTCGCACGCGCTGGAAACCGCGTGGTCGCTGGTGAGCGCCGTCAACAAATACCTGGTGGAGAACGAGCCCTGGACGCTGGGCGAAAAGCAGGACGACGTAAGCCGCGCACGCCTGGGCACGATCCTCTACACCAGCGCCGAGGCGCTGCGGGTGGTAACCGCGCTGGCGCATCCGGTGATACCGGAATCGAGCGCGCGCATCTGGGCGCAGCTGGGCCTGGGGGAGATTGTGAACTTCAAGCTCGCGGAATTGAAGTGGGGGCAACTGCCATTAGGGACGAAGATCGGCAAAGTCGAACCCGTATTCCCCCGCGCAGATAAGAGCGTCGTAGAAAAAATGCAGAATATGGAACAGGAGCGAAGGACACCCACCGTGGAAACCGAAAAGAAACCAGCAGCAGCGGCACAACCAGCAGGACGAGCAGTGGAGGTGAAGCCCGCGCCCGCGCCGGCAGCATCCGCCGCGGGAGCACCCGCAACCATGCCAGCGGCAAAGGCCGGCGCAGCCCCGCCCGAGGGCAAGATCAGCATTGACGACTTCGCCAAGGTGGAATTGCGCGTTGGGCAGGTGAAGGTGGCGGAAAAGGTGCAGGGCGCCGACAAACTGCTGCGCCTGGAAGTGGATTTGGGAAGCGAAACGCGGCAGGTGGTGGCCGGAATTGCCGAGGCCTACGCGCCCGAATTGCTGATTGGGCGCAAGGTGGTTATTGTGGCGAACCTGGCGCCGCGCAAATTACGGGGCTTGGTTTCGGATGGCATGATCGTGGCCGCTTCCGTGGGCGAACAGGGTAAGCCCGTGCTGGCGGGGTTTCTGGAGGATGTGCCGGTTGGGTCGAAGCTGAAGTAGCGGGTAGTCGGTAGTCAGGAGTCTGGAGTTAGTTAGGCTGATGCGCTCGTAGCCAGGAGCTAGTTGCTGATGTTTGTAGATTCCCACGCGCATCTCGAGATGACGCAGTTTGATGGCGACCGCGGGCAGGTACTGGAGCGGGCGCGAGCGGCGGGAATTGACACCATCGTGGCCATCGGGAGCGGCACCGGTCCGGGCTCGCTGGCCTGCGGCATCGAACTGGCGGAGAAACAGGACTGGATTCTAGCCACTATCGGGATTCATCCGCACGAGGCCAAACTGGCTACGGACGCCGACTTCACAGAAATGGAGCAGCTGGCCAAGAATCCCAAAGTGATTGCCTGGGGTGAAATCGGGCTAGACTATTTTTACGACCACTCGCCGCGCGAGGTGCAGCGGGAGGTGTTGACGCGGCAAATGGAACTGGCACGCGCCGCCAAGCTGCCCATCGTGATCCACTGCCGGCCCTCCGACGGCAGCGACAACGCCTGGCAGGACTGCCTGCAACTGCTGCGCGAGCACTGGGCCAGCAGCGGGTTGGGAGGCGTGCTGCACTGCTTTACCGGACAACTGGAGCACATGAGGGCGGCGCTGGACATGGGATTTATCATGTCCTTCGCGGGCAATGTGACCTTCGCGAAAGCGCAAAACATCCGCGATGCTGCACGCGAGGCACCGCTAGACCGAATGTTGATCGAAACGGATTCGCCGTTTCTAGCTCCGGTTCCCCACCGCGGCAAGCGCAATGAGCCGGCTTTCGTGGTGGAGGTGGCGCGCCAAATCGCCGAACTGCGCGGGCTTTCACGGGAAGAAGTGGGGGAGCGCACCAGCCAGAACTTTTACGACTTTTTTAAATTGCATAGCTCTAATTTAAGTAGCACGCGATAATGGTGGTTTGATCTTATGCCAGAGAACTCATTCGATATCGTCAGCAAGGTAGACCTGCAGGAAGTCTCGAACGCAATCCAGCAGGCGCTCAAGGAAATTCACACCCGCTTCGACCTAAAGGATTCCAAGTCGAACATCGCGCTGGACGGCAAGGAAGCCATCATCCTCACCTCGCAGGACGACTATAAGCTGAAGGCGGTGAATGACGTTTTTCAGCAGCGGCTGGTGAAGCGCGGGGTACCGCTGAAAGCCTTGACCTACGGCCCCATCGAGCCGGCCGCGGGTTCCACCGTGCGGCAGAAAATTTCCATGCAGCAGGGGATTTCCACGGAAAAGGCGCGCGAGATCGTGAAGACGATCAAGAATTCCAAGCACAAGGTGCAGGCCTCCATCCAAGGAGACCTGGTGCGGGTGAGCAGCAAAGATCGCGACACGCTGCAAGCGGTGATCGCGCTGTTGCGCAACAGCGATTTCGGCATTGACATGCAGTTCACCAATTACCGTTCGGTTTGAGTGCAGCACCGTAAAGTGCTGCGGCATCGCAGTTGAAGGCGCAAAAGCGCGTTTCGTAAATGTCTTTCGAATATGGGCGAGGAGCCAAGCCTGGGCGGCTAAACCCGCACAGGGGCGAGATAGCTAGACGGAACAGCTAAAGCCGTGCCCTTGCGAAAGCGATTGTGAAGCGAGCTCCAGCAGAGACGACACAGTAAGTGGCTACCACGGCCCCCATCACGCTGCAGTCGGTATTTGAGCTGGTGCGCGAGGACTTGCTCGCCATTGAGCGCGAGTTCGGCGACGACACCGCCTCCGATGTCCAGGTGATCACCGAGATTGGCGAGTACCTGCGCAACGGCGGGGGCAAGCGGATTCGCCCGGCGCTGCTGCTGCTTTCGGCCAAACTCTGCGGCTACGAGGGACAGGGTGCCATCCGCCTGGGCGCGGTGGTGGAGATCCTTCACACCGCAACGCTGGTGCATGACGACATTATTGATGAAGCGCAGATGCGGCGGGGCCGTCCCTCGACTAATCATCAGTGGGGGAACTCGCGTTGCGTGCTGGCCGGCGATTGGCTTTACATGCAGGCGTTCAAGCTGGCGGTGCAGGAGCGCAACTTCCGCATTCTCGATGTACTGATTGACCTGACGCAGCGCATGGTGGAGGGCGAACTGCTGCAACTCGAGAAGCTCGGGCGCTGCATATCGCTGGACGAGCACCTGGAACTTATTCACCGCAAGACCGCCTGCCTATTCTCCGTAGCCATGCGCCTAGGCGGAATTCTTGGCGGAGTTTCCGCCGAAGAGGAAGAGCGCCTGGCGGAGTACGGGCGCAGCCTGGGAATGGCGTTCCAGATTGCCGACGACGTGCTCGACCTGACGGCCACCGAGGACGTACTGGGCAAGCCGGTGGCCAGCGACCTGCGCGAAGGCAAGGTCACGCTGCCGGTGATCCATGTTCTGGAACACTGCAGCACCGAGGAACGGCAGAAGATAGAAGCCGTGCTGCGAGAGCGCGCTTTCAACGGCTTCACCCACTCCGACATTCTGGCGATGCTGCAGAGGTATGGGTCAGTGGAGGCCGCCACCCGCCGCGCCCAGGAGTATGCGGAGGCCGCACGGCATGCCATTTGCACCTTCCCCGACTCGGAAATCAAGCGCGCCCTGCTGTGGGTGCCAGGGTTCGTGGTTTCGCGCGAAAAGTAAAGATCAACGCAGAGAAACT
>Ga0075426_10004255_pt1 | contig 10179 bp, 9 predicted proteins | sample SoiMethybrSBSTD5_FD_75304 | JGI IMG/M metagenome (GOLD analysis project Ga0075426, IMG submission 75304) | Bulk soil microbial communities from a Populus tree surrounding site in Tennessee, USA - Soil MetaG P. TD hybrid SBSTD5 | ecosystem: Environmental > Terrestrial > Soil > Tree plantation...
GTGAGGTACGCATACACGTCGGCGGAGAATTTCATCGTCTCGGCGAGTGACCGCGGACTGAATCCAAGCTCGCGCAATCGCAGGTACGGCAGCAGGAACGGCAGCGTCGCCGCGGCCACGACGACGCAGGCGCTACCGACCTGCAGCAGCACCCGTCGATCGCGCCACAGCGACCGTGTCGTCAATTCCCACGCGAGATAGATCGCCACGACGGGCGAAAAGAACACCAGGTAGTAGCCGCACGATAAGTTCTGCAGCCACCACGCGACGGCCGCGCCGACAAGGTAGGGGCGGCCCTGCGTGGCCGCCCGGTCCGTGAGATGGCCCTGCGTGGCCGCCCCACGTGCGAAATACCGTCGAAACCCGAACAGCGCGAACGGCATCCACGCCGACGACAGCACCTGCAGGTGCGGCGTCGCCGCGACGCGGTACGGCGCGAACGCGAAGGCCGCGCCGGCGACGATCGCCGCTTCGCGGCTGCCGGTCAGATCGCGCGCCAGCAGAAACGCGCCGAGGCCCGACAGCACGAACGTCGAGAGGAACAGCAGGTTGTAGCAGAGGATGGGATTCCGCGTGACCGCGTAGATCGGCAGGATCTGCAGCGCCTGCGGCAGCAGGTGCTCGGAGTAGGCGAGCGCGAGCGGATGCGGGTGAAAGATGTTCGCGCTCCACCACCCGCGCCCGAGATGTGTCGCGTCCCACGAGAGGATCCATGCGTTCAGCAGCGGATCGCCGAAGTCGCCGGGGACGTCGTGCGCCAGGCCGAGGACGAGCGGCCAGGTGAAGACGACGGCCAGGGCCGCGTAGAGCGCCGTCGCGGGCTTCACACGGCGCGGTGGATGCGGACCTCGCGCTCGTGCGCGATCTCGTCGACGATTACCGAGAGGATGGCCGCGGTCGGAATCGCGAGGATCGCGCCGACGAGGCCCCAGAGCGCGCCGCCCACGAGCAGCGCGACGAGCACCGCGACCGGGCTGACGCCGACCCGCCGCTCCATGATCTTCGGGACGAGGACGTTCGCTTCGATCTGGTGCAGGACGAGGAAGTAGCCGCCGACCATCAGCGCGAGCTTCGGCGATACGGTCAGCGCGACGCACACGGCCGTCACGCCGCCAATCACCGGCCCCACGATGGGAATCGTCTCGCCGATCGCGGCGACGAGCGCGACGACGTAGAAGTACGGCACGCCCATGAAACCGAGGCCGATGGCGGCGAACGTCCCCATCACGCCGGCGAGGACGAACTGCGCGCGCAGCCACGCGCTGACCTTCGACACCGCGGCGCGCGCCGCGGTCGCGACGTCGGCGCGGCGTCCGGCCGGCACGAAGCGCATCAGGTACTCGAACATCGACTGCGCTTCGATCAGCAGGTAGAAGCTGAGGATCAGGATCGTGACGAGGCCGAAGACGCCGCCGATCACGCTCGAGACCGCGACGAGCACCGTGCCGACGGCGTTCGCGCCCGACCCGCTCGGCGCGCTCTGCACCGCCTCGGCGAGCGTGATCTTCTTCGTCATCAGCTTGTACCGCAGCAGGAACGCCTGGAAGCGGTCGAACTCGTACGGCATCCGATCCCACAGCGCGGTCGCCTGGCCGATGAGCGGCGGGATCACGAGCAGGCCGACGATCACGAACACGCCGACGATCGCGAGATAGATCACGAGAATCGCAAGCCAGCGCGGCAGCCGCACGCGGCCGCCGGCGCGGCTTCCCGGCCGCTCGATGACGCGTACGAGCGGCGAGAAGCCCATCGCAATGAGCGCGCTGATGTAGATGAGGATGAGGGCTTCACGCGCGGCCCAGAGCGTGGCCACGAGGATCGCGACCGCCGTGATCGTCAGGACGGTCTGCACCATCCGGCGGGTGAAGTCGCGATCGGACAGCACCACCCGACGATTGTACGCTCAGCGCAGGTAATCGGCGGTAAAGGCGGCCATCAGATCGTAGATGTCGCCCAGCTCGTCGAGCGGCGCGAGGTAGACGATCCGCAGGAACCCGTCTTCCGCCGGCAGGCCGAAGCCCGATCCGTACACGCAGAGGACGCCGGTCGCGTGCAGCAGCGCCTTCACGAAGTCCTCGTCGGTCCGGCCCGGCGGCAGGGCGACGCGGGGCATCGCGTAGAACGCCGCCGTCGGCGCGACGCAGGTCACGCCCGGCATCGCGCGCAGCCGCGAGACCGTGAGGTCGGCGCGCGCCTTCAGCGCATCGCGGAACGCGACCTGGTGCGAGCGATCGCCGGTCAGCGCGGCGGCGACGGCGTACTGCATCGGCACGGTACTGCAGAGCCGTCCGTCCGCCAGCTTCCTGACCGCCGCGACGACGTCGTCCAGCCGCGACGATCGGCCGACGGCCATCCAGCCGGTGCGCCATCCCGGCGCGAGGTACGCCTTGGATAAGCTGGAGAACGAGATGATGGGCGCGTCCGGATCGAGCAGACCGAGCGGTTCGACGGGTCCGTCGAAGCCGAGGTCGCCGTAAACCTCGTCCGCGAGAATCGGGAGCCCGTGCTCCTCGGCGAACGCGAGCAGCCCGCGGCGCACGTGCGTCGGATAGACGGCGCCGGTCGGATTGTTCGGGTCGATGACGACGAGCGCGCGCGTCGCCGGCGTGACCAGCGTCCGCAGCTGATCGAGATCCGGCATCCAGCCGCGATCGGGATCGAGCCGGTAGTACTTCGCGCGCGCGCCGAGCTTCGCGAGCACCGCCGTGTAGAGCGGATACGTCGGCATCGGCACGAGGACCTCGCCGCCTTCGTCGACGATGGCGCTGAGCGTCAGCTCGATGCCTTCCGACGTGCCCGCGGTGATGAACACGCGATCCGCGCCGACCGGGAACCCGCGCGCCGTGTACTCGGCGGCCACCGCGTCGCGCGCCGGCTGGATCCCCGGCGACGGACCGTAATGGTTGTGGCCGTCGCGCAGCGCGCGTTCGACCGCGTCGACGAGATGAGACGGCGTGCGAAAGCCGAACGCGACCGGGTCTCCGATGTTGAGGTATCGAACCCGCGTCCCGGCGGCTTCGACTTTCTGCGCCTCGGCGACGATGTTCCGAATGGCGTACGTGAAGCGGTGGACGCGCGCCGCCGTCGGAATTCCCGTCTGAATCTTCGCCATCGTCACGCCGCAAATCTTAACCGAGCGCCGCGGCGGTAAAAGTTACACGCCCGACAGCCGCGAAACCTCGTCGATCGCGTAATTTCTACACGCGACGTCCACGTATCGCGGCTGCGCCACGCGCGCCGTTTTCAGATAAACGTAAATCCATCAACACTTTGAAGTGTTGGCAGCGTCCGTGAAGAAGGCCCGGGCGCGATGATGCGGGGCAAGCTCATCACCAGCGCGATTGCCGTGCTGTTCGTCCTCGGCGCTCACCCGACGCAGACCGCTGCGCAGAACCGGCCGGCGACGACGTTCAAGGCCGGCGTGGATCTCGTGCGCGTCGCCGCGGTCGTGCGCGATCACAAGGGGCGATTCGTCCGCGATCTGACGGCCGGCGACTTCGAGGTGCTCGACAGCGGCGCGCCGCGCCGCATCGCGGACTTCCGCAGCGACATCAGCGGCATCAGCGTTGCGCTGCTGTTCGACGTCAGCGGCAGTATGGAAGGGCAGCTGCCGCGCGCGCGCGAAGCGGCGTCGCACGTCCTCAGCTGGCTCGATGCCTCGGCGGACGAAGCCGCCGTCTTCACGTTCGACACGCGGCTCGAGGAGGCGGCGCCGTTCACGCGCGGTCTCACCACGCTGCCCGACCGGATGTCGAACGTCGTGCCGTTCGGGGAAACGTCGCTGCACGACGCGATTGCCGAAACGGCGAAGCGCGAGGGCGATCGTGAAGGACGGCGCCGCGCCGTGGTCGTGCTGACCGACGGCGGCGACAACGCGAGCCGGCTGCGGCCGGCCGACGTCTCCGCCGCGGCGAGCGCGATCGACGTGCCGGTCTACATCGTGGGCATCGTGCCGTCGATCGACAACCCGTCGGCCGACGTCGCGACGGCGTCGGCGTCCCATTCGGCGCTCGCCGGTCCGCTCGCGGATCTCGCCGAGCGCACCGGGGGCCACGTGTTCGTGGCGAGCACGCCGTCGCAGCGCAGCCAGGCGGCGCGGCAGATCGTCGACGAGCTGCGGCATCAGTACCTCATCGCCTTCGAATCGAGCGGCCAACCGGGCTGGCATCCGCTCGAGGTCCGCGCACGGCGCAAGGACCTGATCGTTCGCGCCCGGAGTGGATATCTCGCGGGGCAATCCAGCCTGGACGCGTATTAGGAGGACTCAAACATGCGGAAATTCCTCGTTGCTCTCCCCATCGCGGCGCTGGCGGTCGGCGGCTCGACCGCGTGCGCGACCAAGAAGTTCGTGCGCACCAGCGTCGGCGAAGTCAACGAAAAGGTCGATTCGCAGGGCCGCGCGATCGAAGAGACGCAGGAGCGTCAGCGGAAGAACGAAGGGCGCATCTCCGAGGTCGATCAGAAGGCCGCGTCGGCGGCGCAGTCGGCGGCGCAGGCCAACGACGCCGCGGCGGCTGCGCACAGCGCGGCGACCGAGGTCGGCGGGCGGGTCGACACGATGGACAAGGCGAACCGCCGTCTCGTCTACGAGGTCGTGCTGAACGAGAACGAAGGCAACTTCAAGTTCGGCAAGACGACGCTGCCCGACGAGGCGAAGCAGAAGATCGACGACATGGTGTCGCAGCTGCAGCAGGATCCGAAGAACGTCTACATCGAGATCGAAGGCCACACCGACGCCGTCGGCGACAAGGCCACCAACGAGCGCATCGGCCTCGCGCGCGCCGAGGCAGTGAAGAAGTATCTCTACGAGCGGTACCAGATTCCGCTGCACAAGATGAACGTGATCAGCTACGGCAAGGAGAAACCGATCGCCACGAACAAGACGAAGACCGGCCGCGCGCAGAACCGCCGCGTGGTCATCAAAGTGCTCGCGTAAGCTGCCCCGCACCCCGGCGGCGCCGGGCGACGACCCCGCCACTGCCACTGGCGGCCGCCGCGTCCGACGCCTCCGGGGATTTCGCACCCGCACCGCGCACCCGCACCCGCACCGCGCACCCGCACCAAAGCACCCAGCACCCAGCACCGAGCACCCAGCACCGTTCTCACGTGCTAGTCTGTCCCGCATGATTCGCACCGAACTGTCCCTGCGCCTGCCGAACACGCCGGGCGCGCTCGCCGGCGTCTGCCGCCTCCTCTCCGACGAACGCGTCAACATCGTCGCGATGGCGCTCGAGTCGGGCGGACAGCTGCGGCTCGTCGTCGACAACCACGTGCACGGCGGCGCGGTGCTGCGCGAGCACCATCACCAGGTCGGCGAGCGCGACGTCATCGTCATGATGATCCCGAATACGGCGGGCGCGCTGGCGCCGGCGCTGCGGCTCGTCGGCGACGCGGGTGTGAACATCGAGTACGCATACAGCGGCGCGGCCGACAGCGGCGCCATGGCCGCGGTCGTCCTCGGCGTCGAGGACGCGCAGCGCGCCTCGGCCGGCGCCGGAGTCTAGAGGCGCCATCAGCCATGAAACTGTTCGTGGAACCAATGAACGCCGTCGTGGTGGACGTCGATCGCGACGGGCGCGTGCGGCTCGAGCACGAGGACTGGATCGAGCCGACGCTGCAGGAGCGGCGCGCGATCATCTACGCGGCGGAGCACGAGCTCGCCGCGCTGACCGAGCTGCTCGATATTTTCAACGCGTGAAGTTCTTCGGCGCGGCGCTGGTCTTCTTCGCGGCGCTGACCGCCGCGATGACCTGGCCGCAGGCGCTGCACCTGGCCGACGCGGCGCACGATGCCGGCGATCCGCTGCTCAACGCGTGGACGCTGGCGTGGGTCGCGCATCAGCTCCCGCTGGTCCCCGCGCATCTGTTCGACGCCAACATCTTCTTTCCGGAACGCGACACGCTCGCGTACTCGGAGACGCTGCTCGCGCCGGCGATCGCGGCCGCGCCGCTGCACTGGCTCGGCGTCCCGGCGCTGCTCGTGTCGAACCTCGTCATGCTGTCCGGATTCGCGGTCTCTGGCGCCGGCATGGCCCTGCTCGTGCGATCGTTGACCGGGCGCGTCGGTCCCGCGATCATCGCCGGCCTCGTGTTCGCGTTCCTGCCATACCGGTTCGATCACCTCGCGCATCTGCAACTGCAGCAGACGCAATGCCTGCCCTTCGTGTTCTGCGCGTTCCATCGGCTGCTGCAGTCCGGCCGCGCGCGGGACGGCGTCGTGCTCGGCGTGTTCGTCGCGGGACAGATTCTGTCGTGCATGTATTACGGTCTGTTTCTCCTGCCGTACATGGCCGTCGTGTGCGGCGCGCTCTTCGCGATCACCGCCAGGCGGCTCGAGTGGACGGCATCGCTGCGGCCGTTGATCGTCGCGGCGGCAATCGCGATCGCGGCGGTCGTGCCGGTCGGCGTCGCGTACCTCGGCGCCCGCGCGACCGTCGGCGAGCGGCGCATCGCGGAAGTGGCCGAGGGCAGCGCGACGCTGTGGAATTATCTCGGCGTTCCGGCGGCCAATCGCCTCTACGGCGCCGCCTTCACCGCGTTCGGCGACGACGAGCGGCGGCTGTTTCCGGGCTTCGTCGCGATCACGCTCGCGCTCATCTCCTTGTGGCCGCGCGACTTCAACCTTCAGACTTCAACCTTCAGACTTCAGACTTCAGACTTCAGACTTCCGTATTCGCTCGGCCTGCTGATCGCCGTCGATCTCTCCCTCGGCGTCCACGGCATCACGTATCCGCTGCTCTATGAGTTCGCGGTGCCGTACCGGGCGTTGCGCGTGCCGGCGCGCATGGCGCTGTTCACCGGCTTTTCACTCGCGGTGCTGGCGGGATACGGCGCGGCGCGTCTCGAGAGCGCGATCGCGTCGGCGCGCGCGCGTCGCGCGGCGCTGGCGGCGGTCGGCATCCTCGTGCTGGCGGAGTCCTGGTCCGCGCCGGTCGAACTGATGCCGATCGTCACGGCGCCGCCGAGGGTGTACGCGGATCTGGTTCGCGAAGTCCGCGACGGACCCGACATCCCGATCGTCGAGTACCCGATGTCCAGGGCCGACGATCCGACCTACATGCTCTATTCGACGACGCACTGGCAGCGGCTGGTGAATGGGTACAGCGGATTCTTTCCGCCGTCGTACATCGAGTTCTCCGACGCGTTCCGCGGGTTCCCGGACGCCGGATGGGTCGGCGCGATTCGCGATCGCGGCGTGCGCTACCTGCTGGTGCACGGCGAGCGGATGATCGGCAACCGCTACGAGCGTCTCACCGCGCAGATCGAGCGGCTGCCCGACTTCGCGCTCGTGTCGCGCAGTTCGTCAGCGCGGTACGGTCAGCACGGGGAAGTGAGCCTGTATCGCGTCGTCTACCGGTGAGAGATAACGGAGAGGGGGACGGAGATAACGGTCTTACACAGAGAAACAGAGGAACGGAGACGAACGGAAAGAGCCCGTCGAGGGACGCCACGAATGGGCGGTGCCGCCACGCAGGGCGGCCCCTACGCACCGGAAGGGCGGCCTACGCACCGGTTTCTGTAGGGCAGCCCTACGCACTGGTTTTCGTAGGGGCGGCCCTACGTGGCCGCCCGTTCTACGCGGCCGTGGATTCTGTTCGTCCTCTGTTTCTCCGTTCCTCTGCGTGAGACCGTTGCCTCCGTCCGCTCCGTTGTCTCAAGCAGCCGTCGACGCCGGACTCTTCAGCAGATCCTCGATCGCCGCCGCGAACGTGTCGAGCTCCTCGAGCGTCGTGTAGACGTTCGGCGTCACGCGCAGCCCCTGGTAGTCGGTCCGCTTGATCGCCGCCGTGATGATGCGGTACTTCGACCACAGGAAGTCGTACGCCTTCGACACGTCGACGCCCTCGAGGCTGACGTTCGCGAGCCCCCACGCCTGATCGGGCAGCCGGCTGCTGAGGATCTTCACGCGCGGATTCTTTTCGAGCTTCGCGATCCAGCGATCCGACAGATAGCGCAGCCGCGCCGCCTTGCGCTCGATGCCGATCGCCTGGTGGAACGCGAGCGCCTCGGCGATGGCGTTGTGGTTTGCCGCCGGGTGCGTGCCGATCTCCTCGAACTTCCGGATGTCCTTCGCCCGGCCCGCCGCGGCCGGCGTCAGTGGCCAGAGCTTTTCGATGTTCTCGCGGCGCACGTACAGGAACCCGGTGCCGACCGGCGCGAGCAGCCACTTGTGCAGCGAGGTGCCGTAGTAATCGACCTCGAGGTCGCGCAGCCTGAACGGGAAGTGCGCGAACGCGTGCGCGCCGTCGACGATCGTCTGGATGCCGCGCGCGCGCGCCATGCGCGCGATGTCGCGGACCGGGAACAGCTGGCCCGTCAGGTTCGTGACGTGGCAGATGTGGACGACCCTCGTTTTCGGCGTGATCGCGCGCTCGATGCGCCCGGTCAGCTCCGACAGGTTCGTCGTCGGCACCGGGAACGAGATCTTCGTCAGCTTGATTCTGTCGCGCCGCACGCGCTGCTCCCACGTGTCGAGCATGCGGCCGTAATCCTGATCGGTCGTGACGACCTCGTCGCCCGCCTGGAGATCGAGGCCGAGCTGCGCGATCTGCAGCGCCTCGCTCGCGTTGCGCGTGATGGCGAGCTCGTCGGGATCGCAGCCGGCTTCAGCCGCGAGCTTCCGCCGCACCGTCTCGACGTTCGGCTCGAGCAGGTTCCACATGTAGTGAATCGGCGCCTGGTTCGAGATGTCGAGGTAGCGCTTCAGCGCCTCGTGCACGACGCGCGGGCTCGGGCAGGTGTAGCCGTTGTTGAGGTTGATGATCGTGCGGTCGAGCGTGAACGCCTGCTGGATCTCGCGCCAGTAGCTCTCGTCCTTCGCGAGGTCGGCCGCCGGCGTGTCGGCCGCGGCCGCCGTCGCCGACACGATCCGCTCGATCCAGTCGGTCCTGAACGCCACCGCGCCCAGCGCCCCGGCCGGAATCACCCTTCGCAGAAAGTCGCGTCGTCGCTGCATGGGCCACCTCTCGGATGCCGTATTATGACCTCTTCACAGAGGCCTGGCATGTCCAAACCCGACCCATTCCACTTCAGCCGTCGCGATTTCCTGAAATCGGCCGGCGTCGGCGGTCTCGCGACCGCGGCGGTGACCGCGGCCGGCGCCGCCGACCTCGAAGCGCAGGCGGGACCGCGAACGATCGGCCCCGGCGAGATGCCGGTCACGCTGACTGTCAACGGCCGCCGCGTCGACCTCACGATCGAGCCGCGCGTCACGCTGCTCGACGCCGTCCGCGACCGCGCCGACCTGACCGGCAACAAGCGGGTCTGCGACCGCGGCACCTGCGGGGCGTGCACGATGATCGTCGACGGCCGCGCCGTCTACTCGTGCTCGACGCTCGCGATCGAATCGCAGGGCAAACAGATTCGCACCGTCGACGGCCTCGCGAGCGCCGGCACGCTGCATCCGGTGCAGCAGGCGTTCTGCGACGTCGACGCGCTGATGTGCGGCTTCTGCACGCCGGGGTTCGTGATGGCCACCGTCGCCCTGCTCGAGAAACATCCGAACCCGACGTCCGAACAGGCGCGCCGCGGCCTCGACGGCAACATCTGCCGCTGCGGCACCTTCGTCCGCATCATGGAAGCCACCGTCGCGGCGGCGGCAAAGGGGGTGCGCCGTGGCTGAACAGGGTCGAGGCAACCAGCAGCGTCCGCCCGCGCTGACGCCGGAGGAGCAGGCGAAGTACGCGTGGCCGAAACAGCCGACGCTGCTCGGCACGCGCGTCAAGCGTCTCGACGGCCCGGACAAAGTCACCGGCCGCGCGCGCTACACGTACGACATCAACCGCCCCGGGATGATCTACGGCAAGGTCGTCCGCTCGCCGCATCCGCACGCGAAGATCACCGCGATTGATCTCTCGGCCGCGGAAAAGGCGCCCGGCGTGAAGGCGGTCCTTGCCTACAAGGACGCCGGGGCGGAGGTGATGTACCAAGGCGATCCGGTCGCGGCCGTCGCGGCGGACACCGAGGATCGCGCCCGCGACGCGGCGCGGCTCGTGAAAGTGGAATACGAGGCGCTGCCGCACGTGTCGAGCGAGGCGGCGGCGATGGCGCCGAACGCGCCGGTCGTGTTCCGCAACGGCAACACACGCAAAGCCTCCCTCGAAGAGAACGGCGATCTCGAGGCCGGCTTCAAGCAGGCGGCGCACGTCGTCGAGGCGACGTACTCGACGCACGTCATCAC
>Ga0075426_10004256_pt1 | contig 10178 bp, 8 predicted proteins | sample SoiMethybrSBSTD5_FD_75304 | JGI IMG/M metagenome (GOLD analysis project Ga0075426, IMG submission 75304) | Bulk soil microbial communities from a Populus tree surrounding site in Tennessee, USA - Soil MetaG P. TD hybrid SBSTD5 | ecosystem: Environmental > Terrestrial > Soil > Tree plantation...
CGGGAAGCTTCGATCTGACATTGCCAAAGAAGTGATGCGCCAAAGCGGTGCGGAAGGGATCGATTCAGCGCGCGAGAATTGGTGGGTTGGCCTTCGCGATGCAGAGAAAGAACAATACACCGCCGAAGGAACCGATTTCGAATCGGTCGAGTCGGACTACCGCCAGGGCTTCGAAGCTGCACTTAGTCCGAAGTTGCGCGGCAAGTCTTATGACGACGCGGTGAACTATCTGTCAGCGAACTTTCCGGAAACTTACGCCGAGCAATGCTTCCGGCGTGGTTACAAACGCGGGCAGGATTACTACGCGCGATTACTCGAAGAACAGAGTGCTTCGAGCTAAAACCAGAAACGTAAAAACAACAAAGCTCCGATCGAGTCTTGTGAACTCGACCGGAGCTCGATCCTTAAATCAATCTAAAAACGGAGCCTTCGGGTTCTTACCAACCGCGGTAACCGCCGCCGAACTGTCGGTAACCGACAGCGTATCCTCGACGGAATCCATCGCGATAAGCCGAGTCTCCTGAGCGGTAGTGGCTCGAGTTATTCGGGTTGGGAGATCTGCGGCTGCGAGCATCTTCCTGTCCCCGATCCAATCCGTCACGATAGCCTCTCTGCTCTTCGTAGCCGCCTGATCCGCCGTAGCCATACCCGCCGTAGCCATACCCGCCGTTGCCATATCCGCCGTACCCGTATCCGTTGCCGTAGCCATAACCGCGACCGTAATACGGATAGGTCCTCGGATAGACATAGACTCGAGGAGCGGGCGCTACAAAAACGCGGCCCCGGTCTCGTCGCCAGTCTTGAGCTCTGTCACGGTTGCGATCCCAATCGCGGCTGCGCTCTCTGTTCTGCTGTTGCCGCCACTCGCCGCGACGATCCCGGTCCCTGTCCCGGTCCTGAGCCTGAGCCGTTGTCCCAAACATAATGCCGGCGCTGAACAGGACCATGAATCCGAACGCTGCTCCGACAACTAATTTCTTAACTTTATCCAATCTCATAGTCTTGTCACCTCTCATTCGTTCACTGATGGTATCCCATCCTGCTATGTACTCCGTTTCATAAGATTGCCGAGTCTTGCAAAAGGTGGCCTGCCTTTGTTTTGGACGTACCCGGGACCAGCTCGGATCTTCGAGGCCGGACTCTATTCGTGCTCCGTTTCCTGAAGCAAGCGCGCCAGGTGATCCTTCCATACTTCAGGCAGAGAGTGAGTGCCGTGCCCGCGTGTCTTGTCGCTGATCGGAATTAAGACGTAGCGCCCCCGTCGGACGCGCTTGATCTCTTTCTCCAGAATTCCCAGCTCCGGTGGATTGACTTGATCGTCCGCCGAGTTTATCGCGAGTAGCGGCGCTTGAATTTTCTCGAGGTTAGGCGCCGGGTCATAGTCACGCGAGGCCTCGAACGCATACAGCATGTCGTTTGCATCTGTGCGAGCTAGCTGCCTGCTTACCATTTCATCGAAAAATTTATCGGCAGCCTCGCGAGTCGGTGCCTGCTTCTGCCATTGCTGAGGGCTGCTTGTCATAAAGATAAGCGTGTAGATTGCGGAGTTCAGCCCGCGCGGCTGCGATTTGTATTCTCCATTGTTCCAGTCGGGATCACTGCGTATCGAATCGATGACCATGCGCCTGGTCATTCGATTTCGTCCGGCAATTTGCACCGGCAGGCTCGCGAGCGGCATCAAAGCGTCCATAAAGTCAGGATATTTTTCGCCCCACAGCCATGTATGCATACCTCCCATCGAAGTACCCATGACCAATCTGAGATGATTCACCTTCAGACCTTCAGTTATGAGCCTGTATTCAGCGGTCACCATATCGTTGTAGACATAACGCGGAAAATGAGCGTGCAATCCATCGCTGGGCTTTGATGACTGGCCGTGCCCGATGCCGTCGGGAAGGATGATGAAGTACTTGCTCGCGTCCAGAAGCTGGCCAGGCTTGAACAGAACTCCGGCGAATTGTTCCGCGAGAAACGCGGCGCCCGACCCGCCCGTTCCGTGAAGAATGATCACAGCATTTCGAACAACGCCCGCGGCATCACGCCGTGGAGTCCCAAGCGTTCGATAATGTAGCTTGAGTTCGGGCAGTACTTCGCCGCTGTCAAACTTGAAATTGTGGATGACGAAGTCTCCCTGCGCCGGAACGAGATTGTTCTGAGCTTGAGCAGGTGAGCCAACAAGGGCGATCAATAAAACGCCGAACGCGAGCAGCAAGCGATGCATAACAATTCCTTCGTGATCAGAAGAAGTAAGTGTAGCCAATCCGAACCTCCAGCCGAACTCGACTTACAGAATAAATCGAGCACGATTCTTTCTCAACTGCTTGCTATAATCGAGCCGCTGAATCGGCTCGGATAATCTTTTGGTGCTCATCCGAAAGATTAAATTTAGGAGGACTGCGTTTGGTTGTTCACTTGATCGACGGTACATATGAACTCTTCAGGCACTTCTTCGCCGTGCCGCCTGCGACTGACGTGAATGGTCAGGAAATTGGGGCGGTCCGTGGCGTACTGCACTCGGTCCTTTCGATGGTCGAACGTGGTGCAACTCATATTGGCGTTGCCACTGATCACGTCGTCGAATCCTTCCGGAATGAACTCTACGACGGCTACAAGACCAGCGAAGGTGTTCCACCTGAGTTGCTCTCGCAGTTTCCGATTCTCGAAGAGGCGCTTGAAGCGATGGGAGTCGTAGTGTGGCCGATGACTTACTTTGAAGCAGACGACGCGCTCGCTTCGGCCGCGGCTAAAGCTGCTCAAGACGAGCGCGTAAGACAAGTAATCATTTGCACGCCGGATAAAGATTTGAGTCAGTGCGTTGTAGGAACGCGAGTCGTTCAATTGGATCGAAGACGCGAAACAATCCGCGACGAAGCCGGCGTTGTTGAAAAGTTTGGAGTGAGGCCGGAATCGATTCCGGATTATCTTGCAGTCGTCGGCGACAGCGCTGATGGTTTTCCGGGAGTGCCGGGATGGGGTCAGAAGTCTACGGCACTGGTCCTGTCGCAGTATCCGCGCCTCGAAGACATTCCGAAGGACTTCCGCGCCTGGCATCCGTCGATTCGAAGCGCCCTCCGGCTGTCGACTTCGTTATTCAACTCGTGGGAGGAAGCCCTTCTGTTTCGCACGTTGGCGACCTTGCGATTGGATGCGCCGGTGTTTGAATCAGTGGATGGACTTCGGTGGAATGGACCTCGCGAGAGGTTTGAAGAACAATGCCGAAGAATGAAATCAGTCGATTTGCTCAACCGCGCGCGTTCAGCGGCGAACGCTCTGCAACGTTAGTCCTATGCGTACGTCTCGTCAGTTATTTCTTTTCACGCTTCTCGATCTTGGACCAGGTATCCCGCAAGCCGATTGTTCTGTTGAACACGAGCTTGTCGGACGACGAGTCACGATCCACTGAAAAATATCCCAGCCGTTCGAACTGATAGCGCTTGCCTGCAGACGAACCTTCTAAGCTCGGTTCGACTTTGCATTCGGACAGCACTTCAAGCGAAGGGGGATTGAGATTAGCAGTGAAGTCCTGACCTTCTTCAAACTCGTTCGGATTCTCTTTCCCGAAAAGGGTGTCGTAGAGGCGAACCTCGGCGTCAACCGCGTGCGCTGCCGAGACCCAGTGAATGGTGGCTTTGACCTTGCGGCCGTCCGGTGTATTGCCGCCTCGTGTCGCCGGGTCGTAGGTGCAATGAAGCTCGACGATATTTCCGCCCTCATCTTTCACAATATCCGTGCACGTGATCAGATAACCATAACGAAGCCGCACTTCGCGACCGGGCGCCAGCCGGAAGTATCCTTTTGGAGGCTCCTCGCGGAAATCGTCTTGTTCGATGTAAAGGTTTCTGGAGAATGGAACCTGTCGTGTGCCCGCGCTCTCGTCTTCGGGATTGTTGACGGCGTCCATTTGCTCGACAAGATCATCGGGATAGTTGTCGATAACCACTCGCAATGGTCTTAGCACGGCCATCACGCGCGGCGCGCGCTTGTTCAGGTCTTCGCGAACGAAATGCTCGAGAGCCGATAGCTGCACCGTATTGTTCGTCTTGGACACGCTCAGGCTTGCGCAGAAGTTTCGAATCGCTTCGGGAGTGTAGCCGCGGCGTCGCATTCCGGACAACGTTGGCATTCGCGGATCGTTCCATCCGCTTACGCGACCGTCTTGAACCAGCGTCAATAGTCTGCGCTTGCTCAGCAGCGTGTAAGTTAGATTAAGCCGATCGAACTCAAATTGCCGTGAAGGAAAAATCCCGAGCTGTTCTATAAACCAATTGTAGAGCGGACGATTGTTTTCAAATTCCAAAGTGCAGATCGAGTGAGTCACCTTCTCGATCGAATCCGATTGGCCGTGTGCGTAATCATACATTGGATAGATGCACCAGTCCGCGCCCGTGCGGTGGTGTTCCATATGAAGAATGCGGTACATCACCGGATCGCGGAAGTTCAAATTCGGTGAAGCCATATCGATCATTGCTCGCAGCGTTCGCGAACCGTCGGGAAATTCACCTTTCTTCATGCGAGCGAACAGATCGAGGTTCTCCTCGATCGAGCGATTGCGATAAGGGCTCTCGCGCCCCGGCTCGGTTAGCGTTCCTCTATACTCGCGGACTTGATCAGCTGTCAGATCGCACACGTAAGCCTTTCCGGCTTTGATTAATTGAATCGCCCACTCATACAGTTGTCCGAAATAATCCGAGGCGTAAAAAAGCCCGTCCCATTCGAATCCGAGCCATCGGACGTCTTCCATGATCGAATCGACGTACTCGGTTTCTTCCCTGGATGGATTGGTATCATCGAACCGAAGATTACACTTGCCGCCGAACTCTGCCGCGAGTCCGAAGTCGAGGCAAATTGCTTTCGCGTGCCCGATGTGAAGGTAGCCGTTGGGCTCGGGGGGGAAGCGTGTTTGTACCCGCCCGCCGTGTTTTCCTGCTTTGATATCTTCGATGATAGTGTCGCGAATAAAATTAGAACGGCCGCCTGAGTCGGTCGATTCAGCCGCGTCGGCGTCGTCCTTGGATTGTGACGAGTTCATCGTGTGTTTTTCTCTCCTGCGCCAAAAGACGAATTATATATCTACGTCCAGAACCATAGCGAGGAGCGCAATGTCTGTTGGCGCGGTTGTGTGCTTCAAATTCGGGTTGAGGGTGCATGCAAATTCGAATTGTGATTTTGCAAACGTTCGACTGACGTGATAGTTTTGGGCCACGCGGATTTCCCGAAGAGCAGGAGGTTGTGAACTATGGCCCATCAATATATTGCGAACCTTTATCCGGCTGTGACTCAGACCGGCCCCACGCAACCGGTTTTGGGTATTTGTCTTTCCGGCGGCGGATCGCGCGCGTTGACTTGCGCGCTCGGACAATTGTCCGCGCTGAATTCGATGACGTTGCCGAATGGGCAACCGATTTTGAGCCCGGACCAATACCTATCGTCGGTCTCCGGTGGAAGTTGGGCATCGGTGTTGTACACGTTTCTGCCTCAGACCATTAATGGCAACAGCGTGAGCGACTCTGACTTCCTGATTCAGCCCGTTGGTCCGCAGTCACTGACGAAGGGCAATTCGAATAACAACACACCTGGAAACGTTTGCTATATGGGTCCGTATTGCATGGGAACGGCGCCGCAGCAATTCAGCCTTGCGAACATCGGAGTATTTCTGAAAGCGCTGATGGACGCCGGGTTCTTCCTTGCCCCATCGCAATGGAGCTGGTTTTGGATTGCCGGAATCGGTGAGATAATCCTCAAACCATTTGCGCTTTACTCGGCCACTTACCACTTGAGCGGTCCGTTCGTCCAGCCGAGCCTTATGTTCAGCCTGTTGCCGTATTGGGTGACGCAGAACATAACGAAATACAATCCGTCTCTTGGGCCATCGGATTTTTATCTCACGCGATCGGGGAGGCCATCGCTGATTGTGAACGCGAATCTTCTCGAGCACTACCGGCAGGCGAGTACTCCACAGATACCGATGCAGGCTACGCCGAAAGCGACCGGCGTTCTGGGTCAAAGTCCGGACGGCACGGTCGTTGGTGGCGGCGGCGTTGAGTCGTTCGCTTTCACCTCCACGCTGGACGGCCGCGGCCCTTTTGCGGGGACGGCCGCAGTCTCAACCAACCGAAACTACTCGTTGTGCGATATCGCTGGATGTTCGAGTGCGTTCTTCGCGTCGGTTCTATTGCAGTACATTGATAAAGCAGTCGATGACATCGTAAACGATCTTGTGGACTACTTGATCGACGATCTTGGCTGGCCCAAATTTGTCGCGGAAGAAGTGGGCCGGTTACTGAAGAAAGATCTCGAGTCCTTTACCAACGATGCTTCGGAAGTGATACCAGCTTACAACTACTGGACCATCGGCCAGGTGGACAATCCTTCGAACAACATCTTCGGCTTTTCAGACGGCGGAGACTTCGACAACGCCGGCATCCTTGGATTGCTTGCCCAGACGAACGTCGACAAGATCATTGCATTCGTTAACTCGGAGTGCCCGCTGAGCGGGACGGCGACGGCCCTGACGCTGGACCCGTCGATTGGATTGCTGTTCGGATATAATGGTGCGGGCTCCGGCGACCTCGACGGCGTGCAAGTATTTAACGACACGAATCCGTTGTATTCGAACGGAGCTTATGCGGCAGTGCAGGAGGGCCTGTACATCGCGAGTTGCGGCGGAGGTTCGACACTGGGTAAGTCGACAGCGGCGTTTCTGCAAGAGGGACTCGTGACGATTGAGAATCCAGTGGCGAATATCGCCGCCGGGCGAGTCGTAGACGTTTTGTGGGTATACAACAACCCAGTAAGCGACTGGGCGAGTAAGATTGTGGATCCTGGCATTCAGCAGGATCTTTCGCAGGTCTCAACTCCGCTTACCCCACTATGGAACTTCCCGAACTATGACACAGGCGCGCAGATTTATCTTGGAGTTGAGGCCGTCAATATGCTGGCGCAACTTTCCGCTTGGAATGTTGAGCAACTGAGCGCGACGATCGCAGCGTGGTTGGGATCGTAAAAGCGGAGTCTGACCCAACGATTCATTGCCGGATAGTAGTCTCCTAAGGCGATAATCCGACTAAAGTCAAACGCAGCGTTGGACGACCATGACCGTTAGATCATCTGATTTTGGACGCCCGGCGCGAAATGATTTTGCGTCAGCGAGGCAGGCTGCGGTCATCGCTCGCGGCGGCAGCGTGTGCCTCGGCTCGACCAGCTTACTCAGTCGCTCGATTCCGTACTCGGCTTCCAGCGGATTGCGAGATTCCGTCAATCCGTCCGTATAAAGCAACAAGCTGTCGCCGGGCTCGAGCTTCAATTGTCGAGCGACGTATTGCTCCCGGCAGAAGATTCCAATCGGCAAGCCGGTAGCTTCGATGCTTGCGACCTCGCCGTTCTTAATCAGTAGGGGCGGACAGTGCCCTGCATTAGCTAATTCGATTGCGCCGAAACGGTCGGCTCTTCCGCAGACCAAAGTGGCGTAATAAGCCGGCAACGTGCAATCGCTGAATACCTGGTTGGCACGTGCGACAAGCTGATCGACTGAGAGGTCGAGCGTGACCAGGCTTCGAAAGATCGCATGAAGGTGCGCCATTAAGAACGACGCAGCGATTCCTTTTCCAGACACATCTCCCAGGAGAAAAAACAGGTCGCCTCTTTCGGTTTGTATCAGATCGCAAATGTCGCCGCTCACCGGTCCGGCGGCTTCGTAGTGGTAGTAGGCTCGCCAGCCGTCGACGCTCAGATCCTGAGTCGGCAGAAGCTTGTATTGAACCAGCGACACGCTGTCCAAATCCTGTTGAAGTGCGCGCTGCTCCTGCGCGTTCAAACAATCAAGACAGAAGCGTGCGATTGGATCTTTTATCGCATCGTCTTCAATCGCGACATGGCAAGCCTCACAAATTCCGGCTGAACCTTCGTCCATTCTATGAAGCGCGGAATCCAATTCAGAAAGCAGCCCGACGAGGCGAGAGCCTTCTTCAGTTTCATCGATCGCCGTCTCGAGCCTCTTGCGCCAACCGATCAAATCCGAACGCAGATCAATTTGTGCAGTAGCCATTGCGTTTACCTCTTTGAAGTTCTGATCACTTCATTTCTCGTGTCTGTTTCTAAAGACTCGGTGTCATTAAAACGATGAAATACACTCTACAGTTCCGCCTGAAACGCTCACGGTTGCTTGATTTGCAGACGTGGCCAAATGAGTCCAGCGAAAGCTCACATCGCTTGAATGCTAAGCTGGATTTGAGACGAATTCTATCCGGATCTTGGCGTTGAACTAACCGTTGTTAGTCGTTGTCGATCAGAGTGCGAATGTCTTTCTTGTGCTTCTCGCGACGCTCTTCACGACGGCGTTTGTCTTCAAATTTCCTGGTGGGAAGAATAGGCGCGCGCTCGCGAGGCCTTAATTTTTCCTTCTCAATCGTAATCTTGTCAGGTTGTTTCGCCATTGCGCTTATTATACTCCGGCGCAATTCAATATTCAGGAAAAGCGCGCTTCCGCGAGACTTCCGCGCCTGATATATTCTCTACCGCTATGAAAAGGAAGACCAAACGTACAGTCCAGGTTGTCATTTTTCTTTTGATCGCGGCGAGCCTCACGTTTTCTGCCATCGCCGCCAATGACAAGCTCGCGAATATTCCGAAGTCTGAATACCGCGAACGGCGTCAGAAGCTGCTCTCGCAGATCAAAGACGGAATCGTTGTGATGATCGGAGCACGCGAAGAAGACCTCGGCGAAGTCGGGCGCTTTCGCCAGCATAACGATTTCATGTACCTGACTGGCGTTCAGACGCCGGGCGCTTATTTGATATTCGTTCCTGCAAACGGGATTCCGGGTAAGCCTCAACACGAAACGGTTTTTATTCCGCCTCGTGACATCAAACACGAGCAATGGACCGGAGTTCAGATTGGACCGGGACCTGACGCCGAAGAGCTCTTTGGCCTCGAAGCGGTTTCGTCGTCCGCAACTTTCAAAGAGCGGTTGAATCAAGTGCTCGCGCAACCGGGGGAGGGCAAACCGCCGGCGAAAATCTATACAGTAATTCCAAGCGGAAACGGTGCGGACATCAGCCGTGAGAGCCGCTTCGTCGAGATGCTGCGGCAGAGTTATCCGAAGAATGACATCGTCGATGTTTCTAGAATCATTGCCGAGCTGCGCAAAATAAAATCGCCCGCCGAGATCGATCTGCTTCAGAAGGCGGTCGATATCTCGATCGAGGGTCATCGCGAAATAGTCCGCGAGATTAAGCCGGGCGCTTATGAATACGAAGCACAAGCAGTGCTCGAAGCTGCGTGGACCCGGCTCGGTTCAGAGCGCCCGGGATATCCGTCGATCATTGGGTCGGGAATCAACGGAGCAACTCTTCATTACAACGAGAATCGAAGACGCATCGAAGCCGGCGAATTGGTTGTTGTCGATGCCGCGGCTGAGTACAGCTACTACACCGCCGATATAACCCGCACGTTCCCCGCTTCAGGAAAGTTCTCGCCGCGCCAGCGTGAGGTATATCAGCTTGTTCTCGACGCGCAGCGGGCTGCGGAAAAAGCTTTTGTGCTCGGACGGTCAAGCATTGCCGATCTTCAGCGCGTTGCGAGAGACGTGATGAGGTCCAGCCCGTTGCGAGATAAGCACGGTGAGCCACTCGAAAAGTATTTCATCCACGGTCTGGGTCATTGGATCGGAATGGACGTGCATGACGTGGGGAGCTACGGCGTGTTGCCGGTAGGTTCGGTGTTCACCATTGAGCCCGGAATTTATCTCCCCGAAGAAGGCTTCGGCGTCAGGATCGAGGATAATTATCTGGTCACGGACAAGGGGCTTGTTAAGATGAGCGCAAAGCTGCCTTCTGACCCGGGCGAGATCGAGCGGATGATGGAAAGGTCTCGTGCGCATTGAGTGAATTGTGTTTTCACCGATGAATGTACCGCTCATCAGCTCGAATCGTAACCAAATTGAATACTCGCGTCGTCGAAGACTTTAATATTGACCTGAGGCTTTCATCACCTTAATATTCAGTGCGATCGCAGGCTTCACTCCCCCGATCCAAGCCCCAAACTAAAAACCTGACGGCCAGTTGTTCTTCGGAGCAATTTGCCAAGCGAGATGCGATGGAAATCAAAGGCAGCATTCTCGAATCACGTCTTCAGTTTGTAGCGGAGCGGTTCGGTCCAAAGGCGGTCGACGACGTCTTATC
>Ga0075426_10004257_pt1 | contig 10178 bp, 7 predicted proteins | sample SoiMethybrSBSTD5_FD_75304 | JGI IMG/M metagenome (GOLD analysis project Ga0075426, IMG submission 75304) | Bulk soil microbial communities from a Populus tree surrounding site in Tennessee, USA - Soil MetaG P. TD hybrid SBSTD5 | ecosystem: Environmental > Terrestrial > Soil > Tree plantation...
ATCGATCGGGGTAACCGGTGCGTCCAGTTCCCGCCGGACCAACGAGTCGCGAGGCTGGTCGCTGCGATGCCGATCCTCGGGCAGTACCGGCCGTTGTCGGATGTTCAGTGTTACGCGAAGGGGACGCTGGCCGTGTGCGACGGCGTCTTGAAGCACGGCCACTTCGGCGTCAGCCTGGCTCGCTTCCGTGTCCACCCAGATGGCTCGGTCACCCCCGTCTGCCCCTCCAAGCGCGGCCAGGATACGACCAGCGTGTTCTGCGTCGAATGACCCGGGCGCGGCCACACCCGGTGTGCCTGCTCTTATTCGTTGGTCTGGCGGCCTTCTTCAATAGTGGCTGTGGCCAGATAGCGGGTGATTGCAGCGGCGGGGTCTTGAGCGGCAACACCTGTGTGAACACCCAGATGGCGGTGCATTGGACTGACGCCAGGGCGACGGCGGTGGCCTTGGCGTTCGACGATGCACCCGATGTCAGGGGGAGACTCACGCAGGCACGGTGTCGAATCGTCGCCCGACTTCCCGCCTACGAAGCACGGTCTGTCTGCACGGGGGAGTTCGCGGCGCCCAACCAGGAGCCGCGGCGGGTTGTGGTCGCGTTTAACCTCAGCGGCATCGGTGCGGTGAATCCGGACTGTGCGAGATGTTGGAAGTCAAGTCCCTATTGTTCGGGCAAGGGTCAATTGGCAGGTGGGGGCTAAGGGCACCCGATCACATCCACACCCGTCTCGCGGTCATGCTCGTACTAGCTGGCGCGGTGATACTGGCGGGCACTGTCGTAATGGCGGTCGTGTGGAAGCCGCCGGGGCTGCGCCAACCCTAGTGGTGAGCGGCTCGGTGCTTGCGGGGTCAGTAGCTCGTTCGGCGGCTTGGCAGCACCGCGCAGATGATCACCGGGATCACGCCGAACAAGAAGCCGAGCAGCGCCCAAACGACGGTGCTGCGGTTCTTGTGGCTGGCGATCGCTGCGCACACCACCGCTGAGATGAGCGCGCCGAAAAAGAAGGCCTGCTGAGTCGTCGTCATAGGGCCATGATCGGCTCTGCCGAATCGGCGCATGTCACTCGTCCGAGTGGTTGGCGGTTAGCCCTTCGCCCCGAACGACTATTGCGGCTCCTCCTCCAAGATCTCGACGTAGCCCTCGGTGGCGTGCAGGCGGATGCGCTGCCCATCACGGATCCGCCGGGTGGCGTTGTCCACGCCGACGACCGTGGGCAGGCCGTACTCGCGCGCGATCACGGAGCCGTGGGTCATCAGGCCTCCCACCTCGGTCACGAGGCCGCCCGCAGCGACGAAGGCGGGCGTCCAGCTGGGGTCGGTGTAGGCGGTGACCAGTATGTCGCCGGCCTCGAGGTCGGCGTCCGCCAGGTCGAGGACGACGCGGGCCCGGCCTTCGACGGTGCCGGCTGAGGCCGGAAGGCCCACCAGCGCGTCGGGCGGCAGGTCGTCCCGCCGGTGGCTCCCCATCAGGCACTCACCGTCCGAGGTCAGCACGCGCGGCGGCGTGAGCACGGCGTACGAGCGGAACGCCTGCTCGCGCTCGTCGATCAACTGGTAGTCCACCTGGTTCGTGCGCGCCACGTCGTGGAGCTCCTCGAACGTGAGGTAGAAGATGTCCTCCTTCTCACGGAGCACGCCGGCACCCACGAGGCGCTCGGCCTCTCGCAGCAGCGCTCGTTTGTAGATGAAGTAGCGGCTGATCATGCCGTACTTCGGATACTCGCGGTACCCCATGAACGTCCGCACGAGGTCGATCCTGCGCTTCGTCTCGCCGGCTTTCTGCTCTCCGTCCGGCAGCGCCCGCAGGCGCTCCAGCAGCTCCCGCTCCTTCTCGGCGGCCTCTTTGCCACCCTGCTCGAAGCGACGCTCGCCCGCACCGGGCTCGAAGCTTCTCACGTTGCCGAGGATCAGCGGCACCAGCGTGGAAGGCCGCTCGCTCCAGCGCGGTCTGGTGATGTCCACCTCGCCGGTGCAGCGCATCCCGTAGCGCTCGAGGTAGGCCTCAATCGCGTCGCGTGCCTGAGGCCCGCCGTCGATCGTCGCGACCTCGTCCAGGAAGCCGTCGTCGTCGCCCACCCGCTCCAGGAACGCGACCAGCTGCGGGTGCGGGCGGATCACGTCGGCCACGTCTAGCAGCGCCAGCCCCATCTCGGAGGTGACGTTGTTCGGGACCGACTGCGAGAGCTTGTCCGCGGCGTTCTTCTCGCCCAGCCACTCCTCGAGCTGGTCGTTCAGCCACCAGGAAGCGTCCATCGCCGCCATGAAGGTCTGGTGGCTGCGCGAATCGAACAGCAGGCGCCTCAACTCCTGCAGGTCGGCGAGGATGAACTCGAACAGCTCCGGCCCAGATCTGCCGCGGATGTCGTGCCGCACGCGCGCGAGCGATTCCTGGGTCTCTGCGATCAGCTCGGCGACCCTGGCCGGGTCGGGCTCGATCGGCTCGGCAGGGGCGGCGGCAGCGGGCAGCGCAGGGCCGGGGCCTTCGGGCGGGGCGGGCAGGAAGTCGTCGCGCTCGATCACGGTCTCGAGCGCATCCCGCAGCAGGGGATCGCCCTTGCCAAACAGGTCGAGCAGGGTCGTCCGGCTTGCGGGCGTGGCCAGGATCGTGGTGACGTCGACGAACAGCCTGCCCCCGGCGATGCTCATCGGCCGCGGGGTGGTGAGCTGCCACATGGAGAGCCCGAGCGGCTTCATGGGGTCGGTCATCATCTGCTGGTGGCCGACCGAGACGTACACGCGGTTGGTGTCGTCGGGGGCCGGCGGGATCGGAAACAGCGTGGTGATCGGCCGGCTCTGCACCACGAAGAACTCGCCGTCCGCCAGGCACCACTCGACGTCCTGTGGGCAGCCGAAGTGCGCCTCGATCCGCCTGCCAAGTTGGGCCAACTCCACCGCCTGCGCATCGCTCAAGGCGGGCTGGTGCTGGCGCTCGGGAGCGATCGCCCGCTCGTGCGTCCCGCCCGCCGGCACGGCGTGAATCGCGAGCCGCTTGGCGGAGATCGTCCGCTCGACGACCTCGCCGCCGCGCACCTTGTAGACGTCAGGCGTGATGCGGCCCAAGACCAGCGCCTCGCCGAGGCCAAAGCTCGCCTCCACCGACGAGACCGTGCGGTTGCAGGTGACAGGGTCGGCCGTGAACAGCACGCCCGCCGATTCAGGTAGCACCATCTGCTGAACCACCACGGCCATGGAGACGTGCCGATGGTCGATGCCGCTACGCAGGCGATAGGTGACCGCCCGCTCCGTGAACAGCGAGGCCCAGCACCGGCTGACGTGCTGCAGGATGGCGGCCGGTCCCACCACGTTCAGGTACGTGTCCTGCTGCCCGGCGAAGGACGCCGACGGCAGGTCCTCGGCCGTCGCGCTGGAGCGAACGGCGTAGGCGGCGTCGTCGCCCAGCTGGGCCAGCCGGGCGGTGATCGCGTCGGCCACGTCGCTGGAGATCGCGACCCCCTCGATCGTCTGGCGGACGTCGGCGCTGATCGTGTGGATCGCGTCGCCGTCATCCGGATCGACGCGCGATAGCGCGTCCAGCTGGGCCGGAAGCGACGGCGCGTCCGCCAGCATGCGGCGAAACGCCTCCGTCGTAACGCAGGCGCCGGCCGGCACGCGGATGAGCTCGACGCCCGCGAGCTCGCCCAAATGGGCGCCCTTGCCGCCAACCAGCGCGACCTGCGTCCGGTCGGTCTCCTCGAGACCCACCACGTAGCGGCTCACCCGCTCACATTCCTCCGCGTTGCATGCGGGCATCATGGTCCCGGCGACTCCCCGCCGCCCAATTGTGTCGGGGGTCCGTGGTGGTGTGAGGCATCGGGCGGCCGGTGTCTTCCCCCGCCAAGTCTGGCCGGCCGCCCCTGAATGCCCTACTGCCGATTCATCGGGAGTCAGCCGCCTAAGAAGACTCCGGCCGGTTCGGCTACTGAAATGATCGGTTGCAACGGCCCGAGGCCGGATCCCCAGTCGTGCAGCCCGGAGCTTGCGTTTCGCTCGATCGAGCCACTCGGTCGGGGGAGCTTTGCCGCACAAAATGCGCGTGTTGGGTGTCGGCCCGGGGGGTTCTGGCTCCGAACGCTTGGGGTTGCGACTGGGAGTGCCGATCCAAGTCTTGTCGTAACTGATCTCGTGCTACATCCGGGAGAGAACGTGTCTGTAACGCGTGAAAAGAGACAGGTCTGGAGGGAGTCCGTTTGCGTCGGCATCCTCGTGGTTGATGACGATCCGGCGGCTGCCTCGAGTGTGTCCCAGGTGCTTCGGCAGCAGGGATATCGGACAGTGCTGGCCAGTGATACCGAGGACGCCCGTCGCCGACTGCGCCAGGGTGGCGTCAATCTGGTCGTGTGTGACGTGCGGTTACCGAGCGAGTCGGGGCTGTCGCTGGCCCAGGAGATCGCATCCGACCACCCCGAGGTGGGCGTGGTGATGATGAGTGGATGGGGCGATCTACGCACCGCGGACGCTGCGTTCGAATCGGGCGCCGATACGTTCCTGGCCAAGCCGTTTCGTGCTGAGGAGTTGGTGATCGCGGTGTCAACCGCGCTGCGGCAGCTGCGCTCGCGTGTCGAATCGCAGGTCACGCATTCGCGGTTGGAGGAGGACGTCGCGCATCTGCGGATCGCACTGAGCGAGGTCAACTCATCGCTCGCCGACGCTCGACGCGACATGCTCACCCGGCTTGCATTCGCGGCCGAATGTCGCATACCGGGGATGGGCGGTCACCTGGGCCGGGTGGGCGCAATGGTGAAGGCTCTGACCGCGCACATGGGATGGGAGCCGGAACGAGCCGAGCTGGTGGGGGCTGCCGCGACGCTGCACGATGTCGGCAAGATCGCAATCCCCGACCAGGTGCTCCTGAAACGGGGGCCACTGACCGACGACGAGCGGCGCGTGATGCAGCGCCACGCGCTGATCGGCCACGAGATGCTGGCGGGGTCGGATGACCCGCTACTCGAGACGGCGGCGACGATCGCCCTGGCGCACCACGAGCGGGCGGATGGCACGGGCTATCCGTACGGCCTCTCCGGCGACGAGATTCCCGTGGAGGCGGGTGTGGTGGCGGTGGTCGACGTGTTCGACGCGCTTCTCAGCACCCGCCCACACCGCGACTCGATGACGGTGCCCGAGGCACTCGACGAGATCGCCTCCGGCCGCGGCGGTCTCCTGCCTGAGCAGCCGCTGGCGGCGCTGGTCGCGAACGTGGATCACCTGCTGGTGGTTCGGCAGGCGAGCGAAGTCAGCATCACCGACGATTGACACGCTCTCGGCTCGGCGCCCGCTGCGAGCCGCGTATCAGCGCTTAAGCGGCCGAACGGGTGTCGAGCCGCCGCCGGATCTCTTGTGCCAGCTGGCTGGGTGTGAATGGCTTCTGTAGCAGCGCCCAGGCTCCCTCCTCGCCACGCTCGTTCAGGAGCTCGAGGGACCGCTCGGGGTAGCCGGAGACGTAGAGGACGGGCAGGCCGGGATGGGTCTGGCGCAGCTCGTCAACCAGCTGGGGACCGCTCATGTACGGCATCACGACGTCGGTCACGACCAGGTCGATGCGGGGCTCGGCCGAGGCGAATGCCCCGAGCGCATCATCGCCGTTTGATGCGGCCACGACCCGATAGCCGTGCCGCTCGAGCGCCAGCTGCAGCGGTTCGCGTACGCGAGTGTCGTCTTCGACGAGCAGGATCGTCTCGCTTCCGCGACCGTCGCCCTTCGGTTGCAGCGCTCGTGGCTCGGGCTCTTCCGCGGCAAGCGGCAGGCGGATCGTGATCGTGGTACCGCGGCCGGGCCGGCTCGCGACGTCGATCGTGCCACGGCTGGCGGTGACGATGCCATAGACGGTGGCGAGGCCGAATCCTGCTCCATCTCGGTCGGGCTTGGTTGTATAGAACGGTTCGAATATATGTCGGAGATGCTCTGGATCGATTCCGCGGCCGGTGTCGGTGACCTGGAGCACGACGGATTCGGTCATCTCGTCGCATTCGACGCCGACGTTGATCGACAACAGCCCGCCGTCGGCCATGGCGTCGCGACTGTTGACCGCGAGGTTGAGGAGCACCTGTTCGATCTGGCTGCGATCCGCCTTCACCGGGATTGGCGCGCGGTCGACGCCTATCTCGAGATCGACGTCCTCGGGGATGAGTGTGCGAAGCAGGTCGCGCATGCCAAGCACGGTTTCTGCGAGGTCGATGACCTCGACGCGTCTCAGTTCGGGCTGTCCGAACACGAGCAGCTGTCGGGTGAGGGTGGCCGCCCGATCGATGGAGCGATCGATCTGGGTAACGCTGTGGATGTGTTCGGGCGCCTGGGGGTCTTGTGACTGGCCCAGCAGCCAGTTGTAGCTCCTGATCGCCAGCAGGATGTTGTTGAAGTCGTGGGCAACGCCGGCCGCCAGACGGCCAATCGCCTCCATTTTCTGCGTTTCGCGGAGCTGCTGTTCGAGGCGGCGTCGCTCGGTGACATCGACAGCGATGATCATGCTCCCCGTCTCGTTGCCGGCTGGGTCTCTGAGCACCGATGCGCTGAACGCGACGATCCGTTCTGAGCCATCGGAGTGGCGGATCGTCCAACTTGGCCGGGTTGATTGACCGTCTGAATCAGCGATCTGGAATGTGACTTCCGGCGGCAAGGGGTTGTTGAGCACGGCGCTTGCGGGGCGGCCGAACAGGTGCTCGGCTGTGCGGTTCCAGGTAACGACGCGGCCGTCGTTCTCGACTTCGATCACCGCGACCGGCGCTGCTTCGATCAGCGCCCCGAGGCGGATGGCGGCGTGGTGTGACTCCTCCTCGCTCGCGGTCGCGATTGAGAGCGCTCTGCCAAGCCTGTGGGACAGCAGGTAGATCAGCACCACCGGCACCATCATCGTGCCGATCGGGATCAGCCAGGCCATCGGCGTCAGGTCGGCCCGCGCGTCGAGGATCCAGGCGAACGCCAGGCCCACTGCGACGATCTCGAGCAGCAATGCACGAATGCCGAAGAAGTACGCCGAGAAGATCAGCACCCACAGGTACAGGAAGGCGTAGATGTGGGCGCTGTGGCCGACGTAGTACGTCCCCGCAGTGACCAGGGCCGTGCCCGTGGCCGCGAGCACACCGAACGTCCACAGCGGGAAGCGCGCGCCGCTGAGGGTCGTGAGCCCCGCGATCGCGATCGCGATCACCGAGATCAGGAACACCGCCCGTTCATTCCGATCGGGCGATCCCTGGAAGGCGAGCGATGCCAGGCCAACGCCGCCTCCGGTGACGAACAGCCCCGCGCAGACTCGCGCGATCGTTGACTGGGCGGTTGCGGGCTGGGCAACGGAATCGACGCTCATCAGACGATCCATCCCTCCCGGATCGCGACGCCCACAGCCTGCGCGCGTGTGTCGGCGTTCAGCTTTCGCATGACGTCGGCGATTCGCGCCTGCGCCGTTGTTCGCGATGCCGAAAGTGCCAACGCGATGTCCTCGGTGGTCAATCCGTCGGCCAGCATCCGCATCAGCGTACGCTCGTCACCCGTAAGGCCGGCCGGCTTTGACCCCATCCCGCTGAGCAGCGGCGTTGCCAGGGTCGGATCGATGTAAGGGGCGCCGCCGGACACCATCCGGATCGCTTGAATCAACTCACTGAGGGGCGCGTCCTTGACCAGGAACCCGCTGATCCCCGCGTCGACAGCGTCGGTCAGTCGCGCCACGTCGCCGTAGCCGGTGTACAGGAGTATGGCCGTGTCGCGGCCGCTCTTCTCGATCACTCGCCGAGCGAGTTCGATACCGTCGATGTCCGGCAGGTGCAGGTCGACCACGGCGACGGCCGGCCGCAGCCGCTGGATCTCGTCGACCGCGGCGGTGCCGTTCGACAGCGCAGCGACCACTGCGACGCCGTTTGACTCGAGGAAGCGGCTGACGGCGTCAAGTACCGCCGGGTGGTCGTCGACGAGCACGCAGGTAAGCCCGTGGTCATGCGTGAGAGCGTCGGATACATCCACCACTGGATCGGTTCGACTATCGATCGGGATCGCCTCCCCGGCGATACCGGCGCTCGCGTCGCCGGCAACCTGCGGGCCGTTCCTGACCGCAGGTGAGCGTGTAGGGGCTTTATCGACTCGACCCCGGATTCCCTTAGCCGTACCCCGAACGGGGGAGAGCGGCCGTGCGTTTCGCCGCTGTCCGATGCTCCCTGGGGGGAACACCCGGGACCCTGATGGGCCGATGAACGGAGCAATGAGGCGCAACCGCGATTGTCGTGATCGCCGGGATAGGGAAAGGTCCGGGCAGCGACGTTGGAGCGTTAAGGCCGCTCCATCACACGGCGGGTTGGTGGCCGGTCTCTCGGGGGGGAGGCCGGCCATGCGCCACCACGCGGCGGGCCGTCGACGATGACGACGTTCAGCTGGGACCGCAAGTGCCTGTTGTTCACCAACCATGCACTTGTGCTGGGGGTGATCGCGGCCGATCCCGCCGTGCGGATCCGTGACATCGCCGAACGCGTCGAGATCACGGAACGGGCGGTGGAGATCCTGCTCCGGGACCTGATCCAGGTCGGTTTCCTGACCAGGAAGCGGGTCGGACGGCGAAACGTCTACGAGGTCCACCGGCATGAGAAGCTCCGCCATCCACTGATCGACGAGCGTGACGTCGGCGGTGTGGTCCGCGCAATGCTGCCGGTGAAGAAGCAGCAGCCGAAACCGGATGTCGCGTTCGCCAATTCGCGCATCTCGCCGGCAATACCCGAACAAAGTTTCGCTCGTGCCGCAAGCATCGTGCACCCGATGAATATGTCGACGGTAACGTCGACGAAGAAGGGGGTCACGATGAAACAGGTCCTGGTGTATGCCGTGGTCGCCGTGCTGCTGTTGTTCGCATCAGCTGCGCTGGCTGCGACCACCAGGTGGCACCGCGCCCAGCACGACCCGGCACCGGTTCACCGCACGCCAGGCACCCAGAAGCAAGGACGCGCGCAGGGCGCGCAGAGACCGCCTACCAGCGCTTTCTCGAATCCAGCCTCAAAGCCACTGCTACCTGCGGATCGGATACGACACCGATACCCCGCGAACCTGCGCACGGGCATACACCGAGCCACCGCAGATGCGGGAGGTAGCCAGCCGGCTGGAGGCCGGACATCCGATACGTCGCAAGGCGCGACGGCTACAGTCGCAGGCGCCACGGTTGGCGTAACGACATCCGGCGACGGAATCAACGTCGGGATCGGCGAGAAGCGCACGGGAACCCAGGTGCACGTTGGCGTCGGTAGCGGTGGGATCACCGTCACCGCCGACCCCGTCGCACCCGGTCACCCCCCGGACACCGGCAGCGCCCAGCCCGTGCTCGGGGACCTCCCGATCCACGTCGGTCTCTAACAGCGATTGATTCGCTAACCGCTGACACCCGGGCGAAAGCCCAGGAGCGATGCGGCCCTGGAAGACCCTGGACCCACCCATGGCGGGTGCGCAACGTGGCACCCGCCAGGGGCCGGCCCACCGACGATTACTCCGACACATCGAGACGCCAACCATGATCACACGGGCACCGAACAACCTCAGTGAAGTTGCATCCACCTCCGCGATTGAATCGCGGCGGGTCGCGCGCCAGGCGTCGCTCGTGACGATGACACGACGCGAGACGATGTATCGACTCGCCCTCGCCGCGCAAGTCCGCCACCCTCACCTGGTCGGACATCTGGAGCGGGTCGCCCAGTACTCGGCGATGCTTGCGGAGGCCGTCGGCAGACCGACCAATCGCAGCCAGTCGATTCTGATGGCCAGCTGTCTCCACGACATCGGGAAGATCGGGATACCAGACCGCATCCTGGACAAGCCAGGACCGCTCACCGACGCCGAACGCGCCGTGCTCGAGCGGCATCCCGCGATCGGCCACGCACTGCTCACCGATTCCGGCGACGACCTGCTCGAACTCGCGGCAACAATCGCGCTGACCCACCACGAGCGCTTCGATGGGACCGGCTATCCATCGGGGCTGACTGCCAAACAAATACCTCTCGAGGGGCGCATCGTCGCGATCGCCGACGCCTTTGATGCCATGACCAGCGACCGGTCGTACCGACCTCGGCGCAGCGTCGGCTACGCGGCCGAGGCCCTCGACCGCGGGCTCGGAACGCAGTTCGACCCCACGCTGGTCGAGCACTTCCTGGGCATCCTTCCGACGATCACCGACTTGATCGACGCGGGACCCGAGGCACAGCTTCCGCTGATAGCCCTGATCG
>Ga0075426_10004258_pt1 | contig 10176 bp, 8 predicted proteins | sample SoiMethybrSBSTD5_FD_75304 | JGI IMG/M metagenome (GOLD analysis project Ga0075426, IMG submission 75304) | Bulk soil microbial communities from a Populus tree surrounding site in Tennessee, USA - Soil MetaG P. TD hybrid SBSTD5 | ecosystem: Environmental > Terrestrial > Soil > Tree plantation...
ACGGTGCCGAACTCGAACAGCCGCAGCGGCAGCTCCCGGTACGACCGCCCGCGGGCGGAGTAGATCAGGATGTGCATGGGGCAGTTCATCGGCTTCGGGTAATACCTGGCACCCTCCAGCTCCATCGGCGGGTACATGCTGTCGGCGTACCACTCCAGGTGCCCCGAGGTCTCGAACAGGTCCGACTTGGTGATGTGCGGGGTGTTGACGAACTCGTAGCCGGCCTCGATGTGCCGCCGCCGCGAGTAGTCCTCCATGACCCGCCGGATGATCCCGCCCTTGGGGTGGTACACCGGCAGGCCGCTGCCGATCTCGGGCGGGAACGAGAACAGGTCCAGTTCCGCGCCGAGCCTGCGGTGATCGCGGCGCTCGGCCTCGGCGAGCAGGCGCAGGTACTCCTCCTGCGCGCCGCGCGACTCCCAGGCGGTGCCGTAGATCCGCTGCAGCTGCGGGTTCTTCTCGTTGCCCCGCCAGTAGGCGCCGCCGGCGCGGGTCAGCTTGAACGCCGGGATGTGCCGGGTGGTGGGCAGGTGCGGCCCCCGGCACAGGTCCTTCCAGCACACCTCGCCACTGGCGGGGTCGAGGTTGTCGTAGATGGTCAGCTCGGCCCCGCCGACCTCGACCGACTCCTCGACGCTGACCTCGCTCGGCGGCGGATCCAGCTGCCGCGCGCCGCCGGTGCCCTTGAGGCCGATCAGCTCCAGCTTGTACGGCTCACTGACTAGCTCGGCGCGCGCTTCCTGATCGCTGACCGCACGGCGGGAGAACAGCTGGCCCTGTTTGACGATGGCGCGCATGCGCTGCTCGATCGCCTTGAGGTCGTCGGGGCCGAACGGCTGCGGAACGTCGAAGTCGTAGTAGAACCCGTTCTCGATAGGCGGGCCGATGCCGAGCTTCGCCTGGGGGAACAGGTCCTGCACCGCCTGCGCCAGGACGTGCGCGGTGGAATGCCGCAGGATCGACCGGCCATCCTCGCTGGCGATCTCGACCGGCTCGACCACGTCCCCGTCGGCGAGCGGCGCGTCCAGGTCGCGCAGCTCCCCGCTGACCCTCGCGGCGATCACCGGGGTGGCCGCGCCCGCCCCGCCGGTTCCGTTAGGCATGAGAAGCCTTTCGGCGGTCGTGCCAGCTTCCGCCACGTGCTCGCGTCCGGCGAGGGTGATGCGAAGCTGCTGGGCTGACACGGTTTCTCCCTGGTTCGGAACGTGCGGCACGACGGGCACGGGGATGGGCGCCCCGTGATCAGATGGTATCGATGCGCCGCGGCGGGCGCGCCTGGGTTATGACCCGCTCACAGCCATCCCTTGCGGCGGAAGATCACGTACAGCGCGCAGGCCATGCCCACGATGATCACCGTGGAGGTCCAGAACCCGGCCACGTGCCCGAATCCGGGGTACGGCACGTTCTGCCCGTAGAAGCCGGTCACCGCGGTCGGGACGGCGATGATCGCGGCCCAGCTGGTGACCTGCTTCGTGATCACGCCGAGCCGGTTGCCGCGCGCGGTGAGCTGGGTCTCCAGGATCGCGGTGACCATCTCGCGGAGGCTCTCGGTCCACTCGATGACGCGCAGCACATGGTCGTACAAATCCTGGTAGTAGGGCGTCAGCTGCGGGTCCACGAGGTCCACGTCGCGGCGCATCAGCGAATTGACCACCTCGCGCATCGGCAGAACCAGCCGACGCAGCTTGACCAGCGACTTCCGCAGCGCGAACGTGCGCCGCTGCACGTCCTTGTCTCGCGGCTTGTCGTCGAATAGCTGGTCTTCCAGCGCCTCGATCTCGTTATCCAGCGACTGCACCGCGTCGAAGTGGGTGTCGACCACGTAGTCGAGCAGCCCGTAGAGCAGGAAGCCGCAGGTGACCTCTCCGACGTTGGTCTTGTCCCAGCGGCTGAGCACGTCGTCGATGTCGAATCCGCGGTCCTTGCGCACCGTGACCAGGGCATCGTGGGTGATGAAGGCAGCGACCTCGTGGGCGGTCAGCTCCCCGGTGGGGGTGTCCAGCGCCACCGAGTAGGCCGTCACGAACAGGTGGGTCTTGTAGCGGTCCAGCTTGGGCCGCTCGTGCACTTCCAGAGCGTCCTCGACCGCCAGCTCGTGCAGCCCCAGCTCCTCCCTGATCGATTCCAGGTCGGCTGCGGTGGGCTCGCAAAAGTCGAACCAGACCACGGTGGCGGGGTCCGCCAGGTAGTCCGACACCTTGGCGACCGGGAAGTTCTCGGCCTCCAGGACGCCGTTGCGGTAAACGCGGGTCCGTGCCATGCCCGCCACGATAGGGCCCGCCAGGCGGGTTGGGTATCCGGCGGCCCAGCGTCAGCCGCTGAGCCGCTGCAGCCGGGCGGCGGCGGCCGCGTGGCGGGCGAGCACGTCTTCGACCCCGGAGATGGCCAGCCCGCCGTCCCGGACGATCACCCGCCCGGCCACGACGGTGTGCCGCGCGGACACCGGGCCACAGCGCAGCCACGCCTCCACCGGGTCGGTCAGCGCCCCGGCGAAGGCGACGCCGTCCTGCGGCCAGCACACCAGGTCCGCGGCGGCACCGACGCTGAGCTCGCCGATCTCCCCCGCCCGGCCGAGGCAGCAGGCGCCGCCCCGGGTCGCCATGTCGAGCACCTCCCGCGCGGTCATGCCCGCCGGTCCCAGCCGCTGCTTGCCGAGCAGCAGCGCCGCCCGCGCCTCCGTCCACATCGAGGCGCTGTCGGCCGATGCGGAGCCGTCGCAACCGAGCCCGACCGGGCTGCCCGCCGCGCGCAACTCGCGTACCGGCGCGAACCCACCACCCGCCAGCAGCATGTTCGAGCTGGGGCAGTGGGCCACCCCGACACCGGCGGCGCCGAGCCTGCCTGCCTCCGCAGGGCTGGGGTAGACGCAGTGCGCCACCCAGGACCGCCCGGTCAGCCAGCCGACCTCCTCGAACTGCTCGACCGGGCGCCGGCCGAAGCGCTCCATGCAGTAGGCGTCCTCGTCCGGGTCCTCGGCGAGATGGGTGTGCAGCCGCACGTCGAGTCTCTCGGCAAGGTCGGCGGTGCGCCGCATGAGCTCGGGGCTGACGCTGAACGGGGAGCACGGGGCCAGCGCCACCCGCACCATCGCGCCCCACCCGGGGTCATGGTGGGCTCCGACCAGGCGCTCGCTGTCCGCCAGCACCTCGTCGTCGTCCTGGACCACCGAGTCGGGCGGCAGCCCGTCGTCCTTGACCGACAGGGTCATCGATCCCCGCGTGGGATGGAACCGCAGCCCCACCTCGCGGGCGGCGGCGATCTCGGCCGACCACAGATCGCCGGCCCCCCGCGGAAGCACGTAGAGATGGTCGGTGCTGGTGGTGCAGCCGCCGAGCGCGAGCTCGGCCAGCCCCACCCAGGCGGAGAGATACACCGCCTCCTCGTCCAGGCCCGCCCACAGCGGGTACAGGCCGGTCAGCCACTCGAACAGCGTGCCGCCGGTGACGGGGGCATACGACCGGGTGAGGTTCTGGTACAGGTGGTGGTGGGTGTTGACGAGGCCCGGCGTGACCAGGCAGCCCGCCGCGTCCAGGGTCTGTGCCGCGGCGGGCGCGGGCTCGGCGGCGGCACCCACCCCGCTCACCAGCCCACCGCTGATGGCCACCCAGCCACCCGGGAGCTCGCGCCGCCCGGCGTCACAGGTGGCGATCAGCTTGGCGCCGGTGACCAGCAGGTCGGCGCCCTCGCCGGCCGGGGTCATGGGCACCATCCTCCCTCCCGCGCCCGGCTCACCACTGATGCTCCGGTTCGCCGGGCGGCGCGCCGGGCCGGCACACCGTGCCCTCGATCAGCCCGTAGGGACGGTCGGCCGCGTAGAACACCTCACCGGGGTTGTCGAGGCCGAACGGGCCGAGGTCCACCAGGAAGTGGTGCTTGTTGGGGAGCGAGAAGCGCGCCTCGCACGCCTCGGGGCAGGCCGCCAGGACGGCCTCGCCCATCGCGTACAGCGTCTGCTGGAGCGACCGGCTGTAGATCGCGGCGAACGTCTCCACCAGTGCCGCCCGCGCGCCGGCGAAGGAGGCATCCCACGCCGCCTCTGTCCCGGCAAAACGCCAGTGGCCACGCACCGCCGTGGCCAGGATGCGGTCCTGCGTGGGCTCGAGTGTGGTGTAGCCATCGGTCAGGAACCCCCGGAACTCCGAGCCCGACGACTTGAGCAGGACGAGATCGTCCACCCCGGCCACGATCTCGGTGCCGCCGCCGTCGCGTACGTGGACGCTAGCGACCCGGGTTCCGGCCAGCCGCTCGAAAGAATGCGGATGGGGCTCGCCCCCCACATCGATACGCTGCCAGCCGTACTGCTCGATCCGCACCTGCGCCCGGCCCACGGACGGCACGCCGGCGAAGTGGCGGGCCAGCCGGAGGCCGAACTCCTCGACGGGGGTCACGCCGAACTGCCTGGCGAAGGCGTAGACGGTGTTCTTCTGCGTGTCTGTGGTCAGGACCTTCGCGTTGTCGCCGGTCAGATAGGTCTCCGCCAGGTCCCCGGCGAGGGTGATGCTCACGTTCAGGTCGGTGATGCGGTGCCGGGGGCCGTCCCGGTCCACGTGGAGCAGCCGGACCTCCGACTTGCCGTACTGGGCCCGCCCGAGCACCACGCCAGCCCCGCCGCTCTCGCTCCCGGTGATCATGCCTGCCAGCCTCCCAGCGTGCCTAGGGCGAGGTGCCCTAGCTCCCTCGGTACACGGAGTACCCGTACGGCGTCAGCAGCAAGGGCACGTGGTAGTGCTCGCCGGGCGCGGCGGCGAAGGCGACGGTTATTTCCGGGAAGAACGCCGCCCCATGGTGGGCCACCAGGTAGTCCCCGACCGCGAAGACCAGGCGGCAGGTCGCCCGGCCTGGCGGGACGGGGAGGTCGAAAGTGGGCAGGGCACTGGTCCGGCCGTCGGCGCCGGTCACCGACTCGCCCAGGCGCTGCCAGTCGCCGTCCGCCCATGTGTCGAGGGCGATGGCGACGCCTGCGGCCGGGCGGCCGCGCGTGGTGTCGAGGATGTGGGTCGAGACGCTGGTCATGCGGCGGCAAGCCTCCGCAGCCGCAGGGCGTTGATCTTGCCGATCTCCGCCGCGGCGACCTCGCGTTCGGCATCCGGATCGTGCGCCATGCGGCGGCGCAGCTCGGCCAGGATCTCATCGGGCCCGCGGCCGGTGGCGCAGATCAGGAAGACGTGCCCGAAGCGGTCCTCGTAGGCGGCGTTCGCGTCCCGGAGCGCCTGGATCGTCCCGGCGTCCGAGCCAACTGCCGCCTGCTCCTGCCGGGACTGCGCGGACAGGCCCCGCTCCCCGATCCGGGGATGGCCAGCCATCGCCGCCTCCAGCTCATCCGGCGTGCGGGCGGCCCAGGCGGCGTCCGCAGCGGTCAGCAGGTCGTCGACCGATCCGAAGGGGCGCTTACCGGCCACCCGCCGTGCCCAGCCGGGCGCGCTGCAGCATCCGAGCAGCACCGCGACGGCGTCCTCGGCCGGCAGCGCGTTGAGCCGGGCAAGGCCGGGCATCGCAACGTCTTCTCCTGGTGAGCGCCACCTTTCGGGCACGCCGCCACCGTAGCGCCTTATTGACGTCCGGCTGAAGCATCGGGTTGGCTGCCGGCAGCATGACCCGGCGAGGGAGCAGGACACATGGCCGAGTACGAGCTGGCGATCCGCGCCCGGCGCGCGGTCACGCCCGCGGGCGTCCGGCCGGTCACGGTGGCCGCACGGGACGGCCGGATCGCCACGGTCGCCGGGTTCAGCGACTCCCCCGACGCCGCCGAGCTCGCGGAGTTGCCCGGCCGCGAAATACTCCTGCCCGGGCTGGTCGACACGCACGTCCACGTCAACGAGCCGGGCCGCACGGAGTGGGAGGGCTTCGCGAGCGCGACCAGGGCGGCCGCCGAAGGCGGGGTCACCACGCTGATCGACATGCCGCTCAACTGCCTGCCGCCCACGACCAGCACGGGCGCGTTGCGCCTCAAGCAGGCCGCCGCCCGCGGCGGCTGGGTTGACGTCGGCTTCTGGGGCGGCGCCGTCCCCGGCAACCTCGGCGAGCTGGCGGGGCTGCATCACGGCGGGGTGTTCGGCTTCAAGGCTTTCCTCGTCGATTCCGGCGTGCCGGAGTTCGGCTGTCTCGGTCCAGCCGAGCTGGACGCCGTCCTGGCCGAGATCGCGAGACTGGATGCGCTGCTCATCGTGCACGCCGAGGACCCCGGCGTCATCACGGCTGCGCCCCGCCCCGCGGGCCGCCGGTACGCGGGTTTCCTGGCCTCGCGGCCGCCGGCTGCGGAGGATACCGCGATCTCGCGCCTGCTCGCCGCGGCCGGGCGCCACGGCGCGCGCGTGCACGTCCTGCACCTCGCGTCGGCGAGCGCCGTGCCGCTCATCGCGGCCGCCCGGGCGGACGGCGTCCGGGTCTCGGTCGAGACCTGCCCGCATTACCTGACGTTCTGCGCGGAAGCGGTGCCCGACGGTGCGACGGAGTACAAGTGCTGCCCACCGATCCGCGACTCGGGACACCGGGACGGATTGTGGGCCGGGCTCGCGGACGGCCTGATCGACGCGGTGGTGTCCGACCATTCGCCGTGCCCGCCCGCCCTGAAGCAGCGGGACTCCGGCGACTTCGCCGCGGCGTGGGGCGGGATCTCCTCGCTTCAGCTCGGCCTGCCCGCGGTGTGGACACAGGCGCGCCAGCGCGGCCACAGCCTCGCCGACGTGGCGCGGTGGATGGCCGCCGCGCCGGCCACGCTCGCCGGAGTGCCCCGCAAGGGCGCGATCGTCCCCGGCTATGACGCGGACCTGGTGGCGTTCGATGACACGGCATCGTTCACCGTCGATCCCGCCCGCTTGCGCCACCGGCATCCGGTGACCCCTTACGCCGGCCGGACGCTCACCGGGGTGGTGCGCCGCACCTGGCTTCGCGGCCGCGTGGTCGGCGCGGCCCCCGCCGGACGGCTGCTGGCCCGGGAGACCGGCGGCCAGGAGGCGGATGACAGAGTGCAACCGTGACCGACCTGAATGCGCGCGTGAACCTGGCCTCGCGCCGCCTCGGCGCGAGCGTGGCCGCGGCGAGCGACGAGTTCTTCGGCGAGAAAGAGAACTTGCTGCGGCCCGAGCCGCCGGGCCACAGTCCCCGTACCTTCGGGCACAAAGGCCAGCTCGTGGACGGCTGGGAGACCCGGCGCCGCCGTGGGCCGGGCCACGACTGGGTGCTGGTCCGGCTCGGCGCGCCAGGCGTCATCAGCCAGGTGGTGGTGGACACCGCCCACTTCACGGGCAACTTCCCGGCGGCATGTTGCGTGGAGGCGTGCGCCGCCGAGGGCTACCCCGCCCCGGCGGACCTGCTCGGCCCGTCGGTCACCTGGGTGGAGATCGTGCCGCGCAGCACGCTGGCGGGCGACAGCGAGAACTGCTTCACGGTGGCCGACGCCCGGCGGTTCACGCACGTGCGCCTGAGCATCTACCCCGACGGCGGGGTGGCCAGGCTCCGGGTGGAGGGCGAGGTGGTGCCCGACCCCCGGCTGCTGGCCGGGCTGCCGCTCGATCTCGTGGCGCAGGAAAACGGCGGCGCGGTGGAAACGGCCAGTGATCGTTTCTATTCCGCCCCCGAGAACATGATCGGTCCCGGCGGGGCGGCCGTGATGGGAGACGGCTGGGAGACCCGGCGCCGCCGGGACGCGGGCCATGACTGGGTGCTGTTCCGGCTGGCGTCGGCGGGCCGGATCAGCCAGGCGATCGTGGACACCTCGTGCTTCCTCGGCAACGCTCCGGCCGCGGCCACCCTGCGGGCCTGTGACGCCGCGGCCACCGGCCTGGGCGCGGCCGAGTGGTTCGACGTGCTGCCCCCGACACCGCTGCAGCCCGACACCCGGCACGCCTTCCGCGTCGACCTCGCCGGACGGGTCCCGGCGACGCACGTCCGGCTGGAGATCCACCCGGACGGCGGGCTCGCCAGGCTGCGGCTGTTCGGCGAGCTGACCGCCGAAGGGCGGGCGGGCCTTGGCCTGCGCTGGTTCGACCGGCTCCCGGCCGACCACGCGCTCGCCGTGCTGGCCAGCGAGTGCGGGCTGGCCGGCGCCCCGGCCGCCGAGCTGGCGGCCCGGCGCCCCTTCGAGCGGCCAGCTCGCCTCAATGCGCTGCTCGGTGGCGGGGAGATCCCCGGCCTGGGCGGCGCCGCGGACCGGGTGCGCGCCCTCATCCTCGGCAAGTCTGGCGGTGCTCCTAGTCCCTGATCTGCAGCGCGAGCAACAGGGCCGCCTGGTCTTCCAGGGAGCGCGGGTCGCGGCCGGTAAGCTCGTGGATCCGGCGAATCCGGTAACGGAGCGAGTTGACGTGGATGAACATCGCCTCCGCCGCCTTGCTCCACGACCCCGAATTGGCCAGGAACACCTGCAGCGTGCTGACCAGCTCCGTCCCATGGTCCCGGTCGTAGGCCAGCAGCGGCGTCAGCAGCGCGGCCCGGAATGAGCGCCGGGCCTCGGCGGGCACCATGGCGAGCAGAAGCTCGCTGGAGCCGAACTCGGCGCTGTTCACCAGGTGCACACCCGCGCCGAGCAACTCCGCCAGCCGCCGCGCCCGCCGGGCCTCCGCCACCACCCGGCACACGTCGGCGGCAGCCCAGCTCGTCCCGGCGCCGCCGGCCGCCTCGCCGCCGTTCTCCCCGCCGGCACCCGCCACGACGCTCACGCCGAACGGCAGGTCAAGCCCGGGCACGCCCGCCAGCATGCCCACGGCGTCCCTGACCTGGCCCAGGGCGTCCCCGGCGGATGCCACGAGGGCCACCGCCGCCGTCCCGCTCACGCCGGCCAGGGCGCCCGGCAGGATCTCCTCCAGCAGGACCCGGGCAGCCTCCTGCGCCGCATCCTGATACGACTCACCGGATGGCGCCCCCGGCTGCACCAGCTCCGCTTGCGCCACCCGGGCCCGCACCGCCTCGTGCGGCCCCGCTCCGGGCCGCGTCATTGCCGGCGAGCCCGCGTTGGGCAGATCCTCGGTGCGCGGCGCCGTCACCGCGACCGCCACCAGGGACCCCTCAGGCGCCAGGCCGCAGCGCCGCAGCGCCATCGCGATCTCCCGCTCCCCGCGCTCGGCGGCACCGGCCCGTTCGGCCCGCCCGGACCGCCACTCCAGCACCCGGTGCAGCGCCGCGTCAGCTGACCGGCGGACGGCGCGCCGGCCCTCCTCGTAGCGCGCCCGGTGCCGGGCAACCAGCCCGGCCAGCTCGGCGGCGACCGCGCGCCGCTCGTCATCCCAGGCCGCGTGGTCGCCGGCCAGTCCCACGAACCAGCAGGCGAGCCGGTGTGATGACGGGCCCGGCACGCCGAAGAGCGAGAACGGGGCCCCGTCCACGGTGACGGTGGCAGGAAGCCCCAGCCCGCCGAGAAAGGCGCGGGCCAGCGCCCACCGCAGCCGTGCGTCGGGAGCAGGACTCGTTCCGGCGACGAGCCGCCCGGCCGCCGACAAGGCCCACCCGGCCACGCCGTACTCGACGTCCGACGCGGCGAACACGGCGGACATCGCCGTGGCCGGTTCCCGGCCGGTGGCGGGCGGCGTGCCAGGCTCCGCCGCGGCGAGCAGCCGGAGGCGTGCCACTGCCGGACCGGGCCCGGCGGGCAGGAACGCCCGCAAGACCCGTTCGGTGATGACCGCGAACGACACATCGACCGGCACCTCGAGCAGCGGCAGCCGGTGATCGCGGCATGCCTCGATCAGGTCGGGCGGGACCGACCCGAGCGCGGCGTCCCCGGCCGCCAGCGCGGCCACCCCGGCGCCCGCCAGCGCAGACACAAAGGCCCGCGAATCCGCCGGGGTCCGGCGCCACATCAATCCGGTCAGCACGATCTCGCCGCCCGACAGGTACCTGCGCGGGTCGAGCAGATCCGTGGTGAACACTCCTGCGACCGGCCGGTCCAGTGCCTCCTCACCCGCCAGCACGCGCAGGCGCAGTTCGGGTGATTCCACCAGAGCGCGCAGCAACACGGCGGGCCTCCTCGTCGCTATCGTTCAGGGTAAGCGGGGGCTTTGGAGGAAGCTACAAAAGCCTGTTCCCGAGCGCAGCGGGGTTTTGGTGTTTCTGTCCCTGGCTTGCTTCGGCGGGCGGGACTGTACTGTCCCCCATGGAGTTCTTCCGGCCCACGACCTGGTCGGATGCGCTCGCGGTCAAGGCCGCGCATCCGGGGGCGCTGGCCCTTGCCGGGGGCACCGACGT
>Ga0075426_10004261_pt1 | contig 10175 bp, 6 predicted proteins | sample SoiMethybrSBSTD5_FD_75304 | JGI IMG/M metagenome (GOLD analysis project Ga0075426, IMG submission 75304) | Bulk soil microbial communities from a Populus tree surrounding site in Tennessee, USA - Soil MetaG P. TD hybrid SBSTD5 | ecosystem: Environmental > Terrestrial > Soil > Tree plantation...
CTCCAGGAGGCCTGACATGACCGACATCACCGTCCAACCCGGCGTGCGCCAGTCGCAGGATCGCGCCGCTTCACCCCGCGGCGATGCAGATCGCACACAGCGCATCCTCATCCGCAAGGCCGCCGTGCTCGGAGCCGGTGTGATGGGCGCGCAGATCGCCGCGCACCTCGCCAACGCCAACGTGAAGCCGCTGTTGTTCGAATTGGCGGCCGAAGGCAAGGACAAGAACGCCAACGTGAAGAAGGCGCTCGACGGCCTCGCGAAGATGACTCCCGCGCCCGCCGCGACCGCCGCGACGCTCAAGCAGATCCAGCCTGCGAACTACGACGAGCACCTGGCGCTGCTGAAGGACTGCGACCTCGTGATCGAGGCGATCAGCGAGCGCATGGACTGGAAGAAGTCGCTATTCGAGAAGATCGCGCCGCACCTGGGCCCGAACACCACCTTCGCATCCAACACGTCCGGGCTTTCCATCACGGAGCTTTCGAAGACGCTGCCCGCCGACGTGCGCAAGCGCTTCTGCGGCATCCACTTCTTCAATCCGCCGCGCTACATGCGGCTGGTCGAGCTGATTCCCACGGCGGAGACGGATCCGGCGGTGATGGACCGGCTCGAGACGTTCCTCACCACCACGCTCGGCAAGGGCGTGATCCGCGCCAAGGACACGCCGAATTTCGTCGCCAACCGCGTCGGCGTCTTCTCGATGCTCGCGACGATGCACCACACGCTGCAGTTCAAGCTCGGCTTCGACGAGGTGGACGCGCTCACCGGTCCCGGCATCGGACGCGCGAAGAGCGCGACCTATCGCACCGCGGACGTGGTCGGTCTCGACACGATGGCCCACGTGATCAAGACGATGGGCGACACGTTGCCCTCGGATCCCTGGGCCGCGTTTTACCAGGCGCCCGAATGGCTCGCGGCTCTCGTCAAGAAGGGCGCGCTGGGACAAAAGACCAAGGCCGGCATCTTCACCAGGAAGGGCAAGGACATCCTCGTGCTCGATCTCGCGAAGCAGGACTATCGCGTGAGCGCGGGCGAGGTCGCGGCCGACGTGCAGGCGATCCTCAAGGAGAAGAATCCGGGCGACCAGCTCGCAAGACTGCGCGCTTCCTCGAGCCCGCAGGCGCAGTTCCTGTGGGCGATCTTCCGCGACCTCTTCCACTACGTCGCGGTTCATCTATCCGACATCGCGCACTCCGCGCGCGATGTGGATCTTGCGATCCGCTGGGGCTTCGGCTGGGCGCGCGGTCCGTTCGAGCTGTGGCAGGCCGCAGGCTGGCAACAGGTCGCGAAATGGCTCCAGGAAGACATCGCCGCCGGCAAGACCATGGCGAAGGCACCGCTGCCGGCGTGGGTCACCGACGGGCGCACCGGGGTGCACTCGCCGGAAGGCTCGTACTCCGCGGAGACCGGCAAGATGGTGCCGCGCTCGAAGCTTCCGGTGTACGCGCGCCAGCTCTTCCCCGAGACCGTCATCGGCGAGAAGCCCGCCGATCGCGGCACCACGATCTTCGAAGACGATGGCGTGCGCATGTGGCACCAGGGCGATCGCATCGCGATCGTCTCCTTCAAGAGCAAGATGCATTCGCTCGGCACGGAAGTGCTGATGGGATTGAATCGCGCCATCGACGAGGCGGAGAAGAATTTCGACGCGCTCGTGATCTGGCACGAGGCGCCGTTCGCCGTGGGCGCGAACCTCAAGGCCGCGATCGAATCGCTCAAGGCCGGCCGCTTCGACGAGTTCGAGAAGATGGTCGCGCTCTTCCAGCAGACCTCGCAGCGCTTGAAGTACAGCCTCGTGCCGACGGTCGCCGCGGTCGAGGGCATGGCGCTCGGCGGCGGCTGCGAGTTCGCGATGCATTCGCAGCGTGCCGTCGCCGCGCTCGAAAGCTACATCGGCCTGGTCGAGGTCGGCGTCGGATTGATCCCCGCGGGCGGCGGATTGAAAGAGCTCGCCGAGCGCACGGCCGCGTGGGCGAAAGGCGGCGACATGTTCGCGGAGCTCCAGCGCGTCTTCAAGCAGGTCGCGATGGCCGAGACCTCGAAGAGCGCGGAAGAAGCGCGCGCCATGGGGTATCTCAAGCCTTCGGACGTCGTCGTTTTCCATCCCGCCGAGCTCCTCTACGTCGCGAAGCAGCAGGCGCGCGCGATGGCGGAATCGGGCGTGCGTCCGGCGCTTCCCCCGGCGGAGATCCCCGTCGCGGGAGACACCGGCACCGCGACGCTCAAGATGATGCTCGTCAACATGAAGGTGGGCGGCTTCATCTCGGACCACGACTACGACATCGCTTCGCGCGTCGCCGAGACACTCTGCGGCGGCGAGGTCGATCCGGGCAGCACCGTGGACGAGAAGTGGCTGCTCGATCTCGAGCGCAAGCATTTCGTGGCGCTCGCGAAGACGCCGAAGACCCAGGAGCGCATCGAGTTCATGCTCAAGAACGGCAAGCCGCTGAGGAACTGAGCGTGGCGCGCACGGCTCCGGACGGCGGGGCCCTCTTCTTCGGGATCGTGCTGCTCGCCCTCGCCGGCGCGCTCGGCATGTGGCTCGCGATCGGCAACGACGATCCGCAGCGCGCGCGGAGCCTCGCGCTCGACGCGACCGAAGCGTTGCCGTTCAGCCTGGCCTTGACCGATTACGCGTTGCAGAACCGGCATGTCGTCGGCGCGATCGCCGCCGTCGTCGCGGCGGCAGGCGTGGGCTCCGTCGGCGACGCGATCGGATTCCCGGTGATCTCGGGCCTGTTGCGTTTGGTGACGGGGCTCGCGATGCTCGCCGCGGGCGGCGCCGTCGCGGCATGGAGCATGCTCGCGTTGCAGGATCCGGCATCGGCGATGGAGTGGGCCGCGCGGACCGAGGAATTCATGCCGGGCGCGAACGAGTTCGCCGCCGCCGCGATCGCCGCGATTCCGATCGTCGGAGCGGCGGCGGCCTTCTTCATCATCTTCGGCCTGACGGAGCTGTGGCGCTCGCGCCGGGGCTTCCGCAGTCTTGGCGGCCGCGAGGCGGCGCACGACCACGGCGACATGCGCATCGCCGTCCCGACGCCCGCGCCCGCGCAGCGCTCGATGCTATCGACCGCCGCGCGCCTCGATCTTCTCGAGCCGGCGATGCAGTCCGCGCCAGCCGCCGCACCGCTCGCGGAACCGGCGATTGCCGCGGAGCCCACGGCGCCCGCGAGCCTTTCCGCCGATCCGCCGGTCGTGCAGAGCATCGAGCGCATGCTCGCACGCGTCAGCGGCCGCGCCCCCAAGCTCAACGCGCAGCAGAAGGCGGCCCTCAAGGCGTTCACGCCGCAGCAGCAGGAGACGATCGCGAGGTTCGTCGACCTGGTGCCCGAGGGCCGCAAGCTCGCGTACATCGCCATCGGCGCGTTCGTCGCGTTGCAGCTGATCGGCTCCCTCGTCGGAGGCTCGCGGTGAAAGCCAAGCTCGGCATGGCCGCGATCCTCCTCGTCTCCGCGGCTGCGTTCGGCGGCACCGGCGTGTTCGCGACCTACGAGATCGTGACGATGCTCTACGACGGCGTGAGGGCGCGCGATTGGACCGCGGTCCAGGCGGCCGCGGTGAGCGAGAAGAGCTATCGCTACCGCTTCGACGGCCGCGACTACGAAAGCGACCGCTGGGGCCTCGAGCGGCTGGGCGGCAGCGACAACATCGATTCCTGGCAGCGCGACATGCGCGAGCTGGTGGCCACCGCGTTCAAGAAGCACCGCCCGATCACCGTCTACGTGAATCCCGCCGAGCCGTCCCAGGCCGTGATCGACCGCAACATCCGCTGGAAGCAGCTGCTGCTGTTCGTGCCCTTCGCGATCTGCTTCGGCGGCGTCGGCGTCGGCGCGCTGTGGATGATGTTCGCCATCTTTCGCGATTCCCCGAAGGAGGAAGAGAAGGAAAAGACGCAGCCCGCGCCGCGACCGGCGAGGAGGGTCACTTCGAACCTGCGCGGCGCCGCGATCGGCCGGTGGCTCTTTGCGATCTTCTGGAACGGGCTGTCGATGCCGGTCGCCTTCGCGTTCGTTCCGGATGCGGTGCAGAAGGGTGACTGGCTGGCTTTGTTGATCCTCATTTTTCCCGTGGTCGGCGTGTTCCTGCTCTGGTCGGCGGTCAGCTCGACGATCAGCGCCCTGCGGCACGGAGCCGCCACGCTCGACGTGTTCACGGCCGAGCCGCGGCCCGGCGTGCCCCTGCAAGGCAGCATTCAGTTCGCGCGCGGCGTGACCGCGGGCGAGCCGTTCCGGGTGCAGCTCGAGTGCATCAATGTGAGGCGCACCTCGAACAGCATCGAGAATACGAAGTTCTGGTCGAAGGAGTGCGCGGTGCAGGCGGCGCCGGGGGCGAGCGGCACACGCGTGGATTTCCGCTTCGACGTCCCGGCGAACGTGCCGCACACGTTCACCGACGAGAGAACGAATGTCTCCCACAAGTGGCGGATCGAAGCGCAGCCCGCGTCGCAGCACATGGGGGCCGCCTACGGCTTCGACGTCGCCTTGCTGCCGCCGGCCGAAAGCACGGAGGAATTCACGCTCGCGAACGACCCGCCGCTTTCCGCGGAAGCGAAAGAGCTCTTCGACAAGCTGGGCGTCAATGCGTCGGAAGCGAAGAAGCGCGCCGCCTTCGCCCAGCTCACGCCCGAGGAGCAGCAGGCGATCTCCAAGGCCGTCCGCTGGGTCCCGTCCATCAAGGCCGTCGTCATCGCGATCGTCGTCATCGTCATGCTGATCGAGTGGGGCCCGACGATCTTCAACCTCATCGGTTTCTTCAGGGGGCAATAAATGACCAAACAAGTCCAGGATGCCTACATCGTCGCCGCGGTGCGCACGCCCGTCGGCAAGGCGCCGCGCGGGATGTTCCGCACCGTGCGGCCCGACGACATGCTCGCCCACGTGCTGAAGGGCGCGCTCGCGCAAGTGCCGGGAGTCGATCCGCACGAGATCGGCGACGTCATCGTGGGCTGCGCGATGCCCGAGGGCCCGCAGGGGATGAACGTGGCGCGCATCGGCGTGCTCCTCGCCGGGCTTCCCGACAGCGTGCCGGCGATGACCATCAACCGCTTCTGCTCCTCGGGCGTGCAGGCGGTCGCGCTCGCCGCCGACCGCATCCGCACCGGCGACGACGACGTGATGATCGCCGCGGGCACCGAGTCGATGTCGATGGTGCCGATGATGGGCCACAAGGTCGAGCTCAACGACGCGGTCTTCCGCAATGACGAGAACGTCGCGATCGCCTACGGCATGGGCATCACCGCGGAGAAGGTCGCGCAGCAGTGGAAGGTGTCGCGCGAGGACCAGGACGCCTTCGCGCTCGCGAGCCACCAGAAGGCGGCGAAGGCGATCGCCACGGGCGGCTTCAAGGCGGAGATCCTGCCCTACGAGATCGATTCCGCGGCGCCGGACCTGCGCACGGGCGAGGTGGTGCATCGCAAGCGCCTCGCCGACACCGACGAGGGACCGCGGCCCGATTCCACGATCGAGGGCCTGGCGAAGCTGAAGACCGTGTTCGCGCTCAAAGGCTCGGTCACCGCCGGCAACAGCTCGCAGATGTCGGACGGGGCCGCCGCGGTCGTGCTGATGAGCGAGGCGGCGCTCAAGAAGCACAACGTGACGCCGATCGCGCGCTTCGTGAGCTTCGCCGTCGCCGGCGTCCCGCCCGAGATCATGGGCATCGGCCCGATCAAGGCGATCCCGAAAGTGCTCGGGCAGGCCGGCGTGAAGCAGCAGGACCTGGACTGGATCGAGCTCAACGAGGCCTTCGCCGCGCAGTCGCTCGCGGTCATCCGCGACCTGGGCCTCGATCCTTCGAAGGTGAATCCGCAGGGCGGCGCCATCGCGCTGGGCCATCCCCTCGGCGCGACCGGGGCCATCCGCACCTCGACCCTGGTGCATGGCATGAAGCGCGCCGGCGGCCGCTATGGCATGGTGACGATGTGCATCGGTACCGGGATGGGGGCGGCGGGCCTTTTCGAGGCCCTCCGATGAATGCACAATAGCGCGCTTCCGGCGGTGCCGCGATAACGAGATCAATAACAGGGAGGTTTTCGATGAAATTCACTCTTGGCCTGGACCGTTTGTTGCCAGCTCGTCGCTCGACGATGACGCCGCTCGCCGCGGCGCTGGCGCTCGCATTCGCGGCGCCCGCTTCGGCGGTGGAATTCGAGTTCGACAACGGGTTGCGCGCCAACCTCGACACCACCGTGAGCTACGGCATCTCGGTGCGGGCGAAGGGACGCGATCCCTCGCTCATCGGCATCGGCAACGGAGGCACGTCGCGTTCCGTGAACGAGGACAACGGCGACCTCAACTTCGACAAGAACCACCCGTTCGCCAACATCGTCAAGGCGACGAGCGACCTCGAGGTGAAGTACCAGAACATCACCTTCTTCGGGCGCGGCATCGCCTACTATGACTTCAACCTGCACAACAGCAACAAGCTCGGCGACACCGGCACGCAGCGTCTCGGCCATGACGTCGTCGGCCTCGACGGCTTCGTGCAGGCGACCTTCGAGCCGCTCGACCGCAACCTTCGCATTCGCGCCGGCCGCCAGGTCATCAACTGGGGCGAGAGCACGTTCATCGCGGGCGGCATCAGCGTCATCAACCCCGTCGACCTCGCCAAGCTGCGCGTCCCCGGCTCGGAGATCAAGGAGGCGTTGCTGCCGACGACCGGCGTGTGGGCGAGCCAGGAGATCAGCAAGTCGGTGACGATCGAAGGCTTCGTCCTCACCAACTTCGACAAGATCCGCATCGACCCGAAGGGCTCGTACTTCTCCACCAACGACACGATCTCAGACGACTCCAACCGCACGATCCTGTCCTTCGGGCGGCGCCACGACGAGCACGTCGGCCCGACGAACATCGTTCCGCCCGGCATCCCGGGCATCAGCGCAGGGGCGGCGGCGCTCTTCGGCCCCTTCGATCCCGCGGCGATGCTGTGGTTTCCGCGGCTCGAGGACAGGAACCCGAGCGACAACGGCCAGCACGGCGTGGCGCTGCGCTACTTCGCGCGCCAGTTCAACAACACGGAGTTCGGCTTCTACTACATCAACTACCACAGCCGCACGCCGATCGTGAGCACCGTAAAGGGCACGCCGACCTCCATCATCACCGGAAGCGCCCTGCAGGGCACGATCTGCGGCGTGCCGGCGCTCTCGCAGCTCTGCCAGACGGGAACCGCGGGCTACTTCGCCGAGTATCCCGAAAACATCAAGCTCTACGGCGTGAGCTTCAACAGCGCGGCCCCGTGGGGCATCGCGCTGCAGGGCGAGTATTCGTACCGCCCGAACCTGCCGCTGCAGATCTCGGGCGCCGAGCTCTTCCTCGCCGCGCTGGGGCTGCCGAACCAGCTCACCGGCTCGACGCAGCTCGTCGGCGCGCCCGCCGGCGCGACCGCCGCGGCGCTCGTCCCCAACGGCACCGTCATCACCGGTTACCGGCGCGTGGCGGCGAGCCAGGTGCAGCTCACGGCCACGAAGTCGGTGCCGAACGTCGTGCACGCCGACCAGCTGATTCTCGTGGGCGAGATCGGCGCCACGGTGCTCCACGGGCTGCCGAGCGAGGTCAACTTCAACGGCCCGGCCACGTACCTGCCCTCGACGCTCTTCGGGGCGCTCCTCACGAGCGGCGGCTCGATGCAGACCGACGGATTCGTGACACGCACCTCGTGGGGCTATCGCCTCGCGGGCCGTCTCGAATATCCGAACCTCTTCCTGAGCGGCAACGTCTCGCCGCGCTTCGCGTTCTCGCACGACGTGCGGGGCGTCGGCCCGAGCTTCAACGAGGGCGTGAAGTCGTGGTCCGCCGGCGTTTCGTGGGATTACCAGCGCAAGTGGGTCGTCGACGCGCAGTACACCGGATTCTTCGGCGGCCGCACGTACTGCGGCACCGATCCCGCCGGCGCGCCCGCGGGATCCGGCCAATCGGCGAGCTTCTGCTCGAGCGCGAACCCGCTCAAGGATCGCGATTTCTATTCGCTCAGCGTCAGCTATTCGTTCTAAGGAGGAATCCATGCTTTCCCTCAAATCGATGGCCGCGCTTGCGTTGGGCGCCACGTTCGCTGTACCGGCCCTGGCGGAACTGTCCTCGGCCGATCTCGCCAAGCTCGGAACGACGCTGACACCCGAAGGCGCGGAAAAGGCCGGCAACGCCGCCGGAACCATTCCCGCGTGGACGGGCGGCATCACGCAGCCCGTCGCGGGATTCGTCGCCGGCGGCTACTATCCCGACCCGTTCACGTCCGACCGGCCGCTCTTCACGATCGACAAGGGCAACGTCGATCGCTACAAGGACAACTTGACGCCCGGCGAGATCGCGATGATCAGGAAGTACGACGACTACAAGATCGTCGTGTATCCGACGCGGCGCAGCGCCGCCTTTCCGCAGTGCCACTACAACGAGACGAAGGAGTGCGCGGCGAAGGCGAAGCTCGCGGCCGGCGGCAACGGCGTCGAGGGTTGCCTCGGAGGGATCCCGTTTCCGATCCCGAAGGACGGCAACGAGGCGATCTGGAACACGGAGCTGCGCTATACCGGCGACACGTTCGGCATGAACTGGGACCAGGCCGCCGTCACGCGCACGGGCGACTACGCGCTCGTCAGGTTCGAGTACGAGTACGACTTCTCGTACGGCAACTGCTCCAAGCCGATGAGCGCGCGGGAGCCGAACAAGAAGCTCAACTACCTGCAGGTCGTGAATGCGCCCGCGCGCCTCGCCGGCCAGATCCTGCTCGTGCACGAGACCGTGAACCAGGCGAAGGAGCCGCGCTCGGCGTGGACGTACAACCCGGGACAGCGCCGCGTGCGCCTCGCGCCGCAGGTCGCGTACGACAACCCGGGCACGGCCGCGGACGGGCTGCGCACCAACGACGACTTCGGCATGTTCAACGGCGCGACCGACCGCTACGACTGGAAGCTCGTCGGCAAGAAAGAGATCTACATTCCGTACAACTCGTACAAGCTCTCCGATCCGAAGCTCAAGTACTCGGACATCCTCAAGCCCGGCCACATCAACCAGGACCTCGCGCGCTATGAGCTGCACCGCGTGTGGGTCGTGGACGCGACGTTGAAGCCGGGCACGAGCCACATCTATGCGCGGCGCACGTTCTACATCGACGAGGACAGCTGGGCGATCGTCCTCATCGACAAGTACGACGCGCGCGGCGAGCTGTGGCGCACGGCCGAGTTCCACAGCGAGAACTGGTACAACGTCCCGATGTACTTCGGCACGGTCGAGGTGCACAACGACCTGCAGTCGGGCCGCTACATCGCGATGGGGCTGCGCAACGAAGAGAAGCGCATCTACGAGCCGCTGAAGCGCACGCCCGGGGACTACACGCCCGCGAACCTCCGCGGGGTGGGCACGCGCTGACGCACCGCGCGCTTCGTTGGCTGAACGCCGCTGCCGTCGTCACGGCAGCGGCGGTCTCCTTTCAAGCCCTCCCCAAAACCGTCATCCCGGAGTCGGGGCCGCTCGACCCGGCGATCCTCGCGCGGCTCACGCTCACCGACGCCGAGCGCGCCGGCAAGCGCATCGTCGCCGTCGGCGACCGCGGCTTCATCGTGTACTCCGACGACGACGGGCGCACGTGGAACCGCGCGAAGGCGCCTGGCGCGCCGCTCCTCACCGCGCTCAGGTTCGCCGACGAGAAGCAGGGCCTCGCGGTGGGCCACGATGCGGTGATCCTCGCCACCTCCGACGGCGGCGAGAGCTGGACGCAGGTCTTTTCCGCGGCGAAGGACGAGCGGCCGCTCCTCGACGTGATCTTCCTCGACAAGTCGAACGCCATCGCCGTGGGCGCGTACGGCGCGTATTACGAGAGCGCCGACGGCGGCAAGACCTGGGCCGCGCGCAAGGTCGAGGCCGAGGACAAGCACCTCAATGGCATCGTGCGCGTCGACGCTTCCACGCTCCTCATCGTCGGCGAGGCGGGAACGATGCTGCTCTCGACCGACACGGGAAAGACCTGGTCGAGCGTGCCTTCGCCGTACAAGGGCTCGCTCTTCGGCGCGGTGGTCGCGGCCGATGGCGCCGTCGTCGCGTACGGGCTGCGCGGGCGCATCTATCGCTCGACCGACAAGGGCCGCACGTGGAAGCAGGTCGATAACGTGTCGACTCCATCCATCATGGGCGGCGCGCGCCTTCCCGACGGCACGCTGGTCCTCGCGGGCTCCGCGGGCGTGGCGC
>Ga0075426_10004262_pt1 | contig 10175 bp, 8 predicted proteins | sample SoiMethybrSBSTD5_FD_75304 | JGI IMG/M metagenome (GOLD analysis project Ga0075426, IMG submission 75304) | Bulk soil microbial communities from a Populus tree surrounding site in Tennessee, USA - Soil MetaG P. TD hybrid SBSTD5 | ecosystem: Environmental > Terrestrial > Soil > Tree plantation...
CATCGACCGTGTTTATCCGCGTGCGTTTGTCGCCGCGAGGCAGGAGAAGAATCCGCGTAATCGTCCCGACCATGCTCGCGGTAGATCGGAACGCAAGACTCCGTGACGCAAACTCGCAACTTCGCTCAAGAACTGCACCAGCGCCCACAAGGCGATATGTGCCAGGGCCAAATAGCGCTTCTTTCCCATCGTGATCGTTAGAATTCCAAATCGCGATCGCATCGAGAGATACTGATGTTGATCTGAAGCTTCGCGGCCGCTCGGCGCCTGATGATGTATGCAACGCGCGGACGGCACGTAATACACCTGCCACGCACGACTAAGACGGAATCCGAGATCCAGGTCCTCACCTGGTGAACTGCCCTCGAAGAACGAAGCAAAACCGCCGACAGCTTCGAATGCTTCACGCCGCAACGCACTCGCACCACCGCCAATCCATTCGCACGGGATCGGCTGTGAGGCCGTGATGGGAAAGCCGTTTGGGAGCGCAGCACCTATCAATCGACCCGGCTCAAATCCTTTTGCGCGACCATGCAGAACTGTGCGATAGATGCGCCAGAACAAGGTCGGTGTGGCCATCGGTTGATTGACCAGCCTGCCCATCGTGGCGCCCACTTTCGGATCGTTCCAAATTGGTTTGAACAACTCTTCGGTCCAGGCAGGTTCAATTTCGATGTCGTCATCCACCAGCAGCAAGTTGTCGTACTGCGCTTGTTGAATGCCAAAGTTGCGCTGTTGCGCACAGTTGCGTTCCGGATAATGAAAGTAGTGAACGTTCAGTGCTGCTGCGGACCAACACGGGTCGTTCGTCAGCGCTGGTGTCTCCCGGTCGTCTCCGCAGTGAACTACCACGACTTCGGTAACCGGCACTGTTTGTCTTGCGAGACTATCGAGACAGAGTCTTAGCAACTCCGGCCGGCCGACCGTGGCGATGATGGTGGAGATGGATGGCGTTGTCATGTGAGTCGCCTCATCCAAAAACTTGAGGGGCCAGGCTCCGGAGAGACTAGCTTCGGCCAAACACGCGCGACCTCGTTTCGCCGCTCGAGGTAAAGCCAGTAGTTTGAAAGCGCAACCTCGAAATCATGATTGAAAGAGAGAAACGCTTCCAGCAGGTATTGCTCGTTCAACGCCAAACGGCGCTTCAATAACCATTCCGCCGGATAGTCATGCGGAAAGAAGATGTCGTGCACGTGCACCCACACACCCGGTTTCAGCGTCGGCAGGATTTCGAGAAATTCGTAACAGACGTCGCTGCCAAACTTCACTGTATGACTGGAGTCGATGAAGAGAATGTCGTTGGCTTCGAGACCGGAGAAGAAACTGACGTCGAGCTCTTCCACTCGTTTGGTGACCAAATGAACACCCGAACTGTTTAGTCGCTCTTCGGGATAGGGTTCGATGCAGGTGATTCGACCGCTCTGGTTCGCAGCCAGCGCTTTGGCGGCAATTCGGGTTGAGTAACCGCCGCCAATCTCGATGATCCGCCGCGGCTTTAGATGACGAATGAGCGAGTAGTAGACGACGGCATCGAAGCCGCTGAAGTAATCGTTGACGAGGTCAGTCTGGTTCAGTGCGAGAGCATAGGGCTCGAGTTCGCGCAGCAACCGCAGTTGCTCGTCAAGCCGAAAATCTATCGCGGGATAATCGCGTTTCCGTTCGGTCTGCTCACGCGTAATCGAGCGAAAGTCAGGCAGCGGTTCGTAGTAGTGAATTGGGCGGATGTGATAGCCCCAGCGATCGGAAAGTTCGGGCTGGCTTTGAGTGAGGAAGAGGGCGTGTCGCGCGGCGCGTACGGGAACGCTTCTAAACAAACCCACGACCGTTCGGTTGATAAGAGACTTCAAACTCGCACTCGCAAAGCCGGAGCACACGTTATCGCGCGATCGAAAACTTTTTGCACTGCGTCGTGGACAAAATAACGCCGGCCAACTTGCAACGCCGTGTTAGCCAAGGCGAGTCGCCGTGCGGGATCCGTCGCGAGTCGGGCAACCGCCTGCGTCAATTCCGGGCTTTGATCCGTGTCTACCACTTCGGCAACTTCGCTGTTGTCCCGCGCCCACGCCACCGCCGAACAATAAGGTGGACCATAAATAAGCAGCGGCAAACCGACCGCCGTACAATCCGCCAGCTTACTCGGAAACGCCAGCTCCATATTCGTCCGGTCCTCCGGCGCGAAGGACATGGGCACAAACAGCGCGTCGGCGTCTTCACGCAAGCGGGCCATCAGTTCAGTCGCACTGAGTAGTCCGCACACTGTCGTTTGCTGATCATTCAGACCAAGCTGTCGCGCCTCATCCGCGTTCAGTGGTCCAAAGATCAGCAAACGTCCATCGATGGAATTCACCGCGTCCTGTAATGCGAGTAACGCTTGAATGTAACCATTGGAATTGATACTGCCGGCAAACGCGATCGTGAACGGCGCGTCCTGTTTTCGTTTCACTCGCGGTGCCGGTGCTTCGAACTGCTCGCAGTCTATCGCTCGTATCGGATAGAGCACCTCTGCTGACACGCCGTAACGAGTCGCGTAAGCCGAACACATCGCCTGCGAAACACAAAGTACCGACTGCGCTTGGCGGCAAACGCGTGCGAAACTCTCATCAAGCCAGGCGCGGAACGCTGATCTCACGTGGGCCACACGCGGCCAGTCGTCGTGAACCATCAGATGTAACGGCAATCCCCGCTTTGCAGCGAAATCCGCGGCCGCCAGCCACCCGAATCCATGCGCCACCGTCAGGACACTCTCACTCGCGAAGCCATCCAGGAAGGCGCCGATCCTCGCACCCGAACGCGCCGCCACGCGCGAAAACCACGCCACCGCATGTGGATGAAACCGTGTGTTCAGCAATCGCTGTTTGGCGATCGGATACGAGAGATATTCGACGTCAGAGATACGTCTTTCACGTAAGGACGGCGTCGCAGTCTCGACGACGGATAATTTTTCCGCGGGATAATCGCACAGCAAGCGATGCAACAGCGCCGAGCCGTGATAAGACGCCTCAACCGGAACATCGCCTATGTAAACCAACCGCGGTTTAACCACTCAAACCCCTGAACGATCTTGATAGACGATACGCTTGCCGCATCCAGTCGGTGGTCAACTTCATCCCTTCGCCCAAGCTGTAAGAATTCTTGTGGTCCAGATCGCGCACGGACTTCGAGGTGTCTACTCGTTTCAGTTTCGTCGTCAGGATCTCGGAATTTTGGAAGTGGACCAGGTGCGAAGCGGCGCCCGTGACATCGAGCACGACTTGAGAAAGTTCTTCAATCGTATGCAGGTCGGTTCCGCCGATGTTGTAAGTCTCGCCGGGGCGAAAGTTCTCGGTGATGTTTGCCACCGTGCGCACCGTGTCCGCGAGATAGGTCGAGGTACGCGAGTGCCCGCGAAATACAGTCCACGGCAATCCATGCAACGCACAGTAAAGAAACCGGCAATTGACCGAGCGGTAGGGACTGTAATACTCGCCTGGTCCATAAGTATTGAACAGCCGCACGACCACCGTTTCCGTTCCATACTGCAAACCCGAATTTCGGATCTGCATTTCATTTACCCACTTGGTCATTGCATAGTCGTTCAACTGCTTGATCTCATACTCGTCCATCACAGTCTCGACCATCAGGTCGGGCCAGTCGCCATAGACTTCCGACGACGAGAAGTGAATCAGGCGAAATCCGAGCCGCTCCTGCAAACGAATCACGTTCTTAGTGCCGATCGCGTTCGTGCGCCACAGGGTTTCGTAAAAGTCCTCGCCGTTCCAACGACCAAACTCCGCCGCGCAGTGGTAGACGTAATCAAATGGACCGCAGCGCTCAAACACGCGTTCCAATTGCCGGAACTCGCCCACATCGCTGCGCGCGTAAAGCGGCACTTCCACGTCGGTACGTAAACTGAACCCGATTTCGTCAGGCTGGTGATGAAGATCACAAGAGACAACGTGGTGGCCGCGCCCACGCAGCTCGGTTATGAGTCCCGCGCCAACCGTTCCCAATCCACCGGTTACAAGGATGCGCATTTTCTTCTCTGTGCCTCTGTGTCTCTGTGGTTAGTTTCTACGGCAAATCAGTTAACCACAGAGACACAGAGGCACAGAGAAACAGATTCAGGTAGCCTTTGTGCAAAACTCGCTAAGTAGCCGCAGCCAGCCCTCGGTGTCGTCAGGTCGGAGCCGTGAGCTGTTGGTTTTCAAGCGTTGGTCCAAAATTTTTATCGCGCTCGTAAAGCCGGAGTTAGAGATGAGACCAGTGTGAGGGTTGTAAGCCTTGAAGGTGAATCGTTCCTTAAACCCGGACGAGGCGGAGCGATATTCTTCGACTTCGTAGTCGTGAATCACGAGCCACGGATTTGACGGACGAAAACCGGCGAGCGCGCGAATGGTATTCGCTCGGTCTGCAGCGTTCGTCGAGTCGTCCACCAGGATTAGATCGAAAGCTTCGAGATCAAACTTGCAAACCGCGTCGCACATTGCGCCACTCACAACCGTCACGCTACAACGCGGATCGTGTTTAGTTGTGTCGCGCATTGTTTCAGCCCACCCGGGATCATTGTCGATCGATTGCAGCTCTTTGAGATGCGGAAATACGGACCGTTCAAGAAACGTCCGCGTGCTGTAATGTCCACAGCCAAACTCCAACACACGCCGAATCGGGCGAATGGCCGCCAGGCCAATCAGCACAGGAATGTGCGTGGCATACGCGTTTTGCGCCCTCGGAGGCAGCGGTTGCAGCACGGATCTGATCTTGCGCCAGGTGCGCGTTGTTAGCTGCTGCATCCTTTCGCCTTTACACCGTTGCGCACGCCATTGAATGCGTGCGCTCGCAACCCGACGTTGCCAAACCAGCGATCCAGTTTTCGTCCGCCGTAAACCTGTGTCTCCGCAACCTCAAACTGGTAAAGTCGCGGAACTGTCTCGATCAGTCCCCGCGCCATATCTTTCAAATGCACTTCCAACTGATAAGTTCCAGGCAACAGCGGCAGCGACTCGACGACGAAACCCAATTCACATACCTCACCTGCTTTTAACGGCGGCGCCGTCGCGAAATCCTTAAAATCGAGCCCCGTCAAACGACGCGAATCCGTGGTTAGAATCGAAACGTAAAGTCCGGCATCGGCAACTTCCGCCTTCGGCACAAAACACACCTTCACTTCCACCGGATCGAAAGTCTTGATGACCGGACTGTGATCAGACTTGATCTGTACCGAATTCACGGTGAAGTTACTGGTTTCCACTATTTCATCGTTTTCCGTGCCGGCCTGCGCCAGGTAGCGATCGACGGCCTCATCAACCTCGGCTTTCACGACCAGCCTGCCACGATCCAGAACGATCGCCTCCTCGCAGATACTTCTGATCGACGCCATGTTGTGAGTAACGAACAGAATCGTGCGTCCGTGTTTTCCGATTTCATTTATTTTGGCAAAACACTTCCGCTGAAATTGCGCGTCGCCCACGGCCAATACCTCGTCGACTAACAGCACCTCAGTTTCGAGATGTGCCGCTACGCCAAACGCGAGTCGAACGTACATTCCGCTCGAATAACGTTTCACTGGAGTATCGACAAACTTCTCCACGTCAGCGAACGCCACGATCTCGTCGAACTTCCGATCGATTTCGGCCTTGTGCATGCCGAGTATGGCGCCGTTGAGATAGATGTTTTCGCGACCAGTCAACTCGGCGTGAAAACCGGTGCCCACTTCGAGCAGCGCGCCTACACGCCCATTGATTTCTGCGTATCCGCGCGTGGGTTTGGTGATGCGTGAAAGGATCTTCAGGAGCGTGCTCTTCCCTCCTCCGTTGTGACCAATGACTCCGACGACTTGGCCACGCTTGATTTCAAAAGAGACGTCGTCCAACGCCCAAATATGAGCATCTGGAGTTGTAGAAGCGTCTCGACGAAAAGGCGAGGCGATCGCATTCGCTATCACGTCACGCAGCGCCTTGTACCTCTCCTGAGATCCAAGTCGATAGCGCTTGCTGATGTTTTCGCAACGAATGACCGTCTCAGACATCAGCTTTACACCACGTCCGCAAACTGCTGTTCCATCCGCCGGAAATAGAAAAGGCCGCCGATGAGCAGCACTGAAACCACCAGCGCCGAAACCAACACCAACGCGTTCGGCGCCTCGCGCTGACCGAGTAGGCACCAGCGAAACCCTTCCACCACACCCACCATCGGATTGAGTCCATACAGCACTCGCCACTGTGCCGGAACAATCGAACTCGGATAAGCAACGGGCGTCGCGAAAAGCCAAAACTGAATCAGGAAGTTTGTCGTGTAGCGCACGTCACGGTATTGCACGTTCAGCGCCGACAACCACAAGCCGACCGCCAGCGCCGTCATGATCGCGAGCACGATGAAGGCCGGTAACGCAAGAATCTGCCAGCCCGGAACGATGCCATACGCGATCAGCATCACCAGCAGGATGACAAAAGCAATCGCGAAATCAACCAGTCCGCCCAACACCGCGGCAATCGGTACGACCAGACGCGGAAAGTAGACTTTTGTTATCAGGTTTTGATTACCGACCAGACTATTACTCGAGGCGCTCAGCGCGTTTGCAAAAACCTGCCAGGGAAGCAGGGCACAAAACGTAAACACGGGATAAGGAAGGCCGTCAGATGGCACGCGTGCAAGCCGGCCGAAGAACACACTAAAAACGATCATCATGAAGAGAGGCTGAATGACCGCCCACGCCGCGCCCAGCGCGGTCTGTTTGTAGTGTACTTTTAGATCCCGCCAGGTGAGGAAATAAAGCAGCTCGCGATAGTTCCAGAGTTCGCGCAGTTCAAGCCTGGCCCAAGCGCTCGCAGGTTCGATCTTCATAGGTCCTGTCTGTCCTACAGATCCTATAATCCCTATGCTTCCCTGGCGTAATACTTGCGCCCGTAATAGCTCTGGTAATAGTAGTCGTGCGATCGCACGTTGACGTTATTCAACACCACGCCAAACACCTTAGAGCCGACATCGTTCAGCAACTGCTTCGACCGGCGCACGATGTGTCGTGAACTCTTGCCGCCATGGACCACGAGCAACACGCCGTCCACCATCGTGGCGATCAGCACACCGTCCGTAAATGAACTGATCGGCGGTGAATCGACGACGACGTAAGTGTAGCGGGCCTGTAGCACAGTCATCAGCCGGCGCATCTGATCGGAGCCGACGAGTTCGGCCGGGTTCGGCGGTATCGGACCAGAAGTGAGAATGTTCAGCCCCGTGGCTTCGTCGGTCTTTACCAGTTCCAGCATTTCCGTTTCCGTCATAGCGCTGGAAAGAATCGAACTCAAGCCTTCCTGCTCATGCATGTCGAAGATTGTTTGCAGGCGGGGACGACGCATATCGGCGTCGATGATGACGACGCTGGCTCCTGTTTGCACCAGACTGATCGCTGTGTTCACCGCCGTGGTCGTTTTGCCTTCGCCGGGAAGGCTGGACGTAACGAGCAACGACTTCGGCGCACCTCCGGCCGTCGATAACAACACCGACGTGCGTAGATGGCGGTAAGCCTCGGCCAGCGGCGAACGCCCATCGACATTCATCAGCAACTCCGCGCGCTGGCCATTGTTGCCGTTTGGTTTTTGCAACGCAGTCATACCCGGAATCACATGCCGCCGCACCGCCGCACCGGCGGACGGAATCACTGTCAACGCCGGCAAGTGCAACAGGCGCTCTACTTCCTCCGTCGAATGCACGGTGTCGTCGAGGTACTCCAACAACAACGCGAGCCCGAGCCCTGCTCCGATCGAAAGGAAGAATGCGGCGAGCACCGTGCGTGTGCGATTCGGCCCCACTGGACTATCGGGTGGCAGAGCGTAATCGACGATTGAGATGTTGTTCGGCTTGCCGGCCAACACTACATCGTTCTCCTTGGCGCCCTGCAACAAACCGTTGAGCAACTGTTTGTTCGTCTCGATCTCTTGCTGAATGATGCGGTAATTGATCGCCGCTTCGTTCTGCGACAGCGTTTGTGCGCGCTGCTCTTCGAACGCTTTGCGCAACGACTGTTCGCGTTGTACCGCCTGTTGATAATGCGTGTTGAGGTTCGTCAACAACGTTGCTGACTTGCGGCCGCGCAGGTCCGCATGCTGCCGCTCCAGTTCAGCAATTTGCTGATCGATCTCTTTGACTTCCGGAGCTTCTTCCGTCGCCTCAACCAGGAGCAACGCGCGTTTCTGGCGCAGATCGATCAGTTTTCCTTCCGTGTCATTGACCTGTTTGGTATCAGCATCGGCGAGCGCGTTAGCAGCGCCCGGTGCATTCGCTGCGTTGTAAGCAGCCTCCGCAGTTTTGCGTTCACTCTCTGCTTCCAGCAATTGCTGATTGAGTCCCGCCAGACGCTCGACGACGGTGTTTTGGTTAGGATCGAGCGAGATGATCTGATTGTTTCTGGCGTAATTGACGAGTCGTTCTTCAGAAGTGCGAATCTGTTGTTGCAACTCGGCGATACGCTTCTGCAAAAAAGCACCGGTCGTGCTGTTGGTCTCCGTGCGCTTCTCCAGATTAGAGAACGCATAGGTTTCAGCAATCGCATTGACGACTTTCGCAGTGACCTGCGGATCCGTATGGCTGTACTTGATGTCGATCAAACGGGTCTCGCGGTAGTAGGCCGCACGTGTTTCCTTGACTGGTTCGATTTTCAACCCGCCGAGGATCGCATTCACAAAGGGCTCAAGCCGTTTCGCTTCGTTCAGATCTTCGCGCGCCGTCGCCTGCGCAACGCTATTTGTGAGCGGCAACTGATCGGGTTCTTTGTTGCCGGCGTTTGGCGGCCTGCTGCTGAGTCCGACCATTCGCCGCATCGTTTGCCACATTGAAGGTCGCTGCGCTGGGTTGCCTTTGAAGAAATCGGGATTGTGCTCGAGATCCAGTGTGCGTACGACGCGCCGCATCAAACCCGGACTGCTGAGAATCTGCAACTGGGTGTTGAAGTAGATTGGATCGTCGGCTGGACCATAGAGCGGCCGCGTACTGTTGGTGAGACCGCCCGTGTCTTCAAGATTGACCTGGACGCGCGCCTCGGCTTCGTAAGAGTCGGGCTTACGCGCCACGTAGACGATCGCCAACATCGTGATCAAAGCCACCACCCCCACCACCATCCACAGGCGCTTACGAACTGCGCGCCAGTAGTCGAGCAGGTGAACTTCGTTGTCCGCGTTCGGATCGACGCCGTAGTTGTACGACTGCGGCGCCGGCTCAATTTTCTCAAGAGCAGCAGGAAGCGGCTCTGGTTTGACCAGCTCTCGGGAAGGTTTCATTTGTGCAATCCGGGGTTGGAGCTCAAGGTACGACGCGAAGCGGCAACTGCGTGAGGGATTGAGCTCCACCTCCGATCAAGCCGCGCAGGAGACTGCGGCCTGCGGAAGTGGGCACATCGACGATGTCGTTTGGCTGGAGTTGAATGTCCTCGGCCTGTCGTTTCTCGATGGCCGCGAGATCGACTACCATTTCTTTCTTGGTCTGTGCGCCAGGCTCCTGCCGCACGATACGGATCTTGTCCTTTTTAGTATCTTGCCTCGTGCCACCGGCCATGGCGATCGCCCGGCTCACGGTGATCGGTTCTTTCAGGGGAATCGTCAGCGGCATGAACACGTTGCCGACGACATAAACCTGATCCGCATCCGGAAGCGTGATGATGTCGCCGGCTTCGAGATAAGGATTAGCCTTCGGATCTCCGAGCAACGTATCGCTGAGGCGATAGCTCATGAAGGCTCCAACCTCGTCGTCGTCTTTCTTACACAACGAAGGCGCGCTTGAATGCACGATGTTGATTGTCTGACCGGCCTTCGGCGACGGACCTTTGGCATAGGTCAGCAGCTCGAGCAGACGAGTGCGTCGTTGCAACTCGAACCGGCCCTGTTCGTTCACCGCACCAATGATGGCGATCTGGCGCGAGTGATACTCCTTGATGAATACGTCGACTTGCAGATTGCGGTAGTACTTCGTGTAGCGCGTAGCGATCTCTTTCGCGAGTTCGCCTTCGGTGAGACACGCGGCCTGAATCTCTGAGTCGATCAGCGGCATACGAATCATGCCTTTGCCCTCGACGCGAACCGCATCACGCGACAACTGCGGGCGGTTATAAATGCGAACGTCGAGCACGTCGCCCGCTCCGATCCGGTAACGATCATCCTGCTGCGCGTGCGCAACTGCACTTAAGGTGATTAGGAGCCCAACTATCAGGA
>Ga0075426_10004263_pt1 | contig 10173 bp, 4 predicted proteins | sample SoiMethybrSBSTD5_FD_75304 | JGI IMG/M metagenome (GOLD analysis project Ga0075426, IMG submission 75304) | Bulk soil microbial communities from a Populus tree surrounding site in Tennessee, USA - Soil MetaG P. TD hybrid SBSTD5 | ecosystem: Environmental > Terrestrial > Soil > Tree plantation...
GAGATTGACAGCCACGGCAGCAAGCTCGACGCGTTCTCGGACGACAAGGGGCAGAGCCTCCTCGAGGAAGGCCGGGTCGGTCCGTTTCCGAAAGTGACCGAGGACGGTTCCGCCGCGCTGGTGGAGGTGGAAGTCCATGCTCGTCCCTCGAGCGGCGCCGCCGCCGTCAGCGCGCAAGGTTCCCTCACGATGACACTCGCCGGCGGCTCGAAGCCGCAGCGGATCGCGAACGTCCGCCTCGAGCCGACTCGGACGATGAAGGTGGGCACGGCCACCATCACGATCACGGACGCGAAGGCCGACGAGGAGTCGACCAAGCTCACGCTCGCACTGACGCGGACCATGCTCAACACGATACGGAGTGTCCGCTTCTTCGACGCGAAGGGCGGCGCGGTCGAGTCGCGGCGAATCGGATCGGGCTACATGAACGAACAGGCGGAGCTCGAATTCGACGTGAAGACGAAGGACAAGATCGTCGCCGTCGAATTCGATGTCTGGCAGAACCTGCGCACGATCAAGGTGCCGTTCAACGTCCAGGCCGGACTCGGCCTCGCGCCGGGCGGTCGATCGCCCAGCGAGACGACGAGCAGCGGAGCTGGTGAGGGGCGCGGGACTCCGGCGGCCAACCGCCCGCCGCCGACGATCACCGCGAGCGACGGCGCCGCCTCGGTCGAGGCCGTCGTCAAGCAGATGCAGACGGCCGTCGTCGCGAAGAAGGCCGGCGACCTGCTCGCCGTGATCCATCCCGATGAGCGGGGGGCGTATGGCCAGACGGTGGCGATGGTGCTGGCGTTCCAGCCCATGGCGCACATGAGCGACGCGAAGGCGGCCGAGAAGTCGCAGAAGGACGTGGACGAGCTCCTCGCCAAGCACAAGATCAAGCCGCCGCTCTCCCGCGACGCCGAGGACATCTTCAAGAACACCGATCTGCCAGCCTTTCTCACCGACGCGATGACCTATCTCAGAAGCCAGGCGAAGAAGGGCGAGGACCCGATCGGCACGTTCCCCGTGCCCAGCGGAAAGCCTCAGAACGTCAAGATCACGGGCGACACGGCCGTCGCGGAGATGGACGGCAAGGAAATAAAGTTCGCGAAGATCGGCGGCAAGTGGTTCATCCGGCTCGAGTGACGATGCATCCGCGCTCGCGGACGCGCTTTTTTGGTTGAGCGGCAGTCGCGTCTGTCCTACGCTTCCGAACGCCCGCCGCCCGGCGGGGAGGTTCGAATCGTGAATTCGGAGGGCAGATGAAACTTGGCGTCGTCCTGCTCACTGTGGCCGTTCTCGCAAACGGAACGCCGCTCTTCGCACAGAGTCATCCGGAGTACATCCAGTTCTCCCCCAGTCCGGTGAAGGGCGTGTTGTACAAACCGGATTCCGGTCCGGCGCCACACGTCGCGATCCTCATCATTCATCGCACCGCCAACGTCCTCGGCAGTTCAGCCGCGCGCAACCTCGCGAGGCGGGGGTTCATGGTGCTGGGCGTGAACCCGCGGTCGGACAACAACGAGGCGGCGGTGAACTTCGAAGCCAACGCCCTCGACATCAAGTCGGGCGTCGAGTTCCTGCGCGCGCAGCCAGGCATCACCAAAATCCTGCTGTGGGGCCACAGCGGCGGCGGGCCCGCCACGAGCTTCTATGAGGCGGTTGCCGAGCGAGGACCGGCGTATTGTCGCGGGCCGAACAAGCTGAGCGAATGCGACGACTCACTCGCCGGCCTGCCGAAGGCGGACGGCTTGATTCTCATCGACGCACACCCAGGGATCTCGGTCAACGGCCTGCGCAGCTTGAACCCCGCCGTTCTCGACGAACACGATCCGAAGAAGCTCGATCCAGCCCTGGACCCATTCAACCCGGCGAACGGGTACAAGGACGGCGCGTCGCGGTATTCCGACGACTTCAAGCGCCGGTACTTCAAGGCGCAAGCCGATCGGATGAACCGGCTCATTGACCAGGCGCTGGCGGCGCTCAAAGCCATGAAATCCGGTACCGCGCCATATCCGGACAACGACGCCATGGTGCTCACGCGATTCGAGGGGGCGCGGCTGCTGGAACTGGACCCGAGCATCCATCACGGCACGCTCAAGCCGCAGAAGCTGCTCAAGAACGATGGCACGATCGTGACGCAGATCGTCGAGAGCGTCCGCCGGTCGGCGCGCGGCTACGATAGGCGGAACGCGAGCTTCGAGGGCGGCGCGCGGATGATGACGCTGCGCTCGTTCCTCAGCGCGAACGCCATCCGCGCAAAGGATTCGCTCGACGAGATCGACTGGTGCTCGAGCAACAACTCGACGGATTGTGCGCTGCCGAACATCACGGTTCCTACGCTCATCACCGCGATGGGAGCGCACTACTTCATCCGCGACAGCGAAATCCACTACGACAGGTCCGCCAGCCGCGACAAGGACTTCATCGTCATCGAGGGGGCGACACACGGCATTTCGCCCTGCACGCCGTGCGAGACGACACCCGGCCAGTATGCGAACAGCGAGAAGAACTTCTTGGATTACGTCACGAAGTGGATCGCGGCGCGGTTTTGATAGTCATCGCCCGTACTTCTTCAACGCGGCCAGCATCCGGTCCACGGGCATCGCGTAGATCCGCAGGTCGTTCGCGCCGGTCGTCGTATCCGCCGCGAGGAGCGCGTTGGTGATGGCCGCCTCCGTCGCCTGCGCGGTTGCCTGGAAGAGCGGCGAGATCCGATCGTTCGGGAGCATCTTGACGTCCGTTACGGGCTGGTCGTTGAACCACGCACGCGCGTTCGCCGTCGAAAACGCAATAAAAATATCGCCGGAGCTGTTGCCGCCAAACCCGCCCTGCCGCCCGATGCCGAGCGACACGCGTGTGGCGATCCGTTTGAGCTGATGCGGCAGCAGCGGAGCATCGGTCGCGACAACGACGATGATCGAGCCCTGCTCGGGCGGTTCGTCGACATCGCCGCCGCCGCGAGGATCGTCGCAGCGCCGGCGCGGCGAGTTCGGCGGCAAGGGATCGCTGTTGGCGATGCAGCCTGCGAGATCGGGAATCTCCTCGCCGACGGGAACGCCCGCAATGCGAAGGTCCCGCCGCGATCCGTAATTGCACTGCACCAGCACGCCAACCGTGTAGCCGCCCTGCGCCGCCGGCAGCTTCCGCGAAGCGGTGCCGATGCCGCCTTTGAAGCCGTGACAGACCATCCCGGTGCCGCCGCCGACCGCGCCCTCCTTTGGCACTCCGCCTGCGGCGCCATCGAGCGCCGATAGAACGTGCTCGGGCTTGACGTGAAACCCGTTGATGTCGTTCAGCCCGCCATCGTAGGTCTCGGCCACCACCGGCAGCCACCACGGCTGCAGCGCGTTCTTCTTCGACACTTCCCACTGGATGATGGCGTCGCGCACCACGCCCACGCTGTGCGTGTTGGTGATCGCCACCGGTCCCTCGAGCAGCCCGCTCTCCTGCACCCAGGTCGTGCCAGTCATTTCACCGTTTCCGTTCAGCGTGAACCAGGCTGCGAACACCGGATCCGAGTTGGCCTTCCCTCGCGGGTGAATCACCGTGACGCCGGTTCGGATCGGCCCCTTCCCCACGATCAGCTTGCCGCTGCCGGAGACGAGCGTCGTGTGTCCCACTTCGACGCCGGCGACGTCGGTGATCGCATCGAGCGGCCCCGCGGTCCCACCGATCGGTAGCCCGAGGTCGCGCTCACGCGGCTTCTGTGCTTGCACGATCACGGACAGACAGAGCACGCCGGCCAGGATGATCGAGCTCACACGAAGAGACAAAGGGTCAGTCATCTTCTCGGCGGCTGCGTGAGCGGCGGCTCAGGCGGCGCGGGCGCCTGGGGCAGGCTCCCGCCCAGCTTGAATGCCCACAGGCTGTCGCCGCGCTGCGAGAGCTGGAAGCCGCTGCCGCCGGACAGAATCGCCACGTACTGCTCGCCGTCGACCTGGTAAGTCGCCACGGGCGCATCCGCGCCGGCGTCGGTTTGGAACTGCCACAGGAGATCGCCATTGGTGATGTTGTAGGCGACGACCTTGCCGTCGGACTCGCCGTGCAAGAGCAGCCCGCCCGCCGTGCTCAGCAAGCCGCTGCCGGTCCCAATCGGAAACTTCGTCCGCTTCTGCCAGACAATCTTGTTCGTGGTGGGATTCATCGCGGTCAACGTGCCGGCACGCGGCTGCCCGCCCGGGCGGAAGAATCCGGTGCCCTCACCCACGGTCTTGAACCGCTGTGTCTCCTCGTCCCACACTTGCCGGCGAATGCTCTGCGCGGAATTGATGATGTTGGCCGCGACGTACGTGAGCTTCGTTTGAGGGCTGAACGTCATCGGCGCCCACGAGACGCCGCCCTGCGTGCCGGGACTCATCACGATCGGCTCGTCCCAGTACGCGCCGAAGATGCAACTGCTCTTGAAGCCGGCGGGAACGCTGCCGGCCTCGGGACAGGTCGGCACGAACGAATCGCCAACAGGAAAAGGCTGCGTCGCGGCGGTTTTCATCCGCCGCTCTTGCGGAACCGGCTTCTCCTCGATGCCGACGAGCGGCTTGCCGTTGGTCCGGTCCAGGATGTACAGGAATCCCGTTTTTCCGGCGTGCATCAGGATCTTCCGCGGCTGCCCGCGGTAGCTGATGTCGGCGAGCACGGGCGCCGCGCTGTTGTCGTAATCCCAGATGTCGTGATGCACTTCCTGGAAGTGCCACTTGTACGCGCCCGTTTTCAGATCGAGCGCGACGATCGACGCCGTGAAGAGGTTGTCGCCGCCCCGATCCTGACCGTCGTTGTCAGGGCCGGCATTGCCGGCCGCGATGTAGACCAATCCCAAATCGGGGTCGATGGCGGGCTGCATCCAGACCGGGCCTCCGCCATGCTTCCAGGAATCGCCTTCCCACGTGTCGTGGCCGATCTCGCCCGGGCCAGGCAGCGTCCAGAACTTCCACACTTCCTTGCCGGTGCTCGCGTCGTACGCGCCGAATTGCCCGCGGACGCCGCTCTCGCCACCCGCCACGCCGATGTACACCAGGCCGTCAAAGTACGCCGCGGGCGCGGTGGTAAAACCGCGGCCGGCTTCGGCCAACCGCGTTTTCCAGATGAGCGTCCCACTCGCCTGGTCGAGCGCGATGAGCGTGTTGTCACGCTGTCCGGCAAACACCTTGCCCTCGGCGACGACGACGCCGCGGTGCGTCGTCGTGCCGGTCGTCGCATCAGAGCGGTACTTCCACTTGAGGGCGCCGCGCCTGGCATCAATCGCGAAGATGTTTCCGAGACCCGAAGACACGAACATCACGCCGTCGACGATCACCGGCGTCGCCTGGATGTTCCCGGCGGTCTTGCCGTCCTCGAGGTGCATCATCCAGGCTCCGCCGAGCTTCTTGACGTTCGATCGGTTGATCTGATCGAGCGTCGAGTGACGCTGATTGCCCCAATTGCCGCCGACCAGCGGGAAATTTTTGCCGGCCGGCAACCTCCAGTTCATCGAGCCGTTCGCGGCGGCAACGGTCCACGAAATCCCCAGCGCCAGAACGATCGATACCGGGCTGATATGACGTCGGTGCGACATGCTCTCGCTCTCCTTTGTCACCTTACCAGTCGAGTTTTGCGCCGATGCGCACGACTCGAGGCGGGACGATGGCCAGCGGACGCAGGAACGAGCTCCCTGAGCTCCAGCTCGTGTTCTGAATCGGATTCGCGTTCGTCAGGTTGTAGACGTCGATGAACGGCGACACCTTCGCCGTCCGCACGCGCGTCGCGCGTTCGATGCGGAGATCCACAAGCGACACGTTGTCCTGCCGCCGAGCGTTCAGAGGTTCGGCGGGGATTCGCACGTTGCCATAGTTGAGCGACGCGACGATCGTGCGGCCGAAGTTCTGACCGGACTGGAACCGGTAGACGGGGCTCACCTTCATGCCCCAGGGGCCTTCCCACGAGGCGGTGATCTTCGACGCGATATCGGTCGACTTCTCCTGGCCGTTCGGCTCGGTGTTGATGAGATCGTTCGGCGTCACGGGAAGTTGATTCTGCCGGAAGCTGGTGTCGAACAATGTGTTCGCCTGAGCGAAACTGGTGGTGTGCGCCAGCGAGGCGACCGCGGACCATCCGCGACTCATTCGCTTCGTCGCCGTGATCTCCCACGTGTAGTAATTGGTTCTGGCGTCCGGCACGTTCGTGAGGACGTTGCGCACCGGAAGCCCCAAGTACTGCGCCGCGAGATTCCATGCGCCAATCGGCGGGCCATCGTCACCCGTGCCGACGACGCCGTCGGGGCCGGGATCTGGAACGGTCGTCGCCGCTGTGAACGCCGAGAACGGCTGGTTGGCGTTCACAAGCTGATAGAGCTGGCGCTCGGTTCGCCAGACGAAGCCGCCGCGCACGCCCAGGTTCGCCACCACCTCGCGCTCGAGCCACGTGGCGATCTCTTCGGTGCGCGTGTCCTCGAGGCCCGGTGCGATGGTCGACGTGGCCCCGCCGCCAAGCGCGGCGATCAGTCGTCCTTCTTCGCCAGGCTGCCAGAGGCGATCCCGGCTCAGATCGTTCCAGGCGTATCGCCGCTGCCAGATCGGCGGGTTCGGGTTGGCCGCCGCGCTCAGCTCCGCGCCTGGATTCCACCAGTACCTGCCGTAGTTGCCTTTCAGCATCGTCTTGCCGTCGCCGGAGAGATCGAACGTCACGCCGACGCGCGGCGCGAGTGTCTTCCACGTGTTCAGGTCATCGACGGCGGGAAAGGTCGCCGTGACGGGATTGAAACGGCCGGCCTCATGGACCTGGGCTGGCAGGAAGTTTCGATAGCGATCGAATCTCAGCCCGAGATTGAGACTCAATCGCTTCGTGAGACGCCACGTGTCGCTGCCGTAGGCACCGTAGGTCCACAGGCCGTTGATCGATTGAGTCGGGTTGCCGAGAAGGTACACCTCCAGCGGCGCGCCCTGACGGAGAATGTGCACGACGTCTCCGTAGGAGCCGGCCGGATCGCCCTGGACGGTCGTGTCCCGGAAGATCTCCCAGCCGAACTTGAAGTTGTGATCGCCGACCGGGCTGTGCCTGAAATAGCTGACCGACCCGAGCAGCTGATTGCGGCGGATGTCGAGCTCGCGAATGCGCGCCGCTCCCGACACGAGATTGTTGCCGAGGTCTTCGTATCTCGGCGCAGCCGTATAGTTCGTGTCGGGCCAGTCGAATCCGTACTGGCCCACACGCGTCTCGAAGAACAGCGAGTCGCCGATCACCGTGTCCCATTCGCCTTTGTACAATCGCGGGTACAAGTACTGATTGAACGACGCATCCTCTGAAGAATAGATGCCGGTCAATCCGAGCGCGAAGGCATCGAGGCGGTTGGGCTGATGTTTGGCGTTGCGCGCCACGTAGCCGATGAGTTTGTTGTTCTTGGTCAGCGTATACGTGACTTTGCCGGTGTAAGACGTCAGGCGCGTGACAAACGGCTTGACCTGGAAGTTCGTGACGCGCGCTTCGGTTTCGAGATCGCGAATGGCCCCGTACCACCAGAGGCGATCCTTCACGACGTATCCCCCGATGTCGGCGCTCGTGTCGCGGAACTTGTGGAGACGGTTCACGTCGCGCGGCGCCAGCCCGCCGCCGCTGGTGATGCCGCGCAGGATTTGGCTCTCGTCGATGTTGAACGACTGCCAGCGCTCGTTCTCGTAGTGCGCCGTCAGCGAACCGTGATACGTGTTGCCGCCCGACTTGCCGATGAAGACCATCTGGACGCCCGGCACCGCCATCTCCGCCGTGTGGGCGGCCGCGTTGACGGCAATCTCGTCGAACGATCCCATGTCCACGTAGTTGCCGAACCGTTCGGTCCCCTGCGTCGAATTGATCCCTTCGATCATCGGGCGGTTCTGGCCGGTGGTGCCGTACGCGTAGTAGTTCGACTGCGACCCCGCGGAGCTCCCGCCGACGTCGATCCGGGTCAGCTTCAGGGCGGGCGTCTCCGACAGCACCGACCAATAGTCGCGGCTGCCGCTCGGCAGGCTCGCCAGCGTCGGCGCGTCGAACGTCGTCGTGATCTTGGTGGACGCGGTGTCGACCACCGGCGACCCGCCGGTCACCGTGATGTTCTCCGAGACGGCGCCGATCGCCATCTGCACGTTGAGCGTCACTGTGAAGCCGAGATTGACACGAATCTCCGTGCGCTTGAGGGGCGCGAACCCATCGAGCTCGAAGACGACGGTGTAGTCTCCGGGCGGGACGGCGGCGAGCCGGTAGAATCCTTGATCGTTTGTGGTTGCGACGCGCGTGCCCATCAGCGCGGGCCCGCTGATCGTCACCGTGACGCCGGGCAGGATCGCGCTCGTGTTGTCCGTGACCCGGCCGTCGATCGCGCCCATCGTCGCGCTGACGGTCTGCGCGGCTGCCGCGCCGCCCGTGAGACCGCCGACGAGAAATACGGCTACGACAAGCTGACGCATGGTCCCCTCCGCTGAAAAACGTCGCCCTCACTATACGCGCGGTTGACACGAATGGATCGTCGTGTTACTAAGCGACGTTCTGGGAGGAGGCGCTATGGACCGGCGAGGCTTCTTGAAGGCGGCGGGCGTCGCGGTCGGAGCGACGGCAGTTCGCGGCCTGGCTGGCGCCACTCGGCACGTGTCCATCATGGTCGAGCCGGGCGACCCGATCGCCTCGGCACCACCAGTCGCCTGGGCCGTTCGCGAATTCCAGTCGGCGCTTGCGGCGCGCGGGGTACCGGTGACGATCCACTCGCGTGTCGGAGCCGCGCCAGCCGACAGCCAGCTCGTCGTTGTGTCTGGCGCCAGCGCACCCACCGCCCAGCAGATCCTCACATCCGCGAACATCGTCATGCCGTCCTCGCGCGAAGCGTTGTGCCTCGCGCCCGGCACGCTCGGCGGCAGGGCGGCGCTGCTGGCCGGCGGCAGCGACGTCCGAGGTCTTGTCTATGCCGTGCTCGACCTGGCCGATCGCGTGACGTTCGCCGAGCCGGACGCCGCGCCGCTGGAGCTGCGCCGCGCGGTGCTGGAGAAGCCCGTCAATGCCATCCGCAGCTGTGCGCGATGCTTCGAGAGCGAGGTTGAGGACAAGGTGTGGTTCTACGATCGCGGCCACTGGGTCGCGTATCTTTCGATGCTCGCCGCGCATCGATTCAATCGCTTCAACCTGACGTTCGGCCTCGGGTACAACAGCGCGCGGAACGTTCCGGACTCCTATTTCTATTTCGCGTACCCGTTTCTTCTGCCGGTGCCCGGCTACGACGTGAGAGCGGTCGGCCTGTCCGACGCCGAGCGGGATCGCAATCTGGAGACGTTGCGCTTCATCAGCGACGAGACGGTCGCGAGAGGTCTTCAGTTCAACCTCGCCCTCTGGTCGCACGCGTACGAGTGGCCGAATCCTGACACCAACTACAGAATCGCCGGGCTGACGCCCGCGACGCACGCCCCGTACTGCCGCGACGCGCTCGCGACGCTCCTCAAGGCGTGTCCCAACATCACGGGGCTCAGCGTCCGCATGCACGGGGAAAGCGGAATTCCTGACGGGCGGTACGACTTCTGGGAAACGTTGTTCGCCGGAATCAAATCGGCAGGCCGGCGGATCGACATCGACCAGCACGCCAAGGGCACGGACCAGCGTCACATCGACATCGGGCTCTCGACGGGCAATTCCGTCAGCATGGCGCCAAAATTCTGGGCCGAACACCTGGGCATGCCGTATCACCAGGCGGCCATTCGCGAATTGGAGCTGCGGCCACCTGCGTCGAACGAACCGCAAAACGCGGCGACGACGCGGCGGTTCTTGCGGTACGGCTACGGCGACTACTTGAAGGACGACCGGAAGTTCGGAATCCTCCACCGAGTGTGGCCCGGCACGCAGCGGCATTTGTTGTGGGGCGATCCGGTGATGGCAGCCGGCTTCAGTCGCGCGTTCACGTTCTCCGGCAGCGTGGGCGTCGAGCTGCTCGAGCCGCTTTCCTTCAAAGGGCGCATGGGGAGCGGCAAACCGGGTGGGCGGAATGCGTACGCCGACAAAACGCTCGAGCCGAAGTACGACTGGCAGAAATTCGATTATCAATACCGGATCTGGGGCCGCCTCGTCTACAACCCGGACACGGATCCCGACGCGTGGCGGCGGTATCTGCGGCATCAGTTTCGGGAGGCGGCGCCCGCGGTGGAGGCCGCCCTGGCGAACGCGAGCCGCGTGCTGCCGGTCATCACGACCTTGCACGGCGCCTCG
>Ga0075426_10004264_pt1 | contig 10169 bp, 10 predicted proteins | sample SoiMethybrSBSTD5_FD_75304 | JGI IMG/M metagenome (GOLD analysis project Ga0075426, IMG submission 75304) | Bulk soil microbial communities from a Populus tree surrounding site in Tennessee, USA - Soil MetaG P. TD hybrid SBSTD5 | ecosystem: Environmental > Terrestrial > Soil > Tree plantation...
AACCGGCCGATGGCGAACCTGCCGATGGTGATCTTCCAGTTCGCGATGAGCCCCTACGACGACTGGCACCGGCTCGCGTGGGGCGGCGCGGCGCTCGTCACGCTCCTCGTGCTCGCGATCAATATCGCCGCGCGAGTTCTCTTCCGCAAATGACCATGGCCGTCTCGCTCGCTCCCATCGTCGATCGCGCGCCCGCCACCGCGGCGGCCCCGAAGCTCGAGGTGCGCAACCTCGATTTCTTCTACGGCCGCTTCCACGCGCTCAAGCGCGTCTCGCTCGACATCCCCGAGAAGCGCGTCACCGCCTTCATCGGGCCGTCGGGCTGCGGCAAGTCGACGCTGCTACGCACCTTCAACCGCATGTTCGAGCTCTACCCCGAGCAGCGCGCCGCGGGCGAGGTGGTGATGGACGGCGAGAACATCCTCACCTCGCGCCAGGATGTCTCGCTCATCCGCGCGCGCATCGGCATGGTGTTCCAGAAGCCCACGCCCTTCCCGATGTCGATCTACGACAACATCGCCTTCGGCGTGCGCCTCTTCGAGGATCTGTCGCGCGCGCGCATGGACGAGAGAGTCGAGTGGGCGCTGTCCAAGGCGGCGCTCTGGAAGGAAGTGAAGGACAAGATCCACCAAAGCGGCATGAGCCTCTCGGGCGGCCAGCAGCAGCGCCTTTGCATCGCGCGCGCGATCGCGGTCCGCCCCGAGGTGATCCTGCTCGACGAGCCGTGCTCCGCGCTCGATCCGATCTCCACCGCGAAGATCGAGGAGCTCATCACCGAGCTCAAGCAGGACTACACGGTGGTGATCGTCACGCACAACATGCAGCAGGCGGCGCGCGTCTCCGACTTCACCGCGTACATGTACCTGGGCGAGCTGATCGAGTTCGGCGAGACGAGCCGCCTCTTCCTCAAGCCCCAGAAGCAGCAGACCGAGGACTACATCACGGGACGCTTCGGCTAGGAAGGCTTATCCTAGCCGCATGCCCCAGTATCCCTCGCGCATCATCGAAGAGCGCCGCGCGCAAGTCTTTCCGGTCCTGACGGCGGAGGAGATCGCGCGCATGCGCCGCTTCGGCGCGCCGCGCCGTTTCGCCGACGGCGAGCGCGTGGCCGAGACCGGGAAGGTGAGCCGTGGCATGTACGTGGTTCTCTCCGGAAAGATCCGCGTGACCGGCCGCGACGCGCACGGCGAGAGTCTCGAGGTCACCGAGCACGGGCCGGGGTCCTTCAGCGCCGAAGTCTCGCAGCTCGCCGGCCGGCCCTCCTTCGTCGACGCGATCGCGGTGGGCGAGACCGAGACGCTGGAAATCGTGAGCGAGCGGCTGCATGCGCTGCTCGTCGCCGAGGCCGCGCTCGGCGAGAAGCTCATGCGCGCGATGATCCTCAGGCGCATGGCGCTGCTGGAGTCGGGCGCCGGCGGCCCGGTCCTCATCGGCTCGGCGCAATCGCACGAGGTCGCGCGCCTGCGAAGCTTCCTCTCCCGCAACGGCGTTCCGCACCAGCTCATCGATCCGGCGACCGACAGCGATGCGCGCGCGTTCATCGAGCGCTACGCGCCCGAACCCTCGCAGCTGCCGCTCGCGGTGTGCCCGAACGGCGACGTGCTCCGCAATCCAAGCGAGACCGAGCTCGCGCGCTGCATCGGCATGCTCGACGCCGGCCCGCCGGATACGGTCTACGACGTCGTCATCGCCGGCGCGGGACCCGCGGGTCTGTCGGCGGCCGTGTACGCCGGATCGGAAGGCCTCTCCGTGATGGTGATCGACGCGCGCGCCTTCGGCGGACAGGCGGGCGCGAGCGCGCGCATCGAGAACTATTTCGGCTTTCCCACGGGGATCTCCGGCCAGGCGCTCACGGGCCGCGGCTACACGCAGGCGCAGAAGTTCGGCGCGCGCATGCTGATCCCGATGGAGATCGTGCGGCTGCGTTGCGACCCGGCGCAGCGCGAGCCGATGCGGCTCGAGCTCGGCGACGCGAGCAGCGTGCGCGCGCGCTCCGTCGTCGTCGCCACGGGCGCCCGCTACCGCAGGCCCTCCGAATGCAGCAACCTCATGGCGATGGAAGGCCATGGCGTCTGGTACTGGGCCTCGCCCATCGAGGCGAAGATGTGCGCGGGCGAGGAGGTCGTCGTCGTGGGCGGCGGCAACTCCGCGGGACAAGCGGTGGTGTTTCTCTCCTCGTATGCGAAAAAGGTCTGGATGCTGGTCCGCGGCCCCGGCCTCGCCGCGAGCATGTCGCAGTACTTGATCGATCGCATCGCCGCGACACCGAACATCGAGGTCCTCACGCGCACGCAGCTGAGCGGCCTCACGGGCTCGCGCGAGTCGGGCATCCAATCGGTCGCGTGGCGCTCCGGCAGCGGCGACTCCGAGCGGCACACGGTGCACAACGTTTTCCTTTTCCTCGGCGCGGAACCCAGCACGCAGTGGCTCGCCGATTGCGACGTCGCCGTCGACAACAAAGGCTTCGTGCTCACGGGCGCCGACGGCGGCCTTTCGCTTCAGACCAGCATTCCGGGAGTCTTCGCGATCGGCGATGTGCGCGCGGGCTCCGTGAAACGCGTCGGCGGCGCGATCGGCGAGGGCGCGGCCGTGGTCGCGCAGCTGCACGATTTCCTCGCGCGTGCCGAGGCGCGCGCACAACACGTCACCGCCTGACGGACCCGGTAGCGAGCCGCTCGCTACGCCGACGCCCGCGCGGTGGTGCGCGCCCACTCGACGAAGTGCGGCGCCTCCATCGCCTGCGCGATGTAGTAGCCCTGCGCCATCGGGCAGCCGAGCGCGAGCAGCATGTCCCACTCGGCCTGGCTCTCGACGCCTTCGGCGACCGCGTTGATGCCGAGCTTCGTCGCGATGAGGATGCTCGATTCGACGAGCGCGCGGCTCGACGGTTGCGTGACGGCGGCCTTCACGAACCCCTGGTCGATCTTGAGCTCGGTGAAGGGCACGCGCTGCAGCCGCTGCATCGACGAGTAACCGGTGCCGTAATCGTCGATCGAGAGGCCGAAGCCTTTCATGCGCAGCCGCGCGAGCGTCTCGAGCTTCCTGCCGAGCTCGCGCGCCGCCGCCGACTCGGTGATCTCGAGGATCACGTCGTGCGGCTCGATGCCGGCGCCCTGCACGAGCTCGGTCATCGCGTCGGCGAACCGCAGATCCTCGAGCGAGGCGACGGCGAGGTTGATCGCGACCGACACGTCGAGCCCCGCATCGCGCCATTCGCGGCAGGCCGCGGCGGCGCTGCGCGCCACGCGCCACGTGAGCTCGTCGACGAGTCCCGCGGTCTCGAGCGCCGGCATGAACGACTTCGGCGGCACGAGCCCGTAGCGCGGATGGCGCCAGCGCGCGAGCGCCTCGGCGCCTTTCACCGTGCGCGTGCGCACGTCGACCTTCGGCTGGAAGAATGTCTCGAACTCGTTGCGCCGCATGCCCTCGGCGGTTTCGCCCGCGCCGAGCTCGGTCGCGCTCTCCCACGCGAGCGCCGCATCCGGCACCGTCTCGCCACGCTCGAGGAGGACTTCCACCTTCCTGCGCGTGACCGGTTTCTCGATCGCGCCGAGAACCGTCACGCCGTAGGCCTGCGCCATCGCCTCGACCGAGGCGAGGAGCGCGCGTTCGGCGCTGCTCACGATGATGAGCACGGTCGACGCGTGACGCTCGGAGAGCGTGCGAATGAGCGCCATGCCGTCCATGCCGGGCATGTGGAGGTCGCAGAGCATCACGTCGATCGTCACGCCGGGAAAACCGAGCAGCTCCAACGCGCCCTGCCCGTTGTCGGCCGAATAGATGCGGCGCGCGCCCATGTCGCGGAGCACGTTGCAGCAGTGCCATTTCTGGAATCCGTGGTCTTCGACGACCAGGAATCCCAGGTCGGAGATCGGCTTCATGCACCCTAATGTAGCGCAGGAAGCGGCAATGATCTATGACAAATGTCACATTCATGTGACTGACTTCATTGCACTTTCTGCAGCGGCGTGAACGGCGCACAATCCCGTCCATGGATTTCGTCGGCGTCATCAACCAATGGGGCATTCCGCTGGTGTTCGCGGCGGTGCTTCTCGATCTCGCGGGCTTGCCGCTGCCCGCCGCGCCGTGGCTCGTCGTCGCCGGCGCGCTCTCCATCGAAGGACCGCTGCGCACGGACCTGCTGCTCGTGGCGGCCTTTGTCGCGGCGCTCATCGCCGACAACGCGTGGTTTCTCATCGGCCGGCGTCACGGGCGCAAGCTCCTGGAAACCGTCTGCCGCGTCTCGCTCTCGCCCGACATCTGCGTGAGCCGCACCGACGAGATGCTCGGCCGATACGGCCCGTCACTGCTGCTCTTCGCGAAATTCATTCCCGGCGTTTCCGCGGTGTCGATCCCGACCATGGCCGCGATGGGGACGAAGTGGCGCAAGTTCCTCGCCTACGACGCGGCGGGATGCCTGATCTGGTGCGGCGCCTACATCGGCGTCGGCGCGATCTTCAGCCGCGAGATCGATCGCGTGCTCGATACCATGGACTGGATCGGGGGACGCGCGCTCGCCGTCATCGGCGCCGCGTTCGCGGTCTATATCGGCCTGAAACTACTCGATCGCAGGCGTCTCACGCGGCTCCACGACCTCGTGAGGATCGCGCCGCACGAGGTCTCCGAGCTTCTCGAGGGCGGCCACGACGTCGTGATCCTCGACGCGCGCTCCCAGGTCGCCCGTTCCTCCGACGAGCGCCTCTTGCCGCGCTCCATCATCCTCGACGATCCGCGCGCGATCGAAGCCCTGCCGCGGGAGCTGCGCAACAAGACCGTCGTCACGTTCTGCACCTGCCCCAACGAGGCGAGCGCGGCCTTCATCGCCGACCTGCTGCTCAAGGCCGGCTATCGCAACGTGCGCGTGCTCACCGGCGGCACGGACGCCCTCGACGCCCTCACAGGCAAGGCGGCATAGGCCTCACCGGCGAGGGCGATCGCGCCCCGTCAGCCGGATTCGCGCACGCGCGTCTTGCCGACGACGACGCCGTTGTCGTCCACGATCACCGCGAAGCCGCCGTCCTCGCCCCACGGATCGCGATAGCGGTAGTCCCACGCGGTGGTCTTCGTCGCGGCGAAGCGTGTCTTGGCACTCGGGGGCCCGATGGCCGCCAGCACGTCGGCGGTGCTCATGCCTTCCGCGATCGCCGCGAAGGCGTCGACGTTCGGAGCGCGCCGCGCTCCGGTGCTGCGCTGCGTGGCGGGAGCGCCGGCGCTCTCGATGCTCGTGGAGAGCTGCGCATGGCCGGGAAGCGCCAGCGAGACGAATGACGTGATGGAGACGGCGGTCGCCGCGACGACGGCGAGCGTGGATTTCATGGTGCTCATTGCGTTTTCCTCTCGTGTCGAATGAACTGGACTCATGTGTATCGGTTGCTACAGAATACTCGCCAACTCTACGCCGCGCGCCGCCGGGCGGTCAAGACCTTTATTTAGCGGCCGCTATGAAACTTTATGCGCCGGGCGCGCATCGAACGTCCGCCTCCCCGCGCAACCCCCTGAAAAGCAGGCGTTTCCTTGTCCGGGCCAAATTAGCCTTGACAATAGTTGCCTAGGCAATTATAGTGGCGGCAACGAAGGAGGCAACCATGTCCATCTACGACCCGGCCACCTACGACATCCGCACCGCGGTGCCCCCGATGCTCGCGCGCGTGCGCCAGGCGTTCCTCGCCGAGCTCGAGGAGCGCCTCGCCCCGTTCGACCTCAAGGCCGCCGACTACCTGGTGCTGGTGGCGCTCGCCAATGACGCCGCCGACACCGCCTCGTCGGTCTGCTCGGTCCTCGCCCACGATCCCGGCGCGATGACCCGCAAGATCGACGCGCTCGAAAGCCGCGGCCTGGTGCGCCGCGTGAGGAGCGCCGAGGACCGCCGCGCCATCAAGCTCGAGCTCACGCCCGAGGGAAAGAAGCTGCATGCGAAGGCGCTCGCGATCGGCGTGGCGGTCGCCAACGACTTCCTGCACGGATTCACGAAAGCCGAGGTGAAAACCCTCGAAGGGATGCTGAAGCGCATCCACGAGAACTCGCAATCGCTCGCAACGGTGAAAGAGTGAACGACATGAACCGCAAGAAACTCCTCCTCTCGGTCGCCGGCGCGTTCGCCGCGGGCGCCATCGCCTATGGCGCCTACTGGTCGATCGCGCTGCGCAACGCCGAGTCCACCGACGACGCCTATGTGAACGGCAACGTCGTCCAGATCACCTCGCAGGTTCCCGGCACGGTCGTCTCGATCGCCGCCGACGACACCGACTTCGTGAAGGCCGGCACGACCCTCGTGCAGCTCGACACCGCCGATGCCAAGGTGGCTCTCGACGAGGCCGAAAGCCAGCTCGCGAAGACGGTGCGGCAGGTGCGCAACCTCTACGCGACGTCCGGCCAGCTCGCGGCCACCGTTCGTCAACACGACGCCGAGCTCGCACGCGCCGCCGACGATCTCAGCCGCCGCGAGAAGCTCGCCGCCTCGGGCTTCATCTCCAACGAGGCGCTGCAGCACGAGCGCACGTCGCTGCGCGCGGCCGACGCCGCCGCGGCTGCCGCGAAGGGGCAGCTCGCCGCGCACCAGGCGCTGGTCGAGCACACGACGATCGACAGCCATCCCGACGTGCGCAACGCCGCCGCGCGCGTGCGCGAAGCTTATCTCGCCTATTCGCGCACCGCGCTCCCGGCGCCGGTTTCCGGCTACGTCGCCAAGCGCAGCGTGCAGCTCGGCCAGCGTATCGCTCCCGGCACGCCGCTCATGGCGGTGATCCCGCTCGACGACGTGTGGGTCGACGCGAACTTCAAGGAAGGGCAGCTCCAGCACATGCGGGTCGGCCAGCCGGTGACGCTCCGGGCCGATTTGTACGGCGACAAGCTCGAGTACCACGGCAAGGTGATCGGCTTCGGCGCCGGAACCGGCGGCGCGTTCGCGCTCCTTCCCGCGCAGAACGCGAGCGGCAACTGGATCAAGATCGTGCAGCGCGTGCCGGTGCGCGTTGCCTTCGACCGTGAGGAGCTCGCCAGGCATCCGCTGCAGGTCGGGTTGTCGATGCAGGTGAAAGTCGACACGCGCGACCGCGACGGCGAGCGCTTGCCGCGCATCGCGCAGGCGCGCCACGCCGACGCGAGCGCCGTCTTCGGCTCGATCGAGCAGCTCGCCGACGAGCGCGTGAAGTCGATCATCGCGGGAAACGACGCGCGCGCGGCCGTGCCCGCCGGGGCGGCGTCCACGAGCGGCACCGCGACGCCCCACCTCGCCGCGATCCGCATTCGATAGGACCGTGAACGCCGCGCCGCTCAAGGGAAGCGCGCTCGTCCTCGGGACGATCGCGCTCTCGCTCGCGACTTTCATGAACGTGCTCGACACGTCGATCGCGAACGTGTCCCTCAGCGCGATCGCGGGCGACCTCGGTGTCTCCGCCGAGCAGGGCACGTGGGTGATCACATCCTTCGCGGTGGCGAACGCGATCTCGCTTCCCCTCACCGGCTGGCTCACGCAGCGCTACGGCCAGGTGCGGCTCTTCACCGCATCGATCCTTCTTTTCGTCCTCGCCTCGCTCGCGTGCGGCCTCGCGCCGTCGATCGAGCTCCTGATCCTCTTCCGCGTGATCCAGGGCGCGGTCGCCGGCCCGATGATCCCGCTCTCGCAGACGCTGCTCCTCGCGAGCTATCCGAAGGAGAAGGCGGGCACGGCTCTCGCGATGTGGTCGATGACCACGCTCGTCGCGCCGGTCGCGGGGCCGCTCCTCGGCGGCTGGATCACGGACAATATTTCGTGGCCGTGGATCTTCTACATCAACATCCCCGTGGGACTCGCCGCCGCCGCCGTGACGTGGATGATCTATCGCTCGCGCGAGACTGCGACACGCAAGCTTCCGATCGACGCGGTCGGCCTCGGGCTCCTCGTCGTGTGGGTCGGGTCGCTGCAGGTCATGCTCGACAAGGGCAAGGATCTCGACTGGTTCCACTCCGGTTTCATCGTCGCCCTCGCCGTCGCCGCCGCGCTCGGCTTCGCGCTCTTCATCGTCTGGGAGCTCACCGACGAGCACCCGGTGGTGGAGCTGCGACTCTTTGCCAAGCGCAACTTCACGATGGGCGCGCTCGCCCTTTCGCTCGGCTACGGCGTCTTCTTCGGCAACGTGGTGCTGCTTCCGCTCTGGCTGCAGCAATACATGGGCTACACGGCGACCCTCGCCGGCATGGCGCTCGCGCCCGTCGGCATCCTCGCGATCGTCCTGAGCCCGCTCGTCGGCCGCAACGTCTCGCGCATGGATCCGCGCATCCTCGCCTCGGTCGCGTTCGTCATCTTCGCGATCGTGATGCTCATGCGCTCGCACTTCAACACGCAGGTCGACTTCGCCACGCTGATGACTCCGACGATCGTGCAGGGCGCGGCCATGGCGTTCTTCTTCATCCCGCTCGTGACGCTCACGCTCTCGGGCATCGGGCCGCAGCAGATGGCGGCCGCGAGCGGGCTCTCCAACTTCGCGCGCATCACCGCGGGATCGTTCGGGACCTCGATCTCGACGACTCTCTGGGACCATCGCGCGAGCCTGCACCACGCGCAGCTCGCGGAGAAGCTCACCGCCTACGATCCGACGACGGCGCAAGCCCTCGCGAACCTGCAAGCGAGCGGGATGCCGCCCGACCAGGCGCTCGGCGCATTGAACCGCCTCGTCGACCAGCAGGCGGCGCTGCTCTCGGCGACCGACATCTTCTACGCCTCTGCGCTGCTGTTCCTCGCGCTCATTGCGATCGTGTGGCTCTCGAAGCCCGCGCCCGCGGCGGCGTCCGCCGAAGTGGCCGGCGCGCACTAGCGCCGGTCCGTCACCCTCGGATCTTCAGCGGCGCGGCGTCTCGCCGCCGCGCGTCGCCTCGAAGAGGAACCAGGCGCGCCGCTCGGCCTCGTCGATCCACACTTCCAGCAGGCTCGCCGTCGCCACGTCGCCCGCTTCGTCGCAGACTTCGTGGGCCGCGCGCATCCGCGCGGCCAGCTGCGTGTTGTCCTCGCGCAGCTCCGCCAGCATGTCGAGCGGCGTCACGTACTCGGCGTCGTTGTCTAGCACGCGCTGCAGCCGCGCGATGTGCCCGATCGAGCGCAGCGTCGTCGCGCCGATCTTGCGTACGCGCTCGGCGATGGGATCGGCGATCGCGTAGATCTGTTCGGCCTGCTCGTCGAGCAGCAGGTGGTAGTCGCGGAAATGCGGGCCGGACATGTGCCAGTGGAAGTTCTTCGTCTTGAGGTACAGGGTGAAGACGTCCGCGAGCAGCGCGTTGAGCGCGCCCGCGATGTCGCGCGTCGCGTCCGCATTGAATCCCGCGCGCGTCGCGAGCTTCGCCGTACGGCGCGCGTTCTTTTCCTTGGTGACGACCGTGCTCATGAAATCCGCTCCTTCATGGGTTAGGCTTTCAGCGTACGCCCCGCCCGCGGACACCGTCCAATCGATTGTTCCGATCTGATCGATAGCCTGAGCCAATGAAAGCACCCGCCCGCTGCCGCTGGGCCGGCTCCGATCCGCTTTACATCGCCTATCACGACGAGGAATGGGGCGTGCCGGTGCACGACGACCGGCAGCTCTTCGAGATGCTCAACCTCGAGGGCGCGCAGGCCGGGCTCGCGTGGATCACGATCCTCAGGAAGCGCGAGGGCTATCGCAAGGCGTTCGCCAATTTCGACGCGACGAAGATCGCACGCTATGGCGCGCGCGAGAAGGCGCGTCTGCTCACGGATGCAGGCATCGTCCGCAACCGCGCCAAGATCGACGCCTTCATCGGCAACGCCAGGGCGTTCCTCGACGTGCAGCGCGAGCTCGGCTCGTTCGACCGCTACATCTGGGGCTTCGTCGACGGCAGGCAGGTCCCGCGCGCGCAGCGCCGCAAGGCGATCGCGGCGAGCGAGCGCATGAGCCGCGACCTCCTCGCGCGCGGCTTCAAGTTCGTGGGCCCCACGATCTGCTACGCGTTCATGCAGGCGACCGGCATGGTCGACGACCACGAGCCCGGCTGCTTCCGCTCCGGGAAGCGCGCGGGCCCGCCCTGATCTGTCACTTGACACTTACGTAAGCCATAGCTTAACCTTTGCGCATGGAGATGGCACTGAAGGCGATCGCGGAGCCGCGCCGGCGGCAGATCCTCGCGCTGGTGCGGGGCCGCGAGCTCTCGGCCGGGGACATCGCCTCGCACTTCGACGTGAC
>Ga0075426_10004265_pt1 | contig 10169 bp, 10 predicted proteins | sample SoiMethybrSBSTD5_FD_75304 | JGI IMG/M metagenome (GOLD analysis project Ga0075426, IMG submission 75304) | Bulk soil microbial communities from a Populus tree surrounding site in Tennessee, USA - Soil MetaG P. TD hybrid SBSTD5 | ecosystem: Environmental > Terrestrial > Soil > Tree plantation...
TAGCCCTGATCCTGCCCGTCGAACCACTCCCGGCACGGCATGGAGACCACGCGCGCTTGGATACCTTGATCAGCGAGCAACTGCTGGGCCGCGACAATGTACTGCACCTCCGAGCCGGTCCCGATCAAGATCACATCCGGGGTACCGTCGCAGTCTTTGAGGATGTAGCCGCCTTTGGCGACCTCCGAGGTGTCGGCAAAGCCGTCCTCGCCCCGCGGGAAGGTGGGCACGGCTTGCCGGGTGAGGGCCAGACCCGCTGGCCGGTCTTTGTTCTTCAAGATCGCCGCCCAGGCAGCGGCGGTCTCGTTGGCATCTGCGGGTCTCACCACGTCCAGTCCGGGAATCGCCCGCAGGGCGGCGAGATGTTCGATCGGCTGGTGAGTAGGGCCGTCTTCGCCGAGGCCGATCGAGTCATGGGTCCAGACGTAGATGACCGGCAGTTCCATCAGCGCCGCGAGCCGTACTGCCGGCCGCATGTAATCGCTGAAGATCAAGAACGTGCCGCCATACGGCCGCAAGCCGCCGTGCAGCTTGATACCGTTCATGATCGAGCCCATGGCGTGTTCTCGGACGCCAAAATGCAGGACTCTGCCGTACGGGTTACCGGGAAACATCTGGGTCTGCCGGTCGCTGGGTAAGAAGCTGGGCTCACCTTCGGGTGTGGTGTTGTTGGATTCGGCGAGGTCAGCAGATCCGCCCCACAGCTCAGGCATCTTAGGCACGATCGCACCGAGCACCTTGCCCGACGCTGCCCGGGTGGCGATGCCCTTGGCGTCGGCGTCCCAGCTCGGCAGCGCGTCCTCCCAGCCAGGAGTGAGCTCATCACCAGTGAGCCGGTCGTACAGCTCTTTGCGCTCCGGATTTGCCTCTGCCCAGCTGTCGAAACTTTGCTGCCACTTCTCCTGGGCCTCCGCCCCCCGCTCGATCAGCTTGCGGGTGTGCTGGATCACCTCATCGGCAATCTGGAACTTCTTGTCTGGGTCGAAGCCCAGCACCTCCTTGGTGGCTGCCACTTCCTCATCACCTAACGCGGCGCCGTGGGCCTTGCCGGTCCCTTGGAGCTTGGGTGCGGGCCAGCCGATGATTGTATGGAGGCAGATGAAGCTTGGCCGGTCTCTGACCGCCTGAGCTGCTTCGATGGCCTCCTCGAGCGCGGAGATGTTTTCCTGATAGTGATGAGCGTCGCCGTGAGTCCACTTCACGGTTTGCACATGCCAGCCGTACGCGGCGTACCGAGCCGTGGTGTCCTCGGTGAGAGCGATCCTGGTGTCGTCCTCGATGGAAATCCGGTTGCTGTCATAGAACATGATGAGATTGCCGAGCCGCTGTGTGGCGGCTAGCGATGATCCCTCGGAGGAGACGCCCTCCATGATGTCGCCGTCGGAAGCCAGGCAGTAGATGTAGTGATCGAAAATCGAGGTGCCCGGCGCGGCATCGGGATCCAGCAGGCCACGCTCCCGACGGGCGGCCATGGCCATTCCGACAGCGTTGGAGACGCCCTGACCCAGGGGTCCGGTGGTTACCTCGACGCCCTTGGTGTGCCGGTACTCCGGGTGGCCAGGGGTCTTCGATCCCCAGAATCGGTAGGCCTTGATGTCATCGAGTTCAAGCCCGAAGCCACCAAGGTAGAGCTGAATGTAGAGCGTCAGACTTGTATGCCCGCAAGACAGCACGAATCGATCTCTGCCCGGCCAGTTTGTGTCGCTCGGGTTGTGCCGCATCACTCTCTGGAAGAGCAGGTACGCCACCGGCGCAAGGCTCATAGCGGTGCCGGGATGGCCATTGCCCACATTCTGCACAGCATCGGCGGCGAGCACCCTTATGGTGTCGACGGCACGGGAATCGATGTCGGTCCACCAGTCCGGAAGCACTGTGCCGGAGAGGTCTGTGTCAGTCAAACTCACCTTGGAAAGATCCTTCCGAGACGCCACTCTGCGGCCTGCTGGTAGTACCAGGCCGGGACACTGCGAGCCTATCGGGGGCCCCTCGGCCGGGGATACAGGGTCAGGCCGAGAACTACGACGGCGTGGCGATCTGTGAGAACACTCCGAGGTGAAGTGTGAATCGCATCGCCGGGCTCTAGACTCAGCCTCGGATGACCGCCTTCTGTGGCGGCGCCATTGACCGGAGCCGACCAACAGTGAGTGAGTAGAGCTTGTGACGAGTCTCGACGTGCCAGGTCAGGTGGCCGCCGACAACCGCCCTGCTGAATACGGCGCTGCTAAATACGGCACAGCTGATGTTGGCCCTGCTAAATCCGGCAGAGCCCGCGTCGATCTTGGTGTGAATGCTGTTCGCCGGAGCCGTCAGTTCACCCGAGTTCGCGATGTTGTGGGGGCTTATCTAGGGCTTACCAAGCCCCGGATCATTGAGCTGCTGTTAGTGACGACTGTGCCGGCAATGTTTCTTGCGGCCGGTGGAGTTCCGCCGCTCACGGTGGTACTGACGACAATGTTTGGCGGCTGCCTGGCCGCGGCAAGTGCGAATGCCTTCAACTGTGTCCTTGATCGGGATATCGACGAGCGCATGCGGCGTACCAGGCGACGCCCACTGCCGCGGCACGCCGTTGGCCCGCTGGGTGCGACGGTGTTCGGAATGATCTTGGGGATTGCGGCGACACTATGGCTTGGCTACTTCGTCAACTGGCTGTCCGCGGCTCTGGCGTTGGGAGCTAACGCCTTCTACATCGTCGTCTACACGCTCTGGCTGAAGCGGCGTACCCCACAGAACATCATCTGGGGTGGTATAGCGGGCTGCTTCCCGCCGCTGATCGGCTGGACGGCGGTGACCGGCCGACTGGCACTCGCTCCGTTCGTGATGTTCCTGATCGTCTTCTTCTGGACGCCACCGCATACCTGGGCGCTCGCCATGCGTTATCGCGAGGATTACGCGGCGGCCAACGTGCCGATGCTGCCTGTCTTGCGATCAGCGCCGGTCGTTGCTCGACAGATCATGGCGTACGCGGCGGTCACGGTTCTGATGTCGCTTGTGCTGTGGCCGGTGGCACACACTGGTTGGTTCTATCTCGGCGCCGCAGTGACCTTGGGCCTTGCACTGCTCTGGCAGTCGGCTCTGCTGCTGGCTCGTGCGCAGCGGGGACTGACCGACGCGGCCTTGAAGCCAATGCGGCTCTTTCACTGGACGAACTCCTATCTCGCATTGCTCTTCGTTGCAGCGGCTGTCGACACGCTGCTCCGCTAGGACTGCGTCGCCGGGACTTAGCTATGGCCCAGTCGGTGGAGCTGACGCTTGATCCGTCTGCCGAGGCCGCGCTGGTTTCGCAATGGGATCGTTTGGCGGTGGTTGGCCTAGCGCAGCCAAAGCGTCCTGAGCCTGATGGACACCACCTGCCCCACATCACCGTGTACGCCGCCGACGCGATCCCAGAGGCGGCCGAGTCTGTGCTTCCGGAGATCGTGGCCGGGATCAGTCTGGCGGTACATATCGGCGCCTTGATGATCTTCGGCCCTCGGAAGGGCGAGTGCATCCTGGTGCGCCACGTGGCGGCGTCGGTCGAGCTACTCGAGCTCCAGCAGCGGGTGGCGTTGGCCTGTCGAGCGGATCCGGAAGGTCAGTTCGGGCGTGGCCGCTGGAGCCCTCATGTAACGCTGGCCCGCCGCATCCCGAGCGATCATGTCGGGAAGGTTCTCAGGGTGTTGGGATCACGAGGTGAGCTGGACGCGACTATTCAGCGATGTCGGCGCTGGGACGGCAGACGGCGCACTGCCTGGTGGCTTAGCTGAGCTCCGGCTCAAGCTTGCATCGATGGTTGTTCTGCTGTGAGGGGCTCCAGGTGGGTACGCCTAATGGCCGAAGCGGGCCTCCGGCTTGAAGCGGTAATACTCCGGCATGGCTTCCAGTACCCGGACGTGGTCTCCGGCGGCGAACCACTCCAGGCGCTGGAAGTCGGCTGCCGCGGCCTCTTGGGTGAAGATGTGCTCAATCGCCCCAGCCTCGTGGGCGCGTAACTGGCGCAGCGGCCAGAAGGTGTGCGACAGGGCACCGGAAGCGATGAGCACGACGTTTCGGTTCGACTGGGCAATCGCATCACCGAGTGCCCGGCCCAGTCGCAGATTGTCCTCCGTGTCGGCGGTCTGACACACGCCGATCGAGATCCACCGCTTGTCGGGCAAGCCCTTTCCCAAGAACTCCCAGAGCTTCGTGGTGGCGTAGAAGATCGGAAGATGATCATCGTCAATCGCGGTAATCCAGGTGCCCTGGCGATCAGCCTTGGACGCTATGAGACGGGCAAGCTCGGGATCGCCGAGGAATTCATACGGCGCTGCGACATGCCGCGCGGCAGCTCGTCGGATGTGAACAATCCGCTGCGGCGCTGATGCGCGGTGACGACGAATTCGACAGTGGTGGGCCAGTGAGAGTCGAGCACGACCACGGTGTCATAGTCCAAGACCTCGAAGACCTCTTGCCGCAGCCGTCGCAGGCCGTCTACCAGCGTCGTGTTGTTGCCATGGTTCAGCGCGCGGCGAGTGGACTCGGGGAGCACGATTGTGGGGACATGCGCCAATAGACCAGCGCCTACGACTTCACCCATTGCTGTGATGCGTCGCTAGACGTGCGCCAAGGGCTGCGATCCAGCCGAACAGGGTGATCATCGCCAGCAGAAATGTAACGTTGCCCCAGGGTAAGAACAAAAAGACGACGAAGAGCGCACTGGCCGCGACCGATACGACAGCGATCGGCCGCCAGCCGGGGTCACGCCGCACCGCGAGTGCTATCGATAAAGGCGCGACCACCCCGGTTGCAATGATCAACAGGAACGCGATCCCGTGCAGCCAGCCGTTGACAGTCGTGGGATTACCTCCGCTCAGCATCGGTTCATCAACCCTAAACGCGGCCAGCATCAACGCGGCTCCGAGCAGGGCGAGCGTGAGCACCGCAAAACGACTCGCACGGCGCGGCGGCAGCTGATCCCGCAACGCGACGGCGAGAACAACGACCAGCAGACCTGTAAGGAAGAAGGTCGCAATCTGTGCCCAGCCGTACGGCCCCCGTGCCAGCGAGCTAGGCCAAGGGACTTGCTCGCCGCCCACGAATTCCCAGCCAAGCTCGCGAAGGTAATCGACGCTGGCCCACGTGTTCAGTGCCACCGAAACCAAGAAGATCGGCCCAGCGAGAATGCCGGCAAGCGCACCGGCACGTGAAAGCGCCGCCCTATCTTCCACAGCGTCCGCCGTGCCGCCCGCCACGAGCCAAAGCTAGGGCGATGTACGAGGCATCGTCAAAGACCGGGTTACCGGGCGACGGAACTAAGGCGTGAAACGCCGACGGCATCTGCAGCCTGATGTGCCGAGCGCTGCAACACCGACAGCACCAGGTTGGTAACTGTGGCAATGGCGAGTGAAGCGCCGAGTAGGTGGAGTGCGACCAGCTGGATCGGGACTCCCAATTGATACTGGGCAATACCGATGCCGGCCTGCATCATCTCGACCAGGAGCAGTAGTACCACGGCCCTGCTCCGCAGCAACACGAAGCAAGCCACAGTTGCAGCGACCGTCGCGTACGCGACGATCGAGTGCAGGCGGGTCAGCAGCATCCCGTCGAGGGCATTCCGAGGTGCGGCCTCGTCTCCCGCATGCGGCCCACTTCCTGTTACCAAGGTCCCGAGCCAAACCGCCAGCCACATCAGAACGAAGGTGATCCGCGTCGCGATCACCGACATGCCTGACGCCTCTGCAGGCCCCCGGTACCAGGTCTTACGCACGAGTAAGACTGACAAAGCGATCAGCACCATCGACAACAGCAGGTGCAGGCCGACCACGTACGGGTTGAGCTGGGTCAGCACAGCGATCCCGCCGATGACCCCCTGCAACGGAATCCCCAGTGCCAGAGCACCGGCGAGCCAACGCAGGTCCGACCGTGGCTGGCCATCCTCACGGTAGAGCAGGGCACTGACCAAAGTGAGCACGGCCGCGACTACCAAGACGAGGGTGAATAGCCGGTTCCCGAACTCGATCGCCCCATGGATGCCGAGCTGCGGATGTGAGACGTAAGAGTCCTGGGTGCATCGCGGCCAGGTCGGACAACCCAGTCCAGAGCCCGTCAGCCGGACCAGACCACCGGTCACGACAATGAGGATGTTCATGATCAAGGAGACGACGGCCCAGCGTCGCAAGGCATGCGGCCCGCGGAGGACCCGCAGGATCATGGGCAGCACCCGACGCCCGGGGGGCAATTCCGCCTCCGGGCTCAACTGCTTCACGACGTCCAACGAAAGCCCTTCCATGCTGCCAGGCCGGCGGCCACGAGCCAGGCTAACAACACCAGTACCGGCCAGACGAGAACTAGCCCACGTGCTGCCGCTCGCAAACCCTCACCAAGTGCCGCAGTCGGCAGGGCCTCGATCACCGGACGCAGTGCCGCAGGATAGCGGCTGACCGGAATGATCAAACCACCGCCAACAACCAAGATCACATAGACCAGGTTGGCGACACCCAAAACCGACTCAGCGCGAAGCCGGCCGGCCAGCAGCAACGCAAGACAGACGAATGTAGCAGTGGCCAAGATCACCGTTACTATCGCGACCAGTGCTGACAGCGCTGTGAACCGAGGCCGCCACCCGAGACCGAGTGCGGCACCGGTCAAGATCACCAGCTGACCGAGCATGATCATGATCACTGCCAGCGCCTTGCCGGCAAGCAAGCCGGACTTACCGAGTGGGGTCGTCGCCAGTCGCTCCAGCACACCGTAGCGTCGCTCGAAGGCCGTAGTGATCGCAATCGAGGTAAAAGCTGAGGACCATACCGCCAGCGCGAGCACTGAAGGTGCAAGCAGATCCAGGCTCATCGAGACATTGGCGAACCTTCCAGCCGCCAAGATCGCGAGGGGAATCACCAGGGCCAGTAGCAACTGCTCACCGTTGCGGGACAACAGTCGCGCTTCGGTCAATCCGTGACGGACGATGCGTTTGGCGGCCGGTGCCGGTGCTGGTGCGGGGGAGAGGTCGAGTGCCGTCACGAGGCTGCCCGTGCGGTGGTATGGCTCAGGAAAACCGTCTCCAGCGTTCCTCCTGATTTGGTGAGCTGACGCACCGTGCCCGAGATGGTGACCCGGCCGCGATCAACGATAAAGACGTGGTCTGCCAGGGCTTCGGCCTCATCCATTGCATGAGTGGTCAGCATCATGGTGACCCCGCTCGCCCGCAGCTCGCGCAGCAACAGCCAGGTTGCACGCCGGGCATGCGGATCCATTCCCGCAGTCGGCTCGTCAAGGAAGACGAGCTCTGGCCGACCGACCAGTGCACCAGCCAGATTCACCGCCTGTTGTTGACCGCCAGACAACCGCCGGTACGGGGTTTTCGCGCAATCGCTCAATCCCAGTCGCTCGATCAGCACCGGCACCGGCAGCGGATTGGCGTAGAGGCCGGCCAGATAATTCAACAGTTCAACGGCTTTGATTCCTGACCAAGATCCCGCGCTTTGGGGCATCAGTCCGATCCGGCCGGTCAGCTGCCGTGACCCTGCCGGCAATCCGAGCACCTGCACAGTTCCAGACGCCGGACGGATGAGATCGGTACAGCAGCGGACCAGCGTCGTCTTGCCCGCACCATTAGGCCCCAGCACCGCGGTTAGAGCGCCAGTCCTGGCCTCCAACGAAAGCCCGTCGAGAACCGCGCGGCCACCGAACTTGACGACTAGGTCGGCTGCCCGAACGGCGCTGTCGGGACTGGGCACCAATGAATTCTAGAAGAGGAGACTGAGTGGGTTGGAGAAGGGCACGGCGGCTCACGTACGGGCGGAAAGGATGTCGGCGAGGTCGTACTTGACCGGCTCTTCTAGCTGTTCGTACGTGCAAGAGCTCGGATCACGGTCCGGTCGCCAGCGAAGGAATTGCGCAGTATGCCGGAACCGGTCCCCTTCCATGTGCTCGTAGCGGACTTCGACCACCAGCTCCGGTCGAAGCGGGATGAAGGACAGGTCCTTTTTGGCGTTCCATCGGCTGAATTCCGAGCTCCGCGGCGTACGAGTCCCTTCCTCCTGCTTCGCCCATGCCCAGGGATGATCATCGAAGGTAGTGACGAGCGGTTGCAGCTCGGCGAAGAGCTCCTTGCGCCGGGCGGCCGGGAAAGCACCAATCACACCGACGCTGGCCAGCTCACCGGACTCCCGGTACAGACCGAGCAGTAGCGATCCGATGCTGTCCGGTCCGCTCTTGTGCACTCGGTACCCGGCGACCACGCAGTCTGCGGTGCGTTCGTGCTTGATCTTGAACATAGTGCGCTTGTCCGGCTGGTACCTGCCGGCGAGCGGTTTGGCCACCACCCCGTCCAGCCCGGCGCCCTCGAACTGCGAGAACCATTGCACTGCAAGATCATGATCACGAGTAGCCGGTGTCAGATAAATGGGAGGCTTGGCACCTGGCAGCGCTTCCTGGAGGGCCGCACGGCGCTCCTGGAACGGCCGCTGCGTGTAATCGACACCGTCCAGTGCTAGCAGATCGAAGGCGATGAAGCTGGCCGGCGTCTGCTGCGACAACAACCGGACTCGGCTGGCGGCCGGGTGAATGCGCTGCTGGAGTACCTCGAACTCGAGCCGATCGCCGACGACGACGATGATCTCGCCGTCAATGACGCACTTGTTGGGCAGATTGGCTTTGACCGCCTCCACGATCTCGGGAAAGTAGCGCGTCATCGGGCGCTCGTTGCGAGAGCCGATCTCCACCTCGTCGCCGTCGCGGAACACGATGGAACGGAACCCGTCCCATTTGGGCTCGTAACTAAACGGGCCCTCCGGGATCTGAGGCACCGCCTTGGACAGCATTGGAGCGACGGGCGGCATCACGGGCAGCTGCATGCCGGCCATTGTGTCAGTCATGAGTGAAAGGCTGGATGTCATGGCAAATGGAATCCAGGCGGTCTCCGATGCGGTCCTAGATGATCTTCGGACACGATTAGAACGAACCCGCTGGCCCGGTGTCGTCGAGGGTCAAGGGTGGGCAAGAGGAACGGATCTGGACTACCTCGGAGAGCTTGTCGATTACTGGCGGACCGGCTTCGATTGGCGTGCCCAGGAGTCCGCTCTTAGCCGCTTCACCCACGAACGCGTGCAGGTATCGGATCTATCACTTCACCAAATTCATGAGCGCTCTGCAGACGGCGATGCGCCTGCCGTGATCTTGCTACACGGCTGGCCTGATTCGTTCCTGCGATACCTCAAGGTGCTGCCCCTGCTGGAGGGTTTTCATCGAGTTGTGCCCTCCCTTCCGGGCTTCGGCTTCTCTGAGCGGCCGACCACTCCTGGTTGGAACTCGATGCGGATGGCGGACGCTATCGCCGAGTCGATGACGGCTAACGGCTATGAGCGCTTCATCGTCTCCGGCGGAGATGTCGGTTCGTCGGTCGCGGAGCAACTAGCGAGACGTCACGCCGATCGGCTCATCGCGCTCCACCTCACCGATGTGCCGTATGGGCATCTGTTCTCGGTTGACCAAGCACAGCTGACCGAAGCCGAGCGGGCCTATCTGGAGGCCGGACAGGCCTGGGGGATGAGTGAAGGCGCGTACGCGATGATCCAATCCACCAAGCCAACAACGGCAGCCGTCGGGCTAGCGGATTCACCAGCCGGATTAGCGGCTTGGATTGTGGAGAAGCTTCGTTTCTGGAGCGATTGCGACGGTCAGGTGGAACGGCGCTTCAGCCGCGACGAGATCCTTACCTGGGTCACGCTCTATTGGGTGACGAACACCATCGGATCCTCGTTCTTGCCCTATGTCGAATACGACCCGAGCAGTGACGAGAAATTGACGGTTCCCACTGGTGTGACGATCTTTCCCAAGGATCTGGTGCCTGCACCACGAGAATTCGTCGAGCGCTTCTTCACCATCGTTCGCTGGACTGAGCTGCCCACCGGTGGTCATTTCACAGCATGGGAGGAGCCGGAAGCCTTTGCCGGGGAATTGATCGCCTTGGCAGAAGAATGCAGCCGGTGATCAGCACAATCGCGATCGAGAACTACCGGTCGTTGCGAGACCTGCGGCTGGCCCTGGACAGGCTCAATGTTGTCACGGGTGCCAACGGCAGTGGCAAGTCAAGTCTGTATCGCGCCCTGCGGCTGCTGGCCGACTGCGCTTCCGGGCGGATCATCTCGTCAGTGGCTCGCGAGGGTGGGCTCGAGTCCGTGCTGTGGGCGGGGCCGGAGCATCTCGGAGCTGGG
>Ga0075426_10004266_pt1 | contig 10169 bp, 12 predicted proteins | sample SoiMethybrSBSTD5_FD_75304 | JGI IMG/M metagenome (GOLD analysis project Ga0075426, IMG submission 75304) | Bulk soil microbial communities from a Populus tree surrounding site in Tennessee, USA - Soil MetaG P. TD hybrid SBSTD5 | ecosystem: Environmental > Terrestrial > Soil > Tree plantation...
GTGAAGCGCGCGAGCGCCGACACGCTGATCGTCACCAACGGCTTCAGCTGCCGCGCGCAGATCGAGGAGCTCGGCGGCCGGCGGCCGCACCATCTCGCCGAGCTTCTGCGGATGGCGCTCGAGCGCGCCTAGGCCTTGGCGAGCAGCGCGAGGAGCACGTTCACCTCGCAGGGCTTGACGAGGTAGTGATTGAAGCCCGCCATGCCGGCCAATGCGCGGTCCGCGGATTTGGTGTATTCGCCGCTGACCGCGATAAGGAGCGGCCGCTTGTCTCCCATCGCTTCCCGTATGCCTCGCGCCACGTCCCAGCCCGTCAATCCGGGCATCGCGATGTCGATGATGGCGGCGTCCGCCTCGAACTCCTGCACGACTCTGACGGCTTCGCGACTGTCGTGCACGCCCTTCGCCTCGTAGCCCTCATCACGCAATAGCGCGACGAGCGTGAGCACGGTGTCGCGCTCGTCGTCGATGACCACGACGCGCAATGGCTGACGCGCGGCGGACTCTGTTGATTGCGTCGATGGCGACGGCGTGCCGCGGACCATATATCTCGTAATGCGATATTTCGTTCTTGTACCGACAGGATACTACCGCGGTTTCGTGAACGCGCGCCGAAGCGGGGACGCGCCTGTAGGGAATTGCCCGACATCGGGCCGCGCGGCGCTCTGTCGGAACGAAACCTGCACCGCCAAGGCATGGCGGTCGGCAAAACGCGATGGGTCATTGCTGAAGGCTACATCCCGGGCGCGAGCACGGGCAGCGGGCGGGCGTTCGAGAGTCACGAGACGGCGTGCATCCTGAATGCGGGCGAGCGCGACGCCGACGTGCGCATCACGCTCTTCTTCGCCGACCGCGAGCCGGCCGGGCCTTATCGCATCCGCGTGCCTGCGCGCCGTACGCGACATGTGCGCTTCAACGACCTGAAGGATCCGGAGCCGGTGCCGCGCGATACCGACTACTCGAGCCTGATCGAGTCCGACGTGCCGATCGTGGTGCAGCACACGCGCCTGGACTCGCGCCAGGCGGCGCTCGCGCTGCTCAGCACGATCGCCTTTCCAGCGGAGTAAGCCATGCGAGCAAAAATGCTGAATGCCGGCCCCGAGCGCACCTACGCGCTCATCTTCGACAAGGGCGACGAGCCGGTGAGCCTCATCACCGCCTTCGCCAAGGAGCACGAGATCAGCGCCGCGCGCCTCTCCGCGATCGGCGCATTCAGCGAGGTGGTCCTCGGCTACTTCGACTGGGAGAAAAAGCAGTATCAGCGCATCCCGCTGCGCGAGCAGATGGAGGTGCTCTCGCTATTGGGCGACATCGCGCTCGGCGAGAAGGGCGAGCCCAAGCTGCACGCCCACATCGTGCTCGGCAAGCGCGACGGCACAGCGCACGGCGGGCACCTGCTCGAGGCGCGCGTGCGCCCCACCCTGGAGGTGCTGCTCGTGCAGTCGCCGGCGGCGCTGCAGAAGGTGCACGATCCCGAGAGCGGACTCGCGCTCATCCACATCGGCAAGTAGATGCTGCAGGACCGACGCAGTGACGCGCTCCGCGAGGATGTGCACGCGCTGCTGCGCCGGCACCTGAAGGAGGGCTATTCCGGGCTGCTCGGGCGGGAGTACTGCTACATCCGCCCCGCGCCGGGCCGCTATCCGTTCCAGTGGTTCTGGGACAGCTGCTTCCACGTCGTGATGCTCGTACGCCTGGGCGAGCACGACATTGCCAAGCGCACGCTGCGCAGCCTCTTCGCCATGCAGCGCGCCGACGGCTTCGTCGGCCACATGATCTTCTGGAACCAGGTGCTGCCCAACCGACCTACCGACATCGTGCAGGCACGGCCGAGCTGGGCGGACCTGCGGCCGCACATGAGCGAGCTGGTGCAGCCGCCCTTTGTCGCGCAGGCGCTCGAGCGCATCTACGCGGCGACGCACGATCGCGTGTTCCTCGGCGAGCTCTACGCGCGGGTGCGCGGCTACCACCAGTGGCTCACCTGCCGGGATTTCGACGGCGACGGCCTGCTCACCATCATCAGCCCGTTCGAGTCCGGGATGGATTGGAAGGCGTCCTACGATCCCGTGGTGGGAAACGATGCGCGGCGCACGCCGCGGCGCCTCTACACGAGCCGCTATTTCTGGCAGGTGGTGAGCATCGACTGGCACAACTTCCTGCGCCGCTACGACCTGCAGCGCATCCGCGCGCGCTCGCGCTTCCTCGTGAAGGATGTCGGCTACAACACGGCGTACGCCCTCGACCTCGCAGCAATGGAGCGGCTCGCGCCCATCGCGGGCGACGATCCGGCGCCTTACCGTGAGCGGCGCCGGCGCGTGGCGCGGGCGATGCTCGAGCGCATGTACGACGAGGAGTCGGCCGCGTTCTACGACCTGTGGGAGCCGGGCGCGCGCAAGCTGCGCATCCTCACGCCGTCGATCTTCTTTCCGCTCGCGCTCGCCGAGATTGCCGATGACATCGCCGAGCGCGTGATCGCCGCGCATTTCTCGACGCCGCGCGAATTCGGCACGCCATTCCCCCTGCCGAGCCTCGCGGCCTGCGATCCGGCCTTCTACCCGGGCGAGAGCTCGTATCTCTGGCGCGGCCCGACGTGGGCATTGCCCAACTGGTTTCTCTATCACACGCTCGGCCGGCGGGGCCATGCCGAAGAGGCGGAGCGGCTGCGCGCGGGGCTCTGGCAAGCGGTCCAGAAAAGCGGCTTTCGCGAGTATTACGACCCGTTTACCGGCGAGGGCTACGGCGCGCACGACTTCACCTGGTCCGGACTTCTTCTCGACATGCACTGAGAGCTGCGGCGCGCACGCCGCTTGCTCCGCCCGGGCATGCGGATGCTTGCCGCCTGCCTGCTCGCCATCGCGCTCTGCGCGAGCGCGCGAGCGGACGAGGTGCATCCGCAGACGTGGAGCGCCGCGGTCCTCGTCGGCACGCCGGTGCGCGGCATGGACGGGGAGCTCCTCGGCCGCGTCGAGGATCTCGTCGTCGATCGCAATGGCCACATCGCGCAGATCGTGGTCGAGGCCGGCGGACTCCTGAGCAGGCACTACTTCGCGCTGCCCTGGGACGAGGTGCGCCTCATGCCGGCGCTCGCTTACGTCGCCGTGCCATTGACCCGAGACAGTGTTCGCGACTACGAGGTCGCCTGGAACCGCCTCGCGAAGGCGAGCGGCGACCAGGGCGCGTGGCGCATTCAGCAGCTTCTGCATGAGCACGCCAGCCTGCGCGACGTGCCGAACATCGGATTCGTGCGCGATGCGCTCTTCGATTCGAGCGGGCAGGTGAAGCGCGTCATCGTGTCGGACTTCTACGAGTCCTACGCCTATCCCTTCTTCGGCTACGACGAGGGCGCCGGGGGTTACCTGCTGCCGTACGCATCCGCGCAGATGGACGGTCTCGCGCCGCTCGAAAAGCCGGCCGTCGCCGAGCGCCGCGTCGTGCCGTCTTCACCGGGCACGCGGCTGCAGCCGAGCCGGGCGCAAGTGCTGCCGGGCCCGTCCTAGCCCGCGCTCGGCATAGCGCTTGCTCGATACAAGCGCGTGCAGCTCTCCAGCGAGTTCAACGCCCCATGCTCGCGCGCCGCCCGCTGAGCATCGCGCTCGTCGCGCCGCTCGTCGCGCCGATCGGCGATCCCGAGCCCTACGGCAACCACGTGCTGCTCATCGATCTCGCGACGGGCCTCGCGCGCCGCGGCCACCGCGTGCGCGTGTACGCCGCCGAGGGCTCGCGCGTGCCGGGCATCGACGTGCTGCAGTTCGCGAGCTTCGAGCGGCTCTTCCGCCGCCTTCGCTCCGATGCGCCGGACGTCGTCAGCCAGCACGCCTTTGATGCCGCGGCCATCGAGCTCGCTGAAGGCTTGCCGGTGCTGCACACGCTCCACATGCCGCCGATCGTGCCGGCCGTGGTACGCGCCTGCACACACAGCGCGGCGCCGCTTGCGGCCGTCTCGGAGTTCTCCGCGCAGCAGTGGCGCGCGGCCGGCGCCGAGCGCGTGCACGCGATCCGCAGCGGTGTGCCCGACTTCACTCCCTTCGCGCGCGCGGTCGAGCCGGTGGCCCTGATCGCCGGTCGCATCTGCCGCGAGAAAGGCACGGCGGCCGGGATTCGCGCGGCGCTCGGGGCTGGGCTGCGCGTGCACGTGATCGGCGGCATCTCCGATGCGCTGTACTTCCAGCGCGAGGTCGCTCCGCTCCTCGGCGAGCGCGTACGCATGCGCGCTTGCCTGCGGCGCCGCGAGCTTTGGAACGTGATGGCGCAATCTGCGGTATGCCTGCTGCCGATCGACTGGGACGAGCCCTTCGGCCTCGTCGCGGCCGAGGCTCAGGTCGCCGGCTGCCCCGTGGTCGGCTACGCGCGCGGTGCGCTGCCGGAAATCGTCGAGCAGGACGTCTCGGGCATCCTCGTGCCCACTGGCGACGAACGCGGGCTCATCGCCGCCGTGCGGCGCGCGGCTGCGCTCGACCGCAACCGCGTGCGCGCGAGCGGCCGCGCGCGACTGCTCATCGAGCCGATGCTCGATCGCTACGAGGCGCAGCTGCGCCCGATCGCGCAGCGCCATCGCGCGCACGCCATGCTCGAGGTGCTCAGGACGCCGACCGCCGCTGCCTGATCCGCGGGCGCGCGCCTTGCAGCGATCATGGAACGCAACCGTCAACGGAGACGCTCATGAGCGAAAGACCGAAAGGCCCCGAGACCGATCAGCAGCGCGCAGTCGAGCAAGGTAGTCGGCGCCAGCTTCCCGGTACGCCGGGCCGGCGCAATCAGGCCGACGCCATCGAGCCCACGGGCGACGTCAATCGCGAGAAGCTGAAGCTGAACCAGCAGAAGCTGCATGTCGGCGCCGACCACAAGACCGAGGCGATGAAGAAAGGCAAGCGCGGCACGTACCCGTAACATGGCCACGCGCAAGACGCCACGCCCGATCAAGGGCTTCGCCGCCTCGCCAAGCCGCCGCCGCGTGATTCAGCGCGCAGCGAACGATATAGAGCGCGGTCACGAGGACACGGAGTGCCGCGGCGAGGCGCGCACGTCGCAGCCGGATTGCCCGCGGCCCGGCGCAGGATCGAAGACGCGTCGCAAAAGCAAAGCTCGGTCCCACGTAGCAGCTCGTTGACGGCCACAGGGTGCGGCCCATAGGGCGAAGCTCGCCGAAGGGCGCGCGCGCGATGGGGCCGTGCGGCGGCGATGACAGGAATTTGGTGAACCGCGCGATACCGCGGCTTGCTATCGCGCCCTACGATTCTTCGGCCTATTTATCCGAAGGAACGACGCTCATGAAACCGCTTAGCATCCTCGTGCCGCTTGCCGTGCTCGCCATGGCGCCGCCGGCCTTCGCCCAATCGTCATCGGGCGATGCGGCTCTGCAGATGCCGTATCAGAAGGAGTTCTGGACCACCGGCCACGTCGGCGCATCGATTGGCCGCTCGAGCCTGAAGACGAGCTGCCCGCCCGCCGTGGACTGCGACGACAGCGCCACAGCGGCCAAGCTCTTCGCAGGCGGGCGCTTCAACAACACCTTTGGTGGCGAGGTCACCTTCCTGCACAGCGGCGACTTCAACCGCAGCAATGGCGACGTCAGGGTGCAGCTCGTGAACTTCGGTCTGCTCGCCGGCGTGCCGTTCGGCCCCGGCAAGAATTCGTCGGTCTTCGGCAAGCTCGGCGCGTTCTGGGACCATGCCGAGGCGGGCGGCAGCCTGAGCCAGAACGGCTGGGGGCCGAGCATTGGCCTGGGTGCGCTGATCGGCGTCAACCGCAACTTCGCGGTGCGGCTCGACTGGGATCGTTGGCGCTTCAAGATGCCGGGCGGCGGCGGCGACCGGGAGAACTTCGACACGCTGATGATCGGCGCGCAATACACGTTCGGCAACCCGCGCTAGTACCGGCACTATTGCGCGCGTGCGGCCTTGGCGACGCGATCGCGCGTCTTCTTGACGTCTGAAACGGCGACCGGCGCGGCCTTGTTGCCCCACGCGGCGCGCAGATAGGTCGCGAGCTCGGCGATGTCCTGGTCGGTGAGCTTCCAGCCGAAGGCGGGCATCGCGAGGCCGGTGGGATTGCTCTTCGTGGCAGCGATGCGCGCGCCGTCGATGATCATGTGCAGCATCGCGCCGGGCTCTCGTGCCTGCACGACTGCGTTGCCTTTCAGCGGCGGGAATACCTGCGGCTGTCCGCTGCCATCCTCCATGTGGCAGCCGGAGCACTGATCGATATAGAGCGCTTCGCCGCGCGCGAGGCGCTGCTTGTCCGTCTCGGGCGACTTGGCCTCGTTGCGCCCGGGCACTGAGCGCAGATATGCGGCGATGGCGCGCAGGTCCGCGTCGTTGAGATGCTGGGTCGAGTTCTCGATCACTTCCGCCATCGGCCCGGTGGCCGCCGCCTTGGCGTTCGCGCCGGTCTTGAGGTATTGCACGATGTCGTCGAGCGTCCAATCGCCCAGGCCGTCGCGCACGTCGTTCGTGAGGCTGGTCGCGTACCAGTTCTCGCCGTAGCCGCCCTCGAGCTTCTGGCCGGTCTTCAGGCCGCCGGCGATGTTCTTCGGCGTGTGGCAGGCGCTGCAATGGCCGAGGCCCTCGACGAGATACGCGCCGCGGTTCCATTCGGCCGACTGCCCGGGATCGGGCTTGAACTCGCCCTTGTGGAAGTAGAGCGTGTTCCATCCCGCCATCACCTCGCGCACCGAGAAGGGCCAGGGCAGCGCCGTCTGCTTGTTCTCCTCGCGCACCGGCGGCAGCGCATCGAGGAACGCCTTGATCGCGTCGACGTCGTCGCGCGAGAGCTTCGTGTACCACGGATATGGAAATGCGGGGTAGAGGTGCTTGCCGTCGGCGCTGATGCCCTCGTGCATCGCTTGGTAGAACTGCTCCTCGGTCCAGCGGCCGATGCCGGTCTCCTTGTCGGGCGTGATGTTGGTCGAGTAGATGACGCCGAAGGGCGTCGGCACCGGGCGGCCGCCGGCGTAGGGCTTGCCGCCGTCGGCGGTGTGGCATGCGGCGCAATCGCCTGCGGCGGCGAGATAGCGGCCGCGCTCGATGGCGGAATGCATCGGTTCGGCCCAGGCGCTCGCCGTGCACAGCGTGGCGACGATCAGGAGTGCGATTTCACGCATGCACGAGCGGGCCTGGACGCTTGAGGTATTGATTGACGATGGCGTCGGCGGCCCAGTAGGTCAGCGCGCCGACCGTGCCGGTGGGGTTGTAGCCATGGTTCTGCGGGAAGGCGCACGCGCCCATCACGAACACGTTCGGCACATCCCAGCTCTGCAGATAGCGGTTGAGCGCGCTCGTCTTCGGATCGCTGCCCATGATCGCGCCGCCGGTGTTGTGCGTCGTCTGGTACGGAACGATCGAGTAGTGTCCTTTGCGCTGCTTCACGTGCATGGCGCGCGGCTTCATTGCGCTTCCGATCTCGGCCGCCTTGTCGGTGAGGAAGTTCGACATGCGGTGCTCGTTGTCGTGGAAGTCGAAGGTGAGGCGCAGGAGCGGGTCACCGTACGAGCTGCGATAAGTCGGATCGAGGTCCGCCCAGGCGTCGCGGTAGCTCATCACGCTACCGTGCGTGGCGATGCTGCAGGCCTTGAGGTAGTTCTCCTTCATCGCCTTCTTCCACCCTGAGCCCCACCTCGGCGCGTCCTGCGGCAGGTAGTGCTGCAGGATGGGCCGGCCGCCGGTCGTCCAGAGCGCGATGTAGCCGCCGCCGATGAAGCCGTGCGGTCCATGGTCGAAGTTGTCGCCGTTGAATTCGTCCACCGCCTGGCCGAGCGAGCCCGCGCCCATGAACGGGTTGAGGATCTCATCGGTGAAGACGTCGACCGAGGAGGTGATCTGGTACGCGTAATTGCGGCCGATCACGCCCTCACCTTTCCCGGGTTGATACGGCTTGCCGATGCCGGAGAGGAGCAGCAGATGGATGTTGTGCGTCGTGTACGCGCAAAGGATCACGAGCTCCGCCGGCTGCTCGAACTCGCGTCCCATTTCGTCGACGTACGTCACGCCGGTAGCACGCTTGCCGCTGCCATCGAGCTTGACGCGCAGCACGTTGCAATGGCTGCGCAGCTCGAAGTTGGTTTTCTTAAGCAGCACGGGGAAAATCGTCGATTGCGGGCTCGCTTTCGAGTAATTGCCGCAGCCGAACCATTCGCAATACCCGCAGAACGTGCACTGCCCCATCTGCACGCCGTAAATGTTCTTGTAAGGCTTGGAAGTATTTGCAGCGGGACACGGAAAAGGTTTCAACCCGACTTCTTTCGCCGCCTTGTCGAAAAGCACGGTGGCGTAGCTGCGCTTAAGGGGCGGCAGCGGATAGTCGCGCTTGCGCGCGCCCTCGAACGGATTGCCGCCGTCGACGATCTTGCCGCCAAGGTTGCCGGCCTTGCCCGAGATGCCGCAGAGGTATTCGAACTTGTCGTAATGTGCCTCGAGCTCTTCGTACGTCACCGGCCAGTCCTGGATCGTCATGCCCTCGGGGACGAACTTCTTCCCATAGCGCTCGAGCGTGTGGCTGCGCATACGGAAGTCGGTGGGCAGGAAGCGCCAGGTCTGCCCGTTCCAGTGCACCGCGGCGCCGCCCGCGCCGACCGCGGGACGGAACGAGCCGATGTGGCGCATCGGCAGCGCCACCTGGTCCGCGGAATTGCGGAAGGTGAGCGTCTCGCGCTCCGGCTCCTCGACGAGATCGTCGCGCACCGCGTAGCGATACTCGTCCTGGATGTGGTCGATGGCGAAGTCGGGCACCGTATCGCGGAAACCGCCGCGCTCGAGCGCGAGCACCTTCAGTCCCGCATCGGTGAGCTCCTGCGCGAGCATGCTGCCGGTGAGGCCGAAGCCGACGAGCGCTACGTCCACCGCGGGCAGCCGCGTCGCCATTACCCGATGCGCCTGTTCGGGTCGCGGCCCATGAGGCCGACCGGCGGCAGCCCGTAAGGCTTGCCGTATTGCTCGATCTCGGCGACGTAGTTGTAGCGTGGGCCGGGGAAGCCGATCAGCTTCCAGCCGGCGAAGTCGCGGTTACCGCCGTACATCGGATCGGCGAGAAAGCCTTCGCGCGTGTTGTGCCAGAGCATGTCGAAGAACTGCTTCGCCGACACGCGCGCAAGCTTGATGTCGCCCTTCTCGAGGCCGTGCAGCACCTTGTCCTGAGACGCGGCGTCGAGCTCGGCGAAGTTCTTGCCGCCGTACGCGCCGCGGCAGTGCTGATCGACGTCCTCGATCGCGCTGCGATAAAACTCGGCCGGCGTGAGCTTGAGCTGATAGCCCTGCTCCTTCGTGCCTTCACGCCACGGACCCTGCATGTACCAGGTCTGCGCGCGTCCGTAAGGGCCTCCGAGCTGCCGGCTGATGAACCCGGCAACGCCCGCCTCCTTCGCGCCGGGGCCCAGCTCGTCGTTCGGGATCAGCCGCGCGAGTGCCGCATCGATGAACGCGCTTTCCTGGGGCGTGAAGAACGCCGGGCCGGGCGCCGCGGGATTTGCTATCGGACGCAGCGGCGCGGCGCCTACCGCCGGCACGAGGGCGATGGTCTTAAGAAATGCGCGCCGCTCCATGCGCGTGAGCGAGCATGCGGCGTTCCTTAAAGCTTAACCAGGTTAACGAATCCTCAGGCACGCTTGTCGCGTGGCTTCGCGTATCCATTGCACAAAGGAGATCGATATGAAGCAACGTTGGCAGGACTGGGTCATGCTCATCTTCGGAGCATGGGTTTTCTTCTCGCCGTTCTGGATGCCCGCGTACGCGGCGCGCGGCGACGCGGCGGCCTGGAATTCCTACATCTTTGGCGCGATCGCGTTCTTCCTGTCGTGGGGCGCACTCGCCACGAAGCAGATGTGGGAAGAATGGCTGAACTTGCTGATCGGCATCTGGCTGATCATCGCGCCGTTCGTGCTGCGGTTCTACGGCACGGAGCCGGGCGCGGGCTGGAATCAGATCATCCTCGGCATCCTCATGGGTATCGACGCGATCTGGATCCTCTCGGCGTATCGCTCGCAGGTTCCCGTATCGCGCGGCCATTGAAATCGCGCGAGCTGAGGTCGTCGATCGGGGTAACATCGGATCACGATGTTGCCCTGGTTGACGCTCGCGATTCTCGCTGCAGCCGCGCTTAGCGTCGCGCGCTTGCCGGCGTCGCTGCGGCACGCGTACCGCGCGTCGTTCGTCGCGCGGCACGGTATCCACTTCCAGGTG